>Ga0247820_10000525_pt1 | contig 20446 bp, 22 predicted proteins | sample 13C_Glucose_Day1_2_FD_192480 | JGI IMG/M metagenome (GOLD analysis project Ga0247820, IMG submission 192480) | Soil microbial communities from agricultural site in Penn Yan, New York, United States - 13C_Glucose_Day14 | ecosystem: Environmental > Terrestrial > Soil > Agricultural land | place...
CCGCATGCGGAGATCCCGGCCTTCGAGGCCGACGTGCGCGCCGAGAGCCGCCGGCCTGAATTCCACGTTTTCGACCGGCGCGACGGGGGGCCCGCCGCGCCATCCGGCGCCGATGCCGACCCGGTCGTCGTGCGCTACATCGAGCCGGTGGATCGCAACGCCGGTGCGCTCGGCGTCAACGCGCTGTCGATCCCGGCCGCGCGCGGCGCGATCCTGGCCGCCGGGCGCAGCGGCCGCCCCGCCGCCAGCGCCGCCTTTCGCCTCACGCAGGACGTCGGCGACCAGACCGGCGTCGTCGTCTACCAGGCGCTGTACCGCGGCACGCCGGCCACCGACGCCCAGCGCGATGCGGCGATGACCGGCGTTCTCTTCGCCACGCTGCGCACCGAGGAGGCCGCGCAGACGCTGATGGCCACAGTCCCGGCCTACCTCGACTGGTGCCTCGTGGACACCGAGCCGAAGGCGACCCGCCCGCGGCTGGCCGGCACGCGCGGCTGCGAGGACGGCCCCTCCGACGCCGCGTTCAGGCATCGCCGGGCGATCGACTTCGCCGGCCGCCCCTGGGCGGTGGAGCTGTCGGCGCTGCCCGCGGCCGTCCCCGACCAGCGGCACTGGAACGCCTGGCTGTTCTCGCTCGTGGGCCTGGCGGCCACGTCCATGCTCGGCGCGCTGCTGCTCACGGTGACGGGCCGCACGCGACGTATCGAAGTGGCCGTCGCCGAACGCACGGCCGACCTGGAGCGCGAGGTGGGCGAGCGCACGCGCACCGAGAGCGCGCTGCGCGAGAGCGAGCAGCGCGTGCGCAACATCATCGACAACGTCCCGATCGGCGTGCTCGAGACCGACCTCGACGGACGCATCAAGCAGGCGAACCCCAAGCTGCGCGAGATGGTCGGCTACACCGGCGCCGATCTCGCGACCATGACATCGATGAAGCTGACGCACCCCGACGACCGGGCGGCCGATGCCGAGCAGCTCGCGAGGCTCGTCGAGGGCCATACCGCCATCGCGCGGCGCCAGAAGCGCTACCAGTCGCGCGACGGCTCCGTCGTGTGGGTGCTGGCCGTCACCACCGTGCTGCGGGACCCGGCCGGGCGCCCGCAGCGCCTCGTGGGCGTGGTCGAAGACATTACCGAGCACCTGCGGCTGCAGGAGGCGGAGCGGGCCCGGGATCGCGCCGAGGCGGCCAATCGCGCGAAGAGCGAGTTCGTCTCCCGCATGAGCCACGAGCTGCGCACGCCGCTCAACGCCATGCTCGGCTTCGCGCAACTGCTGGACCTCGATCGCCAGCCGCCGCTGGCCCCGCACCAGGTCGAGTGGACGGCGCAGATCCAGCATGCGGGCTGGCACCTGCTGCACATGATCGACGACACGCTCGACCTCTCGCGCATCGAGTCGGGCGCCATCAAGCTCGGGCTGACACCGATCGACCTCGGCGGCATCGTCCGCGCCACGCGCTCCCTGCTGGAGCAGGCGGCGCAGCGGCGCCGAGTCAGCGTCACCGACCACCTCGACCCCGAAGCGAGCGCCGTGGTTGGCGACGAGACGCGGGTCAAGCAGATCCTCACCAACCTGCTGTCCAACGCCATCAAGTACAACGTGGAGGGCGGCCGCGTGCACGTCGGCAGCCGGCGGGTCGACGCGAACACGGTGGAAATCGAGGTCAGCGACACCGGCCTCGGCATGACCCCCGAGCAGCTCGGCGAGCTGTTCCAGCCGTTCAACCGGCTCGGGCGCGAACAGACCGGCGAGGAAGGCACCGGCATCGGGCTCGTCATCAGCCAGCGCCTGTCCGAGCTGATGGGCGGCACGCTGCGCGCGCGCAGCATCTCCGGGGAAGGGTCCAGCTTCCTGCTGCGGCTGCCCCGCGCCGAAGCCCCCGCCGGCCAAGGCCTGGACGACGAACACGCAGGCCTGGAGCCGACCTACCATCAGCGCGTCGTGCACTACATCGAGGACAACGAGACCAACGCGGAGGTGATGCGGGGCATCCTGCTGCAGCGCCCCCAGGTCAAGCTGGACGTCTCCACCACCGGGCTCGACGGCCTGGCCGCCATCCGCCAGCACCCGCCCAGCCTGGTGCTGCTGGACATGCACCTGCCCGATATCGACGGCCTCGAGCTGCTGCGCCACCTCAAGCGCGACGATCTCACGGCCGACATCCCGGTGGTCGTGGTGTCGGCCGACGCCTCGCTCAGCCGGATCGAGGAGGCCGTGACGCTCGGGGCGGTGGGCTATCTGACCAAGCCGGTCAACGTGGCGCAGATCCTCGGCGTGCTCGACTTGCAGCTCGAGCGGCTCGAAACCCGGTTTGGCTGATGAGTGAGCGTGTACTCAGCGTCTGAGGCTTCTAGTTCAACGCTCAGCCCCGATAAGCACTCTACCGGTTCGAGTGCTAATATGCGGGGAACCTCCTCAGACCAGGAAGATCAGACCGCTCCATGAGCTCGCCATCCCTCACCGCCGTTGCCCTCCGCGATCCGTGGGCGCTGGTGCCGCCGGTCGGCAACCTCGACGCCTACATTTCCGCGGTCAATCGCATCCCGCTGCTCACCGCCGAGGAAGAGTCGCAGCTGGCCCGTCGCCTGCGCGAGCAAGGTGACCTCGAGGCCGCCGGGCGGCTCGTGCTGTCGCACCTGCGCCTCGTGGTGTCGGTCGCGCGCCAGTACCTCGGCTACGGGCTGCCCCATGGCGACCTGATCCAGGAAGGCAACGTCGGCCTGATGAAGGCCGTCAAGCGCTTCGATCCGAACCAGGGCGTGCGCCTCGTGAGCTACGCGCTGCACTGGATCAAGGCCGAGATCCACGAGTACATCCTGCGCAACTGGCGCATGGTGAAGGTGGCCACCACCAAGGCCCAGCGCAAGCTGTTCTTCAATCTGCGCTCGATGAAGCAGGGGTTCAAGGGCGAGGCCGGCGACGGCGACACGCACCGCGCCACGCTCTCGCCCACCGAGGTCGACGTGGTCGCGCGCCAGCTCAACGTCAAGCCCGAGGAAGTGCTCGAGATGGAAACCCGCATGTCGGGCGGCGACGTGGCGCTCGAGCCGCAGACCGACGACAGCGAGGAGTCCTACGCGCCCATTGCCTACCTGGCCGACGAGGGCTCCGAGCCCACCCGCGTGCTGGAGTCGCGGCGCCGGGACAGCCTCGCCAGCGACGGCATCGTCCGCGCGCTCGATGCGCTGGACGACCGCAGCCGCCGCATCGTCGAGGAGCGCTGGCTCAACGTGAACGACGACGGCTCCGGCGGCAAGACGCTGCACGAGCTGGCCGCCGATTACGGCGTGAGCGCGGAACGCATCCGCCAGATCGAAGTGGCCGCGATGAAGAAGATGCGCAAGGCCCTGGCGGACGCCTAGGCGTCGCAGATCCCTAGGCGCTGCGCTGAATGCACCGCTCCCCCAGCCCCCCGCCAAGCGTGTGGCTCCAGCACGAATGACGGTGCCGGCCTGCGGCCGGTGCCGCGTGCAGTCGATCGCGTCTCATGCTGGGTCGGCCAGCAGCACTTTGAGGTCGTCGGCCAGGGCCTTCGGGCCGCTGCCGTAGCGCGTGTAGACGCGCACGCGGCCCTGCGGATCGAACAGGAACGACGCCGCGGTGTGGTCCAGCGTGTAGCTGCCTGCGGTTTTGCCCGGCACTTTCGCGAAGAACACCTTGAACTCCTTTGCGGCCGCGCGCGTCTGCTCCGGCGTGCCGCGCAACGCCACGAAGCTCGGGTGGAAGGCCGACACGTAGGTCTTCAGCACCTCGGGCGTGTCGCGCTCCGGGTCCAGCGTCACGAACACGCCCTGCACACGCTCGCCGTCGGCGCCGAGCGAGCGCTTCACCTCCGCCAGCTCGGCCAGCGTGGTGGGACACACGTCCGGGCATTGCACGTAGCCGAAGAACACCAGCGTGGCCTTGCCCTTGAAATCGGCCAGCGACCGCGACTTGCCCTCGGCATCCGGCAGCTCGAGCCGGCGCGCGTAGTCGGCGCCCGTGATGTCCACGCCGTGGAAGCGCGGCACCGTGCGGTCCGCGCGCCCACACCCCGCGAGCATCGCTGCGCCGAGCGCCATGAGCAGGGGCCGGCGCGAGATTGTCATGCGAGCCGGACGATCCATGGCCAGGCGTAGTGATCCACCAGCAGCGCCGCGAACAGCAGCGACAGGTGGACGATGGAGAACCGGAATGTGCGGCGCGCCAGCGCGTCGCTGTAGCTGCGCCACAGCCGCCAGGCGTAACGGATGAACATCGCGCCCAGCGCCACGGCCGCTGCCAGGTAGAGGCCGCCGCTCATGCCGTAGACGAACGGCAGCAGCGTGGCGGCGAACAGCACGAGCGTGTAGAGCAGCACCTGCAGCCGGGTGTACTCGCCGCCGTGCGTCACGGGCAGCATCGGCAAGCCGGCGCGGCGGTAATCCTCCGTGCGGTAGAGCGCCAGCGCCCAGAAGTGCGGCGGCGTCCACAGGAAGATGATGAGGCACATCATCAGCGCCTCCGGCCCCACCTCGCCGCGCATCGCGGCCCATCCGAGCACCGGCGGCATCGCGCCCGACGCGCCGCCGATCACGATGTTCTGCGGCGTCAGCGGCTTCAGCAGCACCGTGTACACCACGGCATAGCCGACGAACGTGGCGAACGTGAGCCACATCGTCAGCGGGTTCACGAAGACATGCAGCAGCCCGCTGCCGAGCGCGCACAGCACGCCGGAGAACAGCAGCGTCTGGGTGTGCGTGAGCTCGCCCTTGGCCGTCGGGCGCCAGGCCGTGCGCGCCATGCGCGCGTCGATCTTCTCCTCGACGAGGCAGTTGAAGGCCGCCGCCGCCGCCGCGACGAGCCAGATGCCGGCGGTGGCGAACAGCGCGCGCTCGAGGTCGGGCCAGCCCGGCTCGGCCAGCAGCATGCCGATCACCGCGCAGAAGACGATGAGCTGCACCACGCGCGGCTTCGTCAGCGAGTAGTACTGGCGCAGCCGCGAAGGCAGCGAGACGCCGGGGCGAATGTTCGACAGGGCAGTCATGCGAGCGGCCGATTCTACGAAGCCGGTTCCATCCGCACGCCGCGCGCGGTCTGGGCCACGGGGGCCCGCGCGCGCACCAGCAGCACGGTGAGCACCACCGCCAGACCGGCCGCGCCCCCGGTGTGCGCGACGGCCGCCGCCAGCGGCCAGCCGAGCACGACATTGGACAGGCCGCTGGCCAGCTGCCAGGCGGCCAGCATGCCGAGCCCGACCGCGAAGCTGCGCACCCCGGCGCGATGCAGCCGCCAGGCGAGCGCCACCAGCGCCGCGAGCACCACGACCGCCAGCAGGCGGTGCATGTAGTGGATGGCGGTCAGCGCCTCGAACGGCAGCCAGTCGCCACCGGCCGTCTCGCCGAGGTTGCGCTGCAGCGTGAAGCCGTGCTGGAAATCCATCGGCGGCCACCAGCTGCCCTGGCAGGTGGGGAAGTCGGTGCAGGCGAGCACCGCATAGTTCGTGCTGACCCAGCCGCCCAGCATGATCTGCACGGCGACGAGCACGGCGGCGATGCGCGCGCCGCCCACGAGCCCGCGCGTGAGCGCGAGCCTGCGCGGCGCGAGCGCCTCGGCCTGGGCGGCCAGCAGCACCAGCAGCACCATGCCGCCGAGCAGGTGCGCGGTGACAACGGCGGGATAGAGCTTCATCGTCACCGTGAGCGCGCCGAAGGCGCCCTGCACGCACACCCACGCGAGCGTCGCGCCGGCCCACCAGGGCGACGGCGCCGTGCGGTCTTCCCGCGCCAGCCGCCAAGTGACGAGCGCCACCACCGCGATCAGCACGCCCACGGCACTGGCCAGGTAGCGGTGCAGCATCTCGATCCAGGCCTTGGCGTGCGTTACCGGCCCGGAGGGCAGCGCCTGCTCGGCCGCGGCGATGTGGTCTTTCGCCCCGATGGGGCTCGCCTGGCCGTAGCAGCCGGGCCAGTCCGGGCAGCCCAGGCCGGAGTCGGTCAGGCGCGTGAAGGCGCCGAACAGCACCAGGTCGAACGTGAGGAAGAGCGTGAGCAGCGTCAGCGCGTGCAGGCGCGCCGCGGGCGCGCGGCCGCGATGCCGCAGCCACCACCACGCGAGCGGCCCGAGCGCCAGCACGAGGCCGAGCAGCGCGATGCGCGCGATGGGGGCGAGCTGGAAGCCGTCCATCGGCTATCGACCGGCACGGTCCCAGGAGGCCGACGCCCGCAGCAGGCGATCGAGGTCGCGCTCGAGGGCGACCGGATCGGGGTCGACCGGCGCACGCATCATCCAGCGGCCCATCGGATCCACGATGTAGAGGTGGTCCTCGAGCGCGTGGCCTGGCGCGGGCTGCAGCCAGCTCGCCAGCGCGTCGCGCGGCACGCGGAGGATGCGCGTGGGGGGCGCGGCCTCCAGCGCCGTCTTCAGCGGCGCGGGCGGCGCGTTGTCGTCGACGACGAGCCAGAGCTTGTCGATGCGGTCACGATCGCGCCCGGTCATCTCGCGCAGCTGGCGCTGGAGGTACAGGCGCTTTTCGCAAGCCGCGTCGCACGCGCCGCCGCCAGCCACCACGAGCAGCCATTGCCCGGCCAGCGAGGGGGCCGGCACCGGCGTGCCGTCGAGCTCCGTGAGCGGCAACGGCGGCAGCTCGCGCGCTGGAGCGACCAGCGCGGCGTAGTTCGAGCGCCCTTCGGGGCGGATGACGAAATAGGTGAAGTAGGACGCCACCACCGGCGCGGCGCACACCGCCAGCAGGCCGAGCATCTTCCAGCGGCCGGCCCGCGTGCGCCGGCGCGCGTCGTCGTCCACCGGCACCGGCATGGAGTGCACGGCCAGCTGCAGCGGCTCAGCCACGGCGGCGTCGCGGGACGATGAGTTGGAACCAGACATACAGGGCGGTGATGAGCGCGCTCAGCGCGAACCATTGAAAGGCGTAGCCGTGGTGGGTGTGCACGTCGAAGGCCGGGACCGGCCATTCGCGGCGCAGTCCGTCGCCCGGATCGTCGAGCTGGAGCACGGACAGCGGAGCGAGCGCGAGCCCGGTCGATCGGCCGAAGGCTTCGAGGTCCAGATTTTGCCGGATGCGCCCGGCGCCGCCGTGCTCGAACTCATACAACCGGGCAGGCGGCGGGGCGATGCGTCCCTCGAGCGCCACCGGCGTGGCCGGCGTCGGCACGTCCGGCAGCCGCGTGCGCTGGTTAGGATCCCTCGGCACCCAGCCGCGCTGCACGAGCACGGCGCGGCCCTGCGGCAGGACGAGCGGCGTGACGACGAAGAATCCCGGCCGACCGTTCATCTGCCGGTTGTCGAGGAACACGGTGTGCTCCGGGCGCCAGGTGCCTTCCAGGCGCACGCGCCGATGGTGCTGGGGTGCCGCGTCTGCGGCCGTGAGGGCCAGATCGGCGGTTGTGATCGGCGGCATCTTGCCGCGGCTCGTGATGGCGTCGCGCAGCGCGATCTTCTGCGCCGCGCGGTCGAGCTGCCAGACGCCCAGCCGGGCCGTGAAGGCAGCGCCCAGCACGGCCGCAACGGTGGCCACGATGAAGCGTTGCCGAGGGCTCGGCGCGGTCGATGCCGTCAAGAGCGGCCCGCACGCGGGGCACAATGGGCCCTCATGAGCTGGATCATCGCCGTCGCGCTGCTGGGTATCCTCGCCGCGCTCGCCACCGCAGGGCTGTTCATGCTGCGCCGCGGCGGCGAAGAGGGCGAGGGCCATGGCAACAAGCGCATGGCACGCGCACTGGCAGCACGCGTGGCGTTGTCGGTGGCCCTGTTCCTCTTCATCCTGTTCGCCTACTGGATGGGATGGATCACGCCCACCGGGGTGCCCCTCGGGCGCTAGCTCAGAGCCAGTAGACCACCACGTAGAGGCCGAGCCACACCACGTCCACGAAGTGCCAGTACCACGCGGCGCCTTCGAAGCCGAAGTGGCGCGTCGCCGTGAAATGGCCGCGCTGCAGCCGCAGCGTGATGAACAGCAGCATCAGCGCTCCCACGCACACGTGGAAGCCGTGGAAGCCGGTCAGCATGAAGAACGTCGAGCCGTAGATGCCCGAGTTCAGCTTGAGGTTCAGATCGGCGTAGGCGTGCATGTACTCGTACGCCTGGAAGCCGAGGAAGATCGCGCCGAGGGCCACCGTGATCCACATCCAGAACACCGTCTTCGCCCGTTGCCCGGCCAGCAGGAAGTGGTGCGCGATCGTCAGCGTCACGCCGGAGGTCAGCAGCAGCGCGGTGTTGATGGTGGGAATCGGCCAGGGTCCCATGGTCGCGAAGGGCTCGATGATGCCCACCGGCGACGCCGTGGCACCCGGGGCGTCGCTCGGCCACACCGCCTTGAAGTCGGGCCACAGGATGTTGTTGTCGATGTCGCCGAGGCTCGGCAGCGTGTAGAGCCGCGACCAGAACAGCGCGCCGAAGAACGCCCCGAAGAACATCACCTCCGAGAAGATGAACCAGGCCATGCTCCAGCGGTAGGAGACGTCGATGCGCCGCCCGTACAGGCCGCCTTCGCTTTCGGACACCGCATCGCGGAACCAGCGAAAGAGAATGAACGCCCACCCCAGCAGGCCGAGCAGCACCGAGTACTTGCCCCAGGCGTGGCCGTTGATCCACTGCGACGCGCCGAGGATCGTGAAGAACAGCCCCGTGGCGGCCAGGGCAGGCCACGCCGAAGGCGCGGGCACGAAGTAGTGGGGCGTTGGCCCGTGATGCGAAGTCGCTGCCGACATTTGGCTTTGCTCCTGGAAACCGATCTCTCGAACCCTCGGTCAGCCGGCCACGCCGCTGCCGATGACCCATTTCACGAGCAGCACGAGCCCGAGCACGAACACGGCGGCGGCGACGATGCCGGCCACGATCACGTGCACGGGATTGAGCTGGCTCACGTCTTTTTCGTACTCGCTGCCCTTGCGCACGCCGAAGAACGACCACGCGACGGCCCGGAAGGTGTGCGCCAGCGAGCCCTTGCGTCGCACCGCGTCCTTCAGGTCGCCGGTCATGACTTCGGCCCCCGCCCCGGAACCTCGAAGAACGTGTACGACAGCGTGATCGTCGTGACGTCCTTCGGCAGCTTCGGGTCGATCACGAACACCACCGGCCACTGGCGGCGCTCGCCCGGCGCGAGCGTGTACTCGTTGAAGCAGAAGCACTCCAGCTTGTTGAAGTGCGCCGTTGCCTGCTTGGGCGCGTAGCTCGGGATCGCCTGCGCCGCCATCGTGCGGTCCTGATCGTTGGAGAACTCGTACATCACCGTCGCGAGCTCGCCCGGGTGCACCTTCAGCGTGGCCTGCGCCGGCTTGAAGCTCCACGGGCCGTGCGCGTTGGCGTCGAATTCCACCGTGATGGTGCGGCTCGTGTCCACCTGCCCGTTCGGCGCGCTGCGGTCGTACGACGTGGCTTCGCGCTCGCTGACCGACAGCACGTTGACGCCCAGCGCCTCGCAGATCGACTCGTACAGCGGCACGAGCGCATACCCGAAGGCGAACATCGCCACGGCCACCACCACCAGCTTGCCGAGCATGGCCGCGTTGTCGCGCTGCAGTCGGCGGCTGTTCATGCAAGGAGCGCAATCTTGGCTGCGAACCCGAGCGCGAACACCAGCGCCACCGATGCGAGGATCAGTGCGAGACGGCGATTCGCCTTGCGTTGCTCGGGTGTCATGGGGCCTACCGTGCCGTTCAGCCGATGACGCGGGTGGCGGTGCGGTCGAGCTTGGGCGGGTGCTCGAAGGTGTGGAACGGCGCCGGCGAGGGCACTTCCCACTCCAGGCCTTCCGCGCCGTCCCAGGGGCGCTGGGGTGCGGGAGCGCCGCGGCCGCGCATCATCGGCACCACGACGGCGACGAAGAAGAACACCTGCGCCAGGCCGAACACGAAGGCGCTGGCGGACGCCAGCATGTTGAAGTCGGCGAACTGCATCGGGTAGTCGGCATAGCGGCGCGGCATGCCGGCCAGGCCGAGGAAGTGCATCGGGAAGAAGGTGACGTTGAACGAAACCATCGACACCCAGAAGTGCACCTTGCCGAGCGTCTCGTTGTACATCACGCCCGTCCACTTCGGCGCCCAGTAGTAGTAGCCGGCGAAGAGCGCGAACAGCGAGCCGGCCACCAGCACGTAGTGGAAGTGCGCGATGACGTAGTAGGTGTCCTGGAGCTGGATGTCCACAGGCGCCATCGACAGGATGAGCCCGGTGAAGCCGCCGAGCGTGAACACGAAGATGAAGCCCACCGCCCACAGCATCGGCGTCTCGAAGGTCATCGAGCCGCGCCACATGGTTGCCACCCAGTTGAATATCTTCACGCCCGTGGGCACCGCGATCAGCATGGTCGCGTACATGAAGAAGAGCTGCCCCGTCACCGGCATGCCGGTGGTGAACATGTGGTGCGCCCACACGATGAACGAGAGGATGGCGATCGACGCCGTGGCGTAGACCATCGAGGTGTACCCGAAGAGGCGCTTGCGCGCGAACGCCGGCACGATGGCGCTCACGATGCCGAACGCCGGCAGGATCATGATGTAGACCTCGGGGTGCCCGAAGAACCAGAAGATGTGCTGGTACATCACCGGGTCGCCGCCGCCCGCGGGCTGGAAGAACGTGGTGCCGAAGTGGCGGTCCGTCAGGGTCATGGTGATCGCGCCGGCGAGCACCGGCATCACGGCGATCAGCAGGTAGGCCGTGATGAGCCAGGTCCAGGCGAACAGCGGCATCTTCATCAGCGTCATGCCCGGCGCGCGCATGTTCAGGATGGTCACGATGATGTTGATCGAGCCCATGATGGAGCTCGCGCCCATCAGGTGCATCGCGAAGATGCCGGCGTCCATCGAGGGGCCCATCTGCAGCGTGAGCGGCGCATACAGCGTCCAGCCAGCGGCCGGGGCGCCGCCGGGCATGAAGAACGACAGCACGAGCATGATCGCGGCGGGGATCAGCAGCCAGAAGCTGAAGTTGTTCATGCGCGCGAAGGCCATGTCCGGCGCACCGACCTGCAGCGGCAGCATCCAGTTCGCGAAGCCGACGAACGCCGGCATGATCGCGCCAAACACCATGATGAGGCCGTGCATCGTCGTGAACTGGTTGAACAGCTCCGGATTCACGAACTGCAGGCCCGGCTGGAACAGCTCCAGCCGGATCAACATCGCCAGCACTCCGCCGATCATCAGCATCGTGAAGCTGAACAGCAGGTACAGCGTGCCGATGTCCTTGTGGTTGGTGGCGTAGACCCAGCGCCGCCAGCCGGTGGGGGCGTGGTGCTCGTGGCCGTGGTCGGCGGCATGGCCGGGGTGATCGAGGACAGCACTCATGTCTGACGCTTTCTGGATTACTGGGCGGCGGCCGCTTCGGCCGGCTGGACGATCTGGCCAGTCTTGTTGGACCACGCGTTCTTCGCGAACGTGACCACGGCGGCGATCTCGGTCTCCGAGAGCTTGCCCTTCCATGCGGGCATCGCGCCGGCGCCGGCGCCGTTGTGGACGATCGCGAGCGCCTTGCTCTTGTCGGCGTCGCGCACGATGGCGGAGCCGTCGAGCGGCTTGATCGGGCCGGCGCCCTTGCCGTCGGGGCGGTGGCACACGGCGCAGTTGGCGTTGTAGACGGCTTCCCCGCGCGCTACCAGCGCAGGCATGTCCCAGGTCTTGCTCGGGTCGTCGGCGGCGGCGGCCATCTCCTTCTTGCGCGCATCGACCCAGGCGGTGTAGTCGGCCCGCGACAGCACCTTCACGTGGATCGGCATGTAGGCGTGCTCCTTGCCGCACAGCTCGGCGCACTGGCCGTAGTAGTCGCCGACCTTCTCGGCACGGAACCAGGTGTCGCGTACGAAGCCGGGAACGGCATCCTGCTTGACGCCGAAGGCGGGCACCATCCAGGCGTGGATCACGTCGGCGGCGGTCGTCACGATGCGGATCTTGCGGTCCACGGGCACCACCAGCGGGTTGTCGACCTTCAGCAGGTAGTCGTCGCCCTGCGGCTTGCCGGCGTCGGACATCTCCCGGTGCGCGACGTCCAGGGTGGACACGAAGCCGATGCCCTGCCCCTCGCCGGCGAGGTAGTCGTAGCCCCACTTCCACTGGTAGCCGGTGGCCTTGATGGTCACGTCGGCGTTGGTCGTGTCCTTCATCGCCACCACGACCTTGGTCGCGGGCAGCGCCATGCCGATCACGATCAGGAAAGGCACGATCGTCCAGGCCATCTCGACCGTGACGCTCTCGTGGAAGTTGGCCGGCCGCGCGCCGCGCGACTTGCGGTGCTTGAACACCGAATAGAACATCACGCCGAACACGCCGACGAAGATCAGCGTGCAGATGACCAGCATGAAGTTGTGGAGCCAGATCTGCTCCACCGCGATCCGCGTCACCGGCGGATGGAGATTGAGCTGGTTCACCGCCGGCCCGCCGGGCAGGTCGTTCACAGCCAGCGCAGCGCGGGTGGCGAGTGCCGCACCAATGAACAGCGCGGCCTTCACGGCCCCCTGCACCGGCGTCAGCCAAAGCGTCTTCGTCGTCTTCATCGTGAGGTGAATGGTTGGCGAGGGCACGTGCCGGTGCGCCGGCGCGACCGGCGGCTGGGCCATGTCGGGCATTCGCGGACTTGAAAGCCCTGCACGCTCATGACCGCAGAGAAAAAGTGCGAGATTTTACTTCACGCCGCCAGCATCGCATCAGGAGCCGCTCCTTCCGGTGCGCACCATCGCCCGCATGGCGTCCAGCGACACCTCGGTGCGCTCGGCCACGCGGGCGCGAGGCACCGGGTTGAAGGCGTGGCCGTAGACGATCTCGAACGTCACGGCGAGTCGGCCGCCCGGGGCCGCGAGGCGCTCGGCGATCGCGTGCTCCAGGCGCGCTCGCCAGCGCGGCGAGCGAAGGGCGGCAAAGCGCGCCGGATGCGTGTTGCCGCCGAGCATCCGCAGTTCGTCCAGCAGGGCGCGCGGGCTCTCCCAGGTAAGCGTGAGGTGCTCCTGGTCCATCACGGGATCGGCGAAACCGGCCTGCACGAGCGCATCGCCGATGTCGTGCATGTCGGTGAACTCGACGGCCGGCGGCGGCCAGCCCGCGGCGGCATAGACCGCGCGCAGTTCGGCCAATGTGTCGGGGCCGAAGCACGAGAACATCAGGAAGCCGTCGATCTCAAGCGCCCGCCGCCAGCGGCCCATCACGGCCGGAGGGTCGCTGGCGGCGTGGAGCATCATGTTCGCCCACAGCAGCTGCCCCGACGCCGCCAACACGGCAGGCTCCTCCACGACGACCGTCTCGCGGCCCGCCCAGCGCCGAGGCGACCACCACGAGGCCGACGTGGCGGCCGCGCTGCGTCGCGCCAGTGCAGGCGTGGGTTCCACGACGACGCGGCGGGCCTTGGGGTAGATCGCGGATAGCGCGTCGGCGCTGGCGCCGAGATGTCCCCACCAGTCGAGCACCGTGGCGGGCGTCGCGCGGATCACCTGCAGCCGCTCGGCCATGCGGCGCGCCACTTCGCCGTGCAGCCAGGGCGGCTGCGGCTGCCCGGCCTGGCGCTGCAGCTGGCGTGCGACCGCGTGCGCATCTGGCAAGGTGGCGACCATGGGGCGGGCAGTATATTGGCCGCGTGCCTGCCCTCGCCTTGCCCAGCCTGTGCGCCGTGTGCCGATCATGGTCGCGCGGCCGCGTCTGCGGCGCCTGCTTCGAGCGCTTCGCCCCGGCCGTTGTCCGCTGCCCCCGTTGTGCGCTGACCGTCCATGACGCGTCGCACTGCGGCGACTGCCTGCGCGACCCGCCGCCGTTCGATCGCGCCGTGGCGGCCGTCGACTACACGTTTCCGTGGGATGGCCTCGTGGCGGCGCTGAAGTTTCGCGACGCGCTCGACCTGGCGTCGGCGCTCGCCCGACGCCTGGCCGAAACGGTGCGCGAGGCGGACGGCGCGCCGCCGGCGCTGGTCGTCCCGATGCCGCTCGGCCCGGCACGCCTGCGCGAGCGCGGCTACAACCAGGCCTGGGAGCTGGCGCGCCGCGTGGCGCGCCACCAGGGCCTTCCTGCCGACGCGCGCGTGTTGGCGCGCCCGCACGACGCCCCGCGGCAGATGAGCCTGCCGCCCGAGCGCCGCGCGCTGAACGTGCGCGGCAGCTTCGTCGTCCCCGTGCCCGCGCGGGCGCGCATCCGGGGCCGCGACGTGGCCCTCGTGGACGACGTGATGACCACCGGCGCGACGGCCCGGGAGGCGGCACGCACGCTGCTCGAGGCGGGTGCCCGGTCGGTGCAGGTGTGGGTGGCTGCGCGCACGCCCGCCGCCGCCTGACCCGCCCGGCATCGATGTTCAACATCGTCCTCGTCCAGCCCGAGATCCCGCCGAACACGGGCAACGTGATCCGCCTGGCGGCGAACACCGGCTGCACGCTGCACCTCGTGGAGCCGCTCGGCTTCTCGATGGAGGACCGCCTGCTGCAGCGTGCGGGGCTGGACTACCACGAGCATGCGCAGGTCCGGCGGCACGCCTCGTGGGCGGCACTGGTCGAAGCGGCACGACCCGACCCGGCTCGCTGCTTCGCCTTCACGACACGCGGCGCGCGCACGATCGCCGACGTGACGTTCGCGCCCGGCGACTGGCTCGTCTTCGGCAGCGAAACCGCCGGCCTGCCCGCAACCCTGCGCGAGTCGTTCCCCTTGGCGCAACGCGTGCGACTGCCCATGCGCGCCGACCAGCGCAGTCTGAACCTGTCGAACGCCGTCGCCGTCGCCGTCTTCGAAGCCTGGCGCCAGCAAGGCTACGCCGGCGCTTCCTAGCAACGCACAGGCACACCAGGCAAACACCACGGATCCGGCTCCGCCGGTCCGTCGGTGTTGCCCCCCGGGGGGAGCGGCCGGGAGGCCGCTTCGGGGGGACCTATTCCCCGCGCGCGTCGCGGCGCATGAGGCGCTGCACGCCTTGTGCGGGGGTCAGCCGGCCCGCAAGCACGTCGACCACGGCTTCGACGATCGGCATCTCGACGCCGCACGCGCGCGCCCGGTCGAGCGCGGTGGTCGCGCTGTACACGCCTTCGGCGACGTGGCCGAGCTCGCGCAGGATGTCCGGCAGGGGGCGGCCGGCGGCGAGCAGCAGGCCGACGCGCCGGTTGCGCGACAGGTCTCCCGTGGCCGTGAGCACGAGGTCGCCGAGCCCCGACAGGCCCATGAAGGTTTCCGGCTTCGCCCCGAGCGCAACGCCCAGGCGCGTCATCTCCGCGAGCCCGCGTGTCACCAGCGCGGCACGCGCGTTGAGGCCCAGGCCCAGGCCGTCGGCGATTCCCGTTGCGATGGCCAGCACGTTCTTCACCGCTCCGCCCACCTCGACTCCGACCGGATCGGACGACGTGTACACGCGCAGCGCTTCGCTGTGGAAGGCCTCGACGGAGGCTTCGGCGAGCGCGATATCCACGCTGGCGGCCACGAGCGCGGTGGGCCGGCCGCGAGCCACCTCGTCGGCGAAGCTCGGGCCCGACAGCACGCCGGCCTGGAGCGTCGGCCGGACCGACGCGGCCACCTCGTGGCCGAGCCGCCCCGTGCCGGCTTCGAACCCCTTGCACAGCCAGAGCACGCGGCCGCGCTCCGGCAGCGCCTGCAGCATCTCGCGCAAGGCGGCCATCGGCGTCGCGATCACGACCAGCCCGTGGGTCGCATGGGCGACGGCGCCGGCCAGGTCGGTGTCGATGGACAGCGCCGAAGGCAGCGCGACGCCCGGCAGGTATCGCTCGTTCACGCGCGCGGCGCGCATGCGCTCGACGAGGGCGGCGTCGCGCCCCCACAGGCGCACCGCATGGCGCTCGGCCGCCTGCGCGGCCAGCGCGGTGCCCCAAGCCCCGGCGCCCAGTACCGCGATGTCCATCCCGCAGCGTCCAGGCGAGAAGGATCAGGCGCTGGTGATGATGCCCGAGCCGTTGCCCCCCTGCTTCGCCGAGACCTGCGCCTGCTGCGCCTCGAACATCGCCTGGAAGTTCACTTCCGACAGGATGACCGGCGGAAAGCCGGCACGGGTGCACACGTCGGAGACGATCGCCCGCAGGTACGGATACACCATGCCCGGGCAGGCGATGCCGATGATGGCCTGCATCTGGTCCTCGGGGAGGTTGCGGATCTCGAAGATTCCGGCCTGCTTGGCCTCGATCAGGAACAGGGTGCGCTCGCCGACCTTGGTCGTGACGGTGGCCGTGACGCAGACCTCGTAGACGCCCTCGGCCACCGGCTCGGCAGACAGCCCGAGGTTGATGTCCACCTGCGGCTGCTGCTGCTCGAGCAGGATCTGCGGGGCGTGGGGCTGCTCCAGCGACAGATCCTTCAGGTACATGCGCTGGATCTGGAAGACGGGGGTCTGCTCTTGCTGCTCGGCCATGGTGAGTCAACCTGAAAATGAAGAAGCCCGCGGCATGCGGGCGCACGCAGGAATTATGCGCCCTGCAACAGGGGCATCAGGCCGCCCTGGCGGTCGAGTGCCATGAGGTCGTCGCAGCCGCCGACGTGTGCGTCGCCGATGAAGATCTGCGGCACCGTGCGGCGGCCCGTGAGGCGGATCATCGCGTCGCGTTCGGCCGGGTGGAGATCGACGCGCACTTCCTGGATCTCGGTCACGCCCCGCTGCTTGAGCAGCATCTTGGCCCGGATGCAGTATGGGCACACGAGCGTCGTGTACATCTTGACGATATTCATGCGCGGTCATTGTCCCGCAGGATCCAAGCCCGCATGGCGCATGGGGGCCCTCCCGGGCGGTGATCAGACCGTCTTGTCGACCGGCAGGTTGGCCGCGCGCCATGCCGACAGGCCGCCGGACAACGCATGCGCGTGCTCGAAGCCGAGCTTGCGCAGCGCCGCCGCGCCGCGCGAGGCCAGCGCCCCGGTAGGACACACGACGACCAGCGGCAGGGCCTTGTTCGTCGGCAGGGCCTTCGAGCCCTCGAGCGAGGCCAGCGGCACGTTGCGCGCGCCCGGCACGTGGCCGGCCGCGAACACCGCCGGCTCGCTCACGTCGATCAGCACGGCCTTCTCCCGATTGATCAGACGCACCGCCTCGGCGGCGCTCACCGAGCCGCCGCGCGCGCCGCCCATGAGGTGGGGCCACAGCAGCAGCCCGCCGGAAACGGCGGCCGCGAGGATCAGATACCAGTTGTCGAGAAGAAAGCTCACGTGCGAGGCCGCCGGTCTGGGGAAACGTGGATTATAGAATTTGCCCTTTCCTCGCCTCGCACCCCTGCCATGTACAAGCTCGTTATGGTTCGCCACGGCGAATCGACCTGGAACCTCGAGAACCGATTCACCGGCTGGACCGACGTGCCGCTCACCGCCGCCGGCGTCGAGCAGGCGCGCATGGCGGGCCGCCTGCTCAAGGAGGGCGGCTTCGACTTCGACGTCGCCTACACGTCGGTCCTGAAGCGCGCCGTCTGGACGCTCTGGCATTGCCTGGACGAGCTCGACCGCACCTGGCTGCCCGTGGTGCACGCCTGGCGGCTCAACGAGCGGCACTACGGTGCACTGCAGGGGCTGAACAAGGCCGACATGGCGCGCCAGTACGGCGACGAGCAGGTGCTCGTCTGGCGGCGCAGCTACGACACCCCGCCGCCCGCCCTGGAGGCCGACGACCCGCGCAGCGAGCGCAGCGACATCCGGTATGCCCGGCTGCGCCCCGAGGACATCCCGCTCACCGAGTGCCTGAAGGACACCGTCGCACGCGTGCTGCCCTTCTGGAACGACAGCATCGCGCCGGCCGTGCGGTCCGGTCGCCGCGTGCTCGTGTCCGCCCATGGCAACAGCATGCGCGCGCTGGTGAAGTACCTCGACGGCATCGGCGACGACGAGATCGTCGGCGTGAACATTCCCAACGGCATCCCGCTCGTGTACGAGCTGGACGCCCAGCTCAAGCCGATCCGCAGCTATTACCTCGGCGATGCCGAGGCGGCCGCGAAGGCCGCGGCGGCGGTCGCGGCGCAGGGCAAGGCTTAGACCATCATGGTGGCCGCTCTGGAACTGCAGAGCGGCCGAGTGCTGCGCTGAGGCTGACGGCGGACTCTCAGCGGGCGGCGCCGCTGGCGGCCGCCGCGCTGTCGGGGGCAGGCCCGATCTGGCCGGGCGTGTCGGTCGGTGCCTGTCCCGGCGGAATATGCGGCAGCTGGTGCGCGATGCCCTTGTGGCAGTCGATGCAGGTCTTTTCCTTGCTCGCCAGATAGGTCGTGTGCATGTTCTGCGCGCGCACGCTCTGGCGTGTGAAGTCCATCGATTCGTACTGATGGCAGTTGCGGCACTCCAGCGAGTCATTGGCCTTCATCCGCGCCCACTCATGCTGGGCCAGTTCCAGCCGCATCGCGCGGAATTTCTCTCGAGTGTCGATCGTGCCGAAGACCTTGCCCCAGACCTCCTTGGACGCTTGCATCTTGCGCGCCATCTTGTCGGTCCAGTCGTGCGGCACATGGCAGTTCGAGCACATCGCGCGCACGCCGGAACGGTTGGTGTAATGGATCGTCGTCTTCAACTCGGCAAAGACGTTGTCGCGCATCTCGTGGCAGCCGGTGCAGAAGGTCTCGGTATTGGTCAGCTCCATGGCGGTGTTGAACGCACCCCAGAAGACGATGCCGCCTATGAAGCCGCCCAAGGTCAGAAAGCCCAGGCTGAAGTGCAGGCTGGGCCGGTGGATGATCCGCCAGTAGCGCTTCAGGCGTTCGCCAATCATGGTCGGGTCCCCGCCTATTTCTTGGCCGCCTGCGCAGGCATCGCCTCGACGCCGCGAAAACCGTTACCCACCAGAGGCGCCACCGGATCCTGCGCCACATGGCATTGCATGCAGAAATAGCGCCGGGTCGAGATCTGCGGCAGCACCTTGCCGCTGCGGTCGACGTAGTGGGTGGCGCTGACCGGGATCGCCTGCGAGAACTCGGTCTTGCCGCGCGCATGGCAGTCCAGGCATTTGTTGAAGTTCTTGTCGATCTGATAGCCGTCGACGCGGTGCGGAATGATTGGCGGCTGCATGTCGTAGTTGCGCTTGAGCCGCTGGTCATCGTTGACCGCATTGCCCAGCAGCGGCGGCCTGGTCGTGTCGGTGATGGCAACCGGCCCGCGCATCGCGTCGACCACGCCGGTGGTTGGTTGTTGTTGCTGCTGCTGCTGAGCCCAGGCCGGCGCGGCCAGCAGGGCCAGCGCGAGGAGAAGGCGACGGATCTTCATGACGGCGGCCTCACACCTTGGTGATCTTGACGGCGCATTTCTTGAAGTCCGTTTGGAAGGAGATCGGGTCGGTAGCGTCCAAGGTGACCTTGTTGATCAGCTGGCTGGCGTCGAACCAGGGCACGTAGACCAGGCCCAGTGGCGGCTTGTTGCGCCCACGCGTCTCGACGCGTGTGCGCATGCTGCCGCGCCGCGAACTGATCTCGATCTCGACGCCACGCCGCACGCCCAGTGCTGTTGCATCGTCCGGATGCATATAGCAGACCGCATGCGGCACTGCCCTGTGCAGCTCGGGAACGCGACGCGTCATCGAGCCCGAATGCCAGTGTTCGAGCACGCGGCCGGTGGACAGCCAGAACGGGTAGTCCTTGTCGGGCACCTCTGCCGGCGGCTCGTAGGGCAGCGCGAAGATGCGCGCCTTGCCATCCGGAAAGCCGTAGAACTGATAGCCGCTGCCGGCCTTCACATACGGGTCGGCGCCCTCGCGGTAGCGCCACAAGGTTTCCTTGCCGTTGACGACCGGCCAGCGCATGCCGCGCACCTGGTGGTAGGTGTCGAACGGGGCCAGGTCATGCCCATGGCCGCGGCCGAAGGCGGCATATTCCTCGAACAGGCCCTTCTGCGCATAGAAGCCGAAGCTCTTCGCCTCGGCGTTCTCGTAGCCGGCCTCGATCTGGGAGGAGGGGAACTTGTCGACCTGGCCGTTGCGGAACAGCACGTCGAACAGGGTCTTGCCGCGGTACTCGGGCTTCTTGGCGAGCAGCTCGGCGGGCCAGACCTCCTCGACCTTGAAGCGCTTGGAGAACTCCATCAGCTGCCACAGGTCCGAGCGCGCATCGCCCGGCGCGGACACCAGCTGGTGCCAGAAATGCGTGCGGCGCTCGGCATTGCCATAGCCGCCTTCCTTCTCGACCCACATCGCCGCAGGCAGGATCAGATCGGCCGCGATGGCGGTGACGGTGGGGTAGGCGTCGGAGACGACGACGAAGTTGGCCGGGTTCCGGTAGCCGGGATAGCCTTCCTGCATCAGGTTGGCGGCCGCCTGCATGTTGTTGTTGACCATCACCCAGTAGGCGTTCAGCTTGCCGTCCTTCAGCATGCGGTTCTGCAGCACCGCGTGGAAGCCGGGCTTGTCGGGGATCGTGCCCTCGGGCAGCTTCCAGATTTCCTCGGCCGTGGCCCGGTGCTTGGGATTGGTCACCACCATGTCGGCCGGCAACCGGTGCGCAAAGGTGCCGACCTCGCGCGCGGTGCCGCAGGCCGAGGGCTGGCCGGTCAGCGAGAAGGGACTGTTGCCCGGCGAGGCGATCTTGCCGGTCAGCAGATGGATGTTGTAGACCATGTTA
>Ga0247820_10000527_pt1 | contig 20427 bp, 28 predicted proteins | sample 13C_Glucose_Day1_2_FD_192480 | JGI IMG/M metagenome (GOLD analysis project Ga0247820, IMG submission 192480) | Soil microbial communities from agricultural site in Penn Yan, New York, United States - 13C_Glucose_Day14 | ecosystem: Environmental > Terrestrial > Soil > Agricultural land | place...
CCGGTCACGATCCGTTACGCATGGCCCCATGTCTCGCGCGCTGTCTTGCGACTGTGGTGGCGCTTGCTCATGGCCTGCCAGTTGCTGGGGTCGAAGCCTCGGGGTCCGAGTGGTCCGAGTCCGTCGACGTGGTCGACCTCGGTTGCTCGGTCACGCTGGAGGGGAGGGAGGGCTGAGCACTCGTCGCACTCGCAGTACGGATGGGTGAGCAGGTACTCGGCACTGGCCTTGCGCCAGTCTGCTCCTCGTCCTGCGTCCTTGTGCCGGGGTCGGGCTGCTCTTGCCTTGGCCTCACAGGCTGGGCACCTACCCCCATGGGTGAGGGTGGGACAGCGTGGTGTGGGACAGACCTGCATGGCCTTACGTGCTGGCATGGTCACCTCCACGTATGCCGAGGCCCGGCCGTGCTCATGTGCACTGGCCGGGCCTGGTGGTGTGGGGTCAGGACGTGCAGTAAGCGTCCTTGATGACCTTCACGATCTTCTCGGCCTTGGCGTTGTCCACACTGGCGTTCCCGCCGTCGTACCGGTAGGCCGCATTGCCAACGACCGTGTCATGGTCCTTGCCCTTGCGGATGTCGTCGCATACGCCCACGGATCGGCGGACGGCCCGCTCCTCGTTCACGGTGAGGCCGGGGTCGATGGCGGTGAGGCCGTCGATGAGTGTCTTCTCCTGTGCGACGTTGGGGCGCAGGAAGGCGCTGCTGGTGGCCGGGGCCGGGCTCTTGGCGCTGGGCTTGTCGTCGGCCTGGTCGTCGCTGCTGCCGCATGCGGTGAGCGTGAGGGCGAGCACGGCGAGGATGCCGGCGGTGGTGGTGCGGGTGCGCATGGTTCCCCCAGGGATCAGTGGTGCTGAGGGGCCATCATGCCTTGCTGCCGCGTACCTGTTGGGGGAGTCCGTTCAGGTATCCGGTGATGTCTACCGCACGGCCTTCCATGTGGATCTCTGCCCGGTTGCGGCCGCGCTTGGCCGGCTGCGGGTCCTGGAGCTGGATGGCCGCGGCGAAGTCGGCGGGGGTGTCGAGGTCGAGGACGTAGCCGTCGCGGTGGCGTGCGCATTGCTCGAGGTGGCGCTGCCGTTTGGGGTCGTCGCTGCGGGCGGCCTCGGTCCAGCGGAGTACGGCGACCAGGCCGGTGGGGAAGCGTGCGGGGAACACGTCGGGCGTGGTGGGGACTCCGAGGCGGGCGTTGGTGGCGCGGGCCTTGTTGAGGCCGTCCAGGATGGCGGCGACGGACCGGAGTTCGCGGGTGGTGAACGTGGTCATGCTGGGCTCCTTGGTGGAGGCCGGGAAGGGGGGAAGTGGGCGGCCCCCGCGGCCGGTGTCCGTGTCGGCTTCGAACGGTCCGGTGCGGGGGCCAGGGTTCACGAGCGCTCGCGGCTGCTTCCCGGACAGCGGTGGCTCGTGAACGGGTACGGCCCGCGGCGCTGGGGGGTGCGCTCTGCGGGCCGCTGGTGTGACGGAGCCCCGTAGTCGGCGGGGGTGAGTACGAGGCTCCGGCCTTTTGGGCACAGTTGTACTACCTGCGCGTGATCGTGGTCCGTGGATCGTGGTCCCGCAACTGTGCTGGTCAGGCGACCGCTTGAAGGTCACGGCGGGGCTTGGGGGCTTGGCGGGCGGTGTAGAGGTCCTCAAGGGCGTACAGGGGGTGCCGTTCGGTGCCGCCGGCAGGGGTGATGAGCCCGCGGCGGCGCCAGTCCCGGAGTGTCGCAGGGCGTATGCCGGCGGCGCGGGCGGCGAGGTCGGCAGGAAGCAGTCGGGCCATACGACCAGTGTGATCACGTTTCGCCCGACTGTTCCCTCCGCTCAACTGCGGGCGGTGATCCAGCGCTTCCAGGCTTCGAGGCCGTGGGCGCCGGCGGTCTCGCGGTTCTTCCACTTCTCGCGGGAGCCGTTGGGCCCGAGGGCGGCCAGGTACTGGCGCCAGCCGTTGCGGCCGGAGGCGCCGGTGCCGCCGTAGGACGGGGTGACGACGACCAGGACGTTGCCGTCGGCGTCGACGACGTGCCAGTTGCTCGACTCCTGCCAGTCGGGGGCCTTGGTGAGGGTGGCGCCGTTGATAACGGCTTGGGCCTGCTTCTCAGTCAGACGCTTGCGGGTGCTGGGCATTGCTTCCCCTTCAGGGCTCGATGCGGCGCAGGCCGGCGGCGGCGTTGTCGTCCCACTCGTCGGCGAGCTCCATGTAGCCGTGCATGGCCTTGCTGTTCGTGGTCCAGCCGCCCTGCTTGGCGATCTGGAGGGTGTCCTTGCCGTTCTTGCGGGCCTCGGTGGCGAGTCCGGAGCGCAGGGAGTGGCCGGTCCAGCGGATGGGGACGCCGGAGCGCTGGGCGACGCGGGCAACGGCGAGGGTGACGGCGTCGGGTGCCATGGCGCCGCCGATGTTGCCCCATCGGTCGATGCGGGGGAACGCGGGCTTCAGCAGGTCGTCCGCGCCGTAGAGGTCGGCCCACGCCTGCCAGGCGCGGGCGGCGCAGAGGTCGGGTTCCTTGCGGTTGTAGGGGATGGCGACGGTGCGGACGGATCGGGTGGTTTTGCCGGTGACGACGGCGACCTTGATGCCGCGGGCGTGGACGGTGACGTCGGCGAGCAGGAGGCCGGCCACCTCGGAGGCGCGGGAGGCGAAGTGGAAGCCGGTCAGGACCAGGGCGAGGTCGCGGCGGCCGGTGGGGGTGTCGTCGCAGGCTTCGGCGATGCGGTGGAGGTTGTCCAGGTCGGCAGCCGGTGCCTTGCCGCGGCCTCGGCGCTCGCCCTTCTTGGCGAGCAGACCGGCGAGCTTGTCGAGCTGGGTCCGGGCCTCGGAGTGCGCGTCCTTGCTCACCTCGTGGCCGCGGGCGCGGATGCCGACCACGGCGGCGGTCAGGTGGGCGTTGGCGGAGGCGGGGGCGTAGCCGGTGCCGTCGGTGCGGCCTCGGTCGAGCAGCCAGGCGACGTAGGCGACCAGGGCGCCGCGGGTTCCCTCGGTGAGGGGGAAGTCCTGGTCCGCGCAGAACCGTTCCCACACCTTCCAGCCTTTGGTGTAGGTGTCGGTGGTGTTGGGCGGCACGGTGGCGGCCTTCATCACGTCGGCGAGGTTTTCGGCGGCGGCCAGGCGGTCGGCGGCTTCGATGCCGTGGCGGGCGGCCCAGGCGTTGTAGATCTCCGTGGAGACGTTGCCGGTGCCCGAGCGTGTGAGGTCCGTTCCCATGAAGTCATCGTCCATGACCGCCCCCTGACTCGTTCTCATGTCCGTTTCGTCGCCCAGGATATCAAGAACGTATCCAGGGTGAGGCGGCTGCGGGGGAAGATCGGCGGCACTCCCGGCACACAAACGGAGCGATCGTTCCCGCTCGCACGGGTGCCGAGACGAACCGAGGGAGGACCGCCGCCGGGTCAGGCCGTGGTCCGGACGGGGACGAGGTCGTAGGGCTGTCCGGCGAGTTCCGCCGACCGCAGCTCCCGCGCCGACCGTGCGTCGATCTTCTCGCCGTCCAGCTTCCAGGCGTAGCCGCTGGCGAACTCCACCCGCACCCCGTCGTACTGGGGTATCTGCCGGGTGACGAACCGGCCGACCAGCCGGCCGCCGTAGCCGACGATGCGGGGCGGCCGGGCCGTGGGGCGCGGTGCGTGGGTCATGCCTGGAAGTGTGCCCCGGCCGCGCCGGGCGGTGCGGGTCGACTTGGAGGCGGCGGGAAGGGAGGGGAACATGCCCGCATGGCTTCCCTCCCCCGGACCGAGTGTCCCGTGTGTACCCGCGACGTCGCCGTGACCCGGCGGGGTCTGGTGTACCGCCACGATCCGAAGGGCGGCCGGGACCCGGAACTGCGGTCGTGTCCCGGCAGCTTGAAGCCGGTGGCGGCGCCGAAGGGTGCGCTGCTGCTGTTCGTCTCCCCCGACGACGCTCCTACTTTTCCAAATGGAAAGGTAGAGCTGCCGGAGCCGGTCGGGCTGTTCTGAAGGACCTCGAGGTTCAGGCGTCCTTGGCCGTGCGGCGCCGGGCGACGAACCGGTTCACCGCGTCGCAGTAGGCCCTGAACACGATGGCCAGCCACGGCAGGGCGAGGAACAGGGCGGCGAGGACGGCGAGGGTGACGGGCAGGCTCACGGTTGCCTCCGGGTCGGCGCGGAATGAGTACGACGAGTGTCCCGCCGTGTGGAGGGTTGGTTCCCTCAGCCGGCGGAGGCGTACCCGGCGGCCTGGAGGATGCGGCGGGCCAGGGCGATCGCGTGCCGGGCGTGGGCGCACCGGTCGGCTCCACCCCGGCAGCAGGGGGCGCCCTTGCTCACGTGCCGGGCAGTCTCGGTGAGCCAGCGGCGGGTGTCGTCGATGTCGACCAGCGGGGTGGAGGCGACGTCGGCGACGGCGGCCGGGATGTCGCGGGGCCGGAGCTGTTCGGCGGCCGCTCTGATGGTGGCTGCTTCGGCTCTGCTGCTCACATGCCCTCCAGGTTCCGTTCCCCCCTGCCGGGCCCCCGGGCGTTGTCGCAGGCCGCCCGGGGGCCGGGGCCGGCCGACCAGGTTCACGGGGGATGTCGGCGGCCGGCGCCGTCCGTCCGGCTGGGCCCTCACCGAGGGATCTCCTTCCGCCCCGCGGGGTCCGGCGGTCGCCCTGCACCGTGGACTGGTGCTCAGGCGTCCGCCTACCCGCGCGCCGGCTGCGGACAGCGCACGATCACGGTACTGCATGCAGTAGGTACAGATGGGTTGATTGGGGCACGGTACGTTGCCTGCCATGTCTGCGAGCGAGGGTTCTGAGCGGTCCAAGGTCCGACTGACCATCGACATGCCGCCAGCACTGCACCGTCGGCTGAAGCAGTTCGCCAATGCTGCGGCGCTGGAACTGGACGTGACCGATGTGCCGGTCGCCGTGATCATGCGCCTGCTGGCGACCCGGTTGACGCTGCGACGAGGCGACGAGGGCTACGACCTCGAGGTGGAGAAGCTCGTCGACCAGGTGATGGCGGAGCTGAAGGCCCAACTGGAGACGTGACCGGCCCTATCACACCGCCCAGACGGCTGGAATGGCCCGGGGTATAGCTGACGGGCCCTGCAGCACGGTTAGGTTCCGTGGCATGAACGCACTTCCCAGGACTTCCCTGCCTGCCCTGTCCGGCCCGCCGGGTGACCGGCTCGAGGTCGTCTCCGCTTGGGACGACGACACCCCGTACCAGTCGTGGCGCCCGCAGGCTCTCGTCCCGTCGACCCTCCGGCCGGCGATCCCGCCGCGGGTGTACGCCGTGGTGAACCAGAAAGGCGGCGCGGGCAAGACGACGACCACCGTGGAGCTCGCGGCCGCGTGGGCGGCGCAGGGCCTGCGGGTGCGGGTGATCGACGCCGACGACCAGGAAGCGGCCCTGTCGGAGTGGCTGCTTGCCCAGTATCCGGAGGGCACGCCGCGGCATTCGCTGCGGTCGGTGTTCTTCGACGAGTGCACGCTGCTGGAGGCCACCTATCCCACGCTGTTCGAGGGCATCGACATCGTGCCGTCCAGCCTGGATTTGAAGAGGGTGGAGTACGACCGGCCGATCGGTGCGGAGATGGCTCTGGCGGGCGCGCTGCGGCAGGAAGCCGAGGCGCACGGCGGCCGCTCCCCGTATGACGTGACGCTGATCGACGGGGCCCCGTCTCTGGGTCTGGTGACGGTGGCCGCGCTGACCGCCGGCGACCAGGTGCTGGTGCCCCTCGCGGTCGGCGGCTTGGACCTGAAGGCGATGGCGTCTTTGGACCGGACGATCACGAACGTGCGGGCGAAAACGAACCCGAAGCTGGAAGTCGGGGCGGTGTTCCTGACGGCGTGGGACAAGTCCGGGTTCGCGCGGCAGCTGGCGTCCAGGGTGACCGAGGACTACCCGGGGGCCGCGCTGTTCCCGATCCGGCGGAGCGTGCGGGCGGCGGAGGCGCCGATCGCGGAGAAGCCGGTGCGGGCGTGGGCGCCGGAGTCGACGGCGGCCGCGGACTACGACCAGGCGGCCGGGCTGCTCCTGTCCGGGGGGACGGCAGCGTGAGCCGACGGTCGTTGAACTTGCCGGCCGCCCGGACTGGCCCGTCGGACGCGGGGCAGCAGGAGTCCCTCCTCGAGGTGCCGGGCGTTGCGGTGGAGAAGCGCGGCGGCGTGGTCGAGGGCATGGTCGGGATGGACACGACCGCCGTCGTGTCGGTCGCCAGCCTGCCCACTCCGTATGACGTCGCCTCCGAGGTCGCCTCGCCGCTTACGGACAAGGAACGCTCCGACCTTGAGCTGTGCGAGCAGGCTCTCCACGGGTTCCGTAAGGCGCTGATCATTGCGGGCAAGGCGCTGGAGGTCATCAACCGGGGCCGGCTGTACCGGGAGACGCACGGCACGTTCGCTGACTACGTGTGGGAGGTCTGGGGGATCCGGAAGTCTCAGGCGTACCGGCTGATCGAAGAGTGGCCGATCGCGGTGGCGGTGTCCCCAATTGGGGACATCAACGAGGCGCAGGCCCGGGAGCTGCTGCCGGTGTACAAGGACCACGGTCCGGAGGCGGCGGTGGTCTTCTTCCGGGAGACCACCGAGCTGGCCGGGGAGCGGAAGGTGACGGCGGCCGCGCTGGCGGAGGCCAGGGCGGTGCTGCCGTCGCGCCTGGCCGTACCGGAGCAGGCCGCAGATGTGCTGCGGGTGGCCGCCGCTGAGGGTCGGGTGCCGCGCATCGTGCCGCCCCGGGTGGAGACGCCAGAACAGGCGACCGGGGAGCCGGTCCCGGCCGACGTTGATGCACTGTCAGATGCCGCGCGGGCGGGTGCCGAGGGGATCGCCGTCCTCGAGGCCGCGCTGGCGCAGCAGCAGCAGATCTATGACCGGCTCGCCGGTGTGGTGGCGCCGGCGCTGCTGTACGACCCGGGCCGGGCCGACATGCTGCTGGGGGAGCTGCGGCAGTACGCGAACCGGACGGCGTACCGGGCCCGCGGTCGCAACGGCGGGGGGAACGAGGACCGGAGCGTGGGGGATGATTGAGGTGTAGATGGCGCGGGGCGCAGACGGGCCCCGCATCCTCCGTCGGGGCGACGCAGAGGGTGCGGGGCCTTTGTCATGCCCGGGGGTCAGGCGGGCTGCCCGAGCTTCACCCACACCTCCAGCCACTCGGACGGCTTCAGCTCGGTGCGGCAGGTGCGGCAGTAGGCCGTCGTCCGGTCGCTGTCGTAGCGCATCCGCCCGGTGCAGCGTCCGCCGTCGGGGAGCTCGGCCGGGCACGGCACCGCCGGCGAGTCGACACCAGCGGTGACGGACTTCAGGTCGCCGGCCATTTTCTCCAGCTCGCGGGCGAGCTCGGTGAGGTCGCATCCCTGGACGGCCCAGGGCAGGTGCTTGCGGATGCCGTAGAGGGCGAGGCGGAGACGGTGGTCGGCGCCGGGCGGCATCGTGGCGGGCTGGATACGGCGGGCCAGGGCGAGGTCGGCGTACCGCCAGTAGAGACGGGCGGGGATGCCGGCGGGGCCGATCAGGTCGAGGATGCGGTCGGTAATGGGCAGGGCGTGCGCGGCGGTGCCGGAGACGCGCGGCCCGGCATGCCCGCGGGCGGGTTCGAGGGCGTCGGACAGCAGCGGCCACGCCTGCTCAATGTCGGCGAGCAGGGCGGTGATGCGGGCCTGGTCGTGCTGGCAGGTGGTCCACAGGGCGCGCTCGCCGTGCAGGCTGTGGCCGCAGAGGGTGCAGGTGTTCACGTCGTCTCCGGGTCAGGCAAACAGAGCCAGTTGCGCGGCCGTCGGCGTGGGAGTGGTGCCGTTCAGCCGTTCGGTCAGGGCGCGGATCTCGGCCCGGAGCGGTTCCGCTCGGTCGTGGCGGTGCAGGGTGGCGCAGCAGCCTTCGCACAGTCCGCGCTTGCCGTCCGCGCACAGCACGGGCGTACCGCGGGTCAGGCGTCCCTGTCCGGCCGGGCAGACGAGCGTCTCGTCGACGTGCAGGCCGGGCGTCTTCAACGTCCACCGGTTCAGTTGCGTCCGCAGTTCGCGGAGCTGGGCGCGCAGGGCCTTCTTCTCGGGGCTGTTCACGTGAGGGTCTCCGTTCCGGGAAGGCACGGTGGTCAGGTGCTCGGGTGGTTCCGGTCGGGCTGGCCCTTGGCGTAGGACCGGCACCTGGTGCAGATGCACGTCGTGCGGGCGCTGGCTTCGGGGTCGGACGGGCCAACGGGCCAGGCGCCCGGGATGTGACCGGGAGCGGCGGGCAGGGACGGAGCGGCCGGCCGGAGGTTCTCGCGCTGGGTGTGCTGGCCGGTCCTGATGGCCTGCCGGAGGAAGGCCTTGAGGTCGCCCTGCCGCCGCATCGCGGATACGTCTTCGTTGCTGAGGTTCTCGTTGCTCATCGGTCCCCCTGTCGCTTGACGGTGGCGGAGCGGCCGGGGACGGCATCACCGTCCCCGGCGGAGGAGCTAGAACGGTGCCGGGCTGGCGGAGGCGAACTCTTCCTCCGGGGCCTCGTAGCGGGCTGCGACCTCGTTCTGTCGGGCGGCGATCCTCGCCTCCAGCTCCCGCTTCTCGCGGCAGTTTCGACAGATACCGTCGGCAGGCGGCTCTCCCCTGCCGCTGGCAGGGCATGCCACGCAGTCCCACCACTCGTTGGCCTTGGGTCCGTCAATGACCATCGTCTTGGCGCGGGGGGTCGGCACCGGGCCCGCAGGAGCTTCACCGGCCTCAGCAGCAGCCGGGTCCGCCTTTGCTGCCGCCTGTTCCTCACCCCGGCGGGCCTGGCGCTCGGCTTCCTCCTGGGCTGCGCGGCGCTCCCGCTCCCGGTCCGCCTTCTGGTCGACGTGCCTGATTGCACACTCCCGGCAGTCGTCCTCACGGTCGAGGTCCATGCCGTTCTCACAGCGAGGGTTTGCGCAGCCGTACTTGTCGCCCTTCTTCAGCGGTCGGACCATGGCGCAGGCCGCTCCGACGAGGTTGTCCAATTCGCCGTTGTAGAACCGTCGCGCGTACCCGTGGTCGATCCAACGCTGTTGGATGCGGGCACCCAGCTGCTGCACCGTCCGCGATGCGGCGGGCTGGTCGCCGGCCAGGGCGTCGAGAATTGCCTGAGTGATGATCGGCAGTTCCGGCAGTCGTTTGGTCGGTTTGTGCTCGCCGCTCGGGTCCACCCAGCCGTTCAGGAAGTCGGGCGGGAAGTAGGCCCGCACCGAGCGAACAAGGTCGAGCTGCTGGCGGGTGTGCTTCGGCTTGCTGCTGCCCTGTCCCGTGCTGGTGCGGTGCTCTCCCTCGGAACCATCGACCTGGCTGCCCTTGCCGGACGCGACGAAGTCGCCTTCCATCGCGCGCTCACTACTACCTGTAGTAGAGGCACTACGTGCGTCCACGGGGGCGCCGCCCCCGAAGGGGGCATCCGTCTTCGAGAGAGTTCTTAGAGAACCTTCTTTGGGACCGGCGTTTCCGCTGGTAGGCGCCGAAACCGTTCCAGCTTCCTGGAAGGGTGTTCCAGAATCCTGGAACGGTTTTCCAGAATCCTGGAACGGATCATGCTCCTGAGCCTGCCCCCCGGGCTCTGTTCCAGAATCCTGGAACGTGACATCTTGGGGCACCTGGGTCACCTGTGACAGGTGTCGGCCGTTGTCGTCGACCACCGCGGTGGTCACGTGCGTCGGAGGCAGCGGCGGGTTCTCGCGCCAGTCAGGCCGGTAGTGGTTGAGCTTGTCCCACGCGTTCCTCCACCCCGTGTAGGGCACCGGGGGGAGGTCCCTGACCATGAACCCGCGCAGGATGGCCTTGGCGGCCTTCTCCTTGCCCTTCATCTGGCTGGCCCCGATGTCCTGCTTCGTGTCCAGGGGGACCAGCAGGTCCAGGTCCTCAAGCAGGGAGAGGATCTGGTACATCAGCGAGAAGCTGACGGGCTTACCGGTGTCCCTGGTGAGCAGGAAGCACATGTGGTCGATGGTCATCCGTCGCAGGCCTTGGCCGGGCAGGTTCTTCTTGTCCTCGGCGACCATCGACCGGACGATCAGGTACATGCGCATGGCCGGGTCGGTGAGCCGGGGCATGAGCATCAGGCGGTCCCGGACCAGGGTGTACGTCCAGTAGTCCGTGATGTCGCCGACGAACGCGTACTCCTCGGTGGGGGTCTCGTCGCTCACTGGTGCTCCCCGTCGCAGTCGCAGTCGGCGTGGGGGCCGAAGATGAGGGTGGCGTCGTGGAGCTGGTACAGGACGGAGAGGCGGACGCGTCGGTCCGACCGCCAGGTGGCGGTGACGATGCCGGCGTCCTCGAGTTCCGTGAGGGCGGCGTCCAGGCCGTTGCGGTCGGTGCCGAGCATCGCGGCGAGCCGGTGCCGGTTCGGCACGTCCCGGACGGCGATCCGCTCGGTGCCGCGGGCGTACGACGCGAGGATCGCGTACAGGGTGCGCGCGGTGGGGGTGTGATTCGGGTCGCACATCACGGAGGGGGCGACCATGCCGAACGCCAGGGCGTTCCGGGTGTCTGCGGCCTTCTGGGCCATCTCGTGTACTTCCTCAGAGGTAAGCGAAGCACTGAGACCCGGTTACTCCCCGGCTCTGACTACCACCCCTTCCCGGTGGGCGGTAGTCTCGCCTGTGGGGACCTTCCCGGAACCCAGACTTCTCTTGGTAGAGAAACAAGCGCTGGCGGATTCCCGTCCGGCCAGCGCAAACGCATCGGAGCCCGGCGTACCCCGCGCCGGGCTTCAGCGCGTTCTAGGCCGTTTCGGCCCGACCGTCCTCGCCCTCAAGCCAGGCGAGGAACTGCGCACGGTTCACGTGGATCGTCCGTTCGACGAACGTCCAGCGGACCGGTATGGAACCGCGGTGAAGGCGGTTCCTGACGGACCGCTGCGTGCACCCCATGCGGGCTGCCACCTCGGACGTCTTCATCCAGTCCGGCGTAGAGATGGGCGTCGCTGTCCGCTCCATCGATGCCTCCGAATAGGTCAAGTGGTCCGCCCCGCGAGGTGCGGGATGAACTGGTTCAGACACTCCCACAGATTTCACGGGACGTTCCCCTTGCTTCCTTGCATGGGGTGTGAACTGCTGTTACGCCATCGAGAGCGGATGGCCGGGCGGGTAGATGGCCTCGCCCACACCGAGCACCTTGTCCTCGCTGGCGTAGACGCTGCGCACCACTAGGACGGCGAAGTCGGCGTCCAGACCGAGAGCCTCACGGTCTTCGGGCGTCGTGATGCGCGCCTCCGCCGTCTTGGCGATCGCCTCCACGGCCTTCCCAGACCGCTGCTCGTAGACCTTCTGCCAGGTGGGATCACACGCCTGCGGGAGGTCCACCTCGGGCACGACCTCCGCCACGTCGACGTGCACCCATGACTGGGAGGCCTCCACAACGAGGTTGCCCTGCTGCACGGTACGGACGCGGTTGACGCACTCGCCCTCACCGAGCCGTTCGGCCACCCAGTCGGGGGCCTGGACGCGCTCGCTGCGCTTGTGGTGGATCGTCTCGCCGGCGTGCGTGATGCCTTGGATGCGCGCATTGCCCACGAGGAGCTTGCGCCTGACGGAAACGAACACGCCCTTCCCCTGCTGCGAGTGGACGTATCCCTCCGCCTTCAGCAGGGCGATGGCGCGGTAGACCGCGTTGTCGCTGAGATTGAACTGGTGCATGAGAGCCCTGGTCGGCGGCAGTTTGTCGCCAGCCTTCAGGGTGCCCTTGTCGATGCGCGCCTTCAGATAGGCGGTCATTCCGGACACTGTCCCTGCCATTTGGTCCCCTCCATCAACTTCCTATCGGATGCGGGTTGACTCTACCCGATGGATCGCCTAACTTCCTACAGGAAGCACGAAAACAGTCGGGAAACGACGGCGGCCCAGAACGCCGAAAAGGCCCAGGTGGTAACGACACCCAGGCCTTTCGGGAGCCTCCGGAGAAGCCCGGCGAACCACAGCCTGATGCGACCAGGAGTGATCCGCATGCAGAACCCTAGCGGTACCCCGAAGCCCAACGTCCCCCAGCCCTACGGCACGCCGGACGCCGGTCTCGTCGTCTTCGCTGGCGACCAGGCCGGCCGCCGCGCCGCCGCCCTGAACACCCTCACCGAGGGAACCCCCGTCATCGCCGCCGGCATGGTCCAGGAGATCCGCGAGCACGGCGACGTCGACAGCCCCCGCGCCACCTTCCAGCTGGTCAACGAGTTCGGGCAGGCCGCCTACGCGGCCGCCAGCACCGACGTCCTCACCGAGTACTCGATGTGCCTGATGGGCGGCCTTGAGGTCACGGTCCACGGCGTCGCCCGGCAGCCGTTCGCCGAGGACCCGCGCACCACCTACATCTCGGTCACCTCGGTCGAGCCGCTCTTCGCCTGACTCCGGGTCGGCCCGGCAGCGCTCACGCACCCCCCTCTGCCGGGCCCCAGCGCACTCGCGCATCACCACCGCAGTACGCACCGCCCGGGGGACAGCCATGCCCGCAACGCCTGAGCAGTGGATCGCTGCTCTTTCACAGACCTACTGGACCACCGGCCGGCGGATCGACCCGCTGACCCGGACCCGCACCGCAACACGAACGGAGGCACCGGCGAACGTGAACGTCAAGGAACTGGACAAGGCCACCGAGGGCCGGGCCGTCGTCGCCCGCGCCGAACGCCTGGCCCGGGAGGCCTCGCCGCTCGGTCGCATGGAGGCCGTCGCCATCCGCGACGCGTTCGTCATGGAGGCCGAGGAACTGCGCGAGCAGACCGAGACGGTCCGCACCCGCGCCTGCCCGGCCTGCGGCTGCTTCACCCTGCTGCCCATCCGGGGCACCGCCCAGTGCGCGAACAGGCACTGCGCGCCCCGCCCGGGCCTGCGCCGCCGCTGGACCTACCGCGACCTCGGCTACGTGAAGGCCGGCACCCCGCACGGCGTGCAGCGCTCCGAGGGCTACCCCGCGGACCTGCGCCCGCTCACCTTCCTCACCGAGTTCTTCAACCAGTCCGGGCATGCCGTGTCGATGTCGACGCTGGCCCGCTGGGTGAAGCTGCACAACCTCCCCCGCTGGCCGGTCGACTCCAAGACCTACGCCTACTCCTTGAGCGACGTCGCCACCGTGCACGCCGTGCAGCTCGCCGCCCGCGAGGGCCAGCAGTGCGGGAACGGCGCGCGGCCCGCCTGCAGCGGCCTGGCCGCCCTCTTCTACAACGACGACGAGGCCGGGGCGATGGACCAGAAGCTGGCCCGCCGCCGCATCGCCGTCGCCAAGGAACTGTGCGGCGAGTGCCCGTTCCTGGAGCCCTGCCGGGACTTCGCGATGCGCCCGAACGGAAAGCAGCAGCACGGCGTCGCCGGGGCCCTCACCGCCAAGGAGCGGCGCGTGCTGAAGGGGGAAGCCCGATGACCACCTTCCGCGACGTGCTGGCCCTGCGCCAGGTCCGCATCCTCAAGAACGCCCTCGCGGTGCTGGCCGGCGTGACCCGCCGCGAGGACGACCCGCACGCCGTCCGCATCACCTTCACCAGCCCCGACGGCGAGCACTCCTACGGCTCCCTCTGCCTCGGCCTGCTGCCGCTGATCGAGCTGGTCGACGCCGTCCGGGCCCGCTCCACCGACATCGTCCGCTTCCAGACGGCCGCGCAGCCCGCGGCGCCCGTGCTGCGGATGGTCCCCACCGACCCCTCCCTGACCACCACCGACACCGAATTGAGGACCCGATGAACCCGCAGACCAAGCTCACCGCCCTGGACCGCACGATCCCGGTCGTCACCCTCCTGGCCGGCGGTGCCGTCGCCATCTCTTCCCTGCACGCGATGCACGTGGACGTCAACGGTCAGCTGACCGTCGGCGGCCTGCTGTCCCTGGCGTCCGCCCTGGGCCTGGCCTACCTGGTCGCGGTGAGCGTCGACAGCCTGCTGTGGCGGGCGCTGAAGCCGGTCCGGGAGCGCCTCCTGACCGCCACGCAGCCCGAGCCGCCGCAGTACCCGGTGGCGGTCGCCGAAGCCATAGAGGCGTACCTGGACGACCTGAAGGCCGGGCTGCCGCTGGCGGTGGAGATGGCCGGCCCCGAGGGCGAGATGCCGCAGACCGGCGACGAGTGGATCAGCTACCGCATCCACCCCTACCGGCTGGACGCCCTCACCGAGTGGCACACCGAGCACGCCGCCTGACGGCTGCCTCCCGGGCCCGAACCCGTGTCGGGCCCGGTCGCAGGGAGCCGGACAGTCCGGACCGCCCCACCCGAGAGGACACCGATGGACCTCACCGCCGCCGACGAGGCCGACCGGATCGCCGACCAGGCGCTCACCGACTCGGTCCTCTCCGCCGCCACCGGCGACGCGGATGCAGCCGAGTTCCAGCGTGACTTCGCCGACGAGCTCCGCGGCTTCGCCGCTGAGGTTCGCGGCTCCGGCCGCACCCTCCCCCACCGCTACTGAACGACCCGACCCGAACCAGGAGTCCCCGAAATGAAGCTCGTCACCCTGCCCCGTGCCGCGGCCCCGACCGCGCCCGTTCCGGGAGCGCCGACCGCCGTTCCGGACGCGGCGGGCCCGGCTTCGGCTCCGCGCCCGCCCGCTTCGGACGCGACGCGATCCGTTCCGGAGACGGCCCCCTCGGCTTCGGACAGGGCCGCCCGTCGTTCCGGACGCGCCCTCACCGGAGTCGCCGTCGTCGGCGGGATCATCCTCGCCGGGATCGGCTTCACCGGCTCCTACAACACCCTCCGGGACCTCGCCTTCGACCGCGGCTTCGGGGACTTCTCCTACGCGTTCCCGATCGGCATCGACGCCGGGATCGTCGTCCTGTACGCCCTGGACCTGTTCATGATCCGCCGTCACACTCCGTGGCCGCTGGTGCGGACGGTCGCCCACCTGATGACCGTGGCGACGATCGTGTTCAACGCGGCTGCCGCTCCCGGCCCGGTGACCGCGGACCCGATCGGCACCGCCATGCACGGCGTGATCCCGGTCCTGTTCATCGTCGCCGTGGAAGCCGCCCGCCGGCTGTTCGTCAGGGCCTCTGACGACGAACTCGGGCGTGACGTCACCACCGTGCCCCTGGCCCGCTGGGTGCTCTCTCCGGCCCGCACGGCCGCCCTGTGGCGCCGCATGAAGCTGTGGAACACCAGCTCGTACCAGGAGACCGTGGAACTTGAGCAGGAGCGCACCGTGTACGCGGCAATGCTCCAGCGCAAGTACGGGCGCGGCTGGAGGCGGAGGGCGAAGGCCGACGAACTGCTGCCCCTGACGATGGCCAAGTACGGCCTGACAGTCGACGAAGCGCTCGCCTTGCCCCGCCAGGCGGCCGAGGCCGAGCAGCTGCGCGCGGAGCAGGAAGAGGTCCTCGAGCTGGAGGCGCAGGCGCGCGCTGAGCGCCGGGCCGCCGAGCGCCGCATGGCGAGCATTCGTACCGAGCGTGACATTCGGGCCGCTGAGATTGCCGCGCAGGCCGACGAGACGGCGGCCTCGGCGCAGGCTCAGGCCACCGTCACCGAGGCGCAGGCAGCCGCTGAGGCGCAGGCCCGGATCGCTCTGGAGGCCGCCCGCGCGGTCGAGTCGGAGGACGCCGCCGAAGCCGAGCGGCGTGCTGCCGAAGCCGAGCAGGCCGCGTCCGAAGCGCGAGCCCGTGCCGCCGAAGTGAACCGGTGTGCCGCCGAAGCCGAGCAGGCCGCGTCCGAAGCGAAGCGCCGCGCCGCGGACAACGAGCGGCAGGCCGCCGCCATGGCGGCGGAGAAGGCCCGCGCCGAAGCGGACGCCGCCGAAGCGAAGCGCCGCGCCGCCGAAGTTCGCGCCGCCGCCGCCGAAGTCGAGCTGCGGGCGGTCGAAGCCGAGGACCAGTTGAAGCTGTCCCCCCGTGAACGGGCCGTCCGCAAGGTCGCCCGCACCGTCACCGCCCGGCACGCCGGCCAGGCCGACCAGCTGCCGCTGGAGGCCATCACCGAAGCGTTCGGGGTCTCCCTGTCGACCGCATCCGAGTACCGCAAGGAAGCCGCCGCGCTCATCGCCGGCGGATACCGCATCCAGAAGGAGTACTGACCCATGGCCTCCAGCAACGGCGCACGCCGCACCGTCAACCAGCCCCGCAACGGAGCCAACCCGAAGGGCAACAAGTTCGCCAACGCGGGCGCCGCCGCCGGCGGGTTCCTGGGCGGCCTGGGCAGCACCATGGTTCCGCCGGTCAACGTCACGATCAACAACAACAGGGCCGGCCAGCAGGGCGCGAAGGCGAAGGCACAGTCCCTGCTGCCCCCGCCGGAGTTCTGGTCCCCGGCACAGACCCGGAACTACTGCAACAGCCTGCGGGCCGCCGCCGTCACCCTGTCCATCGAGGTGGCCATGGGCGCGGAGATCCTCAACGCGACGCTGTCGCAGGTCCCCGACCCGGAGGGCAAGTCGTTCGGGTCGAAGATCAGGGCCGCGAAGGTCGCCCGGAAGATGCGCAAGGCCGCCTCCGCCCTCCAGTCCGCCGCGAAGAACGCCGCCGCCTGCTACTCGGTCTACACGCAGGAGTTCGAGCAGGAGATCAACGCCGTCCGCCACCGCGCCAAGCGCCCCGAGCGCCCGCGCATGAACTGGGCCGACCAGTAAGGAGCCGTGACCATGCGCAAGGAAGTCATCACTGACCAGGACGGCCGCACGTACCCGTTCCCCCTGAAGCGGAGCGGGGCCGGGGGCGGCAGCAGCACCCGCAACTACCTGATGCGACGCCTCCAGCCGCACCTGCCGCCCTGGATCGGCGTCGCCGGGGTCGGCATCGCCGGCGCCCTGGGTAACTGGCGGTGGGAAGGCAGTGCCGGCGCCGGTGTCGGGCTCACCCTCGCCTCCGTCGCCCTGACCGGGGCAACCTGGTGGGCCGGGAAGACGACCAGCTCACAGCGCCGCCTGCACTCCGCCATCACCGTCGCCGCCGGGTCGGCGTGGCTGACCGGGGCCTGCCTCGCCGGGCCGCTCACCGGAGCCATGGACGACCTGTACCTGATCGGCGGTCCGGTCCTGGCCCTGTCCTGGAACGTGCGGCTGACGCTGCGCACCTCGGACCCGGCCGGCGAGAACGCCGACAAGGGCCTGCTGGAGCGGGTCGGCCTGGCCCGCGCGCAGATCGGCGCGGCCAAGGTGGAGCCGAACCGGGTCACCGCGCCGCTGCTGCTGGACGCCGGCACGCAGACCAATGACGACGTCGCCAAGGCGCTGCCCGGCATCGCGTCCGCACTGGACGTGCCCCGTACCGCGGTGCGCTACCAGCCCGACCCGTCCTCCGAGCGGCGCGGCGACCTGGTCATCGTCCCGCGCGACATGCTCGCCGACACGGTCCGCTGGGAAGAGGAAGGGCCGGCCTTCCCGGGCGGATCCATCACCGATCCGCTGATCCTCGGGGTGTACGACGACGGGGCACCGCTCGCGCTGTGGCTGCCCGGCGACCCGAAGCAGGGCCGCAACGCGACCCACCTGCTGATCGCGGGCATGACCGGCTCCGGCAAGGGCGATGGCGCCCTGAACGTGCAGACGGAGATCTTGACCAGGACGGACGTCATCATGTGGCTGTCCGACCCGAAGGGCTTCCAGGACTTCCGGGCGCTGCTGCCCGCCTACGACTGGGCCGTGGAGGGCGGCGCCGACACCGAGATCATGGTGGAGGCCGTGAAGGCTGTTATCCCCGCCCGTACCGGGTGGCTCGGTCAGCACCACTACCGGCAGTGGGAGGCCGCGGCCGCGAAGCCGCAGACCGACCCGAAGCACTCCTGCCACAAGGACGGCACCGCGTGCGGCTGCCCCGGTCTGCCCTTCCATGTCGTCTGGTTCGAAGAGGCGGGCGTCTCCCTCGGTCTGCTCGGCGACGACGCGTTCAACAGCATCGCGAACTTGGCCCGGTCTGCGGGAATGGCGCTGGTCGTGTCGCTGCAGCGGCCCAGCCACGACCAGATGTCCACCACCACCCGCGACGCCCTCGGCGGCCGGCTGTGCTTCGGCGTCCCGAACGCCACCGCGGCCGGGTTCATGCTGCCCGACACCGTCCTGGACGCCGGCGCCGCCCCGGAGCGGTGGGCCAACCGGCGGCCGGGCTACTGCTACCTGGTCACCCCGGGCGTCCCGGAGGAGCGGTACGCCGACCCGGGCCGGACCCGCTGGTTCACCGAGGAGTCCGTGTCCCTGATGGAGACCGTCGCGCAGTGGTTCGCCCGCAACGGCGCCACCGTCGACCCGGTCACCGAGAAGGCCGCCGCAACCGTGGCCGGCCGTGCCTACACCGAGCGGCGCCGCGTGGACGTGGACGCCTCCGACCTCGAGGACGACGACGTGATCGACGACAGTGAGCCGCTGGTCGACGAGGACGACATGGACATCGACCCGGAACAGGAGCTGCCCGAGCTGGGCGACGGCGGCGACGTGCCGCTGGTGCAGGAGACCGGCTACCGGCCCGACCCGGCCGAGGCCCGCCGGCTGTTCGCCCAGGCCCTCGAGGAGTTCGAGGCCGCAGGAACCATGGTGATCGGCCCGAAGGACTTCCGGGACTGGTGCGACCACAACCAGCTCTCCCGGCCGTGGGTGTCCGAGCGGCTGAAGGAGGCGTACCTCGAGGGCCGCCTGGCGGACGCCGGACGGGGCCGCTGGCGGATCGTCCCGCAGATGTCCAACGCCTGACGTCAGCGCACGTCAGCCAGCACTGTCAGGGCGCGTGACACCCGCCCCCGCCTAGGGGGATGGGTGTCACGCCCCCGCCTGACGTCAGACCCGCCGTGAACCCGAAAGGACCCACCGTGAACCCGCTGCCCGACCCGCAGCAGCCCACCGCCGATGCGGCCGGGCGGCCTGCCATGGACGACCAGGCCCGCGCCTTCCTCGCCGCCGTCGAGGACGCCATGCGCACCCCCACCGCCTACCGAGACGAGACGCCCGTGCCCGCCATCGGCAGCGCGCTGCCCGTCCCCCAGCCCGAAACCCGCAGCGTCCCCCAGTGGGCCACCGGCATCGCCGTCGCCTCCATCGGCATCGGTGCCGGCGTCACCGGCATCGGCTGCGGAGCCTGGCTGATCTTCCGGGGACTGTCCTCGGTGACCCTGCTCGGAGTCATCGCCATCGCGGCCCCGTTCATCGGCATCGCCGCGGTGGCCACCGCCATCGGCGCCGCCATCTCCCAGGCGAAGAAGACGTCCACCACGAACATCTACCGGGGAACCGTCGTCCAGGATCAGCGGCAGGTGAACACGACGACGCGCGGCCTGTGGGCGAACACCCGCAACCAGCTCCCCAAGTAGCCCCAGAAACGACGAACGCCCCCTCCCCGCCCCGTGAAGGGCAGGAAGGGGGCGTCGTCGTGTTCAGCGGCCCAAAGCAGTCCACAGGGACAGTCCCAGCCCGCCCAGAGCCACCACGGCGGCCAGCGACGGCAGCGGCCAGCGGGCCCGCTCCAGCGTTGACACCCGCATGTCGAGCTTGTTCAGCTCCTGCGACGTCCTGGCCTCCAGGGCGGTGATGTCGCCGGTCATGCGCTGCTCTGCCTGTGCGAGGTCCTTCTCGGTCTGCGCGGTGCGCTGCAGCGCGGTGTCCAGGCGGCCGTTCAGGGTGGCGAAGCCGGTGTCGATCGCGCCGCGCATCTGCGCCAGCTCGACCGCCACGGCAGTGTCCTCGGACTGAGGCATGAGGTCTCCTGCGTGGTCAGATCAGGTTGTGGCCGGGGGAGGTGGTGCCCCCGGCGAAGTCGAGTTTCGGAGCGGCCGTGGAGGCGACGATGGCGACGGCGGCCGTCCAGGAGTTCCCGGAGAAGTCGTTCCCGGCGATCCAGCAGGCGGTGGCGGACGCGTCGAGGGTGATGCCGTTGACGGTCGCCCCGCTCCCCTTGCGGACCTTGTTGCCCTGGACGGTGCAGCGCACCGCCCCGGTCGACAGGCGGATCCCGGCCGACGCGGCGGCGGTGACCATGTTCCCGGACACCAGCACGTCTGTGGACGAGACACCGCCCGTCGCACCGACGAACACCCCGAAGTTGCTGCTGGTGGTGTTCACCGTGTTGCCGGTGACCGAGCCGCCCACGGAGGCCGTGAAGTTGATGGCGTTGCTGCCCGTGCTGCGCAGCGTGTTCCCGGCCACTGCGGCGTCCGTGCATCCCTGCACCAGGATGCCCGTGCTGCTGGTGGCGTCCACCGTGTTGCCGGTGATGGACGGGCTGGTGCAGTACTCGGCCCGCATGCCGATGCTGCCGGACGACCTGACCGTGTTGCTCTGGAGTGCCACCCCGCGGATCAGGGCGGTGGCGTAGCCGGCGACCTGGATCCCGGCCTCGGTGGCGTTCGTGTCGATCACGTTGCCGTGGATGTCGGGGGTGTCCGGCAGCAGCGTGTAGCCGGCGGTCGCCGGGTCCGGGCCGGTGAACTTGATCCCGGCCATGCCGGTGCCGGTGATGATGTTGTCGGCGATGACCGCGCGCCGCCAGCCGTAGGCGTGGACGCCTTCCTGGAGGGCGCCGTTGATGCGGTTGCCGATGACCTGGATGTTCTCGAAGTACGTGCCGGACGCGGTGGTGTGGGAGCCGACCGCCCGGCCGAACGTGCCGAGCCTCGAGGACGGGCCGAAGTAGCAGCCCTGC
>Ga0247820_10000528_pt1 | contig 20400 bp, 16 predicted proteins | sample 13C_Glucose_Day1_2_FD_192480 | JGI IMG/M metagenome (GOLD analysis project Ga0247820, IMG submission 192480) | Soil microbial communities from agricultural site in Penn Yan, New York, United States - 13C_Glucose_Day14 | ecosystem: Environmental > Terrestrial > Soil > Agricultural land | place...
CCCCAGCCCACCCACTCGCCGCTACATCCACCCCCGCCGCTTGAACTGGCGATACAGCAGCACCTCCAGCACGGCCATCACCACGATCACCACCGGATACGACCACTCCCACCGCAGCTCCGGCATGTGCTCGAAGTTCATCCCGTAGATCCCCGCGAGCATCGTGGGGATCGCCGCCATGGCCGCCCACGCGGAGATCTTCCGCATGTCGTCGTTCTGCCGCACGCTGATCTGCGCGAGATGCGCCGAGAGGATGTCCGACACCAGCCGGTCCAGCCCTTCCACGGACTCGTTCACCCGCGTGAGGTGGTCGTGCACGTCACGGAAGAAGGGCCGCGCGCCGTCCCGCACGAACGGGACCGGCGCCCCGTACGTGCCGACCCCCGCGAGCCGCGTCATCGGCAGCGCCAGCGGCCCGGTCGCCCGGCGGAACTCGAGGATCTGCCGCTTGAAGTCGTAGATCCGCGACGCGGTGTGCCGCGAACCCCCGCTGTCCGGGAGGAAGACCTCCGTCTCCAGCTCCTCCAGATCGTTCTGCAGTTCCGTCGCCACCTCCAGGTAGTGGTCGACGACGGCGTCGGCGACCGCGTACAGCACCGACGTCGGCCCCTCGCCCAGCAGATCGGGCTCCCGCTCGAGCCGCTGCCGCACGGCCTTGAGCGGCGTGCCCTCCCCGTGCCGCACGGTCACCGCGAAGGAGTCGCCCAGGAAGATCATGACCTCGCCGGAGGAGACGGTGTCGCTCTGCGGCTCGTACACCACCGGCTTGAGGACCACGAAGAGCGAGTCGTCGTACACCTCCAGCTTGGGCCGCTGATGGGCCTTGAGGGCGTCCTCGACGGCCAGCGGATGCAGCCCGAACTCCTGCGCGACCAGGTCGAACTCGTCCGCCGACGGCTCGTGCAGCCCGATCCAGACGAAACCCCCTGCCGCCCGCGCCTCGTCCAGCGCGTCGGAGAAGTCCCGGGGCCCCTCCGACCGATGCCCCTCCCGGTAAATGGCACAGTCGACGATCACGAAGCACCTTCTCCTTTCCCGCGACGGACGCACCGCGCACCGGTGCGCCTACCCTGGGCCGCATGCCCACGTTGCTCCTGGTCCGGCACGGACGCTCCACCGCCAATACCGAGGGACTGCTCGCCGGCTGGACGCCCGGCGTCGCCCTCGACGACCGCGGCGCCGCGCAGGCGGCCGCACTGCCGGGGCGGCTCGCCGAGCTGCCGCTGGCCGAGATCGTCACCAGCCCCCTCCAGCGCTGCCAGGAGACGATCCGGCCGCTCCTGGAGGCACGACCCGGCCTCGTCCCGCACACCGACGACCGCGTCGGCGAATGCCACTACGGCGACTGGTCCGGCCGCAAACTCGCCGAGCTCAAGGACGAGCCCCTGATGGAGGTCGTGCAGGCGCACCCCTCCGCGGCGGCGTTCCCCGGCGGTGAGTCCATGCGCGCGATGCAGACGCGCGCCGCCGAGGCGGTGCGCGAGTGGAACGCGCGCGTGGAGCGCGACCACGGCGCCGACGCCGTGTATCTCGTGTGCTCCCACGGCGACATCATCAAGTCGCTCGTGGCGGACGCACTCGGACTTCATCTCGACCTCTTCCAGCGGATTTCCGTTGAACCGTGTTCCATCACCGCGATCCGTTACACCCGGCTGCGCCCCTTCCTGGTCCGCCTCGGCGACACCGGCGACTTCGCGTCCCTGGCGCCGCGCGAGGAACCGCCCGCCGGCGACGCCACGGTCGGGGGCGGCGCGGGCGCACCGTGATCGTCGGCCGCAGTAGGGTGAAGCGGTCGCGTCGGTGCGTCCCCGTTTCGCACAGCCGCCCGTACCCACAACGCCCGCCACAACTCTCAATGGAGTCAGGACGTGTCCCGTCAGGTGTTCCTCTACGACCAACCGGAACGTTTCGTGGCCGGTACGGTCGGACTGCCAGGGCGCCGTACGTTCTTCCTCCAGGCCACCGCCGGCTCCCGGGTGACCAGCGTGGCCCTGGAGAAGACCCAGGTCGCGGCGCTCGCCGAGCGCATGGACGAACTGCTCGACGAGGTCGTACGCCGTAGCGGCGGCAGCGCCTCGGTGCCCGCCGTGGTGCCGGCCGAGATCACCGACACGGCCCCGCTGGACACCCCCGTCGAGGAGGAGTTCCGCGTCGGTACCATGGCGCTGGCCTGGGACGGCGAGGACCAGCGCATGATCGTCGAGGCGCAGGCCCTCGTCGAACTGGACGCCGAGTCCGAGGAGGACCTCGCCGAGGCGGAGGAGCGGCTGCTCCAGGACGAGGAGAACGGGCCCCCGATGCTCCGCGTCCGGCTCACCGGCACCCAGGCCCGGGCCTTCGCCAAGCGCGCCCTCGACGTCGTCAACGCCGGGCGGCCGCCCTGCCCGCTGTGCAGCCTCCCGCTCGACCCGGAAGGACACGTATGTCCGCGCCAGAACGGATACCGCCGCGGGGCGTGACGGCCGTCGACCCGGCCGCCGCCGTGCTGCTCGCCGAGGGCGAGCTGACCGTGCGCGGCCGCATCCGTGAGGCGTCGAACGCGGCGCTGTACTGCACCGTGGCGCACGAGGGCCGGGAGGCCGCGTGCGTCTACAAGCCGGTCGCGGGGGAGCGGCCCCTGTGGGACTTCCCCGACGGCACCCTCGCCGGGCGCGAGGTGGCGGCGTACGAGGTCTCCCGGGCGACCGGCTGGGGGCTCGTGCCCCCGACCGTGCTGCGCGACGGGCCCTACGGCGAGGGCATGTGCCAGCTGTGGATCGAGACCGCGCCGGGCGCGGAACTCCTCGCCCTGGTCGACGGCGAGGAGCCCGAGCCGGGCTGGCGGGCGATCGGCTTCGCCGAGGTCGGGGAGGGCCGTACCGCGCTGCTCGTGCACGCCGACGACGAGCGGCTGCGCCGCCTCGCGGTGCTCGACGCGGTGATCAACAACGCCGACCGCAAGGGCGGGCACCTGCTGCCCACCGCGGAGGGCCGGCTGTACGGCATCGACCACGGCGTCACCTTCAACGTCGAGGACAAGCTCCGCACCCTCCTCTGGGGCTGGGCGGGGGAGCCCCTGACCGAGGACGCGCTGGACGTCCTCGGGGGCCTCGCACGGGCCCTGACGGACGACGGCGCCCTCACCGCCGCGCTCGCCCCCCACCTCACCCCCGCGGAGATCGACGCCACCCGCGCACGCGTCGGCGCCCTCCTCACCGCCGGCACCCACCCGGAGCCCGGCGGCGACTGGCCCGCCATCCCCTGGCCACCGGTCTGACGGGGTCCCAAGCACGCCGGACGACGCCGCGCAAGAGCGCCTTCCCGGTCATCCGGACCGCTCCGGTTCGTATCTGGAACCCCGGTCCGGTTACGCTCATGACATGCATGCCTGGCCCGCTTCCGAGGTCCCCGCCCTGCCCGGTCAGGGCCGCGACCTGAGGATCCACGACACCGCGACCGGGGACCTGGTCACCCTTGACCCCGGTCCCGTCGCCCGCATCTACGTCTGCGGCATCACCCCCTACGACGCCACCCACATCGGACACGCGGCCACCTACAACGCGTTCGATCTGGTGCAGCGTGTGTGGCTCGACACCAAGCGGCAGGTTCACTACGTCCAGAACGTCACCGACGTCGACGATCCGCTGCTGGAGCGGGCCGAACGCGACGGCCTCGACTGGACCGCCCTCGCGGAGCGCGAGACCGCGCTGTTCCGTGAGGACATGACGGCGCTGCGGATGCTGCCCCCGCGGCAGTACATAGGCGCCGTGGAGGCGATACCCGGCATCGTCCCCCTCGTCGAACGGCTGCGCGAGCTCGGCGCGACCTACGAGCTCGACGGCGACATCTACTTCTCCGTCGAGGCGGACCCGCACTTCGGCGAGGTCTCCCACCTCGACGCCGCCGCCATGCGGCTGCTGTCCGCCGAGCGGGGCGGCGACCCGGAGCGTCCGGGCAAGAAGGACCCCGTCGACCCCATGCTCTGGATGGCGGCCCGCGAGGGCGAGCCGAGCTGGGACGGCGGCTCCCTCGGCCGGGGCCGCCCCGGCTGGCACATCGAGTGCGTGGCCATCGCCCTCGACCACCTCGGCATGGGCTTCGACGTCCAGGGCGGCGGCTCGGACCTGGTCTTCCCGCACCACGAGATGGGCGCCTCGCACGCCCAGGTGCTCACCGGCGAGTTCCCCATGGCCAAGGCGTACGTCCACGCCGGCATGGTCGCCCTGCACGGCGAGAAGATGTCCAAGTCCAAGGGCAACCTGGTCTTCGTGTCCACGCTCCGGCGGGACGGCGTGGACCCGGCGGCGATCCGGCTGGCGCTGCTCGCCCACCACTACCGCGCCGACTGGGAGTGGACCGACCAGGTCCTCCAGGACGCCGTGACCCGCCTGGACCACTGGCGTGCCGCGGTGTCCCGTCCCGACGGCCCGCCCGCCGACGCGCTGGTCGAGGAGATCCGTGAGGCGCTCGCGGGCGATCTGAACGCCCCCGCGGCGCTGGCCGCCGTCGACCGCTGGGCGGTGCTCCAGGAGGAGAGCGGCGGCACGGACATCGGCGCCCCCGGCGTCGTCTCCCGCGCGGTGGACGCGCTGCTCGGCGTCGCGCTGTAGGACGCGGCGAGGCAGGAAGAAGGGGCGCCCCGTCCTCACGACGGGGCGCCCCTTCTGTCGGTCCTCCGACCCGCTCAGTCCTCCGACGACTCCTCGCCGTCCGAGTCGGCCTCCGGCTTCGGCGGCTTCGGCGGGCGGGTGCGCCCGCCCGGGCTGTCCCGCCGGTACGACGTGCCGTCCGAGCCGTCGGCCGTGGCGTGCCCGCCGGGCGGACCCGACGCCCCGTCGCGGCGCCGCAGATAGCGCTCGAACTCGCGGGCGATCGCCTCGCCCGACGCCTCCGGCAGCTCGGCGGTGTCCCGGGCCTCCTCCAGCGTCTGGACGTACTCGGCCACCTCGCTGTCCTCAGCGGCCAGTTGGTCCACGCCCACCTGCCAGGCACGCGCGTCCTCGGGCAGTTCGCCCAGCGGGATGCGCACGTCGATCAGGTCCTCCAGGCGGTTGAGGAGGGCCAGCGTGGCCTTCGGGTTGGGCGGCTGCGACACATAGTGCGGGACCGCCGCCCACAGCGACACCGCGGGCACGCCGGCGTGCGTGCACGCCTCCTGGAGGATGCCGACGATGCCCGTGGGGCCCTCGTACTTGGTCTCCTCCAGGCCCATGCGGCGGGCCAGATCCGGGTCGGACGTGGTCCCGCTGATCGGGACCGGCCGGGTGTGCGGGGTGTCGCCGAGCAGCGCGCCCAGCACGACCACCAGTTCCACGCCCAGCTCGTGCGCGAAGCCGAGGATCTCGTTGCAGAACGAGCGCCACCGCATGGACGGCTCGATGCCCCGGACCAGGACCAGGTCGCGCGGCTTCTCGCCGCCGACCCGGACCACCGACAGCCGCGTCGTGGGCCAGGTGATCTTGCGGACCCCGCCGTCCATGAACACCGTGGGGCGGTTCACCTGGAAGTCGTAGTAGTCCTCGGCGTCGAGCGCCGCGAACACCTCGCCCTTCCACTCCCTGTCCAGATGCCCGACCGCGGTGGAAGCGGCGTCACCGGCATCGTTCCAGCCCTCGAACGCGGCCACCATGACCGGGTCGATCAGCTCGGGCACCCCCTCGAGCTCGATCACCCAGCGCCTCCTTCCGACGTGCCCTCGCGTACGCCCCAACCTTACGGCGTGCCCACGGGGCGTCCGCAGCCCCCTCACGGGGGGACTGCCCCATCACTGCCCCGTCGGGCACACGGAAACACCCGGCGGTGATCCGCGGCGCTCCGGACGGAAGCGGCTGTTCACAGCGTGGAGCGCAGCCACTGCTCGACGCTCGCGATGTGCACCGTCGCCCAGGACCGCGCCGCCTCCGCGTCCCGGTTCCGCAGCGCGGCGAGGATCGCCCGGTGCTCGCGCAGGGTGCTGCCGACCGCGTCCTCCTGGGTGAGCCCGCGCCAGATCCGGGCCCGGGTGGTGGGACCGGACAGACCGTCCAGCAGGGAGCAGAGCACGGAGTTGCCGGAGCCGCGCACGATGCTCCGGTGGAACTCCAGGTCGGCGGCGACCAGGTCCTCCACCGACGGCTCGTCGCCGAGCCTGTCCAACTGCTCCGACAGCGCGTCCAGTTGCTCCTCGTCGAGCCGGGTGGCCGCGAGGGCCGTCGCGGCCGGCTCCAGGATGCGGCGCACGGCGAGGAACTCCAGGACCGTGTCGTCACGGTGGAAGTCGACGACGAAACTCAGCGCCTCGAGCAGCAGTTGCGGGTCCAGGCTGGTCACGTAGGTGCCGTCGCCCTGCCGCACGTCCAGGATGCGGATCAGCGACAGCGCGCGCACCGCCTCGCGCAGCGAGTTGCGGGACAGTCCCAGCTCGGCCGCGAGCTCGCTCTCCTTCGGCAGCCGGGCGCCGGGACGCAGCGCACCCGAGACGATCATCCCCTTGATCTTCTCGATCGCCTCGTCGGTGACTGCCATACCGCGCCTCCCTGCCCCCAGACCTCCGATGTATCCAGCCCATTATGTCGGTACGGGAGGAGGGCGGCTCCGCCGGTGCGGAGCCGCCCTCCTCCCCGGTTCCGGCTCCCGTGCGGGAGGCCGGGGCGCCGGCTACTTCTTGTCGAGCACGTCCTGGACGTCGGCGCGGATCTCGTCCGTGGCCAGGCCCCGGATCGTCAGCGTGGTGCGGCGGCGCAGCACGTCGTCCGCGGTCTCCGCCCACTCGTGGTCCCGGGCCCAGACGACCTGCGCCCAGATCTCCGGGGCGTCCGGGTGGACGCGCCGGGCCAGCGCCGGGTCCTCGTTGGCCAGCCGGGCGATGTCGAAGGCCAGCGAACCGTAGTGGGTGGCCAGGTGCCTGGCGGTGTCCGCCGCCATCCGGGGGCCGGGCGCCGGGCCGTCCACCATCAGCCGGTGGGCGACCGCGCGGGGGTTGGCCACGCCCGGCAGCGGCAGCTTCTTCGGCAGCGAGGCCACCGGCTCGAAGTCGTCGCCCAGCGGGTGCCCCGGCAGTTCCTGCAGCTTGCGCATCACCGTACGGCCGATGTGGCGGAAGGTGGTCCACTTGCCGCCGGCGACGGACAGCATCCCGCCCCTGCCCTCGGTGACCACGGTCTCCCGCTTGGCCTTGGCCGTGTCACCGGGGCCGCCCGGCAGCACCCGCAGTCCGGCGAACGCGTAGGTGATCAGGTCACGGTCGAGCTGCTGGTCGCGGATGGAGAACGCGGCCTCGTCGAGTATCTGCGCGATGTCCTTGTCGTTGACCGCGACGTCCGCCGGGTCGCCCTCGAACGCCTCGTCGGTCGTGCCGAGCAGCAGCATGTCCTCCCACGGGAGGGCGAAGGTGATCCGGTACTTGTCGATCGGCGTGGCCAGCGCGGCCCTCCACGGCGAGGTCCGCTTCAGGACCAGGTGAGCGCCCTTCGACAGCCGGATGGACGGCGCGGCGTCCGCGTCCTCCATGCGGCGCAGGTGGTCGACCCACGGTCCGGTCGCGTTGAGCACCAGCCGGGCGTTCACCCCGAACTCATCGCCACTCAGGCGGTCGCGCAGCTCGGCGCCGGTGACCCGGCCCCGGGTGAAGCGCAGTCCCGTCACCTCGGCGTGGTTGAGGACGACCGCGCCGGACTCGGCCGCCGCGCGGACCGTCATCAGCGCCATGCGCGCGTCGTTCATCTGGTCGTCGCCGTACACGGCCACGGCCTTGAGGTTGTCGGTGCGCAGCTCCGGCACGTCCTGCGCTGCCTTGGCGGGGGAGAGCAGGTGGCCGACGCCGTCGCCGAAGGCGGACAGCGCCGAGTAGGCGAAGACGCCGGCCCCGAGCTTCGCCGCGCCGTGCGGCCCGCCCTTGTACACGGGGAGGTAGAACGTGAGCGGGTTGGCCAGGTGGGGGGCCACCTGGCGGGAGACCGCACGGCGCTCGAAGTGGTTCTCCGCCACCAGCTTCACCGCGCCGGTCTGCAGGTAGCGCAGACCGCCGTGGAGCAGCTTGGAGGAGGCGGAGGAGGTGGCGCCGGCGAAGTCGCCGGCGTCCACCAGGGCCACCCTGAGGCCGGACTGCGCGGCGTGCCAGGCGGTGGAGATGCCCAGGATGCCGCCGCCGATCACGAGAAGGTCGTACGACGCCTTGGAGAGCTGCTCCCGGGTCTCGGCACGGCTCGGGTTCGAGCCGGACGCCGGGTGCGTCCCCAGGGCAGGCACGGACTGCAGGGTGGACTGGGTGGTCATGGCGGTTCTTGCTCCTCGTCAGTCTTCGTCGGCGATCCAGCCCATGGTCCGCTCGACGGCCTTGAGCCAGCTCTTGTACTCACGGTCGCGGGTCTCCGCGTCCATGCGGGGGGTCCACTCGGCGGCCCGCCGCCAGTTGGCGCGCAGGTCGTCGGTGCTGTTCCAGAAGCCGACGGCGAGGCCGGCGGCGTAGGCGGCGCCGAGGCAGGTGGTCTCGGCGACCATCGGACGCACCACGGGGGCGTCCAGGAAGTCCGAGAGGGTCTGCATCAGCAGGTTGTTGGAGGTCATGCCGCCGTCGACCTTGAGGGCGGCCAGCTCCACGCCGGAGTCCTTCGTCATGGCGTCGGCGATCTCCCGCGTCTGCCAGGCGGTGGCCTCCAGCACGGCGCGCGCGAGGTGCGCCTTGGTGACGTACCGGGTCAGGCCGGCGATCACACCGCGGGCGTCGGAGCGCCAGTACGGGGCGAACAGGCCGGAGAAGGCCGGTACGAAGTAGGCGCCGCCGTTGTCCTCGACGGAGAGCGCGAGGGTCTCGATCTCGGCGGCGGTCGAGATCAGGCCCATCTGGTCGCGCATCCACTGCACCAGCGAACCGGTGACCGCGATCGAGCCCTCCAGGGCGTAGACCGGCTTCTGGTCGCCGATCTGGTAGCCGACCGTGGTCAGCAGTCCGCTGTAGGAGTTGATGATCTTGTCGCCGGTGTTCATCACCATGAAGGTGCCGGTGCCGTACGTCGACTTGGTCTCGCCCTCGGCGAAGCAGGTCTGGCCGAACAGGGCCGCCTGCTGGTCGCCCAGCGCGGAGGCGACCGGAATGCCGCCGAGCAGGTCGCCCAGCCTGCCGCCCTTGATCTCGCCGTAGACCTCGGCGGAGGAGCGGATCTCCGGAAGCATCGTCAGGGGAACACCGATGGAGTCGGCGATCTTCCCGTCCCACTGCATGGTGTGCAGGTTCATCAGCATCGTGCGGGACGCGTTGGTGACGTCGGTGACGTGGTGGCCGCCGTCGGTGCCGCCGGTCAGGTTCCAGATGACCCAGGTGTCCATGGTGCCGAAGAGGATGTCGCCCGCCTCGGCGCGCTCCTTGAGGCCCTCGACGTTGTCGAGCAGCCAGCGGGCCTTGGGGCCGGCGAAGTAGGAGGCGAGGGGGAGACCGGTCTCGCGGCGGAAGCGGTCCTGGCCGACGTTGCGGCCGAGCTCGCGGCAGAGGGCGTCGGTGCGGGTGTCCTGCCAGACGATCGCGTTGTGCACCGGCTCACCCGTGTGGCGGTCCCACAGCACGGTGGTCTCGCGCTGGTTGGTGATGCCGATGGCCTTGATGTCGTCGCGGGTGATGCCGGCCTTCTCGACGGCACCGGCGACGACCTCCTGGACGTTGGTCCAGATCTCGGTGGCGTCGTGCTCCACCCAGCCCGGCTTGGGGAAGATCTGCTCGTGCTCCTTCTGGTCGACGGAGACGATGCGTCCGTCGCGGTCGAAGACGATGCAGCGGGAAGAGGTGGTGCCCTGGTCGATGGCGGCGATGAAGGGGCCGGCGGTGTGGGCGTCGGTCACGGTGTGCTCCTGGAGTTCCTTGGTTAACGGGGCAGTACGTAAGGCGCTGCTGCGGCGTTACGCGAAGGCGACGTTGTGGACACCGGCCGCGATGGCGCCGCCGATCAGCGGACCGACCACCGGGATCCAGGCGTAGGACCAGTCGGAGCCGCCCTTGTTGGGCAGGGGCAGCAGGGCGTGGACGACGCGCGGACCGAGGTCACGGGCCGGGTTGATCGCGTAACCGGTCGGGCCGCCGAGCGACAGACCGATGGAGACGACGACGAGTGCCGTGATCAGGCCGCCCAGCACGCCGAGGCCGTTGCCCGCGTCGTTCAGGCCCTGGGTGAGGATGGCGAGCAGCAGCACGAAGGTGCCGATGATCTCCGTGGCGAGGTTCTGCACCGTGTGCCGGATCTCCGGACCGGTGGAGAAGATGCCGAGCACCGGGCCCGCGCCCTTCTCCTGGGCCTCGACCGCCTTGGCGGCGGTGTCCTGCGCTCCCGGGCCGCCGACGATCTCGCTGTCGGTGAGGTGCGCCAGGAACTGGCCGTAGTACGCGAGCCAGACCAGGGCCGCGCCGATCATCGCGCCGAGGAACTCTCCGGCGAAGTAGACCGGAACGTTGCCCCACTCGCCGTCCTTGATGGCGAGCGCCACGGTGACGGCCGGGTTGAGGTGGGCGCCGGAGAGCGGTCCGGCGATGTAGACCGCCGTCATGACGGCGAAGCCCCACCCGAAGGCGATGGCGAGCCAGCCGGCGTTACGGGCCTTGGAGGCCTTCAGCGTCACGGCGGCGCACACACCGCCGCCGAGCAGGATGAGTATGGCGGTACCTATGGTCTCGCCGATGAAGATGTCGGAGCTGGACACCCGCGACTCCTTTGTCCTTCGTCCAGGGAGCCGACCCCCGGGTCCCACCGGGGATTGGCGCCCTCAGGGGTGAGAGCGATGCCGGCCCATGGCGTTGTCACACTCTAACGCGTATTGCCGGTAGGTGTTCGACAATGCCGACCGATGGACGGGAGTCTTTCCCGACGTCAGGCGGGCGTCAAGAGTTTGGTTATCGAAAACGCGATCGTTATTGATCGCCACGAGTTATCGATCTTCAGGCGGTTCTGTACCCATGTGACCGGCATGAGGGCCTCCGGGTACGCCAATGACCGGAATGCCGCACGGCATCCCGGTCGAAGTTCTCCTGTTCCGCTCAGAACCGCCCGGCGCCCAGGTCCCGCGACACCGCGCGGGCGCAGTCCCGCACCGCCGCGATCAGCTCGGGCCGCAGCTCGCCCTCCCGGCGCAGCCGCTCCACCGCCCCCGTGATGCCCACCGCGCCCACCGGCATGCGCCGCCGGTCGTGGATGGGGGCGGCGACGGCGGCGACGCCCTCCCAGGTCTCCTCCACGTCCGCCGCGTAACCCCGCGCGCGCGTGAGGTCGAGGATCTGCTCGAAGGCGTCCGGATCGCACACCGTGCGGTCGGTGAAGGCCGTGCGGTCGGCCTCCAGGGCCTCGCTGTGGGCCACCGGGTCGTAGGCCGACAGCACCTTGCCGAGCGCCGTGGAGTGCAGCGGCTGCATGGCGCCTATCTCCAGGACCTGCCGGCTGTCGTCGGGCCGGAAGACGTGGTGCACGATCAGCACGCCCCGCTGGTGCAGCACGCCGAGATGGACGCTCTCGCCGCTGGAGCGGGCCAGGTCGTCCGTCCACACCAGGGCGCGCGCCCGCAGCTCGTGCACGTCCAGGTACGTGGTGCCCAGGCGCAGCAGCTCGGCGCCCAGCTGATAGCGCCCGGAGGCGTCGTCCTGCTCGACGAACCCCTCCTGCTGGAGGGTGCGCAGGATCCCGTGGGCGGTGCCCTTGGCGAGGCCGAGCGACGAGGCGATCTCCGACAGGCCGAGCCGCCGCTCGCCGCCCGCGAGCAGCCGCAGCATCGCTGCCGCCCGTTCGAGCGACTGGATGTTCCGTGCCATCGCCGTACTGCCTCCGTCCCCTTCGGCCCGTCGCCCCGTGACGCGCCGCTGCCACTGTTCGGCAATGCCGAACACTACCGGTCGATGCCGACCTCTCGCCAATGTTCGGTCGTGATCGGTTCCGTCACCCGTACTCCGTACGCCGGCCGCCGGTCATCATCGTCCGCCCCGTGGACGCCCTGAACATCGGGGCGAGGTCCCGGATACCCTGACGGGGTGCGCCCAGCCGGGGACGCTCCGACGACGGGTTTCCCGGGCAGCCGCAAAGCCGACAGCCGTCGCACCTGAGGGAGCCCCGTACATGGCCTCGTTGCCGCTGACCCCTTCCGCCGACAGCCGGACCCGTGTGTCCGCCCTCCGCGAGGCACTCGCCTCCCGGGTGGTGGTCGCCGACGGTGCCATGGGCACCATGCTCCAGGCACACGACCCCACCCTCGCGGACTTCGAGAACCTCGAGGGCTGCAACGAGATCCTGAACCTGACCCGGCCGGACATCGTCCGTTCGGTCCACGCGGAGTACTTCGACGCCGGAGTCGACTGCGTCGAGACCAACACCTTCGGCGCCAACCTCACCGCCCTGGGCGAGTACGACATCGCCGAGCGCGTCGTCGAGCTGTCCGAGGCGGGCGCCCGCATCGCCCGTGAGACGGCGGACGAGTACGCCGCCCGGGACGGCCGCGCCCGCTGGGTGCTCGGTTCGATGGGCCCCGGCACCAAGCTGCCCACCCTCGGCCACACCACCTTCGGCGCCATCCGCGACGCCTACCAGCAGAACGCCGAGGGCCTGCTCGCCGGCGGCGCCGACGCCCTGCTGGTGGAGACGACCCAGGACCTGCTGCAGACCAAGGCCTCCGTCGTGGCCGCCCGCCGCGCGATGGAGACCGCCGGCTTCGAGGTCCCCCTGATCGTCTCGGTCACGGTGGAGACCACCGGCACCATGCTGCTCGGCTCCGAGATCGGCGCCGCGCTCACCGCGCTGGAACCGCTGGGCATCGACATGATCGGCCTGAACTGCGCCACCGGCCCGGCCGAGATGAGCGAGCACCTGCGCCACCTCGCCCGCCACTCCCGCGTCCAGCTGTCGTGCATGCCGAACGCCGGTCTGCCGGAACTCACCAAGGACGGCGCGCGCTACCCGCTGTCCCCGGGAGAGCTCGCGGACGCCCAGGAGAACTTCGTCCGCGACTACGGCCTGTCCCTCGTGGGCGGCTGCTGCGGCACGACGCCCGAGCACCTGCGGCAGCTCGTGGAGCGGGTGCGCGGCCTGGCCCCCGTCGAGCGCGACCCGCGTCCGGAGCCCGGCGCCGCCTCCCTCTACCAGAGCGTCCCCTTCCGCCAGGACACCGCCTACCTGGCGATCGGCGAGCGCACGAACGCCAACGGCTCGAAGAAGTTCCGCGAGGCGATGCTCGAGGGCCGCTGGGACAACTGCGTGGAGCTGGCCCGGGAGCAGATCCGCGAGGGCGCGCACATGCTCGACCTCTGCGTGGACTACGTCGGCCGCGACGGCGTCGCCGACATGGAGGAGCTGGCGGGCCGGTTCGCCACGGCCTCCACCCTGCCCATCGTCCTGGACTCCACCGAGGTCGACGTCATCCGGGCCGGGCTGGAGAAGCTCGGCGGCCGCGCGGTGATCAACTCGGTGAACTACGAGGACGGCGACGGACCGGAGTCCCGGTTCGCCCGCGTCACCCGGCTGGCCCAGGAGCACGGCGCCGCGCTGATCGCGCTGACCATCGACGAGGAGGGCCAGGCCCGCACCGCCGAGAAGAAGGTCGAGATCGCCGAACGGCTGATCGACGACCTGACCGGCAACTGGGGCATCCGCGAGGAGGACATCCTCGTCGACTGTCTGACCTTCACCATCTGCACCGGCCAGGAGGAGTCCCGCAAGGACGGCGTCGCCACCATCGAGGGCATCCGCGAGCTGAAGAGGCGCCACCCGAAGGTGCAGACCACGCTGGGTCTGTCGAACATCTCCTTCGGCCTCAACCCGGCCGCCCGCATCCTGCTGAACTCCGTCTTCCTCGACGAGTGCGTCAAGGCCGGACTGGACTCGGCGATCGTGCACGCGTCGAAGATCCTGCCCATCGCGCGCTTCAGCGAGGAGGAGGTCCGCACCGCCCTCGACCTCATCCACGACCGCCGCAGCGAGGGCTACGACCCGCTGCAGAAGCTGATGGCGCTCTTCGAGGGCGCCACCGCGAAGTCCCTGAAGGCGGGCAAGGCCGAGGAACTGGCCGCGCTGCCGCTGGAGGAGCGCCTCAAGCGCCGCATCATCGACGGCGAGCGCAACGGCCTGGAGGCCGACCTGGACGAGGCCCTGCAGACCCGCAAGGCCCTCGCCATCGTCAACGACACCCTCCTGGACGGCATGAAGGTGGTCGGCGAGCTCTTCGGCTCCGGCCAGATGCAGCTGCCGTTCGTGCTCCAGTCCGCCGAGGTGATGAAGACCGCGGTGGCCCACCTCGAGCCGCACATGGAGAAGACCGACGAGGCCGGAAAGGGCACCATCGTGCTCGCCACGGTCCGCGGCGACGTGCACGACATCGGCAAGAACCTGGTCGACATCATCCTGTCGAACAACGGCTACAACGTCGTCAACCTGGGCATCAAGCAGCCGGTCTCCGCGATCCTGGAAGCCGCCGACGAGCACAGGGCCGACGTCATCGGCATGTCCGGCCTGCTGGTCAAGTCCACCGTGATCATGAAGGAGAACCTGGAGGAGCTCAACCAGCGCGGTCTGGCCGCCGACTACCCGGTGATCCTGGGCGGCGCCGCCCTCACCCGCGCCTACGTCGAGCAGGACCTGCACGAGATCTACCAGGGCGAGGTCCGCTACGCCCGCGACGCCTTCGAGGGCCTGCGCCTGATGGACGCCCTCATCGGCATCAAGCGCGGCGTGCCCGGCGCCCAGCTGCCGGAACTGAGGCAGCGCCGGGTCCGCGCGGCCGCCGTCGAGATCGAGGAGCGCCCCGAGGAGGGGCACGTCCGCTCCGACGTCGCCACCGACAACCCGGTCCCCACGCCGCCCTTCCGGGGCACCCGCGTCGTCAAGGGCATCCAGCTCAAGGAGTACGCGAGCTGGCTCGACGAGGGCGCCCTCTTCAAGGGCCAGTGGGGCCTGAAGCAGGCGCGCAGCGGCGACGGACCGAGCTACGAGGAGCTGGCCGAGACCGAGGGCCGGCCCAGGCTGCGCGGACTGCTGGACCGGCTCCAGACGGAGAACCTGCTGGAGGCCGCCGTGGTCTACGGCTACTTCCCGTGCGTCTCCAAGGACGACGACCTGATCGTCCTGGACGAGCGGGGCAACGAGCGCACCCGCTTCACCTTCCCGCGCCAGCGGCGCGGCCGCCGTCTGTGCCTGGCGGACTTCTTCCGCCCGGAGGAGTCCGGCGAGACCGACGTGGTCGGCTTCCAGGTCGTCACCGTGGGCTCCAGGATCGGCGAGGAGACCGCCCGGATGTTCGAGGCGAACGCCTACCGCGACTACCTGGAGCTGCACGGGCTGTCCGTGCAGCTGGCGGAGGCCCTCGCCGAGTACTGGCACGCGCGGGTCCGCGCCGAGCTGGGCTTCGGCGGTGAGGACCCGGCCGCGATGGAGGACATGTTCGCCCTGAAGTACCGGGGCGCCCGCTTCTCCCTCGGCTACGGCGCCTGCCCGGACCTGGAGGACCGGGCCAAGATCGCCGACCTGCTGGAGCCGGAGCGCATCGGCGTGCAGCTGTCCGAGGAGTTCCAGCTGCACCCCGAGCAGTCCACGGACGCCATCGTCATCCACCACCCGGAGGCGAAGTACTTCAACGCCCGCTGAGCGACGCGTACGGCGCTCAGTGGCCGCACCAGGCATTCGCTCCCCGTACGACGTACACTGGTCGGTCCACTGCAGGCCGGTTCCCCTCGTGGGAACCGGCCTGATCGTCCCCATAAGGAGGTACGTGGATGACCAGTACGGTCCCCGCGCTCGGAACCCGGACGGCCGAAGGCTCGTCACTGCAGGCCGTGCTCCTCGACATGGACGGCACCCTGGTGGACACCGAGGGCTTCTGGTGGGACGTCGAGGTGGAGGTCTTCGCCTCGCTCGGCCACACCCTCGACGACTCCTGGCGCCATGTCGTGGTCGGCGGCCCCATGACCCGCAGCGCCGGCTTCCTCATCGAGGCGACCGGCGCCGACATCGGCCTCGACGAACTGACGGTGCTGCTCAACGACGGCTTCGAGGACCGCATCGACCGCGCCCTGCCGCTGATGCCCGGCGCCGCGCGACTGCTCGCCGAACTGTCCGAGTTCGAGATCCCCACGGCGCTCGTCTCCGCCTCCCACCGGCGCATCATCGACCGGGTGCTGACCACCCTTGGCCCGCACCACTTCGCGCTGTCGGTCGCCGGCGACGAGGTGCCGCGCACCAAGCCGCACCCCGACCCGTATCTCGCCGCGGCCGGCGGGCTCGGCGTGGACCCCCTGTGGTGCGCCGTCGTCGAGGACACCGTGACCGGTGTGACCGCCGCCGAGGCGGCGGGCTGCCATGTCGTCGCGGTGCCCTCGGTGGGTCCGATCACCCCGGCCGTCCGGCGGACCGTCGTGCCCTCCCTGGAAGTGGTGGACCTGACATTCCTGCGCGGTCTGATGACGGAAATGCGCTAGGCGTTCACCCAGCGCAGCGGTGTTACCGCCGGAATTCCCGACCTCTTCCGTCCGCATGATCGCGGCCCGTGTCCGGAAGAATTCGATGCGGCGGTGCGTGGCTGAATTCGAGTACCGTTCAGCCCGTTTTCACATGTGATGTTCATCACGCGAGAGGGCATCGACAACGATGTCCAGGTGTGCCTTCCGCACCATTTCGGGGGTCGCCGGTGCGCCCTTGTGTCCCGATTGATGGAAAGCTGCACTAATCCTTCCCCCGTCACCTTTACCGGTGCGTTCACACCCGGTCTCACTGCGTGATGAGCCCTCAACTCCGGTGGCTGCGAGTGGTCCTGCGGGCGCGGACTAATCTCGTCGCGAGAACCTCGCCCCCTATCCCCGTGGTCCGCTGCAACAACCCCTGCGTGCTGGATACACGGAGTCGACAGTCCTGGAGAAACTCGAGCATGAACCGCAAGACTTTGGTGCTGGCGGCAGCGATGGGCCTGCTCGCGCCGGTGCTCGCCGCCTGCGGCGACAGCGAGGGCGGGAGCGGAAGCGGCGACGCGATCGTCGTGGGCACCACGGACCGGTTCACCGCCTCCGAGGAGGAGGGCCTCGCGCCCCTCGACCCCGCCTGGGCCTATGACGTCGGTACCTGGAACATCCTGCGGCAGACCGTGCAGACCCTGATGGTCCAGCCGCGGGGCGACGGCGAGCCGGTGCCCGAGGCCGCCGAGTCGTGCGGATTCACCGACGCCGGCAACGAGCGCTACAGCTGCACCCTGCGCGACGGTCTGAAGTTCTCGAACGGCGACGCGATCACCGCGGAGGACGTGAAGTTCTCCATCGAGCGTGCCCTTTCCCTCGAGGGCGACAGCGGTGTGTTCGCGCTGCTGTCCACCATCGACACCGTCGAGACGCAGGGCGACCGCGAGGTGATCTTCCACCTCAAGAGCGCCGACGCCACCTTCCCGTACAAGCTGTCCACCCCGGTCGCCGGCATCGTCAACTCCGAGGACTACGACAAGGGCAAGCTGCGCGAGGGCTTCGACGTCGACGGCTCCGGCCCCTACACCATCGAGAGCAAGGTCGAGGACGGCGCCCTGGTCAGCGCCACCTTCACCAAGAACCCTTCGTACAAGGGCGCGCTGAAGGTGAACAACGACAAGGTCGAGATGGTCTCCTTCGACAGCGCCGACGCCATGGGCGACGCGCTGGAGAAGGGTGACCTCGACCTGATGACCCGCAGCATGTCGCCCGAGCAGATCCAGAAGCTCGGCACCGCCACCGGCGGCGAGATCGAGCTGGTCGAGTCGCCCGGTCTGGAGATCCGGTACCTGGCGTTCAACACCAACGCCACGTCCGTGAAGGACAAGGCCGTCCGCCAGGCGATGGCCCAGATCATCAACCGCAGCGAGCTGGTCGGCAACGTCTACGGCTCCCAGGCCGAGCCGCTGTTCTCGCTGGTGCCCGCCGGCGTCACCGGTCACTCCAACGCCTTCTTCAACAAGTACGGCGACCCGAGCGCCGCCAAGGCCCGCGAGCTGCTGCAGGATGCCGGCGTCACCACCCCGGTGAAGCTGACCCTGCACTACACGACCGACCACTACGGCCCCGCCACCAAGGCCGAGTTCGAGCAGCTGAGCAAGCAGCTCAACGACAGCGGTCTGTTCGAGACGGACACCGAGGGCACCGCCTGGAGCAAGTTCCGGCCGTCGGGTCAGAAGGGCAAGTACGACGTCTACGGCATGGGCTGGTTCCCCGACTACCCGGACGCCGACGCCTTCCTCGCGCCCTTCCTCGACGAGGACAACTTCCTCAACTCGCCCTACGCCAACAACGAGATCCGCAAGGACCTGATCCCGGAGTCGCGCCGCCAGGCCGACCGGCTCTCCGCCTCGGACAGCCTGACGGAGATCCAGGACATCGTCGCCGACGACGTCCCGGTGCTGCCGCTGTGGCAGGGCAAGCAGTACGTCGCCGCCCGCGACGGCGTCACCGGCACCGCCTACGCCGTCAACGCCTCCGCGACACTGCAGCTGTGGGAGCTCGGCCGAGGCGTCACCGGCTGACGGACCGCACGAACGCACCAGGACGAGGGCGCCCTCCACCACGGTGGAGGGCGCCCTCGTCGTACGGCGGCTTCCGCGCTACTGCGCGCCGGGGCGCACCAGCCCGCTCTCGTAGGCGTACACCGCCGCCTGCACCCGGTCCCGCAGGCCCAGCTTGGTCAGCACATGCCCGACATGCGTCTTGACGGTGGTCTCGCTGACGAACAGGTCCGCGGCGATCTCCGCGTTGGACAGCCCGCGCGCCACCAGCTTCAGCACCTCCACCTCACGCTCGGTCAGCGTGTGCAGGGTGTCCGGCACCGGCTCGTCACCGGACGGCAGATGCGTGGCGTACTTGTCCAGCAGCCGGCGCGTGATGCTCGGCGCGAGCATCGCCTCCCCGGCGGCCACCACACGGATAGCCTGCACCAGCTCGTTGGCGGGGGCGTCCTTCAGCAGGAAGCCGCTGGCCCCCGCCCGCAGGGCCTCCACCACGTACTCGTCGAGATCGAACGTCGTCAGCACCAGCACCTTCGCCGGCCCGTCCCGTTCGGGCCCGGTGATCTGCCGGGTCGCCTCCACCCCGTCCATCCGCGGCATGCGGATGTCCATCAGCACCACGTCGGGCTGCAGCGCCCGCACCTGGTCCAGGGCCTGGAGGCCGTCTCCGGCCTCGCCGACGACCGCGAGGTCCTGCTCGGCCTCCAGAATCATCCGGAACCCGGTGCGCAGCAGCGGCTGGTCGTCGACCAGTAGGACGCGGATGGCCACGTAAGTCTCCTTCGCTAGTCCGGCCCAATTCTGCCCTGCCGGGCACCGCCGGACTCGGGCGCCCTCACCGTGAGCGGGTACGGCGGGGGAGTGCCGCCGAACTCCGGGCAGTGCGTCCGGTGGTCGCACCAGCCGCACAGCTTCGTGGGACGCGGCCGCCAGTCACCCGTCTCCGTCGCCTCCCGGATCGCCTCCCACAACGCGAGCAGCTTGCGCTCGACCCGCTCCAGATCGGCGAGCACGGGGTCGTACGTCAGCACGTCCCCGCTGCCCAGGTAGACCAGCTGGAGCCGCCGCGGCACCACGTTCTTCAGCCGCCACACCACCAGGGCGTAGAACTTCATCTGGAACAGCGCGCCCTCGGCGTACTCCGGCCGGGGCGCCTTTCCCGTCTTGTAGTCGACGATCCGCACCTCGCCGGTGGGCGCGACGTCGACCCGGTCGATGATGCCGCGCAGCCTGAGCCCCGAGTCCAGCTCCGCCTCGACGAACAGCTCCCGCTCGGCGGGCTCCAGCCGGCTCGGATCCTCCAGCGTGAACCAGCGCTCGACCAGCGACTCCGCCTCCGCCAGCCAGCGCGCCAGCCGCTCGCCCTCCGGATCGTCCGCGAACAGCTCCACGACCTCCGGCCTGCTCTCGCGCAGCCGGTCCCACTGGCCCGGTACCAGCGACTTCGCGCGCGGCGCGGTGCGCTCCGCGGCCGGGGCGTCGAAGAGGCGCTCCAGCACCGCGTGCACCAGCGTGCCCCGGGTGGCCGCCTCGCTCGGCTTCTCCGGCAGCCGGTCGATGACCCGGAACCGGTACAGCAGCGGGCACTGCATGAAATCGCTCGCGCGCGAGGGCGACAGCGAGGCGGGCGGTGCGGCGGCGGCCCCGTCCGTCCGTGCGCCCGCTGCGGCCGGCCCGCCCTCGATGCTCGTCTCCATGCCCGAGACCTTACGGCCAGCCACCGACAGCGCGTGCGCCGCCCACGGCGCGTGACAGCGGTGGGGGAGGGGGAAGGAGCGCAGGAGACAGGGTGCCGGGGCGGAACGTGTGGCGCAGGCCGCATACCATCGACACCAGACCCTCCCGTCCGGCAGGCGGGGGAGACGCAGCGAACGAGGGGACACCGGTGGACGTAAGCGGCGGGCGCGGACAGCCGCCACCCGGCAACGGCGAGTCGGCCGACCACACGGGTCCCTCGGGGCCCTGGTGGGAGGGGTCGGGGGC
>Ga0247820_10000529_pt1 | contig 20358 bp, 13 predicted proteins | sample 13C_Glucose_Day1_2_FD_192480 | JGI IMG/M metagenome (GOLD analysis project Ga0247820, IMG submission 192480) | Soil microbial communities from agricultural site in Penn Yan, New York, United States - 13C_Glucose_Day14 | ecosystem: Environmental > Terrestrial > Soil > Agricultural land | place...
GATGAAGGCACTGTTCGCGGCGCCGGCCGGACGGGGGGCCGGGTCGGGCCGTCGTCGTCAAGCCAGGTGTCGAGGGCCGCCACCGTCGGCGCCGCGAACAGTGCCTTCATCGGCACCTCGACGCCGAGGCCGGCCCGGATGCGGGCGATGAGCCGGGTGGCGGGCAGGGAGTGGCCGCCGAGGGCGAAGAAGTCGTCGTCGGTGCCCACCCGTGGCAGGCCGAGGACCTCGGCGAACAGCTCGCACAGGATCGTCTGCCGGGGGCTGCGCGGCGCGCGGTCCGAGGTGCCGAGGTCGGGTGCCGGCAGGGCGCTCCGGTCGGCCTTCCCGTTCGCCGTCACCGGCAGGGTGTCGAGCGCCACCACCGTCGCGGGGACCATGTGGGCGGGCAACGCGTGTGCGGCGAAGCGGCGCAGTTCCCGGGTGTCGGCTTGCTTCCCCCCGGCGGGCACCACGTAGGCGACCAGTTGCGGGGGGCCGTCGCGGTCGGTGGTGCGGGGCACCACCACGGCACGGGCGACCGCCGGGTGCCGGGACAGTACGGCCTCGATCTCCGCGGGCTCGACCCGGTATCCGTTGATCTTGATCTGGTCGTCGGCCCGGCCCGCGAACTCGAGTTGTCCGCCGGCGGTCCAGCGCACCAGGTCGCCGGTGCGGTACATGCGCTGCCCGGGCGGCCCGAAGGGGCAGGCCACGAACCGTTCCGCGGTCGGTCCCGCGCGCCGGGCGTAGCCGCGGGCCAGTCCGGCGCCCGCGACGTACAGCTCCCCGAGTGCGCCGATGGGTACGGGGTTGAGCGCGTCGTCCAGCGCGTAGAGACGGGTGTTGGCGATCGGCCGGCCGATCGGCACCCGGTCGCCGACCGGTCGTCCGGCGGGGACCTCGAACACGCAGCAGCCGACGGTCGTCTCGGTGGGACCGTAGTGGTTGACCACCACCGTGTCCGGCGCGTCGCGCAGCCATGCCCGTACATGGGCTCCGGGCAGCGCCTCGCCGCCCACCACCAGGCGCCGTGTCGCCGAGGCCCGTTCCGGGACGGTGAGGGTTTCGGTGAGCAGCGGCAGATGTCCGGGCACCACCTTGACCAGGCCGAACGGTTCTCCGGCTCGGGCCCTGGTCAGTGCGGCCAGCCCCGCCGCGCCGCCCTCGGGGCTGATGTCCACGGCTCCGCCGCACACCAGCGGCACCAGGACGCCGGTGACCGCCAGGTCGAAGGCCGTCGACGAATGCATGGGTGAGTGGTCGCCGGGGCGCATCCGGAAGAACTCGGCCGCCCAGAGCGTGTAGTTGGCCAGGGCGCCGTGGGTGACGGCGACTCCCTTGGGGACGCCCGTCGAGCCCGAGGTGAAGATCAGGTAGGCCAGTTGGGCGGGCAGCGGGGCCGGTGCCGGCGGGGCCGCCGGGGCGGTGACCGGCAGGTCGTCCGGGTCGAGGGCGGCGATGCCGCTCCCTGCCAGGTCGCGCAGCGGCTCGCCGGTGGCGATCAGCGCGGTCGCCCGGCTCTCGGCGAGGGTGAGGCGGGCCCGCTCCGCGGGATGCCCCGGGTCCATCGGCAGGTACGCGGCGCCGGCCTTCCAGGCCGCCAGGAACGCGGTCAGCAGGGCGGGTCCGGGCGGCAGGCACACCGCGACCACCGCTTCGGGTCCGACGCCGTGCCCCCGCAGTACTCCGGCCAGCCGTTCGGCCCGCTCGTCCAGCTCGCGGTAGGTGGTCTCCGACGCGCCGCAGACCACGGCGACCGCGTCCGGGGTGCGGGCGGCGTGCTCCTCGAACCGGCTCAGGACGCTGGGGGCGCCGCCGCTCGTCACTGTGCGGTTCCAGGTGACGAGCACGCGCCGCCGCTGGTCCTCGTCGAGGGCGTCGATCCGGTCGGCGAACGCGTCGGCCGGTGCCGCCGCCAGGCGGCCGAGCACCGTGCGGAACGCGCGGGAGATCTCCGCTCCCGCCCCGGGGTCGTGCAGGCCGGGGTTGGTCTGCACGACCGTCCGGAAGCCGTCGTCCCCCCGGTCGTACACGCCGATCGCCACGTCGTCGATGGGGCCGCTCGACAGGCCGGTGCGGGTGGCGACGGCGTCCCCGAACCGCAGCGGCCGGTTCAGGAACATCAGGTTGACGCTCAGATCGCGCAGCGCGCCACGGCCGACGAGCCCCTGGTCGGCGAGGATGTCGCCGTACGGGTACCGCTGGTGGCGCAGGCAGTCGCGCAGGGTGCGGGAGGTGCGCCGCAGGAGTTCGGCGACCGTGACGCCCCGGTCGAGGGCGAGCCGGAGCGGCACCACGTTGGAGGTCATGCCGGGGATGTCGAGTTCCCGTCCGGTGGTCCGCCCGGTGACGGGAACGCCGAGGACGACATCGCGTGTCCCGGTCGTACGGTGCCGGTACAGGGCGGCGGCCGTCAGGGACAGGACGGCGGGGCTGGTGCGCAACCGGCGTGCCGCTTCCCTCAGTTCGGTGGCGGCGGACGCGTCGTTCGGGTGCGTGTGCAGCAGGGGCCGGCCGGGCAGGGACCGGGTGCGGTCCCCGCGTGCGGCGCCCTGGCCGGGCAGGTCCGCCAGGTACTCGCGCCAGAACCGCCGGTCGCGTGCGTACTCCTCGGACCGGAGGTAGGAGCGGTCCGCGTCCAGCAGTACGGACAGCGGCCCCGGTGCGCCGCCGGCGGGCGGGCGCCCCGACGCCGACGCCGTGTAGAGGTCCGCCACCCGGGCGGCGAACACGGAGAGGCTGGTCCCGTCGAGGACGAGGTGGTGGGCACGCTGGTACCAGAGGACATGGCCGGGTCCCAGCCGGAACACGGCGTGGGCGGCCAGCGGGCCGGTGAGGGGGTCCGCGGGGCGGTCCAGGTCGGCGGTCATCCACTCCACGGCCGCGGCGCGCGGGTCCCCTGCGGAGGCCAGGTCGGCGACGTGGACGGGAAGCTCCAGCGAGTCGTCGACGTACTGTCCGGGGCCGGCGTGCTCCTGCCGGAAGCGGAGCCGGTAGGTCTGGGCCTCGTCGAGGGCGGACCGCAGCGCCGACACCAGAAGCCCGACGTCCACGTCGCCGCGGATCTCCACGTACTCGGCGATGTTGTACACGGGGCTCAGGGGTTCGAGCTGCTGCGCGTACCAGACGCCGAGCTGACCGGACGTCAGCCTCTCCAGGTCCTTTCGACGCATCGTCCTCCCCCTCGAAGGCCCTCAGTCGGCTGTCAGTTCGGCGAGATGGTCGGTGAGCTCGGTGATGGTGTCGACGTCCCAGAGCAGGACGGGCTCGACGACGAGGCCGAGGCCGTCCTCGATGTCTCCGCACAGGGCGAAGGCGTACACCGAGTCCAGTCCGTAGTGCGCGAGCGGGACGTCGGCGCCGATCTCCTCGGCGGGCAGCCTGGCGTAGTAGGCGACCCGGTCGACGAGCCAGGACCGGATCTTCTCGGGTGTCAGCCGGGTGGCTGGAAGGTCGGAAGCTGACAAGGTGGTCCCTCCCTCGGCGCGACGGGCGCGCCAGGCGGCCGGTGCGGAAGAAGCGCGGGGACTTGGTGGGCGTCAGTGGCTCACGGCGGCCCAATATGGCTCAGCTCCACACAGCGGATCAACCGTCGGCCGGGCCTGCTTGGACGCGGCCGGCCGGTGTCCAACTGAGGGCATCACCGCAGTTGGACGCGGGCCGGGGGGTGTCCATGGACGTGCCCCGCGCACACTGCCCCGCCCCGTGGCCGCGTGCGATAGTGAGCCGCCCCCGGGGCCGGCCGGTACCCCCGGGCGGCCCCCGCGACGACGAGGAGGGAGAGGCGGCATGGACCACACCGCGGGCCGGCGCGCCCCGCACTTCGTCACCGTGGGGGGCGTCCGCATCGCCTACCAGCGTGCGGGCCGGGGCGAACCGGTGCTCATGATCATGGGCTCGGGCTCGGCCGGCCATGCCTGGACCCTGCACCAGACGCCGGCGCTGCACACGGCGGGCTACTCCACGGTCGTCTTCGACCACCGCGGTGTCCCGCCGTCCGACGCGCCGCCGGGCAGGTACTCGCTGCTGGACATGACCGCCGACGCCAAGGGCCTGATCGAGGCCCTGGATCTGGCGCCGTGCCGGATCGTGGGCACCTCCCTGGGGGCGATGATCGCGCAGGAGCTGGCGATCGGGCATCCCGAACTCGTGCGGTGCGCGGTGCTCATCGCCACCCGGGCCCGTGCGGACGCCGCGCGGCGGGCCCAGACGCGGGCGGAGACGGCACTGGTGGAGAGCGGGGTGCGGCTGCCGGCCGCGTACGACGCCGCGTCGACGGTGTTCCGGATGTTCTCGCCCGCGACGCTCAACGACGACCGGGCGGTGACCGCCTGGCTGGACGTCTTCGAGCTGTCCGGGGGCGGGGAGGCGCAGGCCCGGCACGCCTGGGCCGACATCATGGACGACCGCCGCCCGGCGCTGCGCCGGGTGGCCGCCCCCTGTCGCGTCGTGACCTTCGCCGACGACCTCATCACCCCGCCGCACCTGGGCGTGGAGGTCGCCGAGGCCGTCCCCGACTGCGATCTCGTGGAGATCCCGGACTGCGGGCACCTCGGGTACTTCGAGCGGCCCGACGCGGTCAACGCGGCGATCGTCGAGTTCCTCGACAAGCACTGACGCGACGCCCCGACGACACACAGCGACGCGACATACAGCGACGCGCCACATAGCGACGCGACACACACCGACCCGGCACACACTGAGGAGAGTCTCCGTGACCGTGGGACACGACCCGACGATGGGCACGATCGGACTGCGGGTCGAAGGACTGGTGGACCCGCAGCCGGTCAGGTCCGGCACGTTCAAGCGGATCATTCCCTACGCCATGCGCTACCGCCGGGCCATGGCGATGGTCATGGTGGCGACGATCGTCGACTCCCTGATCACGGTGTCGATCCCGCTGACCCTCAAAATGATCATCGATGACGGCATCATCCCCGGGAAGACGTCCGTCGTGTTCGGCCTCGCCGGGCTCGTCGCCGGACTGGCCCTGCTGAACGTCGTGGCGGTCTACACGCAGACGTGGTTCTCCGGAAGGGTCGGCCAGGGCCTCATCTTCGACCTGCGGACCGCGGTGTTCTCCCACATCCAGCGGCAGCCGGTGGCGTTCTTCACGCGTACCCAGACCGGGTCGCTGGTCAGCCGGATCAACACCGACATCGTGGGCGCCCAACAGGCCCTCACCTCGCTGCTGTCGCAGTCGCTGTCGACGCTGCTGACGCTGGTCCTGGTGCTCGCGGCGATGCTCTACCTCTCGTGGCCGATCACCGTGGCGGCGCTGATCATGATCCCGCTGTTCTTCATCCCGGGGAAGATCATCGCCCAGCGGCTGGAGAAGCTGGCCCGCGCCGGCATGCAGAACGACGCCAAGCTGGGCTCGATGATGACCGAGCGGTTCAACATCTCCGGCGCGATGCTCGTCAAGCTCTACGGCCGTCCGGAGGACGAGTCCGCCGAGTTCTCCAAGAAGGCGGGCCTCGTCCGGGACATCGCGATCTCGATGGACGTGCACGCACGGCTGCTGTTCATCCTCGTCACCCTGCTCACCACCGTCACCACGGCGATGGTGTACGGCTTCGGCGGCTGGTTCGTCATCGACGGCTCGCTGCAGATCGGCACGCTGGTGGCCATGGTCGCCCTGCTGCTGATGCTGTACGGCCCCGTCAACCAGCTGACGAACATCCAGAGCGACGTCATGACCGCGCTGGTCAGCTTCGACCGCGTCTTCGAGGTGCTGGACCTGAAGCCGCTGATCACCGAGCGTCCCGGCGCCCGCCCCCTGCCGGCCCGCGCCTCGGCGAACGGCGACGGCACCGCTCCCCCCGTCGAGTTCGACCAGGTCGCCTTCCGCTACCCCAGCGCCGAGGAAGTGTCCCTGCCCTCACTGGAGTTGATGCCGCAGCGCAAGAGCGAGCAGGGCCCCGGCGCGCTGGTCCTCAACGACGTGAGCTTCCACGCCCCGGCCGGCCGGCTCACGGCGCTGGTCGGCCCGTCCGGCGCGGGCAAGACCACGATCACCCACCTGGTGCCACGGCTCTACGACGCCACCTCGGGAACGGTGCGGATCGGCGGCCACGACGTCCGCGACCTGACCCTCGGCTCGCTGCAGAACACGGTCGGCGTGGTCACCCAGGACGCGCACCTGTTCCACGACACCATCCGGGCCAACCTGCTGTACGCCCGCCCGGACGCCTCCGAGCCCGAGATCGTCCAGGCGTGCGAGGCGGCGCGGATCTGGCCGACGATCTCCCAGCTCCCGGACGGTCTCGACACGGTCGTCGGCGACCGCGGCTACCGGCTGTCCGGCGGTGAGAAGCAGCGGCTGGCCATCGCCCGGCTCCTGCTCAAGTCGCCTCCGATCGTCGTCCTGGACGAGGCGACGGCGCACCTGGACTCCGAGTCCGAGCTGGCCATCCAGCGGGCCCTGAAGACCGCCCTGACCGGGCGCACCTCGCTCGTCATCGCGCACCGGCTGTCCACCATCCAGGACGCCGACCAGATCCTCGTCATCGACGACGGGCGGATCCAGGAGCGGGGCACCCACGACCAGCTGCTGGCCGGCGGCGGTCTCTACTCCGAGCTGTACCGCACCCAGTTCGCCCACCAGCAGGGCCGTGGCCGACCGGCCGAAAGTACGGCCGCCGGCAACGGGAACCGTGCTTTGGACTGATGCCGTGAACGGGGCGGAATTCGAGGATGGAGTCATGCCACACGCAGACTCCCCTCCCGTGCTTCACGCGGAGGGCTTGACGAAGAAGTACGGCCGCCGCGGCAAGCTCGCCCTGAGCGACGTGCACCTCAGCGTCCCCGCCGGCCGTGTCATCGGACTGGTCGGCCCGAACGGGGCCGGCAAATCGACCCTCCTGCACCTGGCCTGCGGGCTGACCGAACCGACGTCCGGCTCACTGACCGTCCTCGGCTCGCGTCCGGCGGCCAACGCGTCGCACCTGGCCCGGGTGGGGTTCGTCGCGCAGAACACGCCGGTGTACGGCGCGTTCACCGTGGCGGAGCACCTGAGGTTCGGCGCGAAGATGAACCCGGGCTGGGACCCGGTCCTGGCAGAGCGGCGCATCAGCCAGGTGGGGCTCAGCGCCGGGCAGAAGGCCGGGCAGCTCTCGGGCGGCCAGCGCGCGCAGCTGGCGCTGACCATCGCGGCGGCCAAGCGGCCGGAACTGCTGATCTTCGACGAGCCGGCGGCGGCCCTGGACCCCCTGGCGCGCCGGGGGTTCCTGCAGAACCTGATGGAGTTCGTGCTGGAGCTCGGCGCCAGCGCCGTCCTCTCCTCGCACCTCCTCGGTGACGTGGAGCAGGTCTGCGACTACCTCATCGTGCTGTGCGACGCCCGGGTGCAGGTCGCCGGCGACACCAGGGAGCTGCTGGCCGGGCACGCCCGGCTGGTCGCGGCCCGCGGCGAGTTCGACCAGCCGCGCGCCGGGATCGAGGTGATCTCGGTCGAGCACAGCGGCAAGCACAGCAGCGCGGTCGTCCGCACCGGCGCCGCGACCGAGGCACTGCCCTACCGGTCCGAGCCGGTCACCCTCGAGGAACTCGTGCTCGCCTACATGACCCGGGCGGCCGCCGTTCCCGCCGCCCGCACCGAGGCCGCAGCCTGGGGGGCCACCCGATGATGTGGCTCAGCTGGCGGCAGTTCCGCGTCCAGGCCCTGTTCGGCGCCGGCGCACTGGCCGTGATCGCCGTCTACCTGCTCTACCTGGGCGGGGACATCCGTGACGCCCACGACGTCTACCAGGCCAACTGCGACAACTCGGCCAACTGCGCCCAGGCCAGGAGCCAGTTCCGCAGCACCTTCCAGAACACCCTGCTGTTCCTGGCGACCGGCCTGGCCCTGATCCCCGCGCTCATCGGCACCTTCTGGGGCGCCCCCCTGATCGCCAGGGAACTCGAGAACGGCACCCACCGGCTGGTGTGGAACCAGAGCGTCACCCGGCCACGCTGGCTGCTCAGCAAGATCCTGCTCATCGGCGCGGCCTCGGTGATCGTGACCGGTGCGGCCGCGGCCCTGCTCACCTGGGCGGCCCGGCCCTTCGACGACGTCGTCAAGGAGCAGTTCGACACCTTCGTGTTCGGTGCGCGCAACATCGCCCCGATCGGCTACGCCGCGCTGGCCTTCACGTTCGGCACCGTCGTCGGGCTCCTGCTGCGGCGGACCCTGCCCGCGATGGCGGTGACGCTGGTGGTCTTCATCGCCTTCCAGTTCTTCTTCCCGAACGTGGTGCGGCCCAGCCTGATGCCGCCGGACAGGACGACGCTGCCGATGACGGCCGAGGCGATCAACTCGGCGCAGAACCTGGGCAGTATCGGCGGCGGATCCGTCATCGGCGGGGTGCGGATCCCGGACGCGCCGGACGCGTGGATCGCCGAGACCAGTCCGCTGCGCACCGCGGACGGCAGGACCCTCGCCTCCAGCGAGTTCAACGGCTGCCTCGACGACCCGCCCAAGACCGGCGCGGGGGGCACGTTCGGCGACACCGCGGTGTGCCTCGCCGAGCACGACCTGCACGTCGACGTCCTGTACCACCCCAGCAGCCGCTACTGGGCGTTCCAGTGGCTGGAGACCGCGATCTATGTGGCACTCAGCGGAATCCTCACGGCGTTCGGGGTGTGGCGGATCCGGCGCCGGGTGAGTTGACCCCCGTCTCACCCGACGCCGGTCCGGGCGCCGCCGGGAATTTTCCCGGCGGCGCCTTTGCGTGCGCGCGCCCGCGCCCGGCTGTCCATTCACGGAATGTCGTCCACCCTTTGGCCCCTTTGAGACCTGTGGAACCCTGACAAAAGAGTCACCAGCGCGATGACCGCATCAGTGCGTGCCGGGAGGCCGAATGAGTACAGGACAGCACGAGGAATTCGACGTCGTGGTCGTGGGCGGCGGCCCTTCGGGGTCGACGCTCTCGACCCTGGTGGCCATGCAGGGGCACAGGGTGCTGCTGCTCGAAAAGGAGACCTTCCCCAGGTACCAGATAGGCGAGTCGCTTCTCCCGTCGACCATTCACGGCATCTGCCATCTGCTCGGTGTCACCGACGAACTCGCCGCCGCCGGCTTTCCGCACAAGCGCGGTGGGACGTTCCGGTGGGGCGCGAGCCCCAAGCCGTGGAATTTCTCCTTCTCCGTCTCGTCCAAGGTCTCCGGACCGACCTCGTTCGCCTATCAGGTGGAGCGGAGCAAATTCGACAAGATCCTGCTGGACAACGCGGCCCGCAAGGGCGTCGTGGTCCGCCAGGACCGCACGGTCACCGATGTCGTGGACGACGCCGACGGGCGGGCCCGCGGGCTGCGGTACACCGACCCGGACGGCACGGAGCACGAGGTGTCGGCCCGGTACGTGGTGGACGCCTCGGGCAACACCAGCCGCATCCACAAGCGGGTCGGCGGCTCGCGCACGTACTCGGACTTCTTCAAGAGCCTGGCGCTGTTCGGCTACTTCGAGAACGGCAAGCGGATGCCGGCGCCCTACGCCGGCAACATCCTCTGTGTGGCGTTCGGCAGCGGCTGGTTCTGGTACATCCCGCTCAGCTCCACGCTGACCAGTGTCGGCGCGGTCGTCCGCCGGGAGGACGCGGCGAAGGTGCAGGGCGACCCGGAGAGCGCGCTGCGCGGCCTCATCGACGAATGCCCGATGATCAAGGAGTACCTGGCGGACGCCACCCGGGTCACGACCGGTCAGTACGGGCAGCTGCGGGTGCGCAAGGACTACTCGTACCACCACACGACCTTCTGGCGGCCGGGGATGGTGCTCGTCGGTGACGCGGCGTGCTTCGTCGACCCCGTCTTCTCCTCCGGGGTCCATCTGGCCACCTACAGCGCTCTGCTGGCCGCCCGCTCCCTCAACAGCGTGCTGGCGGGGCGGATCGACGAGCGGCGGGCCTTCGACGAGTTCGAGGCCCGGTACCGGCGGGAGTACGGCGTCTTCTACGAGTTCCTGACCTCGTTCTACGACATGCACGTCGACGAGGACTCCTACTTCTGGACGGCGAAGAAGGTCACCCGCAGCAGCCACGCCGAGCTGGAGTCGTTCGTGGAGCTGGTGGCCGGCATGTCCAGCACGGACTTCGACCTCTCCGACGCCGAGTCGAGCGTCCTGCGGCTCAAGCAGCAGTCGGCGGAGTTCGCCGACGCCGTCGACGACATGGCCGGGCGGCAGGAGGAGAACATGGCCCCGCTGTTCCGGTCGTCGGCGGTGAGCCGGGCGATGCAGGAGGGCTCGCAGGTGCAGACCCGGGCGCAGCTGGGAGAGTACGCCGGCGAGGACGTCCCGCTCTTCGACGGCGGTCTCGTCGCCTCGTCCGACAGCATGTTCTGGGAGGAGCCGCATCCGTCCTGAGCGTCGCGACGACGAAGGGCCCCGCCGGCGCGGCGGGGCCCTTCGTCGTCGCGGCGGTTCAGACCACCGGGTCCCCGCACTCGAACTCGATGAACCCGGCCAGCCGGGAGATGCCCTTCTCGATGTCGGCGTGGGTCAGGTAGCTGGTGGAGAGCCTGAGGGTGTGCAGGCCGCCGCCCTGCGGATAGAAGTACGACATCGGCGTCCAGATGACCCCGAAGTCCTGCGCGGACCGGGCCAGCGCGGAGTTGTCCGCGCGGAACGGCACCTGGAGGGTGAGGAAGAACCCGCCGCTGGGCGCGTTCCAGCGGACGCCGAGCCGGGTCCGCCGCGCGGCCGGGAACTCCCGCTCCAGGCACTGCAGGGTGAAGCGCATGGCCTCCCCGTAGTGGGCGGCGTTGCGGGCGTTGAGCTCCGAGACACGGCCGCCCGACTCCAGCAGCGCGCCCGCCACCGCGGCCTGGCTGAGCGGCGAGGTGTTGACCGTGACCATGCTCTTGATCTTGGCGAGTTCGTCCGCCAGCAGACTCGTGCCGCCGTCCGGCGCCAGCACCGGCTGGTCGGCGACCGCGAACCCGAGGCGTGCCCCGGGGAAGACGGTCTTGGCGTAGGAACCGAGGTGGATCACTCGCCGTGTCCGGTCGAGGGCCTTCAGGGACGCCACCTGCGTGCCCGGGCTGACGTGCCGGTACGGGCTGTCCTCCAGGACGAGGACGTCGAGCCGCTGCGCCAGCTCCAGGAGGGACTTCCGGGCCTCGAGCGGCATGGTCGCGCCGGACGGGTTCGAGTGGTCCGGGACCACGTAGACGGCCCGCGGCCGCCTGCCGCGCGCCCGCTCCGCCGCGACGGCGGCCTCGAGGGCGTCGCACGACAGACCGTCCTCGCCCTCCTCCACGGCGGTCACCGCGACGTCCAGCAGCCGGGCGGCCCCGGTGATCCCCACGTAGCAGGGGCTGGAGACCAGCAGCACGTCGTCCGGGCCGGACATGAGCGCGCGCAGCGTCAGGAACATCGCCTCCTGGCAGCCGACCGTCACCACGATCGACTCGGGCGGCACGTCGATGCCCTCGTCCACCCGCAGCGAGTGGGCGATCAGCTCGCGGATCACACCGGCGGACGGACCGTACTGGAACAGCGCGTCGCGCACCTGCGCGGGCGAACGGCCCTGCTCGGCCAGGTGGTCGAGGTAGCGGCGCAGATGGCGGAAGACCTGCTCGGTCTCGAAGAACTCCGCGTAGGGCCGTCCGGGGGCGAAGGACACCGCCTCGGGGTAGCGCAGTGTCACCTCGTTGAGGAAGTTCATGGTGTCCATGACCGGGTCGGCGACACTCGGGTGCAGGTCCGCGAGGCGCAGCCCGGCCCCTCCCCCGGCGGCGGTGCGTTGGTCGGTCCCCGCGTTCTTCCCGGCGTCCACGGTGCTTCGGCGGGGGTGGTCCGGAGCCCGGCCGACGAGTGAGGGGCCGATGTCGGCGAGGGTCCTCAGGCCCGCAAGGGACATCGCGTCGGTCAGCTCGTCCAGGAGGACGGAGAGGACGCCGGTCACCCCGCCGGCCCCGCCGGCCGCGAGGCCGTGCAGCACCGGGCGGCCGACGAGGGCCGCGTCGGCGCCGAGCGCGAGCGCCGCCAGGATGTCCCGCCCCCGGCGGACCCCGCCGTCGAGGAGGACGGGGAGGCGTCCGCCGACCGCCTCGGCGACCTCGGGCAGGACGTCGAGGGTGGCCGGCACTCCGTCGAGCTGGCGGCCCCCGTGGTTGGAGACCATGACGCCGTCCACCCCGGCCTCGGCCGCGCGCACCGCGTCGGCGCCGGTGAGGATCCCCTTGACGAGCAACGGCAGTTCGGAGACCGAGCGCAGCCACTCCACCACCGACCAGTCCAGGCCGGGGTCGAAGTCGGCACGGGAGTGCGCCGCGGGGTCCGCGAATCCGTCCACCGGGAGGTTGGCGGGGACCGTGCCGGCGGGCAGCCGGAAGCCGTTGCGCAGGTCCCGCAGCCGGCGGCCGAGGTGCGGCGCGTCGACCGTGAGGACCAGGGCCTCGAAGCCCGCGTTCTCGGCGCGTTCGATGAGGCCTCGGGTGAGTGAGCGGTCCCGCAGGCAGTACACCTGGAGCCAGAGCGGGACGGTGGCCTCGGCGGCGATGTCCTCGAACGTGCGGCCCGCGAAGGTGCTGATGACGACCGGGAGTCCGGCGGCGGCCGCCGTTCCCCGGACGGTGGCGACCTCACCGGCCGGGTCCGCGAGCGTGTGGTAGGCCACCGGGGCGACCGCGAGGGGCGCGTCCCACGTCCGCCCGAGGATCGTGGTGCCGGTGTGCGGGCTGCCCGCGCCGCGCAGCACCGACGGCCGCAGCGGGACGCGGTCGAATGCCGCGGTGTTCGCGGCGAGCGTGCGTTCCTCTCCGGCGCCGCCTTCGATGAAATCCCAGACGGCCGGGTCCAGCCGTTCCCGGGCGAGCGACGCGAATTCATCGAGCGACAATTCCATCAAGGCCCCACTTCACGGCTTACGAAGAGACACCGGCGGCGGAACACAGATCCCGCACGTCCACTTTCGCGTGCCCGGGCCCGTCCGACAAGGATCGGGCGGCCGTGTGCCGGTGGCCCGTCCAACTGCGCCCTCAGGTCAGTTGGACACGGGAACCGCACGCGCGTCACCGTCGGAACGCGATGTCCGGCCGATACGGCGGGCGAGACGGCTCGTTCGACTGCCGCACCACCGCAGTTGAACACGGTGCCGAAAAGAAGAGGCATTTCAGCCGGAGGGCGAAGGCCGTAGAGTGGGCCGCTCATTTACGTCCGCTCCGCTTCTGGAAACCCTCACATCCCAGAGAGGCATACCTGTGTCCGGAACACTGCAAAGCAAGGCCCACGCTGCGCACGCCGGATCAGGCGCGGAGAACCTCACCCAACTGGAATTCCTCGCACTCAACAGCGAGTTCAACATCGCCGACGGGCATGCCCGGCAGCCGCTCACACCCGGCCAGAGCAAGATCGTCAATGATCTCCCGCTGCTTTTCGAGGAGGGCGAGAAGCGCCCCGTCGAGCAGCTCGAACGCGAGGCCCACGCGGCCTTCTTCAAGGCCCTCGGCCAGCACCGCTACCCGTCCGCACCCGGCCGTGTGCTGAGCTGCTACTCCTCGTCGGTGGCCATGGAGATCCTCTCCCGCGCCCTGGCGTCGGTCACGGACTCCGTGGCGCTGGTCCACCCCACCTTCGACAACATCGCCGACCTGTTGCGCGGCAACCGCCTGGGCCTGGTGCCCCTGGAGGAGGATCCGCTGCACGCCGACGACCTGCCCGCGGAGCTGCTCGAGTCCGTGGGCTGTGTCTTCGTCACCACGCCGAACAACCCGACGGGCCGGGTCATGTCGGCGGAGCGGCTGCGCCGGCTGGCCGGGCAGTGCGCACGGCACGGCGTGATCCTCGCCCTCGACACGTCCTTCCGCGGCTTCGACACCCGCGCCCAGTACGACCACTACGAGATCCTCGACGCCAGCGGTGTGCGCTGGGTCGTCATCGAGGACACGGGCAAGCTCTGGCCGACCCTCGACCTCAAGGTCGGCATGCTGGTCCACTCCGAGAACCTGGGCCTGCCGGTGGAGAAGATCTACTCCGACATCCTGCTGGGCGTCTCCCCGCTGATCCTCGGGATGGTCCGCCGCTTCTCCGAGGACGCCGCCGCCGGCGGGCTGACGGAGCTGCACGAGTTCATCGCCGCCCAGCGGTCGGTGGTGCGCGCCGGGCTGGCGGACCTGTCGACCACCGGGGTGCCCGACCCGGACAGCCGGGCCAGTGTGGAGCGGGTGCTGATCAGGCATCTGACCGGGACCGAGGTCTGGGAGGCGCTGCGCGAGCACCATGTGTACGCCCTGCCCTGCCGTGCCTTCTACTGGGCTGACCCCGCCCGCGGCGACCGCACGCTGCGACTGGCGCTCGCCCGGGCGTCCGCCCCGCTGGCCCAGTGCGTACGGGCGTTGCGCCATGTGCTGACACCCCGCTGATGTCCGCTGCCGGCGAGGGGACCCTGCCGCACGGCACGGCCCGCCCGTTGTCGCACACGCGGCGGTGGCGTCGCGGTGTGGTGCAGGAGGTCGCCCCCGCGGGCGTCCTCGACCTGGGGCCCGGCTACCTCGAACCGGCGCTGCTGCCGGTGGGGCTGGTGCGGGACGCCTACGCACGCGCGCTGGAGGAGTACGGAGCGGCGGCACTGGGCTACGGACACGATCCGGGCGCCCTGCCCCTGCGCGCCGAGCTGGCCGCCCGGGCCACCGTGCGGGGGCGGTCCCCGTGCGGGCCGGAGCACGTGGTCGTCACGGCGGGCACGTCCCAGGCGCTCCACCTGCTGGCGACCACGCTCGCGAGGCCCGGCGACACGGTGCTCGTGGAGGGCCTCGGCTACGACCTCGGGCAGCGCATCCTCGGGGACTGCGCGCTGCGCCTGAGGCGGGTCGCCCTCGACGCGTCGGGCATGGTGCCGGAGGCGCTCCGGCGCGCCCTCGCCGGGACCGCGCGGGGCGGCGAAGGCGGCACCGGCCGCACCGCGTTCGTGTACCTCACCCCGACCCACCACAATCCGACGGGCGCCACCATGCCGCTGGAGCGCCGGCTGCGGCTGCTGGAGGTGGCGGCGGAGCACGGCGTCCTGGTCGTCGAGGACGACGCCTACGGCGAACTGGGCCTGACGGACGGTCCCCCGGCCCCGCCGCCACTGGCGGCCCTCGCCGGACACCGGGGCGTGGTGCGGCTGGGCAGCTTCTCCAAGACCCTGGGGCCGGGGCTCCGGCTGGGCTGGCTGGTGACGGAGCCGGCACTGGCCGAACGGATCGCGTCGCACGGGCTGTTCCGCAGCGGCGGGTCGCTCAACCACATCACCTCGCTCGCCGTCGCGGGGCTGCTGTCCGACGGCGGCTACGACCGGCATCTGGAAATGCTGCGGGCGGGGCTGAGGGCGCGGCGCGACGCCCTCCTCGACGCGCTGCGGGAGGCGGCGGACCTCCCGGTGCGGATCAGCCGTCCGGAGGGCGGGTTCTTCCTCTGGCTCCGGTGCGGCACCGGGCTCGGCGAGGACGAACTGCTCGCCCGTGCGGAGCGGGCGGGTGTGCGCGTCACCGCGGGTTCGCGCTTCGGCGGCACACGGGAGCCGAGCGTGCGCCTGGCCTACAGCTTCAATCCGCCCCCGCTGCTCGAACGCGCCGCTCGACGGCTGACCCAGGCATGGTCCGGCGGCCCGCCGGACCGGCAGATCGGAGGGAACCCATGACGGCCACCACCGGGCACACACATCCGACGGCTCCGGACGCGGCCGGGCCCGCCGGGCCCATCGGCTACAGCCTTCCCCTGTCCCCTTCGGGGCAGGCGTCGATGCTCACGCCTCCGCCGTGGCACTTCTCCGGCGAGATCCTCATGGTCGACTACCGTGTCGACCCCGACGCCGCACGGCGTTTCCTGCCGCCGGGCCTGGACGCGGGAGCGGATCCGGGTGCGGCGGCCGCCGTGTTCGCCACCTGGCAGTGGTGCTCCGAGGACGGCGCGGAGCTGGCCGACCCGGCCGTCTGCCGGTTCTCGGAGTTCCTGATCCTCCTCGGATGCGCGTTCGAGGGCCGGCCGATGGCGCGCTGCCCGTTCGCCTGGGTCGACCAGCCCGTGCCGATGGTGCGCGGCTGGGTCCAGGGCATGCCCAAGCAGTTCGGCGCCATCCACCAGACCAGGCCGGTGACCGTCGGCCGGGCGGGCTCACGGCTCGCTCCCGGGGGCCGCTTCGACGGCGCGCTCTCCGTCCACGGCCGGCTCACCGCCGAGGCGTCGGTCACGCTCGAACGCCGCTCCGAGCGGCCGCCCGCGCTGCACGACGTCCCGCTGGCGCACAGTCTCGTCCTTCCGCGGTGGGTGCCGTCCGACGCCCCGCCGCAGCCCCGCCTGGTCGCCTCGGAGGTGAGCGGCGTCGAGTTCTCACCGGTCTGGAGCGGTCCCGGCCGGCTCGCCCTCTCCGGCCGTCCGGACACGGATCTGGCACTGCTCGCGCCCGTGGAGGTGGGGGCCGGCCATGTGTTCGCGTACGGGGAGACGCTGCACGGGGGCCGGCTCCTCAGGGGGTAGCCGGCGCGGGCCCCGCAGACGCGTGTGGACCCGGAGGGCATGTCCTCCGGGTCCACACGCGTCTGCGGGGAGCTCCTCATTCCTGGTCGGCCGCCTCCGCCGCCTGCTGGCGCTCCACGGCCTCGTACAGGGCCTGGATGTTGTTGCTGCCGAAGGTCTGCGCGCCGCGGCGGTCGATCAGTTCCCAGAACAGGGTCCGCCTCGGGTGCGTCGACTCGGTGAAGATCTGCAGCATGATCCCGGACGGGTCGCGGTCGGCCAGGATGTTGAGCGCGCTGAGCTCCTCCACGGGTACGCCGACCGGGCCCAGCCGCCCCGGCAGCATCTCGTAGTAGCTCGGCGGCGTGGTGAGGAAGCGGACCCCGCGCCCGGTGCAGGTGCGCACCGCGGCGGTGATGTCCTCGGTGAGGAACGCGACGTGCTGCACACCGGCCCCGCCGTGGGAGGCCACGAACGCGTCGATCTGGCCGGGTGCGCGGGTGGTGTCCGGCTCGATGACGGTGAACGTCACCGCGCCGCGGTCGCTCTGCACGACCTTGGAGTCCATGGCCTGCGAGCCGACGACGATCCGCTCCTCGAAGGTCTGGCTGAGGCCGAACACCTCCTGGTAGCGGCGGACGGTCCCGTCGAGTTCGCCGGCCGGGACGCAGACCGCGAAGTGGTCGACCCGCTTCAGCATGCCCCCGGAGCCGTGGGCGCCGGTCTCCTCGATGAAGGGCGCGAACGGCGCTCCGGGGTCCTCCCGGGAGACGAAGCGGTGCTCCACGTCGCCGAATCCCGCCACCGAGGCGAAGACGACACGGGCGCCGGCGGGCCCGAACTCCTCGGGCGCGGCGACCGGGACGGCTCCGCGCCGCACGGCCTCGGCGTAGGCGGCGCGCGCGTCGTCCACCCCGATGCCGATCACCGCGACCCCGTCCCCGTGCTGCTTCACGTACTCGGCGGCACGGTGGTCGGCGTCGGTGGCCGTGGTCAGCAGCAGGGCGATGTCGTTCTGGCGCAGCAGGACGGACTCGCAGCCGCGCAGTCCGGTGCTCCCGGCGCCGCGGCCCACGCGGACGAAGCCGAAGGAGTCGCACAGCCTGCCGGCCGTGTCCTGGGCGTCCTCGACGAACAATTCGACGTGATCGATCGACCGTATCTCCATTGCCCCTCCACAAGGGTGTTCCGACGGGCCGTCCCGCTTTCTCCGACGGCTCCTCGAAGGATTCGTGTGTTTCCTCGTTCACCCGGCCAGATGTGATGCGTTGCTTTCGATGCGTGACGCGATCTCGGACCATTTGTCGGCGCAGGAACGTGCCAGCTGCGCCACCGTCTCCAGACGGTGCGGCGGCACGCTTTCGATAATGCGGTTCCAGTCCTCCAGCCGGACCGTGTGGATATCCAGAAGCCGCAGCAGGTCGCGTCCGTTCTCGTTGAGACGCAGCGCCGGATCGGCCCTCAGCCGCTTCATCACCACGGCGGGCGGCGGCTCCGTCCCGCACGGCGCGGCGGCCTTCCCGGCCGGCTCCGCCCGGCGGTCCGCGCCGCGCTCCACCAGGGTCCGCGGCCGCGGCGCGGGCACCGGGTCCTCACCGCGGAGCATCCGGTGTCTGACGTCCCTGACGGTCTCCGGCGAGATCCCGGCGGCGCGGGCGACCTGGCGCAGCGACAGGCCCGGGTCGCGGACGATCATGTCGTGGGCCAGTCTGCGGCCCTCGCTCACGTCGACGGGCCGTACCCTGCCGTCCCGGCCGATGCGGGTGGGCTCCCCCGCCCCGGCGGCGCCGGCGTCGCGGCGGATCTCGGCGACCGTCCTGGCGGAGGTGCCGACCACCGAGGCGATCATCCGGTCCGACCACCGGGGATGGGTGGCCATGATGCGTCCGGCGGCCCGCCGGCGGTCGGCGGCGGACAGCGGCAGTCCGTGCGCGATGTTCGACTTCACGGCGAGGACGAAGGCGTCCTCCTCGGTGCCGTCGAAGAACCTCACCGCGATCGTCGTACGGCCCGTCAGCATCGCGGCGCGCAGCCGGTGCATGCCGTCGATGACCCGCCCGGTGGGGCGGTGCACCATGATCGGTGGAAGCGCGGTGTCGGCGGCGGCCAGCATTTCCACGTGCTCGGGACTCTCCCCGTCGATCCGCGGGGAGCCGTCGGTGGAGAGCGAACTTATTTCCACTTCTTCTATCGGATGCAGGTCGTCGTGTCTCAGCGCTGACTGCAACGTCCAACTCCTCGGATTCCGGCGTTTATCCGACCCGGTGTCGCCAACTGAGCACGATGCCTCAATGGTCCGGTGTACCGCTACTGTGTTCGACCGCTGCGACGCCGCAGTTGAACAGGCGGGCCGAAGCGTTAAATTGGCGGCGCACGGCGCCATGGGAATTCCCTTTTCCCGTGCCGGGCACGGCACTTGTCCGAGCCGATTTCGGATCACCGCACCTGGGGGCGCGCGTTGAGGACCACCACAGTCATCGGCACCGGGGCCATCGGCACGTCCGTCGCTCTCGCGCTGACCCGCCGCGGGGTCGGCGTGCACCTGGAGGACGTCGACCGGAACGCCGCCAGGACGGCGGAGGCGATGGGCGCGGGATCCCTGGAGAGACCGGACCGTCAGGTCGACCTGGCGGTGCTGGCCGTGCCCCCGGCACAGGTCGGACGCGTGCTCGCGCGCGCACAGGAGAGCGGGCTGGCCCGAGCCTACCTCGATGTCGCCAGCGTCAAGAAGGTCCCGCACGACGACGTGCGCGCGATGCGGGCCGACCCGGCCAGCTACATAGGAAGCCATCCGCTGGCCGGCACCGAGCGTTCCGGGCCGCTCGCCGCCCGGGCGGACCTCTTCGAGGGGCGCCCCTGGGTGCTCACCCCGTCGGAGCTGACCGGGCAGGACGTGCTGAACACCGCCCTGGAGATGGTGTCGTTGTGCGACGGCATGCCGGTGGTCATGGACGCCGGTGTGCACGACCACGCGGTGGCCCTCGTCTCGCACGCGCCCCATCTGCTCTCCTCCCTGCTCGCCGCGCGGCTGGAACACGCGGCGGAGGACAGCGTCCGGCTGGCGGGGCAGGGCGTCGCCGACGTCACCCGGATCGCGGCCGGTGACGCCCGGCTCTGGGGGGACATCCTGCGTTCCAACGCCACGGCCGTGGCGGACGTTCTCGACTCCCTCGCCGCCGGCCTGGGCCGGGCCGTCGGCGCGCTGCGCGCCGTCTCCGACGCCGACCCGCTGGTCCGCCGCCGCGCGCAGGAGGAGCTCGAGGAGCTGTTGCGGGAGGGGAACCGGGGGTGCGCCAGGATCGTGCGCAAACCCGGTACGCGCCGGACGGAGCTCGCGACCGTCTCGGTGACCATCTCCGACAAGCCCGGCGCCCTGGCCGAACTGTTCACGTCGATCGGCGACTTGGGCGTCAACATCGAGGACGTCCGCATCGAGCACGGTCAGGACCAGACCCGCGGCCTCGTCGAACTGGTCGTGCGCAAGGACTCGGCGGCGGAGCTCTCCCGGTGGCTGGAATCGGGTGGCACCTGGGCCCCCGCCCGCTGAATCCGGCCCGCCCGGGCCCGGGTCCGCCGGATACGCGGCGGTGGTCCGGGTGCCGTGGGAGTGCCGGCGGCGCGCCGTGAACGCGGCGCGCCGCCGGTCATGTCCGGTGAACGGGTCCGTGCCGCCCGTTCGTCACCCGGGACAGGCGCAGGCGGGCTCGTCAAGCTTCTCCGCGAAGGACTGCCAGGCGTCCCGGTACTGCTGCGCGAGATGGATCACCAGGGACCTGCAGTGGGACGGCACGGCGTCGGACAGCTCCATCAGGTCCTGCACGCCGACCGCGTTCTGGCGGAGCAGCTGGAGCAGCTGGCGGCCGCCCTCCTTGTGCCGCAGGGAGGGGTCGCGCAGCAGCTTCTCCAGCACCGGGACGGGATCCACGAAGCTCTGGTTGCGGTGGGAGTCGGCGCCCGTCCG
>Ga0247820_10000530_pt1 | contig 20357 bp, 19 predicted proteins | sample 13C_Glucose_Day1_2_FD_192480 | JGI IMG/M metagenome (GOLD analysis project Ga0247820, IMG submission 192480) | Soil microbial communities from agricultural site in Penn Yan, New York, United States - 13C_Glucose_Day14 | ecosystem: Environmental > Terrestrial > Soil > Agricultural land | place...
GACATCAAGACTCTGTCCGACGCCGGACACCCGCTGGTGATCCGGGGCAACCCGGGCCTGGCGTTCGGGATCTCACCGGTGGAAAGCCGGCCGATCGTCGCCGACGACAGCGTGCGCAAGGCGATCGCGTTGGCCATCAACCCGACCGATGTGCGGGACGTGGCGCTGAACGACTCCTTCGCGGTGGCGACCAGCAGCCTGGCCAACAACACCCCCGGCTGGAGCGACCAGGCCGCCAGGATCGTGTTCGATCCCGATCAGGCCGGCACGTTGCTCGACCAGGCCGGCTGGATGCCGGGCGGGGATGGCATCCGGGAGAAGAATGGCCAGAAGCTGCATCTCGTGCTCGCCTACATCTCCAATTTCGGCCCCAACCAGGCGGCGGTGGAGTACATCCAGCAGCAGCTGGGGGACGTCGGCATCGACGTCGAGCTGTGGACCGGAACCGTGCCGGATCTGCGCACCGGGCTGGGCGAGGGTTCGTTCGACCTGGTGTGGGCCAATCTGTCCCGGGCGGACGGCGACGTGCTGCGCCAGCAATTCTCGGTCACCGGCACCAACTGGTACAAGATCGACGACGCCGATATGGAGGCCGCACTGGTCGGCCAGCAGAGCACCGCTGATCAGGCCAAGCGCAACGAGTACCTGGCCGCGGCCCAGCAAATCTTGGTCGGGAAGGCCTACAACATACCGGTCTTCGAACTCACCACGGTGCTGGGTACCGCGGAGACCGTGCATGGCGTGGTGCTGGGCGCCGACTCGCGGCTGTCCCAGCTGACCGACGCATTCGTCGGCGGGTGACCCGACCACGACGAGTCAGCCATGCCGGCCGGGCCCGTCATCGGTTCGGCGGCTGATCATCGCTGCCCGCCACGCCTCCCGCCGCCCCGCCGCCGATCGGCGCGGCGGCCGGGAGCGAAGAGCCGGGTAGCGCAGCGATTCCAGACCCAGCAGTTCGGCCCGTTCGGCCTCGGTCCGTCCGCCCCATACCCCGTACGGCTCCCGGGCCTGCAGAGCATGGTCCAGGCACGCGGCCACCACCGGGCAGCGCTGGCAGACGGCCTTGGCCGGCCCGGTCGGCGCCGTCCGGCCGGTGGGCGGTGCCTCCGTACTCGGGAAGAAGATCGCCGGGTCCATGCCGCGGCACTCGGCCTGCGCCTGCCAGTCCCAGTGGTGCAGCAGCGGCGGGGGGAGTGGGTGCGGGTCGTTCACGGGTGCATCACTCGTTCCGGTCGAGATCGGTGGCGGCGAGAGTAGTTCGGTGGTCGGGGGCGGGCGTTCGGACCGTGATTGCCGTTCAGGCGCCGGTCGCTCCGGCGATTTCGAGCACGCGGCGCGCCCGGTCGGCGACCGGCAGGTCGACGAACTCACCGGACGGCAGTCGCAGCGCCTCACCTGCTGCGGCCGCGAACGCGTCGAGAACGGTCTGCGCCCAGACGATATCGTCGTCGCTGGGGGTGAATACCCGGTGCAGGATCGCCAGCTGCCCCGGGTGGATCGCCGACTTGCCGAAGAATCCGAGTGAGTGGGCGAACTCGGCCTGGTCCCGCAACCCGGCCGGATCATCCAGTCGGGGGTACACACTGTCGATGGGCGGCTCGATGTCGGCGGCCCGCGACGCGAGCACCAGGTGTGAACGGGCGTAGAGGGTCTGCAGGCTGCCGCCGGTGGTGTTCAGGTCACGCTGGAGGTCGACGCCACCCATGGCCAGGTGCTTGACGCCGGGGACGGACGCGATCTCCTGGGCGGCGAGCACGCCGCGGGCGCTTTCGATCGCGCAGATGATCGGTCGTCCCGGCGCCCGGTCGGTCACCCACCGCACGTCGGCCGCGGACTCAACCTTGGGAATGCGGATCCCGTGGGCGTGCTCCGCGACGGCCTGGAGATCGGCTGCGCACCAGTCGGTCCGGGCCGCGTTGACGCGCACCCAGGCCGGCTGATCGACGAGTATCTCGGCCACCATCGCGCGGGCGGTGGCCTTGGCGTCCGGGGGAACCGCGTCCTCCAGATCGAGCATCACCGCGTCGGCGCCGGCGGTGAACACCTTGCCCAGTAGCGTGGCGCTGTGGCCGGGGGCGAACAGGTAGCTGCGATCCATCAGATCACCCCGTCCTGATGCAGCTCCTCGAGCTTGTCGCCGGACAGGCCAAGCAGCTCGTCCAGCACGCTGTGGGTGTCCTGTCCCAGGGTGCGGCCGCCGTGCCGGATGGCGCCGGGGGTGCCGCCCATCCGGAAGATCAGGTTCTGCATCTTGAGCGGGCCGAGGTCCTCGTCGTCGATGGTGGTGATGACTTCCCGCTCCATCACGTGCGGGTCGTTCATCAGCTGCTCGATGTCGTAGACCGGCGCGAGCGCGGCGCCGGCCTGCTGGAAGGCCGCGGACACGTCCTCGTAGGTCCGGGCACCGATCCATTCGGCCACCGGGGCGTCGATCATGTCGGCGTGCTTGACCCGCTCGCCGGCCCGTGGGAACCACGACTGCTCGGCGATGTCGGGCCGACCGACCAGCCGCATCACGCGTTCGGCGACCGAGGTCGCGCTGGCCGAGATGGCCACCCACCGGCCGTCACTGGTCAGGTAGGCGTTGCGGGGAGCATTGTTGGTCGACCGGTTGCCGTGCCGGCCGGAGATCAGCCCGAGCTGGTCGTACACGCTGGGGCCGGGACCGAGGATCCCGACCAGCGGTTCCAGCAGGGACAGGTCGATCACCTGCCCGGAGCCGCCTGCGGCGTCCCGGTGGTACAGCGCCAGCATCACCGCGTAGGCGCCGGTGAGACCGGCGACGCCGTCGGCCAGCCCGAAGGGCGGCAGGGTCGGTGGGCCGTCGGGTTCCCCGGTCTGGTGGGCCAGCCCGCTCATCGCCTCGGCCAGGGTGCCGAAGGCCCGGCGTTCGGCGTACGGGCCGGTCTGGCCGAAGCCGGTGACGCGCAGGACCACCAGGGCCGGATTGATCCTGAGCAACTCGTCCGGTCCGAGGCCCCATTTCTCCAGGACACCGGGACGGAAATTCTCGATGACGACGTCGGCCTGGGCGACCAGCCGGCGCAGGATGTCCTGGCCCGCCGGCTTGCCGAAGTTGAGCGTGATGGCCCGCTTGTTCCGAGCGATCACCTTCCACCACAATCCGTGGCCGTCCTTGCTCAGCCCGTGCGTCCGTGCCGGATCACCCCGGGGGTGCTCGACCTTGATGACGTCGGCACCCCAGTCACCGAGCAGCATGGCGGTGATCGGTGCGGCGTAGACGGTGCCCAGATCGAGCACCCGCAGGCCGGTCAACGGACCGTTCGGGGCGGGACGGGCGGTGGACCGATCGGGTGGCGCGATGGTGCTCGACATGCTCGGCTCGCTCTCCTGGTATCGGTGCTGGCTGACCCGCGGCTCGGGGTACGCGCGCAGAACCGGTGGTGGGACCGGTGGGTGAACCGGTCCCACCATCGGCAATCCGGGCGCCGCGCGGGCTGGGTGATGTCGGCGACGAACGCCGGTGATTCGAAAGACCCTTGCGGATGGAGCTATTCGTTGTACCCGAACAGCGAGTTCCACATCTGCTGGTCCTCCTTGGCGTAGCCCTTGGCCTCGGCCGGCAGGACCCTATGGACCTGCTCGGACTCGAACGGCGGGAACTGCTCGCCCAGGATGTAGGGCGCCTCGACGTCGGTCCGGACGGAATACTCGCCGAGTTCGCGGAACACGTTCTGGCCCCGCTGCGACAGGTTCCAGTTCATGAACACCTTGGCCGCGTTGACGTTCGTCGCCGTGGACGCGACGCCGGTGTAGTAGTCGTAGACCGCGAAACCCTCCTTGGGGATGACGAACTGGACCGGGGCGTTGCGGGCCTGGGCCAGGTTGACCGCGCTGACCACCGTGGTGCCGACCTGGACCTCACCCCGGGCCAGGCTGTCCAGCTCGGCGCCCAGCGAGTCGAAGATCCGGGGCCGGTTGCCGGCATAGGCGGTGAGGAACTCGTCGCCCAGCACCGACCGCTGGAAGCGGGTCAGGGCCAGGGCGCTGCCGCCCGCGCCGACCTGGGCGATGCCGATCTTTCCGCGCATCGCCGGGTCGGTCATCACCGACCACGAGGTCGGGGCCTCGTCGGCGGGGATGATCGCGTTGTTGTATCCGAAGGTGTAGATCGGGTCGAACGTCCGGTAGTAGTTGCCGCCGTCGAACACCACGTCCTCGTGCAGGTTGGTCGCGGTCGACGGGGTGTACGGCTGGAAGACGCCCTTCTCACTGAGCGAACTGACGAACCCGGAGTCGGAGATCCGCACCACGTCGGCCTTGAGCCGGTCGGCCCCGTACTCGGCGGAAATGCGCTCGTACAGCCGGTTCGGGGTGAGCCGGACGACATTGACCTGCAACCCGGTGTCGGCCTTGAACTGCTTGAGCAGTGCGGCCTCGGTGTTCTCGGTGTAACCGGTGTACAGGGTGATGCCGCCCTCGGCGACGGCGGCGTCCCAGAGCTCCTTGTCGGCGATCTGCTCCCCGTCGATCACCAGTCCGCTGCTGGTCTCGATGTTCTGCGCCGGCTGCACGACCTCCTTCGGCGGCGGCGGAGCAGCGCAGGCGGTGGTCGTCGCGGCGATGGCGGCGGCGACCGTGACGGCGGCGGTCCGCAGAACCGTGCGGCGGGTGAAGCGGGTCATGTCAGGCCACATCCTTGGCTCCGAGGCGACGGGCGAGAACGGCGAGGATCCCGATGACGACGATGTAGAGCAGGCTCAGTTCGGCGGCCTGCTGGAAGGACCCGTTGTCGTAGGCGTCGAAGATCGCGATCGACAGCAGCCGGGTATCCGAGGTGAACAGGAACAGCACGGCGGTCAGCTCCCGCATGCCCAGCATCAGCAGCAGCAGGAAGGTGGACGAGAGGCCGACCCGCAGCAGCGGCACGGTGACGAACGAGATCGCCTTGGGCCGGCGGGCCCCCAGCATGATGGCGCTGTCCTCGAGGTCCTTGTCGAGCTGCACGATGGACGAGGAGACGCCGCGGTAGCCCTGCGGGATGAACACCGCGATACACGCGATGACCAGCACGATCAGCGTCCCGTACACCGGGATGGGCAGGGTCAGCCAGGTCCACAGCAGGCCGAGGCCCAGCACGATGGCCGGAATGGCCAGCGGCAGCATCGCGATGTACTCCAGCGCCTTGCGGCCCCAGGCGTTGGTGCGATATCTGGTGTAGGACAACGCGAAACACAGTGCGGTGCCGATGATCGCGGTGCCAAGGCCCACGATGACGCTGTTGCGCAGGACGTGCCAGAACTCCGCGTCCTGCAGGGTCTGACCCATGGAGTAGAACGACAGCGCGCCCGGCTCGAACAGCTCGTTCAGCTTGCCCAGGTAGGGGCTGGTCTGGAGTGCGGTGATCAGCAGGGCGGCGATCGGCAGGATCACCGCAAGCAGGAAGTAGGCCCAGGCGGCGATCGCGGCGGGCCACCGCCACGAGCGCAGCGGGACCCGGCGGGCCCGGACACCCTTGCCGCTGACGGTCGTGTACTGCTTCTTGGCCACGGTGCGCTGCTGGATGAACACGACGATCATCAGCAGCGCGGTCAGCACGACCGCGATGGCGGCCGCCGCGTTCTGCCGGGACGGGGAGGCGTTCATCAGCCGGTAGATGAGTGTCGGCAGGGTGTCGATCTGCCCGGGCACGCCGATCACCTGGGCGACCGGGAAGTTCTCCACGGTGAGTGCGAAGACGAGGATGCCCGAGCCGACGATGGCCGGCATGACCAGCGGAAAGGTGATGACCCGCAACATCTTCGACAGCGGCGCGCCGTGCAGGCTGGCCGCGTCCTCGAGGTCGGGGTTCATCAGCGAGAGGGCCGAGTGCACCATGAGGAACGTGTAGGGGGCGTAGTACAGGCCCAGGACGAAGATCAGCCCGCCGAAGCTGTAGATGTTGATCAGGTCCGGCACCCCGATGGCGCGGGCGACGACGTTGATGTAGCCGGAGGCAGGACTGCCCAGCTGGGCCCAGGCCAGGGCCCCGACCAGGGCCGGCAGGAACAGCGGGGCGATGCCGAAGAAGTAGATGAGCTTGCGGCCGGGCACGTTGGTGCGGGCGGCCAGGAAGGCCATGCCCGATCCGATGACCAGGGCAACGATCGACGAACCCAAGCCGACCAGCGCCGAGTTGAGCATGGCCGTCAACGCGCTGGAGGTGAACAGGACCTTGAAATTGGAAACGGTGAAGGAGGCTTCGCCCAGCGATCCGGGCCCGGGGCTGGTGTCGGTGAACGCGGCCAGCAGCACGAATCCGACCGGGAACAGCACGAGCAGCGCGAGGATGATGAGCTGCAGTCCGGACGGCAGGATCCGCTTGAATGCGCGGACTCCGGCCGGTGAGCCCTTGGGTTGGACCGGTGTCGGTGCCGATGGCCGGGTCATCGTGGCGGTCATGCCGCCACCGCCGTCCTGGCCGCGGGGGCAGCCAGCACCGGGGAAGCGGTGTCGTCGCGCAGCACCTGCGCAGCGTTCGGGGAGATCTGCACCAGGGCGGTGTCGCCGGTGCCCAACCAGTCGCCGACCCGCGGCATCGCGATGGCCTCGAGCACCGGGCCGTCCTCCAGGGTGATCCGGTAGCGGACGGTCGCACCCTGGAAGCTGGCCACGTCGACGTGGCCGAGCCAGCTGCCGGGGGCGGCACTCTCCCCGGGACGGGCCTTCGTCACGTGCAGGTCCTCGGCCCGCAGGCACAGGCTGAACGGGCCGGAGCCCTCGGGAACCTCGGCGACGGGCATGGACACCGGGAAGCCGGTGAGCCGGGCGACGGCCTCCCCACCGGCGGTCTCCACGGTGCACGGGAAGATGTTGCCGACGCCCAGGAAGTCGGCGATCGACTTGGTGGACGGGGCGGCGTAGATCTGCTGGGGCGTGCCGATCTGCACGATCCGGCCGTGCTGCATCAGCGCGATGCGATCGGCCAGGGCGAACGCCTCGATCTGGTCGTGGGTGACGTACACGGTGGTCAGGTTCTGCTCGAGCTGGATCTCCCGCAGCTCGATGCGGAGCCGCTCGCGCAGCCGGGCGTCCAGGTTGGACAGCGGCTCGTCGAGCAGCAGCACGCTCGGCTGCATCACCAGGCTGCGGGCCAACGCGACCCGCTGCATCTGGCCGCCCGAGAGCTGGCTGGCACCACGGGTTTCGAAGTCGGCCAGGCCCACGATGGCCAATGCCTTGCGGACCCGCCTGGCGGCTTCCTCCTTCGGGACCTTCTTCATCTTCAGGGAGAACCCGACGTTCTCGAAGACGGTGCGGTGCGGCCAGACGGCATAGGACTGGAACACCATGCCGACATTGCGCTTGTACGGAGCAACGGTGACCCGGCGCTCCGAGTCGTGGACCACGGTGTCACCGATGGTGATCCGGCCACCGCTGGGCTGCTCCAGGCCGGCGATGCACCGCATGGTGCTCGTCTTGCCGCAGCCGGACTGGCCGAGCAGGACCAGCGACTCGCCGTCGGCGATCTGCAGGTCGAGGTCCTTGACGACGGTGTTGGCGCCGTACTTCAGGCTCAGGTGCTCGAGAGTGATCTTCATTGGTCTTCCTCTCCGACACGACGTGTCCATCGTGACGGCTCGGCTGGTGCAGGGAAAGGAACCGGGCTGGAGCTCAGGCGAGGGTCGACGCGACCGGCTGGCGGGTCTGGTGGATGCCGGTGGGGACGGCGCTGACCGTCGGGATGTAGACCAGGGCATCGACGATGCGCCGGGAGTTGCGGCGGAATTCCACGACGCGCTGGTCGGAGCGGGCGATGGTGACGGTGATCGGGCCGCTGAGGGTGCCGATCCGGTAGGTCGGCCGGGCCGGGGCCAGATCGTGCGCCAGGCTGCCGGGAATGGTCGCGGCCGCCGCCAGGGCCACCGCGCTGGTCAGGCCGATCGCCGGATGCGGCGCGCTCATCGAGATCATCCGGGCATTGAGTTCGGCGTTCTCGTCGCCGGGACCGACGATCCCGACCTTCGGAACCGACTGATCGTCGTCCGGTAGTCCCATGGCCCGGGCCGCGCTGCGGCGCAGCTCGGTGAAGAACAGCATCCGGGCGGCCACCGCAGCGGCATCGTCGGCCCCGGTGAGCCCGATCTGGTCGGCGCGGACGATCGCGACCGGAGCGCCGGCGTCGATCATCGTGACCGCGTAGTCCGAGCCGTCCACGGTCAGTTGGTCCGCCGGACGTCCGGTGGGCAGCAGCGTGCCGTAGGTCGACCAGGTCGCCTCGGTGAAGCCGATATCGACCGGGACACCGGGGAAGGGGACCCCCCGCACCAGCTGGTCGCCGTGCGAAGGAGCGGTGGCCCCGGGGGTGGGCACGGTGGCCCGCAGGACCAGGCCGGTCGTCCGGTTCAGCATGGTGAACTCGGTGACCTGCTCACCGAGATCGACCAGCTCGTGCTGCACCGCGTACAGGGCCAGCGCGGTCGCACAGTTCCCACAGTTGCTGACCCACTCGACCCGCGGATGATCCACGCTGACCTGCGCGAACGAGTAGGCGACGGTGGTCGGCCGCTGTCCGGGGGACCGATCCTCGACGATGATCGCCTTGCTCGTGGTCGACGTCGCTCCACCGATCCCGTCGATCTGCCGCAGGTCCGGGCTACCGAATGCCCGCAGCAGGAATTCGTCGCGGGTCACGGGCAACTCGTCGACGTCCGCGGCGCGGAAGATCCAGCACTTGCTCGTGCCGCCGCGCACCCATGACGCCGGCACCGCCAACTCGGCGGACCCCACTTCGAACTCGGTCATACCTACCTCCCTCGCATCCCGTCGTATCATGATGGATGCCACTGTATACAACGGGATGTAGGTGTCAACAGGTGTGTCCCAGGTAACATCGCCGGGTGGGGGCGTATCCCGGTTACCTCCGGTGGATACGCTGAGTCGATCGCTGGGTCAGGCCCCCGCCGGGCGCCGCGCCCGGTCGAGCGAAAGGGTGTCCCGATGGCCGTTCCGGTGTACGAGCAGCTGCGCGCACTGATCCTGAGCGACGAGTTCGGCCCCGACACCATGCTGGTGGAAACCAGCCTGGCCGCTCGGCTCGGCGTCAGCCGGACACCCATTCGCGAAGCCCTGCGCCGCTTGGAACAGGACGGGCTCATCGAGCGGACGAGCCGCGGCACCCGGGTGGTCGAGCGCAGTCCCGAACAGATCCTGGAGATCTACGAGTTGCGGATCCTGCTCGAGGGTCAGGCGGCCCGGGCCGCGGCCGAGCGCGCCACCAGCCTGGACCTGAACCGGCTGCGTGTCATCCACGAGCAGATGCAGGCCGCCGGCCCGGACGCGGAGGAGGACCGGGTGCGACTGAACCGGCTCTTCCATGAAGCGCTGTGGGCCGCCAGCCACAACGGCACCCTCGTCGACGTCATCGACCGGCTGATCGCGCATCTGCACCCGCAGACCACGCTGCGGTTCCCTGGGCGTTGGGACAGCATTCTCGCCGAACACGGTGCGCTGCTCGATGCCATCACCGAGCATCGCGCCGAGGATGCGGCCGCCATCGCCACCGACCATATGACCAAAGCCCGCGAGATCCGCCTACAGCTGTACGCCGGCACCCTCGGCGACCGTCTCATCGATCGCGGCGCGTAGCCAGCTCCGGTTCCGCCGCAACGGTTGGTGCCGGCTCGGACGGTGGCTGTGCCCGGTCGCGGTCATCGGTCAGGACGGCGGTGAGCAGGCCGGGGAACCGGCGTTCGACGTCGTCCCGGCGCAGCTCGATGGTCCGCCGGCGGCCGTCCGGGATGCTCCAGATGAGCCCGGCCTCGCGCAGCGTCCGCAGGTGGTGCGAGAAGGTCGACTTGGGCACGTCCCCGCCGGCGGCCTGGCACTGGGCGACCGAGAGCGGTCCCTGCGTGGCGAGCTCGCGGACCAGGTCCAGCCGGGTCGGATCACTCAACGCGAACAGCACCTGCGGCAGGGAGATGTCCGCGCTGTCGGGGTGCGGAAGAACCCGCGCGGTCGACGACATTTTAGTTCGACTTTCTTGGAACAATTCTGGAGGCGGCCCGGTTGGACCGTTCGATGCAACTCGAACGATAGGCCGATCGGAGTCATGATGTCAGCGTTGCCGACCACATCACACCTGGCGGTGGACCGGACCGGGGCCCGCCGGCCCGTCCGCACGCTGCCCCGTCCGGCCGCGTTCTGGCTCGTCGCCGCGACCGTCACGACGTTGCTGGCCGCGTCCAGCGCCCCGAGCCCGCTCTACGCGGTGTACCAGGCCGAGTTCGGCTTCTCCTCGGCGACGCTCACCGCGATCTTCGCCGTGTACGTGCTCGCCCTGCTCATGAGCCTGCTGACCGTCGGCCGGTTGTCCGACTTCGTCGGCCGGCGGCCGGTGCTGGCCGTCGCGCTGCTCGTGCAGGCCGCGGCTATGGCCGTCTTCCTCGCCGCCGACGGCGTCACCGCTTTGTTCGTCGCCCGGGTGGTCCAGGGCCTGGCGACCGGCGCGGCGATCGGCGTGCTGGGGGCGTACCTGCTGGATCTCCAGCCGCCCGGCGGATCACGGCTGGGTTCACTGATCAACAGCGTGGCCGCGACCGGTGGGCTGGGTGTTGGCGCGGTCGTGGCCGGGCTGCTCCTGCAATACGGGCCGCAACCGACCCGGTTGATCTTCGAGGTCTTCGTCCTGGCCTTCCTGATCCTGGCCGCGGCCGTCGCGGTGCTGCCGGAAACGGTGCGTCGGCGGCCGGGCGCCCGGGCGGCCCTGCGTCCCCGGGTGTCCGTCCCGGTCGCCGCCCGGAGCGCGTTCCTGCGTAGCACGCCCACCATGGTCGCGACCTGGATGCTCGGCGGGTTGATGCTCTCGGTCGGCGGTTCCCTGCTGGCCACCGTGTTCGGTCAGCAGAACCATGCGGTCGTCGGTGTCGTGCTCGGCGCCTTCGCGGGCGCGGCGGCGTTGGCATCGGCTCTGCTCCGCAACAAGAGCCCGGAGTTCATGACGGTGCTGGGGGCCGGCCTGCTGGTCGTCGGGGCCATGGTTGTTGCCGTGTCCGTCGCGACGTCGTCGGCGACCGTCTTCGTGATCGGCACGGTGGTGGCCGGGATCGGTTTCGGCCCGGCGTTTCTCGGCGCGTTCCGGTCGGTCAGTCAACTGGCGGCCGATCACGAGCGGGCGGCGCTGATCTCGGCGATCTTCGTCGTCAGCTACCTGGCATTCAGCGTGCCGGCCGTGATCGCCGGCATCCTGATCGTGGTCGTCGGGCTGGCCCCGACCGCCCTGGGGTACGCGGCTCTGGTCGCCGCGGTGGCCGCCGGGACTGTGGTCGAGCAGCTGCTGACGCGCCGTCGGTCGCGGTGACCCGACCGGCCCGCTCGCCGGTCGGCGGCCGAGGGTGACCGCTGGTCGGCGGCCGAGGGTGACCGCCCGTCAGCGGCCGGCGGGTGGCCGTTCGAACCGCAACACCGTGGCGTCCTGGGCGAGTTCGTCCCGGGTCCGGCCGATCGGTGGCAAGGCCCGTTCCAACGGAGTGGACGATGGCTCGTCGAGCGGCGCCCGCTCCGCGAGTCTGGGTGGCACCGGACGACGCGGTTCGCGGTCGCCGGCCCCGTCGCCACCGTCCCGGCGCAAGGTCACCACGACGGTGTCCCCGCGGAATCGGGTGGCGCCGCCGGGCGGCTCCTGGGTGTCGACCACCCAGCGCGCGGACATGCGCAGGGACGCGGGATCTGCCGGCGGATCGGCGATGACGAGGGTGAAGCCCGTCAGCTCGGCCTGGCGCTGGGCGCCGACCACGATGGCCCCGACCAGGTCGGGGACCACGATCCGAGCGGGGACCGGGTCCTGCGCGGGTTGGCGGCGGGAGCGGGCCACGGCGACCTCCTGACCTGCGGCTTCAGCGTGCTGTCAGGCTACGCCCGGACCGTACCGGCGCACCCGCGTTGCGCCGACGGCGCAATGTGGGGATGCGCGGTCCGATGCCGGTGATGGGCAGGCCCGATGCCCGGTCGCGCAGGGACTGTGGACAACCGCGCGGATGAAGTAACGCCGAATGTGACGGGTGGGCAGCGAGTCGACGACTTGAGCCGCGTGGGCGGAGATGATCCGCGCGGGAAAGGGGCGGCTCTACGATCGGAGCGGCCCGGGGTCGTCGTGATCGGGCCGGATGGGGAGGTCAGGCGTGCTCGGCGCCCTGCAGCGGTTCGTGGCGTCGTCGTGGGCCCCCTGGGCGCTGCTCGGCCTGACCCTGGTCCTGCACGTGCTTGCCACGCTGGCCGGCACCGATGCGTTCGCGATGGTCGACCTGAAGGTGTACGTCGAGGGCGCCGAGCACCTGTTCGACGGCACGTTGTACGACTTCTTCTCCGAGCCGCTGCACCTTCCGTTCACCTACCCGACGTTCTCGGCGATCATCTTCACGCCGATGACCTGGCTGCCCTGGACGGTCCTGCGGGTCCTCTGGCAGATCGCGTCGTTCGGGGCCATCGCCCTGATCGGATACTGCACGCTCCGGCTGCTCGGCCGGGCCGGCCGGAACGCGCCGAACCCGATCGCGAACGTGCGCGGCATCGTCGTCACGATCACCGCGCTGGGCCTGTGGCTGGAGCCGGTCCGCACCACCTTCAACTACGGGCAGATCAACCTGTTCCTGTGCGCCCTGCTGCTGGCCGGTGCGGTGGCGAGCAAGGAATGGCTGGCCGGCGCGTCGGTCGGGCTGGCCGCCGGGATCAAACTGACACCGGCGATCACCGGGCTGTATTACCTGATGCAGCGGCGCTGGTCGGCGGTGGTGTGGGCGGTGGCGTTCTTCGCCGGCACGATCGGGCTCGGGCTGCTGCTGGTGCCGTCGGAGACGGTGCGTTTCTTCACCCAACTGATGTTCGACCCCGCGCGCACGGGGCCGGTCTGGTCGGCCATCAACCAGTCGCTGCGCGGTGCGATCGCCCGGCTGGCCGGGCAGGACCTGACCTCGGTGTGGCTGGTGGCGGCCGGCGCGGCCGCGGTGCTCGGCGTCTGGGCGGCCTGGGCGTGCCTGCGGGCCGGCGACCGCACCGCCGGGTTCCTGGCCGTGCAGGTCACCGGTCTGCTCGTCTCGCCGATCTCCTGGTCGCATCACTGGGTGTGGGTGCTGCCGCTGCTGCTGTGGTGCCTGTTCGGTCCCCGGCAGCGGCTGACGGCCGTCCGGGCGCTGACCGTGGCCTGGTTCGTGGCGTCCTGCAGCTACGTGGTCAGCCTGCTGATCGCCCAGCAGTACATCGACCAGCCCGCGTCGCGCCCGGGCTGGCAGTCGGGCCTCGGAACGGTGTATCCGCTCCTCGGAATCATCACATTGGTGGTGTTGGGCGTGCTCGCGGTTCGGGCGACTCCGCCATCCGGGCCAAGTTCGGACGATCCCGTCACCCCCGTGGACGAGGAGCGAACCGGACGATCCTGACCGGACCCTAGGATGGGACGCGACACGGGAGTCCGGTGCGCCGGGCTGAGAGCGGGACACGAAGTTCCGGACCGTCGAACCTGATCCGGGTCATGCCGGCGCAGGAACGTCCTCTCAGCTCACCACCCGGCCGAATGGGGTCCCGGTCACCAACCGTCGGGGCTCTGTTCGGCCGGGGACGTCGATCTTCAGGGGTGGTCGACGCTCCCGGCCGGCCATTGGCATCGGCACCGGAGCGGACCGGACCGGTGATGGTCGGTCGTAAGGTGTGCCGTCGTGGTGATTCCGCTCCGCGCGACGATCCTGCTCGACTCACCGGTGGATACCGTGCGCCGGGTCCTGGGCCGGGCCGACGTATGGACCCGGACCGCGCGTGCCCTCGGCCTGCGGGCGCACATCGGCGGGGACGCCCGATCGCCGTCCGCACCCCTTCAGCACGGTGACCGGATCGAGGCCGTCCGGGCCGGTCGGGCGCGCAGCTTCGCTTTCGGCGTCGATCTGCACCCCGAAGGATTCGACGGCGACCCGCGGCTGGTGCCTCCGGCGCTCGACCTGATTGCCCGGTCCCGGCCGGTCGTGGGTTGCCGGGTCCGGTTGTACGTCGCCGACACGCCCGCCGGGACGCTGATCACGGTCGACACCTGGCTCCACCCCGGCTCGCCCAGGGTCGCCTTCCTGGCGGCCTGGCCGGCGCTGCGCCGCCAGGTGCTGCGGGCCGAACGGACGTTGCTGGGCATCGTGGCGCTGGCCGCCGACGAGGTGACCGTCGTCGTCGCCGGCGCGATCATGCGTGACGGTCGGGTGCTGGCCGCCCGGCGCACCCGCCCGGCCGACCTGGCCGGACGGTGGGAGCTGCCGGGCGGCAAGGCCGAGCCGGGGGAGTCCGAGGCCGCTGCCCTGCGCCGCGAGTTGCGGGAGGAACTCGGCGTGGACGTCGAGGCCGGTGAGCGGATCGGGCCCGACGTCGAACTCGATCACCGGACGGTGCTGCGGTGCCGGGCCGCCCGCCTGATCGACGCGGACTCGGCCATCGCGCCCACCGAGCACGACCAGGTGCGGTGGTTGGCCGCCGACGAGATCGAGGGGCTCGACTGGCTGGACGGGGACCGGGCGCTGCTGGCGCATCTCGGGCAGGCACTCGGTAACGATTAACCCCATTGGAATACGCCGAACGAGGCGGGCGTGGCACGATGCGGTCATGTCAACGGCCGCTCACATGGCCGGATCCGGCGCTCGTCAGGAGTAGATCTTGCTGTCCGTCAAGAAGTCACGCGTACGTTCTGCGCTGCTCGGCACCGCCGCCATCGGCATTCTGCTGGCCACCGCCGCCTGCGGGGCCAGCACCACCCCGCCCGGATCCACCTCGGCCGCCGCCTCCGGTGCCACCTCGGCCGGGTCGGCGGCCGGGTCGGCGGCCGGGTCAGCGGGCGCGGACGCCGGTACGGAGGCCGTGCCGACGCCGCTGAACCTGAACCTGGCCAAGGTCGACTCGCTCAACGCGATGCTGCCGGACAAGTTCAAGCAGTCCGGCACCATCGTCGTGGCGACCGACCCGACCTATCCGCCCAACGAGTTCCTGCCCGAGGGGTCGGACACGCCGGTCGGCATGGACATCGACCTGATCAACGCGGTCGGCCAGGTCCTGGGCCTCGAGGTCACCGTCGAACCGGCCAGCTTCGACGGCATCATCGCCGGCCTCAACGCCGGCCGGTACGACGTGGGCATCTCCTCGTTCACCGACACCAAGGAGCGCGAGGCGTCGGTCAACTTCGTCACCTACTTCACCGCCGGAACCTCGATCATGGTGCCGGCCGGCAACCCGAAGAACATCCAGTCCGCCACCGATCTGTGCGGCCTGCCGGTCGGCGCCCAGAACGGCACCACCCAGCTCGACCAGCTGACCGACGCGACCGTCGAGGGTTCCGTCGTGAAGGCGTGCCAGGACGCCGGCAAGGAGCCGCCGGTCGCCCAGGGATTCCCGAAGCAGACCGACGTGAACGCGGCGCTGGTGGCCGGTCGGATCGATGCCTACATGGCCGACTCGCCGGTCGTCGACTACGCGGTGAAGGTGACCGGTGACCGGTTCCAGAAGGTCGGCGGCGACGAGGGGGCGGCCCCGTACGGCATCGCCATCCCGAAGGAGCCGGCCGAGCTGACCCCGGCGATCCAGGCGGCGATGCAGCACCTGATCGACTCCGGCGACTACACCAAGATCCTGGACAACTGGGGCCTGACCGGCGGCGCGGTCACCACGTCGCAGGTCAACGGCGCGATCTACTAGCCACCCGGACCCACCATGACCACGACCGAGGACCCGACGGTTCCACCCCGTGACGCGCCCGTCCCGATCGCGGCCGTGCCCCTGCGCCATCCGTGGCGCTGGGTCTCGGCGGTGGTCCTGCTGCTGCTGGCCGCCATGCTGGTCAACAGCCTGCTCACGAACCCGGCCTGGGACTGGCCGACGGTCTGGCAGTACCTGTTCTCGCCGCAGGTGCTGCGGGGGCTCTGGCTGACGGTCTGGGTCACGGTCGCGGCCATGGTGATCGGCATCGTCCTGGGCGTCATCCTGGCGGTGATGCGACTGTCGGCGAACCCGATCGTCAAGGGCGTGGCCTGGATCTACATCTGGTTCTTCCGCGGCACCCCGGTACTCGTCCAGATCATCTTCTGGGTGTTCCTGGGCCAGCTGTACAAGTACGTGAGCCTGGGCATCCCGTTCGGCCCGGAGTTCCTGTACTTCAACACCACCGAGCTCATCCCGGTGCTGATCGGCGGGCTGCTGGCTCTCGGGCTGAACGAGGCCGCGTACATGGCCGAGATCGTCCGGGCGGGCATCTCCTCGGTGGACGCCGGGCAGACCGAGGCGGCCGAGGCGCTGGGCATGAGCCGGCTCAAGGTGATGCGGCGCATCGTGCTGCCCCAGGCGATGCGCATCATCGTGCCGCCGACCGGCAACGAGACCATCTCCATGCTCAAGACCACCTCGCTGCTGTCGGTGGCCGCGATCCTGGAACTGTTCGGCACCGTCCAGCTGATCTACGGCAGCAACTACAAGCAGATTCCGCTACTGGTGGTGGCGTCCATCTGGTACCTCGTCTTCACCTCGATCATGTCCGTGGGCCAGTACTTCCTGGAGAAGCGGTTCGGCCGGGGCGCCAACACCGTCGGCCGGGCCAAACAGAAGGCCAAGCTCAGCGCTCGGCGGGAGGGGCCGTCATGACGCTCGATCTCTCGAAGGAGCCGACGCCGGCCGCGGAGCGGGCGCCGCTGGTGATCGCCGAGCAGGTGCAGAAGCGGTTCGGCCATCTCGAGGTGCTCAAGGGCATCGATATGACGGTGATGCCCGGCGAGGTGGCCTGCCTGCTGGGGCCATCGGGCTCGGGCAAGTCCACCTTCCTGCGCTGCATCAACCACCTGGAGAAGATCGACGGCGGCCGGCTGTCGGTGGACGGTCACCTGGTCGGCTACCGGCAGAAGGGCGACAAGCTCTACGAACTCAAGGATTCCGAGGTCGCCGTGCGGCGCCGGGACATCGGCATGGTGTTCCAACGGTTCAACCTGTTCCCGCACATGACGGCGCTGCGCAACGTCATGGAGGCGCCGGTGCAGGTGCTGGGCAAGAACCGGAAGCAGGCCCGGGAGGAAGCGCTGACCCTGCTCGACCGGGTCGGCCTGGGGGACCGCTGCGACTACTACCCGTCGCAGCTGTCCGGCGGGCAGCAGCAGCGGGTGGCGATCGCCCGGGCGCTGGCCATGCACCCGCGGCTGATGCTCTTCGACGAGCCGACGTCCGCGCTGGACCCGGAGCTGGTCGGCGAGGTGCTCGACGTCATGCGGGATCTGGCCCAGGGCGGCATGACGATGATCGTGGTCACCCACGAGATCGGCTTCGCCCGCGAGGTCGGCGACACGCTCACCTTCATGGATCAGGGCGTGGTCGTCGAGTCCGGGCCGCCCAAGGAGGTCATCGCCAACCCCCAGCACCCGCGCACGCGCGACTTCCTGTCCAAGGTGCTGTAGCCGTTGCTGGTCGGCCGGCCCGCTCCGGGCGGGTGCGCGAACGCTGGGCTCTGCCGGGTTCGCTGATCAAACCCGCGTGAACCCGGAAAATCGAGCGGCCCGGCGCGGGTTCAGCCGGGCGTCGGGTCGGTGCGTTCGAGGTCGGCGAGTTCCTCCTCGGGACGCGGCGGGATGTTCTCGTCCTCCTCGAGTACGTGCAGCGGGAGATCGGGCAGCCCGTCGGGCCCGAGCGGGAAGTCGCCGGTGGTGTCGCTGGCCATGCTCGGACTGTAGACCGCCGGTCCTAATGGGGGATGTGGCATTCGGTGGTACCGCGCGCTACGTCCGGGTCGTCAGGGTGCCGCACCCCACCACGCGCGAGGGTGGGACGGAGCCGTCCGCTCGGTAGACTTGACCGCTGGCCCGACCCAGGGAGGCTGCCCGACCGAAGGAAGATCTGCTGTGTCTGCCGAACTGTCCACCCGCACCGACCTGCGCAACGTCGCGATCGTCGCGCACGTCGACCACGGTAAGACCACCCTGGTGGACGCGATGCTCTGGCAGTCCGGCGCCTTCCGCGCCGGATCGGCGGTGACCGACCGGGTGATGGACTCCGGCGACCTGGAGCGGGAAAAGGGCATCACCATCCTGGCCAAGAACACTGCCGTCCGGCGGGGTGACATGGTGATCAACATCGTCGACACCCCCGGCCACGCCGACTTCGGTGGCGAGGTGGAGCGGGCGCTGATGATGGTCGACGGTGTGGTGCTCCTGGTCGACGCCTCCGAGGGGCCGCTGCCGCAGACCCGGTTCGTCCTGCGCAAGGCGCTCGAGGCCCGGTTGCCGGTGGTTCTGGTGATCAACAAGACCGATCGTCCGGACGCCCGGATCGACGAAGTGGTCGACGAGACATATGCGCTGTTCCTGGATCTGGACGCTGATGACGAGCAGATCGAGTTTCCGATCGTGTACTGCTCCTCCCGGGCGGGGCGGGCCAGTCTGACCAAGCCCGGCAACGGTGAGATGCCGGACTCGGCCGACCTGGACCCGCTGTTCGACACCTTGCTGACCGCGATCCCCGCGCCTACCTTCACCCCGGGGGCGCTCCTGCAGGCGCAGGTCACCAACATCGACGCGTCCCCGTTCCTCGGCCGGATCGGCATGTGTCGGGTGATCGAGGGCACGATCCGCAAGGGCCAGCAGGTCGCCTGGATCAAGCCGGATGGCACGATCACCCGGACCAAGATCACCGAGCTGCTGATGACCGAGGCTTTGGACCGCGTTCCGGTGGAATCGGCGACGGCGGGCGACCTGATCGCCGTCGCCGGCATCGCCGACATCACCATCGGTGAAACCCTGGCCGATCCGGAGAACCCGGTGTCGCTGCCGCCTATCCACGTCGACGAGCCGGCGATCTCGATGACGGTTGGCATCAATACCTCGCCGCTGGCGGGCAAGGACGGCGGCACCAAGCTGACCGCCCGCCAGGTGAAGAACCGACTCGACGCCGAACTGGTCGGAAACGTGTCCATCCGGGTGCTGCCGACCGAACGGCCGGACACCTGGGAGGTGCAGGGCCGCGGCGAGCTGGCGCTGGCCATCCTGGTGGAGACCATGCGCCGGGAGGGTTTCGAGCTGACCATCGGCAAGCCGCAGGTCGTCACCAAGACGGTCAACGGCGTGGTGCAGGAGCCGTTCGAGAGGCTGACCGTCGACGTGCCGGAGGAGTACCTGGGCGCGGTCACGCAGGTGCTGGCCGTGCGCAAGGGCCGGATGGAGGCGATGAGCAACCACGGCACGGGCTGGGTCCGGATGGAGTTCCACGTGCCGTCCCGGGGCCTGATCGGGTTCCGCACCGAGTTCCTCACCGACACCCGCGGCACCGGTATCGCCCACCACGTGTTCGACGGCTACGAGGCGTTCGCGGGGGAGATGCGCGGCCGGCCGACCGGCTCGCTGGTCGCCGACCGGTCGGGCAAGGCGACCCCGTTCGCCATGTTCAACCTGCAGGAACGCGGCACCATGCTCATCCCGCCGACCACCGAGGTCTATGAGGGGATGATCGTCGGCGAGAACTCCCGGTCCGACGACATGGACGTCAACATCACCAAGGAGAAGAAGCTCACCAACATGCGCCAGTCCAGCGGCGACGAGCTGGTGCACCTGGTGCCACCGCGGTCGCTCTCGCTGGAGCAGGCCCTGGAGTTCTGCGCCGACGACGAGTGCGTGGAGATCACGCCGAAGGCGGCCCGGATCCGCAAGGTGCTGCTCACCGCCACGGAGCGCGCCAAGATTCGGTCCCGGTCCCGCTGACCCGCCCTGGGGAGTTGATCATGAAGAACACGCCCTCAAAGCAGCGCTTTGAGGGCGTGTTCTTCATGATCAACACGAGGTGGGGGAGGCGGTGCGCCGGGTGGGTCGTCGTCGCGGCGGCGCTGCTGGCGGTCACCGCGTGCACCCCGCCGAATCTGCCCGCGCCGATCGTGCCCACCGGCAACACCTCGGCGTCGAGCGCGCCGCCGGCGCCGGGGACGCTGGTCGTCGGTCTCGACGGCACGTCCGGCCCCATCGCCGGGTTCAATCCGTACGCCATCGCGGACTACTCGCCGGCGGCCCAGGCGGTCGCCTCCATGGTGCTGCCGTCGGCCTTCGTGATGGCCGCCGACGGCACCGTCGGCACCGATCCCGACGTCGTCGACTGGGTGGCCGTCACCTCGTTGAACCCGTTCACGGTCACCTACCTGCTCGACCGCAAGGCTTCCTGGTCGGACGGCACGCCGATCACCGCCGAGGACTTCTCCTACCTGCGTGATCAGCTGCTGGTCCAGCCGGGCACCGTGGCCTCGGCCGGCTACCGGCTGATCAGCGCCATCCGGTCGCGGGACGCCGGCAAGACGGTCGACGTCGAATTCTCCACGCCGTTCCCGGAATGGCGCAGCCTGTTCTCGCCGCTGCTGCCCAGCCGCCCGGCGAGTCCTTGAGCAG
>Ga0247820_10000531_pt1 | contig 20350 bp, 17 predicted proteins | sample 13C_Glucose_Day1_2_FD_192480 | JGI IMG/M metagenome (GOLD analysis project Ga0247820, IMG submission 192480) | Soil microbial communities from agricultural site in Penn Yan, New York, United States - 13C_Glucose_Day14 | ecosystem: Environmental > Terrestrial > Soil > Agricultural land | place...
CAAGCACGTCGAGCAAGCTTCTAGGAGTAACAAAGAATGACTACGTTCTGGAGTCTGTACGTCACAGTCCTCAGTCTCGGCACCATCTTCGCCCTGACCTGGCTGCTGCTGTCGACCCGCAAGGGCCAGCGCAGCGAAGCCACCGAAGAAACGGTTGGCCACTCCTTCGACGGGATCGAGGAGTACGACAATCCGCTGCCAAAATGGTGGTTCATGCTGTTCGTGGGCACCATCATCTTCGCCTTGGGGTATCTGGTGCTGTATCCGGGCCTGGGCAACTGGAAAGGCCTGCTGCCGGGTTACAACTACCTGGATAACGAGAAGCAGACCGCGTTCGCCAACGGCCAGACCGGCTGGACCGGCGTTCACGAGTGGGAAAAGGAAATGGCCAAGTCGGACGCCAGGTTCGGCCCGATCTTCGCCAAGTTCGCCTCCATGCCGATCGAAGAAGTGGCCAAGGATCCGCAAGCCCTGAAGATGGGTGGCCGTCTGTTCGCTTCCAACTGCTCGGTCTGCCACGGTTCCGACGCCAAGGGCGCCTATGGCTTCCCTAACCTGACCGACGCCGACTGGCGCTGGGGCGGCGAAGCGGAAACCATCAAGACCACCATCATGGGCGGTCGTCACGCCGTGATGCCGGCGTGGGCCGAAGTGATTGGCGAGCAAGGCGTGGCCGACGTGGCCGCGTTCGTGCTGACCAACCTCGATAGCCGCAAACTGCCGGAAGGCACCAAGGCCGACCCGGTTGCCGGGCAGAAACTGTTCGCCGCCAACTGCGTGGCCTGCCACGGTCCGGCAGGCAAAGGGACCCCGGCCATGGGCGCCCCTGACCTGACCCACCCGGGTGCGTTCATCTACGGCTCGAGCTTCGCTCAGCTGCAGCAAACCATCCGTTACGGTCGTCAAGGCCAGATGCCGGCGCAAGAACAGATGCAGGGCAACGACAAGGTCCACTTGCTGGCCGCTTACGTCTACAGCCTGTCTCACGGTGAGAAGGCTCCGGCGCAAGACGCCCAGTAACGCTCGATGTAAAAGAACGGCCCCGCCAATGAGAGTTGGCGGGGCCGTTTTGTTTGGGGGCTCAACGGTTTCTAATATGCCGAAACCTATGTTGGGTAGGCTCTGGATCCGGTCAGCGTTAATGTCGGCTTACCGGCTGGCCGGCCCGATGAAACCCTGTGCAGCCGATCAGCCGGTACAAGGAAGTACCTCATTAATCCGTAAGGAAAGTAATCAAATGACTGATCAAGACGATATTCACGGCTGTACTCCCGCGATTCCCTGCATCACCGTTTCAGCGGGCATTTACGCGAGCATTCCCGAGATTGAAGGTTTTTCCGCTTCCGCTTCGATAAAGGCCTCCGAGACCCTTTGTGCCGAAAACGATGAGACGGCGGAAATGATCAGGCGGCGCACTGGTTCTTCGGTCCGCCAGGGCACATACCCCAGCACCGATAAACTGGGCCGCGGTCATCTGGACTAAACTAAAACTTTCACGAGCGTAATGGACACCCGTTGCGCTCTTTTGCGGGAAGACTGCGCCACTCGCGTCCAACAAGGTGGGGCTATAGTCAATTGACCTGCATCATGTTTTGTTACATCTGCTACACCATCCATGATTTTTCCCCAACGCGACCAAAGGTCGCACCCTTGACCCAGAGCGACAGGCGTATCATTGCGCCACTGCTACACCCTTTTTGACCGCGGTCGGCATGTACTGACCGGGGCATTTTTCCACTGCCGTGGGATGCAATGATGAGCAACCAGATTCCGGTACACGACGTTACCCCGCCTGCCAAAAATACCAACAACAGCGTCGACCTCTACGCCTCTCGGGAAAAGATCTACACCCGCGCCTTTACAGGGCTGTTCCGCAACCTGCGGATGATGGGCGGTGCCGGGCTGTTCCTGCTGTACTTCGGTACGGTCTGGCTCAAATGGGGTGGCCACCAGGCCGTCTGGTGGAACCTGCCGGAACGCAAGTTCTTCATTTTTGGTGCGACCTTCTGGCCCCAGGACTTCATCCTGCTCTCGGGGATTCTGATCGTCAGCGCCTTCGGCCTGTTTTTCATCACCGTATATGCCGGACGGGTCTGGTGTGGCTATACCTGCCCGCAGAGTGTCTGGACCTGGATTTTCATGTGGTGCGAGAAGGTTACCGAAGGCGACCGCAACCAGCGCATCAAGCTCGACAAGGCGCCGATGAGCGCCAACAAATTCCTGCGCAAGTTCAGCAAACACACAATGTGGCTGTTGATTGGCTTCGTGACGGGCATGACCTTCGTCGGCTACTTCTCGCCGATCCGCGAATTGACCATCGACTTCTTCACTGGCGCAGCCGATGGCTGGTCCTACTTCTGGGTCGGCTTCTTCACCCTCGCCACCTATGGCAACGCCGGCTGGCTGCGTGAACAGGTGTGCATCTACATGTGCCCGTACGCACGCTTCCAGAGCGTGATGTTCGACAAGGACACCCTGATCGTTTCCTACGACCCGCGCCGTGGCGAATCCCGTGGCCCGCGCAAGAAAGGCGTCGACTACAAAGCCATGGGCCTGGGCGATTGCATCGACTGCACCATGTGCGTCCAGGTCTGCCCGACCGGTATCGATATCCGCGATGGCCTGCAGGTCGAATGCATTGGCTGTGCAGCCTGCATCGATGCCTGCGACAGCATCATGGACAAGATGGATTATCCCCGGGGCCTGATCAGCTACACCACCGAGCACAACCTGTCCGGGCAAAAAACCAATAAACTGCGTCCCCGCCTGATCGGCTATGCCACGGTGCTGCTGGCGATGATCGCCTTGCTGGTGACCGCGTTCTTCATGCGTTCGCTGGTCGGCTTCGATGTCAGCAAGGACCGCGTGCTGTACCGCGAGAACGCCGAAGGCCGGATCGAAAACGTCTACAGCCTGAAGATCATGAACAAGGACCAGCGCGACCACACCTACCTGCTGGAAGCCTCTGGCCTGCCGGACCTCAAGCTGCAAGGCAAGCGTGAAATCAAAGTCGCCGCCGGGGAGATTTTCAGCCAGCCGGTGGAGTTGTCCAGCGCACCGGAACAACTGCCGTCGAGTACCAACGAGGTGAAGTTCATCCTCAAGGACGCCGATGACGCCAGCATCCACGTTGAAGCCAAGAGCCGGTTCATCGGCCCACAAATTCGTTGAGAGAAGTGACCATGCCCGCAGCAAATGCCACAAGTCCCTGGTACAAGCACCTTTGGCCGTGGATCATCATCGCCATCCTCGCCTGCTCGGTAGCGCTGACCTTGTCCATGGTGACCATCGCGGTGAACAACCCGGACAACCTGGTCAACGATAACTACTACGAGGCCGGCAAGGGCATCAACCGTTCCCTGGACCGTGAACTGCTGGCCCAGACCCTGCTGTTGCGCGCCAGCGTCCACCTGGATGGCGTGACCGGCGAAGTCGATGTACGCCTGGACGGCAACAGCGCACCGGACACCCTGGAGCTGAACCTGATCTCGCCGACCCAGCCGGAGAAGGATCGCAAGATCACCCTCGCCCGCAGCGAAACCGAACAGGGCCGCTACATCGGCCAGGTGAGCGACAAGGTCGATGGCCGCCGCTTCGTGGAGTTGCTGGGCGTGCAGGATGGGAAAACCTGGCGCATGTTCGAGGAAGAACAGGTCAGTCATGACAAGGATCTGCTGCTGGGTGATGAGCCGCTGCAGGGCGCTGAAGACCTGAAGAAATAAAATCGCGCTTCGCGCTTCGCTGGCAAGCCAGCTCCTACAGTGGATCTGCGGTGGACACAAATGTTGTGTACGACACCGATCAAATGTGGGAGCTGGCTTGCCAGCGAAGAGGCCCTATCCAACGATAGAGATCTGCGGTACTAGTGATAATTCCATGACCACCACGCCACTCCCCTGCTACCACTGCGCCCTGCCCGTCCCGGCCGGCAGCCGCTTCACCGCTGCCGTCCTCGGTGAAACCCGCGAGTTCTGTTGCCCGGGTTGCCAGGCCGTGGCCGAGGCGATTGTCGCCGGGGGCCTTGAAAGCTATTACCAGCACCGCAGCGAAGCCTCGGCCAACCCCGAAGCCTTGCCCGTGCAACTGGTGGACGAGCTGGCGCTGTACGACCGCGCCGACGTGCAGAAACCCTTCGTTCGCCACGAAGGCGAGCTCGCCGAAACCACGTTATTGATGGAAGGCATCAGCTGCGCCGCCTGCGGCTGGCTGATCGAGAAACACCTGCGTGGCTTGCCGGCGGTGGCCGAAGCGCGCCTGAACCTGTCCAATCATCGCCTGCACGTACGCTGGGCCGACGGGCAATTGCCGCTGAGCCGGGTACTGAGCGAGTTGCGCCACATCGGTTACGCTGCACACCCCTATCAAGCCGACCGTGCCAGCGAACAACTGGCCAGTGAAAACCGCCTGGCCCTGCGCCAGCTCGGGGTCGCCGGCCTGCTGTGGTTCCAGGCGATGATGGCGACCATGGCCACCTGGCCGGAATTCAATATCGACCTCAGCCCCGAACTGCACACCATCCTGCGCTGGGTGGCACTGTTCCTCACCACGCCGATCGTGTTCTACAGCTGCGCGCCCTTCTTCAAGGGCGCCCTGCGCGACCTGCGCACCCGGCACCTGACCATGGACGTTTCGGTATCGCTGGCGATCGGCAGCGCCTACATCGCCGGGATCTGGACCTCGATCACCGGCGTCGGCGAACTGTACTTCGATGCCGTCGGCATGTTCGCGCTGTTCCTGCTGGCCGGGCGCTACCTGGAACGCCGCGCCCGGGAGCGTACCGCCGCGGCCACCGCGCAGCTGGTCAACCTGTTGCCCGCCTCTTGCCTGCGCCTGAGTGCTGACGGCCAGAGCGAGCGGATCCTGCTCAGCGAATTGCGCGTGGGCGATCAGGTACTGGTGCATCCCGGTGCGATCCTCCCGGCGGATGGCAAGATCCTCGACGGCCAGTCGAGCATCGACGAATCCCTGCTCACCGGAGAATACCTGCCGCAGTCACGGCTGCCGGGCGATGCGGTCACCGCCGGCACCCTGAACGTCGAGGGCGCATTGACCGTGCAAGTGCTGGCCCTCGGCCAGGACACCCGATTGTCCGCCATCGTCCGCCTGCTGGACCGTGCCCAGGCCGAAAAGCCGCGCCTGGCGGAAATTGCCGACCGCGCCGCGCAGTGGTTCCTTTTGCTGTCGCTGATTGCCGCGGCCGTCATCGGTCTGGTCTGGTGGGAACTGGATTCGTCACGGGCGTTCTGGATCGTGCTGGCGATGCTGGTTGCGACGTGCCCTTGCGCCTTGTCCCTGGCCACGCCCACCGCCCTCACCGCCGCCACCGGAACGCTGCATAGACTTGGCCTGTTGCTGACGCGCGGTCATGTGCTGGAAGGCCTGAACCAGATCGACACGGTGATTTTCGACAAGACCGGCACCCTCACCGAAGGCCGCCTGGCGCTGCGCTCGATCCGCCCGCTCGGCGCGCTCGACAGCGATGAATGCCTGAGCCTCGCCGCCGCCCTGGAAAACCGTTCCGAACACCCGATCGCCCGCGCTTTCGGCCGGGCGCCGCTGGCCGCTGAAGAAGTCCACAGTACGCCGGGCCTCGGCCTCCAGGGAATGGTCGGTGAACAACGTTTGCGTATCGGCCAACCGGGATTTGTCTGCGAACTCAGTGGTGCCGCCGTGCCCGCCATGCCGGACGAAGCCGGCCAATGGTTGCTGCTCGGCAACCACCAGGGGCCGCTGGCATGGTTTGTCCTCGACGACCGTTTGCGCAGCGACGCCCCCGCGCTGCTCGCCGCGTGCAAGGCCCGGGGCTGGCGCACGTTGCTGCTGTCCGGCGACAGTTCGCCGATGGTGGCCAGCGTCGCGGCTGAACTGGGCATCGACGAAGCCCGTGGCGGTTTGCGTCCGGACGATAAATTGCAAGTCTTGCAACAACTGCACAAGGAAGGTCGCAAGGTGTTGATGCTCGGTGACGGGGTCAACGACGTGCCGGTGCTGGCCGCCGCCGACATCAGCGTAGCGATGGGGTCGGCGACGGACCTGGCCAAGACCAGTGCCGATGCGGTGTTGCTGTCCAACCGGCTCGATGCACTGGTGCAAGCCTTCAGTCTGGCCCGGCGCACCCGTCGGGTAATCATCGAGAACCTGCTGTGGGCCGGGCTGTACAATGGCCTCATGTTGCCCTTCGCCGCCCTCGGCTGGATCACCCCGGTATGGGCCGCGGTCGGCATGTCCATCAGTTCGTTGACCGTGGTGCTGAACGCCCTGCGCCTGACTCGCCTGCCGAGCGCGCCGGCCGCCAGCGCCACGCCACAAACCCGCCCGCTGCCGGCCTGAGCCGCGCGGGCATGGAGTGACCCATGCCAGCTCTCTACGTGATGATCCCGGCCGCGCTGCTGATCGTGGCCATTGCGATCTACATTTTCTTCTGGGCGGTCGACAGCGGTCAGTACGACGATCTGGACGGACCGGCCCACAGCATCCTGTTCGACGATCAGGACCCCAATCACCAGGCGGCGGTCGACGAGGCCGGCGGCCATCCGGCCAAACCGGACGACAAGGCGCCTCCGCATGCTTGAGTTGGCGCCCCTGCTGGTCTCTGCGGTGATTCTTGGCCTGCTCGGTGGCGGTCATTGCCTGGGGATGTGCGGCGGCTTGATGGGCGCGCTGACCCTGGCGATTCCCCAGGAGCAGCGCAGCCGACGCTTTCGGTTGCTGCTGGCCTATAACCTGGGACGAATTCTCAGCTATGCCGCCGCCGGCCTGCTGATCGGACTGGCCGGCTGGGCGGTGGCCAACAGCCCGGCCGCGATGTTCATGCGCATCATCGCCGGGTTATTGCTGATCGCCATGGGCCTGTACCTGGCCGGGTGGTGGAGCGGACTGACCCGCATCGAAAGCCTCGGTCGCGGCCTGTGGCGGCACATCCAGCCGGTTGCCAACAAGCTGCTGCCGGTGTCGAGCCTGCCCCGCGCATTGCTGCTGGGCGCGCTCTGGGGCTGGCTGCCCTGCGGTCTGGTCTACAGCACGCTGCTGTGGTCGGCGAGTCAGGGCAATGCGCTGGACAGCGCGCTTTTGATGCTCGCGTTCGGGTTGGGCACCTGGCCAGTGTTGCTGGCCACGGGGCTGGCGGCCGAGCGGGTCACGGCGCTGTTGCGCAAGCGCAGCGTGCGTGTGGCCGGTGGGTTGCTGGTGATGCTGTTTGGTATCTGGACCTTGCCTGGGCCGCATCAGCATTGGCTCATGGGGCATTAGATCGGCGGTGGCCCCATCGCGGGCAAGCCCGCTCCCACAGGATCTTTGTTTGGAACACAGAACTGAGGCAATCCAAAATCCTGTGGGAGCGGGCAAGCCCGCGAAGAGGCCCTCACTGACACCACAGATCTCTACCTTTGATACAAATCAAGATGCCCCCACTCCGCCGCCCCTAGACTCGCCAACACAGCCAGCCTATCCGGGGGAATGCCCGCATGATGCTCGACGCCATTCGTTGGGACACCGATCTGATCCGCCGCTATGACCTGGCGGGACCGCGCTACACCTCCTATCCCACCGCCCTGCAGTTCGACGGTCATGTCGGCAGCTTCGACCTGTTCCATGCCCTGCGTGACAGCCGCAAGGCCCAGCGTCCGTTGTCGCTCTATGTGCATGTGCCGTTCTGCGCGAACATTTGCTACTACTGCGCCTGCAACAAAGTCATCACCAAGGACCGCGGCCGGGCCCTGCCTTATTTGCAGCGTCTGGAACAGGAAATCCAGCTGATCGCCTGCCACCTGGACCCGGCGCAGAAAGTCGAGCAGCTGCATTTCGGTGGTGGCACGCCGACTTTTCTCAGCCACGACGAACTGCGCCAGTTGATGGCCCGGTTGCGCAAAAGCTTCAACTTGCTGGACGATGATTCCGGCGACTACGGCATCGAGATCGACCCTCGCGAAGCCGATTGGTCGACCATGGGCCTGCTCCGTGAACTGGGTTTCAATCGGGTCAGCATCGGCCTGCAGGACCTCGATCCGGCGGTGCAACGGGCGGTGAATCGCTTGCAAAGCCTGGAACAGACCCGCGCGGTGATCGACGCCGCCCGCACCCTGCAATTTCGCTCGATCAACATTGACCTCATCTACGGCTTGCCGAGACAGACACCCGAGAACTTTGCGCGCACGGTCGACGAAGTCATCGCGCTGCAACCCGACCGGCTCTCGGTGTTCAACTATGCCCACCTGCCGGAACGCTTCATGCCCCAGCGACGCATCAACAGCGACGAACTCCCGACGCCGGCGCAGAAACTGGAGATGCTGCAAGGCACCATCCAACAACTGACCGCCGCCGGTTACCGCTACATCGGCATGGATCACTTCGCGCTCCCCGACGATGAACTGGCGATAGCCCAGGAAGAATCGACCCTGCAACGTAATTTCCAGGGCTACACCACCCACGGTCACTGCGACCTGATCGGCCTCGGCGTTTCGGCCATCAGCCAGATCGGCGACCTGTACTGCCAGAACAGCAGCGACCTGAATCAGTATCAGAACGCGCTGGCCTGCGCGCAACCGGCCACCAATCGCGGCCTGCTGTGCAACGCCGACGATCGCCTGCGTCGGGCCGTCATCCAGCAATTGATTTGCCACTTCAGCCTGGAATTCGCCAGGATCGAACACGTCTTCAATATCGACTTTCAAGGTTACTTTGCCGATCTGTGGCCCCAACTGCAGATAATGGCCGGTGATGGCCTGATCGAACTCGATAACGAAAAAATCAGCGTGCTGCCCGCAGGACGGTTGCTGGTGCGTTCAGTGTGCATGGTGTTCGACGCCTATCTGGGCGAGCAGAATCGCCAGCGATTTTCACGTGTGATCTAAACCCTGCGGCAAAATCGCCAGGCGCTGGCCCGAATGTCCTCCCGTGAGTTACCCTTACGGCTTATGTGTGTTTTTTCCCACAAGGATTGAAGAAATGTCCGAGCCAGTAAAACTGCGCGCTCATAGCCAGGCCCATTGCAAGGATTGCAGCCTGGCCCCCCTCTGCCTGCCACTTTCACTGAATCTGGAAGACATGGATGCGCTGGACGAAATCGTCAAACGTGGCCGCCCGCTGAAAAAGGGCGAGTTCCTGTTCCGCCAGGGCGACACGTTCGATTCCGTTTATGCAGTTCGCGCCGGCGCCTTGAAGACCTTCAGCCTGAGCGATGGCGGCGAAGAGCAGCTCACCGGTTTCCATTTTCCGAGTGAGCTGGTCGGCTTGTCGGGCATGGACACCGAAAAACACCCGGTCTCGGCGCAAGCGCTGGAAACCACCTCGGTCTGTGAAATTCCGTTCGAGCGCCTCGACGAGCTGGCGCTGCAACTGCCGCAACTGCGCCGACAGTTGATGCGCGTCATGAGCCGCGAGATCCGTGACGATCAGCAAATGATGTTGCTGTTGTCGAAGAAAACCGCCGATGAGCGTATCGCGACGTTCCTGGTCAACCTCTCGGCACGCTTTCGCGCCCGGGGTTTTTCGGCCAACCAGTTCCGCCTGAGCATGTCGCGCAACGAAATCGGCAATTATCTGGGGCTGGCGGTGGAAACCGTGTCCCGGGTGTTCACGCGCTTCCAGCAAAACGAACTGATCGCCGCCGAAGGCAAGGAAATTCATATCCTCGACCCGATCCAGCTGTGCGCCTTGGCCGGCGGCTCGCTCGAAGGCTGACGGTGGCATTTGCGGCTGAGCGAAAGGGCTCAGCCGCCGTTATACTGCGATGTTTGCAGCCTGCCAGGATTCTCCGACAATGGCCTTCGATTCTTTCGACATCAAATCCCTGATCCGCCCCGTGATCGACTTCCCCAAGCCGGGCGTGATCTTCCGCGACATCACCCCGTTGTTCCAGTCGCCCACGGCCCTGCGCCTGGTGATGGACAGTTTCGCCCACCGTTATGTCGAAGCGGATTTCACCCACATCGGGGCGATGGACGCCCGTGGCTTCCTGATCGGTTCGGTGCTGGCCTATCAGTTGAACAAGCCGCTGGTGTTGTTCCGCAAGCAAGGCAAGCTGCCGGCCGACGTGCTGGCCGAGGGGTATGCGACCGAGTACGGCGAAGCCTTCCTCGAGGTCCACGCCGACAGCCTGTGTGAAGGCGATTCGGTGGTGATGTTCGATGACCTGATCGCCACTGGCGGTACGCTGATTGCGGCGGCGAACCTGATTCGGCGCATGGGTGCACGGGTGCATGAGGCGGCGGCGATTATCGATCTGCCGGAGCTGGGTGGGTCGCAGCGGCTGGAAGATATGGGGATTCCTACTTTTTGCCTGACGCAGTTTGCCCTTTCCGATAAGTAGGCAGCGTCTGTACTGACGCCTTCGCTGCGGTGCGGCGATCCGACAAGCCAGCTCCCACAGGGATCAAGGGTGTTCACAGATTTTGCGTACACCAATGAACCCTGTGGGAGCTGGCTTGCCAGCGAAGGCGTCGGCCCTGACACCACAAATTACAAAGCGATCGGCTTACGCCCCGCAAACGAATGCGCCAACGTCCCGCCATCGACCAGTTCCAGCTCGCCCCCCAAGGGCACGCCATGGGCGATGCGCGAGGCGATCAGGCCCTTGTTGCTGAGCAACTGGGCGATGTAGTGCGCCGTGGCTTCACCTTCCACCGTCGGGTTGGTGGCGAGGATAACCTCAGTGAACGTGCCCGCTTCTTCAATTCGCGCCAGCAGTTGCGGAATACCGATGGCTTCCGGGCCCAGGCCGTCGAGAGGCGACAGGTGGCCCTTGAGCACGAAGTAGCGCCCACGAAAGCCCGTCTGTTCCACTGCATAGACATCCATCGGCCCTTCCACCACGCAGAGCAAGGTGTCGTCGCGACGGGTATCGGCGCATTGCGGGCACAGATCGTCTTCAGTCAGCGTGCGGCACAGCCGGCAGTGGCCCACGCCTTCCATGGCCTGGCTCAGTGCCAGGGCCAGGCGCGAGCCACCGCTGCGATCCCGCTCGAGCAGCTGCAACGCCATGCGTTGAGCAGTTTTCTGACCGACACCGGGCAAAATTCGCAGGGCATCGATCAGTTGGCGAATCAGTGGGCTGAAGCTCATGGGGAAAAGTCCGACAAAACAACGAGACGCGGTTTATACCCGCGCCTCCCCTTGAGCGTCAAATAGCAGCGTCAAATGGCAGGGGCAATTACTCGGCCTGCGCGACCCGAACCACCAGTTTGCCGAAGTTGCGCCCTTCCAGCAGACCGATGAAGGCCTCGGGCGCATTCTCCAGGCCATCGACCACATCCTCGCGGAATTTCACCTTGCCGTCGCGCACCCAGGGCGCCATGGCACTGACGAACTCCGGCTGACGGTCGCCGTAATCGTCGAACACGATGAAGCCCTGAATCCGCACCCGTTTGGTCAGCACGGTGCGCTGCAGTAGCGGCAGTTGATCCGGGCCGGTGGGTGCCTCGTGAGCGTTGTACGAAGCGATCAGGCCGCAGAGCGGAATCCGCGCCTTGGGGTTGAGCAGCGGCAATACCGCATCGAACACCTTGCCGCCGACATTCTCGTAGTAGATGTCGATGCCGTCGGGGCAGGCGTTGGCCAGCTCCTCGGCGAAACGGGCGCTCTTGTGATCGATACAGGCATCGAAGCCCAGTTCGTCAACCACATAACGGCACTTTTTCTCACCGCCGGCCACGCCGACCACGCGCAGGCCTTTGATCTTCGCCACCTGGCCGACCACCGATCCCACCGCACCGGATGCCGCCGCGACCACCAGGGTTTCGCCGGCCTTGGGCTGGCCGATGTCCATCAGGCCCATGTAAGCGGTCATACCGGGCATGCCCAGCACACCCAGCGCCATCGACGGACTCGGCAGCCCGGACGGTACCGGCATGATGTTGCGACCGTCGCTGATGCTGTGGCTCTGCCAGCCGGTGGCGCCGACCACCAGATCACCTGCGTGGAATCTCGGATTCAGGGAGTGCTCGACCCGGCTGACGGCCCCACCGGTCATCACTTCGCCGATTTCCACAGGTGCGGCGTAGGATGGCGCATCACTCATGCGCCCGCGCATGTAGGGGTCCAGCGACAGATAAAGGGTCTTTAGCAGCACCTGACCGTCGGCCAGGTCCGGCAGCGCTTGCCTTTCCAGGCGGAAATTTTCCGGCGTCGGCGCGCCTGTCGGGCGCGATGCCAGGACGATACGTTGGTTGAAGGTCAATGCTTCGGGCATGCGAGCGTCTCCTTGTACGAAGAATCCGATGATATAGGGAGCAGACCGTTGTGGCGGTGCCGGGTTCGATGTTTCTGCCTGGCCCGGATTGTTCACCCTTTATAGGCAGTCCAGGACGTGGCGCCTCCAATGCGCGTGCAAAGGTCAGGGTTTGAATCCCTGAGCCAACAACCAACTGCGTACCACCCGCCCCTGCTCCGCCGTCAACCCCGCCAACGCCTGCTCCGCCGGCTCTGTTCGCAACCGCCGCACCAGTGGCGCCAACTCGATCCCTTGCACATGCCAGATGCCCAATGGCTGATCGGCTGTGATCACCACCTCGGCCTCATCGACAAAGCCATCCCTGAGTACCGGCGCGCGCTCGATCCTCAGCGCTTGAAAATCCGCCTCGGCATGAGCGACCACGGTATCCGGCCACTGTCGCCGCGCCTGCCAGAACGGTCGCCCGGACCAACGCTGCTCATCCGCATAAAAATCGCGCCCGATTCGCGCAAACCGCAAAAACAATTGCTCGACCCGCTGCTGATGAAATCGTTGCGCCAGCGCCGCTCGTTCAGGTTTTCGCAACAGCGTGTTGATCACCGTCGGCGCCTGTAACGCCGACGACAGCGACTGAAAAATCCCGTTGCCAGACAGTGGATCCACCGCCATGGCCGCATCACCGACGCGAATCCAGTGAGCGTCACAAACCTGTGGGCTCAGAATCGCCGTACTGCTGCGGGCATGCAGCTGTAGATCGTGCTCGGGCCCCGCCGCAAAAAACGCCTGCGCCAACGCCGAACCCTGGCGCCGCTGACGACAGTAATCGAGCAGTTGCGCCTTGCCTGGCAACCCGGCGCTGGCGACATCGACCGTCCATTGCCAGTAACACTGGCCGTCGGCCCGCCGCGCCATCCAGGCCCAGCCATCCTCCAGGCTTTCCACGGCACTGGCGGTGGCGCCCGGCGTGCCTTGCCAGCGATTGAGCAGGCTGACCGTCTCCGGCCCGCGCAGGCCTTTTCCAAGCGCTGGCGCCTGACGGCCCCGGGCCTCCACCAGAAAGTCCGCCAGCAACGCCGGACGCCCTTCGAGCTCGATCCGATGTCCCGCCGCCGACGGGTGCACCGTCAACACCCGGGCTTCTATGAGCTCGACACCCGCCAGGCGCAGGTCCTCGCGCAAGCCTCGATCAAAGCTCGGGCGATCCAGCAGATATTCGATGTTTTGCGCATGCTGCTGGCCGTTCCACGACACCTTGCGCTGGGAAGGCAACGTCGCATCTGCCAGCGCCTGATTCAGCCCCGCCCCCCGCAATGCCTCGAGCACCCGTACGGAAACGCCTTCCAGCGCGGCAAAGCGGCGCCACTCGCTGACCAGTGTTACCGGATAACCGAGCCGCCGCAGTCCCAGCGCAACGGCCGCTCCCGCCGGGCCGGCGCCGAGAATGACAATCGCCGTCATGGGCCGCTTCGCCGTTCAGGGCCGCGATATCGGGCGTTTTCGCGCAACCATTCGATGACCTGTGGGTTGTTCGCCTCGGGATGCGCCACCAAAAAACTGGCAATGTGCCCGCTCAAGGCCGCACACCCCAGGCTGGCGCCGGACTGCCCCGGATACGTCCCATGCACACAGGCCGCAAAATCCGCCTGGGCGCTGTCGAGCCACGACCATTGCGATTCGGCGCACCGCGCATCGCCGGTGACCCGCAGCACCTGTGGATAATTCGCCGGGAACACACCTTCACCCTGGGCCGGACTGGATGCGCACAGCAGAATGCCCCGCGCCACCGCCGCGGCGCAGGCTTCGCGCAACAGGCTGCGATCCTGGCGCAGGCCCAGGCTGAGATTGATCAGGCGCACGTCCTGCGCCACCAGCCAATCAATGGCCGAGGCGATCTGCAAGGCGCTGGTGACACCCCGCTGGTCGAACACCTGGGCCACGCAAAACACCGCCGCCGGCGCCCGCCGACCGATGGCCTCGATTACTGCACTGCCGTGGCCGAGCGGATCGTCGCGCAAGTCACTTTCCGCCAGGCCGTCCTCAAGTAACGAGAATCGTCGTCCGGCGACCACCTGCACCCGCTGCGCCGCCGAGTGCCCACTGTCCACCACGCCAATGCGTAACTCAGGTTTCATGCAGCACCGTTTTCGACGTCAGCACACCGTCGAGCAATTCAAAACGCAGATCGGCATCGGCCAGGGTCGAGGGGCGATGGCTGATCAGAATGCGCGTACGGCCGGCAAACAGGCGGTCGATGGCCTCGATCACTTCACGCTCGGTGACTTCATCCACCGCCGAGGTGGCCTCGTCCAGCACCAGGATCAGCGGGTCCTGCAACAACGCCCGGGCAATGGCGATACGTTGCTTCTGCCCGCCGGACAATTGTTGGCCGCGCTCGCCCAATGGACTGTCGAGGCCTTCGGGCAAGGATGCGATCAGGCTGTCGAGTTGCGCCAGCCGCGCCACTTCGGCGATCGCTTCGCGACTGGCATCCGGGACGGCATAGGCCAGGTTGTCGGCGAGGCTGCCGCGGAACAGCACGATGTCCTGACTGACCACGGCAATTCGCCGCCGCAGCTGGAACAGGTCCAGTTCCCGCAAGTCGACCTCCCCCAGCAACACCCGGCCCGACTGCGGATCATGATGCCGTTGCAGCAGGTCGATCAGGGTCGATTTACCGACCCCGGAGCCACCGCTCAGGGCGACTTTCAAGCCATAGGGGATACGCGCATCGATGCCGCGCAAGGTCGAGGGGCGACCAGGATGGCTGAAGTGCACATCGTCGAAACGCAGCTCGCCGGAGCTCGGCATCGGCTGCGGCGTAACGGGTGTCAGCACCATCGGCTCTTCACCGCGCAACTCCATGACCCGCCCGAGGCTGACGGTCATCCGTTGAATCGCGACATACAGGCCCAGCAGACTCTGCACCGGCCCCACCGCCATGCCCAGGTAGGTGGAAAACGCGATCAGCGCCCCCAGTTGCCAGGTCCCCTGCACCACCCAGTAGCCGCCAATCAAAAACGCACAGGCTCGCGACAGAGACGTCAACGTGCCCGGTACCGCCTGGGTAAAGAACTCGGTCACTTGCAGTCGCAGCAACTGGCTCATATAGCCCTGGCCCAAGGTTTCCAGGCGTCGCGCTTCACGCTGCTGCTGACCGGCGGACTGGATGAATTTCATCACCGGCAAGGTCTCGACCATGAATGAGGACATGTCCGCAGAGCGCTCGCGCAACTGCCGCACATCCCGTTCGACCTTGCGCCGCATCCAGCGCAGCCAGAGCACGTCGAGGGGGATCAGCACCAGTGCCAGCAACGAGAGTTCCCACGACAGGGTCACCAGCATCGCCACCGCGACCACCAGGCCGATCACGCTCGACACCGCAGAAAACAGCGAGTCCACGGCAAAGCGCTGGATCTCCGCGACGTCGCCATCGAGGCGCGACATCAGGTCACCGATGCGGCGCTGGCCGTAGAAGTTCGGCGACAGGGTTTGCAAATGCCGATAAAGATCGTCGCGCAGGGCAAACAGAATCCGGCCTGACAGCCGCGTGTGCAGGTATCGATTGATGCCCGACAGCAGCGTGCCGAGCAGCCCGGCCACGATCATCAGCCCGGCGATCAGCACCAGCATGGGAAAGTCGCGCGCCAACAGGCCGTCGTCGATCAGCAGCTTGGTCAGCCAGGGTTGCACCAGCACCAGCGCCGAGGCACAGGCCGACAGGCCGAGCAGCCCGGCAATGGCCAGCCGATGGGGGCGAACAAAGCTGTAGAGCCAGCGCAACGCCGCTTGCAGCGCTGCGGGGTCTTGGCTGTCGATCAGCCGAACGATCAGGCGCTGCATCACGAGCGCAACTGTTTGAGCTTGCGATACAGGGTCGCGCGGCTGATGCCCAGGGCGTCGGCGGCGGCCGAGACGTTGCCTTGATGAGAGTCCAGGGACTGGCGAATCAGCTCCAGTTCGTTTTCGCGAATGCTCCCCGACTGAGGGCGTTCGGTGGCGGTCAGCTCGTCGAGCATGCTGTCGGGCAAGTGATCGAGGGTAAGTACCGTATCGCCCGGTTCACGCATGGCCAGCGCGGTGCGCAGGACCATCTCCAGCTGGCGGATGTTGCCCGGCCAGTGATAGGCGCCGAGCAAGCGGTTCAGGTCGTCATGCAGAAGCACTGTCGGCGCGTCGAGTTTGGTCAGCAAGCGCGCGACCAGGCCGCTGAAGTCGTCGCGTTCGCGCAGGGCAGGAAGCATCACGCTGATGCCGTTGACCCGGTAGAACAGATCTTCACGGAAGTGCTTTTCTTCCACCAGGCGCTTGAGGTCGCGGTGGGTGGCGCAGATCAGTGCGACGTCGATGTCTTGCTCTTCGCCAGCCCCCAGCGGGGCGACTTTGCGGTCCTGTAGCACGCGCAACAGACGTGCTTGCAGGGCCAGTGGCATGTCACCGATTTCGTCGAGGAACAAGGTACCGCCGTGGGCCTGTTGCAGACGCCCGATCATGCCGCCACGCCGGGAGCCGGTGAATGCGCCTTCACGGTAGCCGAACAGTTCCGACTCGATCAGGCCTTCGGGGATCGCCGCGCAGTTCACCGCGACGAAGGGTTTATCGCAGCGGGTGCCGGCCATGTGCAACGCACGGGCAATGACTTCCTTGCCGGTACCGGTTTCGCCCAGCAGCAACACCGGCAGTTCATTCGCCAGGCCCTGGCGGGCCATGCGCAAGGCCCGGGCATAACGGACGTTACTGCCGGCCAGGGATTCGAGGTCCGGTTGCGGTTTGGCGGTCTTGGCGGTGGTGCGCGGGGGCGTGCTGACGTTGATCGAGCGCTGCGGCGCGCGCAGGGTCTTGTAGAAGAACTCGCCTTTGGCGGTCTGCAGACTGCCGACTCCGCCTTGGTGCAGGCGCGATAGCAATTGCAAGCCGTCGACGCCCAGAAACTCTTCGCAGCGTCGACCGACCAGCACCGAACGTTCGGCACGCAGCAACTGACAGGCCTGGGCACTGACCGCGAGAATCTGCCCGCCGAGGCTCACCGCCAGCAGGCCTTGCCAAGGAGATTCGAGGTATTGCCGACGGCTGTGGAATGCCAGGACGATTTCGTCCGGATAGCTTGAGTTGAAGACGCGGCTTTCGATCTGGCTGACGGCCATGGCCAGCAGCGCAGTGCTGTCATGGACCCGGCCCAGCGGGCCTTCGCGGGTCAGGTCGAGCACGCCGAGGATGTCCCCTTGGGGGCAATGGATCGGCACCGAAGTGCAGGAAAAATCGCTCAGGCGATCGAGGTAATGTTCGCCGCAATCGATCATTGTTGGCCGGGCTTCCACCAGCGCGGTGCCCAGGGCATTGGTGCCGCGGACGGCTTCGCTCCAGCAGGCGCCAAGGGTGATGTCCTGCAAGCCGCTGCCCTTGAGGCGATCGGCGCGTCCTTCGACGGCCAGGATAGTGGCGTCGGAATTGGCGAGGATGATCAGCCCTTCCTTGCCCTGGCGCTCGGCCAGGTAATCGATCGCCGGCAATGCAGCGTCGATCAGCAGGCGGTTGCTCGCCAACAGCACGTCGAGACTCGCGCCCGACCCCAGCGCCAGTTCGTGCTTGGCATTGAAATGCACACCGTGGCTGAGGCTGCGTCGCCACGAGGCATCGATTTCCGCCCGCAACACACCATCCGGGACTTCGCCCTCGAGATGGAGTTTTTCCCGGGCCAGCCGGGCTTCGCGGTGCAGCTTGGGTGGAGTTGTTTTTATCAGCGTCATCAAGCGCTCCGGAGCGGTCCGCTTTGCGCATCTTCAAGTTCAGCGCCCTGGCGCAATCTTTACGTTAACGTAAGGGCGATGGCAAGTGCCTTCCAGCACTTGTGTTTCAACTGTATGAGCGCGTTATCGTTCATCGCGGGCAAGCTCGCTCCCACAGGTTCGGCGTTGCTCACAAATCTACGGTGCAACCCCGCCACTTGTGGCTGGCTTGTCGGATCGCCGCACCGCAGCGAAGGCGTCCTCCCGGACACCACAACACTCTCTATCATTCACACGTGCGGGTCGCCGGGCTTTTTGCTCGGCGTGGCGTATTGCGGCTTCAGGTGACCGTCCTGATCGAGCAGCCAGGCGTCCATGATCTGCCGCACCACGGGACCGGCAACGCGACCACCGGCCTCGCCGTTTTCGATCATCACCGAGATGACGATCTTTGGATGCTCGGCCGGCGCGAAGCCGACGAACAAGGCGTTATCGCGGTTACGTTCCAGGGTTTTCGCGCGGTTGTAGCGCTCGCCCTGCTTGATCGCCACCACCTGCGCAGTGCCACTCTTGCCGGCGATGCGGTATTGCGCGCCCGCCGCTGCCGCCTGGGCAATCCCGCGCGCGTCGTGCATGGCCATGTAGTCGTGCAGGCGATCGATGCCCAACTTGTGGGCCAGGTCATAGAAATAGGTGTCGTTGGAACGCATGATCGCCGCGTCCATGTCCACCCAGCCGTCGCCGCTGTGGTTCCAGTTGCGGTATTTGTGATCGAAGTCCGGCAACTGGTAATAACCCGGATCGTAGACACGGGTCTGCGGGGTGGCGTTGGTTTCGACTTCTTCGTAACCGACGTGGCCGTGCAATTGCGACTCGTAGAATTTCTCTACGCCGGTCTTGCCGATGGACTGGGTGCCGCGGTATTCCACCGAGTCCAGGATTTTGGATTCTTTCTCGTTGATACGGCCGACATAGCCGATCGAATGGACGAAGTGCGCGCCCATCGGGTAGTGACGAACGAACTGCGGCTCGACGTCGATCCCTGGCAGACGGAACTCGTTAACGGCCAGTACCGCGATCTGTTCTTCGCTGAGCTCATAGAACAGCGTGACGGGAACGAACGGATGGCGGGCCTGCTTCATGGCCTTGTCGAACAGGGTTCGCCTATGTAGGAGTGAGCTTGCTCCGGGCGGCGTTCCGACGAAGAGCTTCCAGGTACCGCGGGGCATCAGGAGGCCAGCGTCATCGTTGGCGACCATCGCGAGCGAGCTCGCTCCTACAGGATTTCGCTTTATTCCAGACAAAAACAAAACCCCTACCTGCATACGCAGATAGGGGTTTCGGAATTTAATCTTGACGATGACCTACTCTCACATGGGGAAACCCCACACTACCATCGGCGATGCATCGTTTCACTGCTGAGTTCGGGATGGGATCAGGTGGTTCCAATGCTCTATGGTCGTCAAGAAATTCGGGTACTGAGTCGTGACCTGATGGCCTCGCTTCAGCAAATTGGGTATGTAATAGATTTGTGTGTTGCTTTCGAACTTTCGGTTCATTGCGTCTTCACACACCGCAATCTGGCGCTCTTTCGCTTTTCAGCGTAAAGCTTGCAAATTGCTTGGGTGTTATATGGTCAAGCCTCACGGGCAATTAGTATTGGTTAGCTCAACGCCTCACAGCGCTTACACACCCAACCTATCAACGTCGTAGTCTTCGACGGCCCTTCAGGGGACTCAAGGTCCCAGTGAGATCTCATCTTGAGGCTAGTTTCCCGCTTAGATGCTTTCAGCGGTTATCTATTCCGAACATAGCTACCCGGCAATGCCACTGGCGTGACAACCGGAACACCAGAGGTTCGTCCACTCCGGTCCTCTCGTACTAGGAGCAGCCCCTCTCAAATCTCAAACGTCCACGGCAGATAGGGACCGAACTGTCTCACGACGTTCTAAACCCAGCTCGCGTACCACTTTAAATGGCGAACAGCCATACCCTTGGGACCGGCTTCAGCCCCAGGATGTGATGAGCCGACATCGAGGTGCCAAACACCGCCGTCGATATGAACTCTTGGGCGGTATCAGCCTGTTATCCCCGGAGTACCTTTTATCCGTTGAGCGATGGCCCTTCCATACAGAACCACCGGATCACTAAGACCTACTTTCGTACCTGCTCGACGTGTCTGTCTCGCAGTCAAGCGCGCTTTTGCCTTTATACTCTACGACCGATTTCCGACCGGTCTGAGCGCACCTTCGTACTCCTCCGTTACTCTTTAGGAGGAGACCGCCCCAGTCAAACTACCCACCATACACTGTCCTCGATCCGGATAACGGACCTGAGTTAGAACCTCAAAGTTGCCTGGGTGGTATTTCAAGGATGGCTCCACGCGAACTGGCGTCCACGCTTCAAAGCCTCCCACCTATCCTACACAAGCAAATTCAAAGTCCAGTGCAAAGCTATAGTA
>Ga0247820_10000533_pt1 | contig 20290 bp, 17 predicted proteins | sample 13C_Glucose_Day1_2_FD_192480 | JGI IMG/M metagenome (GOLD analysis project Ga0247820, IMG submission 192480) | Soil microbial communities from agricultural site in Penn Yan, New York, United States - 13C_Glucose_Day14 | ecosystem: Environmental > Terrestrial > Soil > Agricultural land | place...
AGCGGGGACGGGCGAGGAGGTGACCGTGGCCCGGGGCGGCGGCAGGGGGAAGCTCCCGGTGTCCGTCATGCCCGGCGGCTGCGGGGCGGGCCCGGACGCGGTGGCCCGCCGCGGATCGGCGGGTACGACACCCCCGCCGCCCGGCGGACCCGAGCCGTCTCCGGTGCCCGCGCCCGTACCGGTGTCGTACCTGTCGGCACCGGACGGAGAGCTCCGCTCCTCCGCGGGCACGTGCTCCTCCGGGGCCGTGCGGCCCCCGCCCGGACCCAGGCCCGAAGCCCGCTTCAGCGGACCGTCCGCGGTGAACCCCGCGGGCAGCGGCCCCAGTTGGTCGAAGATCTCGATGAGTTCGTCGTCGGGGCCGGGTTCCGGCAGCAGCTCCGCCGCCGCCGCGAGCGCCTTCCGCGCCCCCGTGGCCGTACGGAACCGCGCCTGCGGGTCCGGCTGCAGCAGCGAGGCCACGACCTGCCAGAGCGGCTCGGGAACGCCCCGGGGCGCGCCGGGGGTCCCGTGGTCGGCGAAGTACTGGATGAGGGCCTTGGCGTCCGGCTTGGCGCCCTCCAGCAGATACAGCGCGACCAGGCCCACGGCGAACAGATCCGCGGGGAAGTCCGGTTCGGAGCCCATCAGTTGCTCCGGCGCCAGATACCCCGGCGTGCCCACCACCAGGTTGGTCTCGGTCAGCCGGGGCTCGCCCAGCCGCATGGCGATGCCGAAGTCGGACAGCCGCAGCCGGGGCCTGCCCGTGCCGGTGGCCTCCAGGAGGACGTTGGCGGGCTTGATGTCGCGGTGCAGGACGTCCTCCGCGTGCACCGCGGCGAGTCCGGCCAGCAGCTGGTCGAGCAGGGTGCAGACGAAGGCCGGCGGCAGCGGACCGTAGTCGCCGACCAGGTGGACCAGCGAGCCCCCGGTGACCAGGTCCATGGTGAACAGGACCTTGTCGTCGTCCGCGGCCCAGCTGGAGGGCGCGAGCACATGGGGGTGATCGATGCGCAGCGCCTGTTCGCGCACGAAGCGGAGCAGGGAGTGGGCGTCGCTCTGCAGCAGCACCTTGGCGGCCACATAGCGGCGGCGGCGGTGGTCCCAGGCGCGCCAGACGGCGCCGACGCCCCCGCGTCCGATCGGATCGACCAGTTCGTACCGGCCGGCGAAGACCTCACCCATGACCGTGCGTCGCTCCTCCCCCTGCGGTGTCCCCCGTTCCTTCCCCCCGATGAGCGATACGCATTCCCCCCGCCCCCGTCCGTGCGCGGGTCCCCCGTTCCGCGCGCCGTCCCGGCAGCCGAACCCCCTTCGGCGCCGGGCGGGGAATCAGTTCTGGTGGGACTGGTAGTGCGTGACCGCGTCGGAGGTGCGGCCGGCGCCGTAGACCCGGAGGAACTCCGCCAGTTCGGGATGGGTCGGCGCCAGGGTGTCGGCGGCGTCGATGATGTCGCCGGCGGCGGCCACCGAACGCAGCAGGGACTGGATCTCGCGGACCACCCGCTTGACCGTGGGCGCCCCCGAACCGCTGGTCGTCTGCGTGGTGTTGCTGAGCACCGAGCCCCCCTGTGACTTCTTGATCTCCTCCATGCGCTCGGTCGCCTCGGCCGCGCTCACACTGCCGTCCGCGACCTGCCCCGACAGGTCCTGCAGCAGCTGCACCCGCTGCACCACCGCGGGATTGCCGATCTTCGCCCGCTGGCCGCTCATCAGCTGCGAGAGCATCGGTGCGGACAGTCCCAGAACCCCCGCGAGACGGGCCTGGTTGAGGCCCAGGTCGTCTATGAGCCTACGGAAGAGCGCCCCCAGCGGCTCCCCGTACCAGTTCCGCTGCAGTTCCCGCGCCCTCGCGGTTGCTTCCTGCTGTGCGGCGTCCATTGCGTCTCCCCATCGCTTCCCCAGAACCATGGTTCGCTGTAGCGAACCACGTCCGAGCATCTTACGGAGAGTGTTTGGTCACGGGGACCCCCAATCTTTTTGCGGATACCCCGGGGGGACCCGGTACTCTGGTTGCGGGCGGCCACCACGACGCGGTTCTCGCAGGTGGACGCTTTTTCAAGGGGCCTTAGCTCAGTTGGTAGAGCGCTGTCTTTGCATGGCAGATGTCAGGGGTTCGACTCCCCTAGGCTCCACAACCGGACCCCTCCCACCTGCGGAAACGCGGGCGGAAGGGGTCCTTTGTTTCACGTGAAACGGCGCGGTGGGGCAGCGGACACTCAAGTCCGCTGCCCCACCGCGCCGTTGACGTCGTCGCGCGTCAGGACTGGTCGTCGCGGCGGGCGGCCTTCTCCTCGGCCTCCTTGGCCTCGACCTCGGGGTCGAGAGCGGCCCCCTCGCTGCCGTCCACCGACGTCAGCTTGGTCGCCCCGGACACGTCCGTCGCGGCCGGCGGCTCCACCAGCCAGTCCGGGTTGGCCTGCTTGTCCCACCACTTCCAGGCCGCGAAGGCGCCGCCTGCCACGGCGCTCAGGATCAGCGCCGTCTTCGCGGCGCGGCCGGCCTTCGCCCGCCGCCGCTGCTTGCGGGCGAGCTTCTCGATCTGCTGCGCCGACACCTGGCTGCGCAGCGCCGCCAGCGCGGCCGCACCACGGGCCGCGGCCTGCTCCTTCGCGGGACCTGCGACGGCCACCGCCTGCTCGATCCTCGGGCGGGAGTAGTCCGCCGCCTGCCGGGCGGCCTTGCGGGTGCGGTCGGCGGCCTGCTGGGCGGCCAGGTCGACCTTGGGCGGCACACGCGTCCGGGCCTGTTCCATGAACGGCTGCACATGGGCGCCGTACTGGACGCGGGCCTGGCCTGCGGCCTGCGTCACCACGGGCGCGAGCCGTACGCGGGCCTCCTGCGCGTAGTGCGCGGCCCTGACCTTGGCCGTGTCGGCGTAGGGCGCCACCGCTTCCGCGGCGTGCAGCACGCTGTCCTTCGCCGAACCGGTCGCGGTGCGCACGCTGTCGATGCGGGTCACGGGTTCCTCCTCCTCGGTGGCGTACGGTATTTCGACTTTCCACCCTTTTACGGATCATGCATGTCGGGCCGCCTCGCGGCATGCGCGGACGGGCATCCGGGTGCCGACGGCGGTGATCGAATGCGGTGTCGGGTGCGATAGCGGATGAAAACGGGCAACGAAAGCTTGTCGTCGACAATGCCACGGATCGCCGCACCACGCCCCCGCCACGGGGCCACTCCCCCCGTTTTCCGCAAGCGGAACGGCCCGGTCGCCCCTCTGTGAACGGAGGCCGCACGACTGGGCGCCCCGTCCGTGCGAGGATCAGGGAGTCACGGAAAGACAACGGAAGGCACATCGTGGCTGAGCAGCTCAACGCCACCCTGAAGACCAACCACGGCGACATCCAGGTCCGGCTCTTCGCGAACCAGGCGCCGATCACGGTCAAGAACTTCGTCGAGCTCGCCAAGGGCGAGCGGGAGTGGACCAATCCCCAGACCGGTGAGAAGTCCACGGACAAGCTCTACGACGGCACGGTCTTCCACCGGGTGATCAGCGGTTTCATGATCCAGGGCGGTGACCCGCTGGGCAACGGCACCGGGGGTCCCGGCTACCAGTTCGAGGACGAGTTCCACCCGGACCTGCGCTTCGACAAGCCCTACCTGCTGGCGATGGCCAACGCGGGCCCGGGCACCAACGGCTCGCAGTTCTTCATCACCGTCGCCCCGACGGCATGGCTGAACCGCAAGCACACCATCTTCGGTGAGGTCGCCGACCCCGCCAGCCAGAAGGTCATCGACACCATCGCGGCCGCGCAGACCAACCCGCGCACCGACCGCCCGGTGAACGACGTCGTGATCGAGTCGGTCGAGATCCACGAGGGCTGAGCACCTCGTCCCCCGGAGCGCGAAAGCCCTCGAAGGGAACCAATCGCCCCGCCCATCCGTAAGGATGGGCGGGGCGGGGCTTTTCCACACGAGCTAGGGGATCCCATGGACGACCAGGCCGCCGGCAGCCCGCAGGACGCCCGGCGCGTCCCTGTCTGCTATCGCCACCCGGAGCGCGAGACCGGCATCCGCTGCACCCGGTGCGAGCGGCCGATCTGCCCCGAGTGCATGGTCGACGCCTCGGTCGGATTCCAGTGCCCGGAGTGCGTCCGCGAAGGACGGGGCACCGGACACGCGCCCGCCGCCTCCGTGCCCCGCACGATCGCCGGCGGCGCCGTCGCCGCCGACCCCCGGCTGGTCACCAAGATCCTCCTCGGCATCAACCTCGCGGTGTTCCTCGCCGTGCAGGTCCGGCCGTCGCTGGTGCGCGACCTGTATCTCATCGGGACCTGGCCGCCGGCGCCCTTCCTGCCGACCCAGGGGGTGGCCGAGGGCGAGTGGTACCGCCTGTTCACCTCGATGTTCACGCACCAGGAGATCTGGCACATCGCCTTCAACATGCTCAGCCTGTGGTGGCTGGGCGGACCGCTGGAGCAGGCCCTCGGCCGCGCCCGTTATCTCACGCTCTATCTGATCTCGGGCCTGGCGGGCGGCGCGCTGACCTATCTGCTGGCCTCGGGCACCACGGCCTCGCTCGGCGCGTCCGGCGCCATCTTCGGACTCTTCGGCGCGACCGCCGTGCTGATGCGCCGGCTCAAGTACGACATGCGCCCGGTCATCGCCCTGCTGGTGATCAACCTGATCTTCACCTTCGGCTGGAGCAACATCGCCTGGCAGGCCCACATCGGGGGACTCGTCGCCGGTGTCGTGATCGGGTACGCCATGGTGCACGCCCCGCGCGAGCGGCGGGCCCTGGTGCAGTACGGCACCTGTGCGCTGGTGCTGGTCGCGGTCGCCGTGATGGCCCTGTTGAGGACCGCGCAGCTCACCTGAGCCGCAGTTGTCCACAGCCAGTGGCGGATCTTGTGCACACGGTGCGGGAACATCTGTGCCCTGGCTGACCGGGCGGTGTTCGTGCAGGTCAACCGCAGTGCGAACAGATTTTCGGTTGCCGGTGCTTCTGTCACACCGGCGTCAACCCCGGAAGGGTTATCCACAGATCGTCTTTGTTTTCCCCATGTGGACAAGTCCTGTGGATAACTCAGAGGACAACTCTGCCCAGAGCTGTGGGACAGCTCCGGGCAGAGTGTTGCTCACCGTGCGGCGGGCGCTACTTCCACTGGGTGGAGACGCCGAATCCGGCGGCGATGAAGCCGAAGCCCACCACGATGTTCCAGTTGCCCAGGGCGTCGATGGGCAGCGAGCCGTCGGTGACGTAGAAGACGACGATCCAGGCCAGGCCGATGAGGAACAGCGCCAGCATCACCGGCGCGACCCAGGCGCGGTTGGTCAGCTTGATCGCCGCCGCCTGCTTCGACGGCGGCGGCGTGTAGTCGGCCTTCTTGCGGATACGTGACTTCGGCACGAGGGTCTCTCCTGTCGATGCGCTGCGTGGCCGCGCAGGGAACTGGGTCGGGCTCGGAGCAGCGTACAAGGGGACTCTGAGCTCTCCCCCGGGCGTCCGTTAGCGTAGTGCTTCCGCGGCGCCGAAGGAGATAAGGGTACGTTGAGCAATTCTGCCGACTTCCCCGGGAAGGAATCCAGTCCTGCCCGCCGGCGCCGTCTGCGGCCCGTGCGGGTGCTCACCGCGGGTGTCTTCGCCCTCGCCGGCCTGATCTTCTTCACCAGCTTCGACACGGCCAGGGGCACCGACATCCGCACGGACGCCTCGCTGCTGAAGCTCTCCGACCTGATCCACGAGCGCAGCCGCAAGAACGGCGAGCTGGAGGAGTCCAACGGCGCGTTGCGCGACGACGTGGAGTCCCTGGCCGAGCGCGACGACGGCAGGACCCGGGCGGAGGACGACAAGCTCGCCGGCCTGGAGAAGCGCGCCGGCACACAGAAGCTGAAGGGCGAGGGACTCACCGTCACCCTCAACGACGCCCCGCCGGACGCCACCGCGAAGCTCCCCGGCTATCCCGAACCGCAGCCCGACTACCTGGTCATCCACCAGCAGGACCTGCAGGCCGTGGTGAACGCGATGTGGCAGGGCGGCGCCGAGGGCATCAAGGTCATGGACCAGCGGCTGATCTCCACCAGCGCCGTGCGCTGCGTGGGCAACACCCTGATCCTCCAGGGCCGGGTCTACTCGCCGCCGTACAAGATCACCGCGGTCGGGGATCCCGAGAAGCTGAGGAAGGCGCTCACGGCCTCGCCGGCGATCCAGAACTACATGGTGTACGTCAACGTCTACGGGCTCGGCTGGCAGGTCGAGCAGCCCGGGACGGTGACCCTGCCCGGCTACACGGGAACGGTGGACCTGCACTACGCGGAGCCCGTGGAGTAGCGGCCGTGCTCGACGGACGCCCCCGTCGTTGTTTCACGTGGAACACCCCGTGGGATCGAGGCGATCGGTCCCGCGCCGCGTACATATGAGCACACGCGGCCGGGACCGGAACGGACCTCACGGAGCCCGCGGAGGCCGGGAAACCGGAGGCGTCACGCCGTTAGTCTGTTGGCGTACGGCGTGGGTCTGGTGCCGTGGTACGACGGGAAGGGACGGCATGTACAGCTGGATCTGGCGGCATCTGCCGGGCAACGGATGGGTGCGCGCACTCCTCTCACTGGTGCTGATCACCGCCGTGGTCTACGTCCTCTTCCAGTACGTCTTCCCGTGGGCCGAGCCGCTGCTGCCCTTCAACGATGTGACGGTGGACAACCAGTGAGCGCGCGCATTCTCGTCGTCGACAACTACGACAGCTTCGTCTTCAACCTGGTCCAGTACCTGTACCAGCTGGGCGCCGAGTGCGAGGTGCTGCGCAACGACGAGGTGTCGACCGCGCATGCGCAGGACGCTTTCGACGGCGTGCTGCTGTCGCCGGGCCCCGGCACTCCCGAGGAGGCCGGTGTCTGCGTGGACATGGTGCGGCACTGCGCGTCGACCGGGGTGCCGGTCTTCGGCGTCTGCCTCGGCATGCAGTCGATGCAGGTGGCGTACGGCGGTGTGGTGGGCCGGGCGCCCGAGCTGCTGCACGGCAAGACCTCGCCGGTGGAGCACGGGGGCAGGGGCGTCTTCGCGGGCCTGCCCTCCCCGTTCACGGCGACCCGCTATCACTCCCTGGCCGCCGACCCCGCCACGGTCCCGGCCCAGCTGGAGGTCACGGCCAGGACGCCTGACGGCATGGTGATGGGTCTGAGGCACCGTGAACTCCCGGTGGAGGGCGTGCAGTTCCATCCCGAGTCGGTACTGACCGAGCACGGGCACCGGATGCTGGCCAACTGGCTGGTGGAGTGCGGCGACGAGGACGCGGTGACGAGGTCGGCGGGGCTCGCCCCGGTGGTGGGCAGGTCCTCGGCGTGACCGCGCTGCGCCCCGAGCGCGAGTCCGGCGCGGACGCCTACGGCGGCGCCGGCGGACAGGGCACCTCGTACGGCGGGCAGCCGCACGGGGCGCCGGGTGCGTACGGGGACGGCTGGTACGACACCACGGCGCCCGGACCCCACGGGGGTTCCTCCGACACGACGGCGTATCTGCCGCCGGTCGACGAGGAGACGGTGGCGCTGCGGATCCCCGAGCCGCCGGAGCGGACGGCGCGGGAGGAGCCCGCTCCCGCGGCTCCGGGTGGCCGGGCGGCCCGCAGGAAGGCCGCCAAGAAGCGTCAAGGGCGCCGTGGAGGCTCCCACAAGGCCGCGGAGGCCCCGAGGGACTCCCGGGGGCCTGACGGAGGCTCTGAGGGGGCCTCACGGGCGCCGCTGTCCCGGGTGGAGGCACGGCGGCGGGCGCGGGCCAGCAAGGCGAGCCCCGCGGTCCTCGCGAGCCGGGCGATCGGCGAGGTGTTCATCACCTGCGGTGTGCTGATGCTGCTGTTCGTCACCTACCAGCTGTGGTGGACGAACGTGCGGGCGCACGCACAGGCCGGCAAGGAGGTCAGCGACCTCCAGAGCGACTGGGCGAACGGCGCGGGCAAGCCGGGGGCGTTCGAGCCGGGGCAGGGCTTCGCGCTGCTGCACATCCCCAAGCTGGACGTGGTGGTGCCGATCGCGGAGGGCATCAGCAGCAAGAAGGTGCTCGACCGGGGCATGGTGGGCCACTACGCGGAGGGCGCGCTCAAGACGGCGATGCCCGACGCGAAGACGGGGAACTTCGGGCTCGCGGGGCACCGCAACACCCATGGCGAGCCGTTCCGTTACATCAACCGGCTGGAGCCCGGCGACCCGATCGTCGTGGAGACCCAGGACCAGTACTTCGTCTACAAGATGGCGTCGGTGCTCCCGGTGACGCCGCCCAGCAACGTGAGCGTCCTCGAACCGGTGCCCAAGGGCTCGGGGTTCACCGGGCCCGGCCGCTACATCACGCTGACCACCTGCACCCCGGAGTTCACCAGCAAGTACCGCTTGATCGTCTGGGGCAGGATGGTCGAGGAACGGCCGCGCAGCAAGGGCAAGCCGGATGCGCTCGTCAGTTAAGGGCAGTGGAAACGTGGCAGCGACCGCCGACGGCACCGAACAGCACACCGACGCGCCCGCGTCCCCGCCGCCACCGGGACGCCGCCGTCCCGGGCCGGTGGCGACGGTGGTCGGCTTCTTCGGGGAACTCCTCATCACCGTGGGCCTGGTGCTCGGCCTGTTCGTCGTCTACTCGCTGTGGTGGACGAACGTCGTCGCCGACCGGGCGGCGGACAAGCAGGCGGACAAGGTCCGCGACAACTGGGCCCAGGGGCCGGACGGCGGCGGCCCGGTGTCCTTCGACAGCAAGAACGGCATCGGCTTCCTGCACGTGCCCGCGATGAGCGGTGACGAGATCCTCGTCGAGAAGGGCACGTCGATGAAGGTGCTCAACGACGGCGTCGCCGGCTACTACACCGACCCCGTGAAGGCGACCCTGCCCACCTCCGGCAAGAAGGGCAACTTCTCGCTCGCCGCCCACCGGGACGGGCACGGCGCGAAGTTCCACGGCATCCACAAGCTCGCGAAGGGCGATCCGATCGTCTTCGAGACGAAGGACACCTGGTACGTCTACAAGGTCTACGGCATCCTCCCCGAGACCTCGAAGTACAACGTCGACGTGCTCGGGAAGATCCCCAAGGAGTCCGGCAGGAAGAAGGCCGGCCACTACATCACCCTGACGACCTGCACCCCGGTGTACACCAGCAAGTACCGCTACATCGTCTGGGGCGAGCTGGTCCGCACGGAGAAGGTCGACGAGGAGCGGACCCCGCCGGCGGAACTGGGCTGACGGGACGGTCGCTGACGGAACGGCCCGCGAAGGCGTAAGGCAGGAGCCCCGGCCCCCTCCGGAGAGGGTGCCGGGGCTCCGTCGTGCGGGCGCTACGGGTCAGTCGTCCCCGCGGCCGCCGGAGGGGCCGCCGAAGATACCGCCGTCGTTGCCGCCGTTGCCGCCCTGCTGGCCGCCGAGGGCGACCAGGGTGACCTTGTCGCCCTTCTTGACCTCCTGGCCCTCCTGCGGGTTGCTCTGGAGCACCACGGCGTTGTCGTCACCGCCGCCCTGCACCTTGTCGAGCTGCAGGCCCGCTCCGGCGAGCACCTGCTTGGCCTGGGCGACCGTCATCCCGGTCACCTTCGGCATGGCGAACTTCTGTTCTTCCTTGGCCTTGCCGATCTGGATCGTCACCGGCGAGTTCTTGGCGAGCTGGGTGCCCTGCTGGGGATCGGTGCCGATGACCTTGCCGACCAGAGCCGGGTTGTCCGTCTCCACGTCGACGCAGTTGCCGACGAGTTCGTTGCCGGTCATCTGCGCCTTGGCCTCGTCACAGGTCCTGTTGGTGACGTCGGGCACGGTCGCCTTGTCCGCCTCCTTGGCGACGGTGAGGGTGATCGTGCTGCCCTTCTCCTGCTCCGTGTCGCCGTCGGGGTCCTGTCCGATGACCACACCCGGGGTCTGGTCGGACACCTCGTTCTTCTGCTCGACGGTGAAGCCCTTGTCCTCGAGCTGGGACTTGGCCTTCTCGTAGGTGAGGCCCTGCACGTCGGGGACCGTCACCTTCGGCGCGCCGGTGGAGACCGTCAGGTTGACGGTGGACTCCTTGTCGACCTTGGTGCCGGCCTCCGGGTCCTGGTCGCAGATCTTGCCCTTGCTCTGGTCCTCGCAGGGCTTCTCCACGAAGCTGAGTTTCAGGTCGCCGTTCACGGCGAGCTTCTCGGCGTCCGCTTTCGTCTCACCGACGAAGTTCGGGGCCGCGACCTTGTCGTTGCCCACGCCGCCGCTGCCGCTGATCGCCCAGCGGCCGATCAGGATCGCCCCGATGAGGACCAGGACACCCGCCACGACCAGCAATATCGTCGAGGTGTTGTTCTTCTTCGGCTGGCGGCGGCGGCCCTGGCGGTCGTCGTAGCCGAAGCCGCCGTCGTCGGGGTTCATGGGCGGCAGCATCGAGGTGGCCGCCCCGGCGCCGGCGTCCGAGCGCAGTGCCGTCGTCGGCTGGTCGTCGCCGTAGCCGCCGTAGCCGACCGCGCCCAGGGCGGCGGTCGCCGCGACGGGCTGGCCGTCGAGGCATGCCTCGATGTCGGCGCGCATCTCGTCGGCCGACTGGTACCGGTAGTCGGGGTCCTTGACCAGCGCCTTCAGCACGATCGCGTCCATCTCGGGCGTGATCTCGGGGTCGAAGACGCTCGGCGGCTGCGGCTCCTCCCGTACGTGCTGGTAGGCGACCGCGACCGGGGAGTCGCCCACGAAGGGCGGCCGGACGGTCAGCAGCTCGTACAGCAGACAGCCGGTGGAGTACAGGTCGGAGCGCGCGTCGACCTGCTCGCCCTTGGCCTGCTCGGGCGAGAGGTACTGCGCGGTGCCGATCACGGCCGCGGTCTGGGTCATCGTCATGCCGGAGTCGCCCATCGCGCGGGCGATGCCGAAGTCCATGACCTTGACCTGGCCGTTGCGCGTCAGCATGACGTTGGCCGGCTTGATGTCCCGGTGGACGATGCCGGCCCGGTGGGAGTACTCCAGGGCCTGGAGGATGCCGATGGTCATCTCCAGCGTCCGCTCCGGCAGCAGCTTGCGGCCGCTGTGCAGGAGCTCGCGGAGCGTGGAGCCGTCGACGTACTCCATGACGATGTACGGGATCGACACGTTGTCGATGTAGTCCTCGCCCGTGTCGTAGACCGCCACGATCGCGGGATGGTTGAGCGAGGCGGCCGACTGGGCCTCACGGCGGAACCGGGCCTGGAAGGACGGGTCGCGCGCGAGGTCCGCGCGCAGCGTCTTCACCGCCACCTGGCGCCCGAGCCTGGTGTCATGCGCGTGATAAACCTCCGCCATGCCACCACGGCCGAGCACCGGGCCCAGCTCGTACCGGCCGCCGAGGCGACGCGGCTCTTCCATAGCTACCTACCAGCCCTCTCCGTCGGTCCCGGGCGGCACACGTGTGCCGCCGGAGGCTGCCGTCCGGGCCTACCGTACCCGGCTCGCTTTGTGTGACCTGGCCAAGTACGTCAGCCGATACCGGACCGGTACCGCAACGTGCACCGATGTGAAGCGGACGTGACGGGGGTCACTGCTTGCCCTTGACGACCGCCTCCATCACGCTCTTGGCGATCGGTGCGGCGAGGCCACCGCCGGAGATGTCGTCGCGCACGGCGTTCTCGTCCTCGATCACCACGGCCACGGCGACCGGCGAACCGCCGTCGCCGCTCTTGGCGTAGGAGATGAACCATGCGTAGGGGTTCTCGCTGTTGTTCTCACCGTGCTGGGCGGTACCGGTCTTGCCACCGACGGTGACGCCGGGGATCCGGGCGTTGGTTCCCGTGCCCTCGTTGACGACCGTCTCCATCATCGACTGGAGGATCTGCGCGTTCTTCGCCGACATCGGCTTGCTCATCTCCTCCGGGTCCGTCTTCTCGATGGTGTCGAGGCCGGGGGACTGGAGCTCGTCGACCATGTACGGCTTCATCAGCGTGCCGTTGTTGGCGACGGCCGCGGAGACCATCGCCATCTGCAGCGGGGTGGCGGCGGTGTTGAACTGGCCGATGGAGGACAGGGCGACCTCGGAGGGGGCCATGTCCTCGGAGAACACCGAGGCGCTGGAGCGGATCGGGGTGAACTGCTCCTCGGTGAAGCCGAACTTCTTGGCCGTCTCGAGCATCTTGTCGTTGCCGAGGTCGGAGCCGACCTTGCCGAAGACGGTGTTGCAGGACACCCGCAGCGCCTCGCGCAGCGTGGCGTCCTCGCAGGGGATGTTGCCCTCGTTCTTCAGCTCGGTCGTGGTGCCGGGCATGGTCCACGGCAGCGGGGTGTCGGTCTTCTGCTCCGCGTCGTCGTACAGCCCGTTCTCCAGGGCGGCGGCCGCGGTGACCACCTTGAAGGTGGATCCGGGCGGGTAGACCTCGCGCAGCGCCCGGTTGAGCATCGGGTCGTCCGGGTTGTTCTTCTTCTGCAGCTTCTCCCACGCCTTGCTGTCCGAGTCGAGGCTGTTGCCGGCGATCGTGGACGGGTCGTAGGAGGGGTAGGAGGCCAGCGCGAGGATCTTGCCGGTGGAGGGCTCGAGCGCGACCACGGAGCCCTTGGCGCCCTGCTTCTCCAGGCCCTCGTAGGCGGCCTTCTGGGCGGCGGTGCTCAGCGTCGTGACGACGTTGCCGCCTTCCTTGTTCTTGCCCGTGAGCATGTCGAGCGTGTTGCGGAAGAAGAGGCGGTCGTCGTTGCCGGTGAGGATGCCGTCCTCGATGGACTCCAGCTGGTTGGCGCCGAAGGCCTGGGAGACGAAGCCGGTGACGGGCGCCCACATGGCGCCGTCCTTGTAGGTGCGCTTGTACTTGAAGTCGCCCTTGGTGGCGGTGTGCCCGGTGATGGGCTCGCCGTCGACGATGATGTCACCGCGCGGCGAGGCGTACCGCTCGATGGCGACACGGCGGTTCTCCTCGTCGGTCCTCAGCTTGTCCGCCTGGGCGTACTGGATCCAGTTGTTGCGGACGAGCAGGGCGAGCATCAGCAGGCCGCAGAAGATCGCGACCCGGCGCAGGGGCTTGTTCACGGGCGGACCACCTGGGTCATCTCGGCGTCGGGGTTGGCGGCGGGCGCGGGCGCCGGGCGGCGGGCGGTGTCGCTGATTCTCAGCAGGATGCCGATCAGCGCCCAGTTGGCGATGACGGAGGAACCGCCGTACGCCAGGAAGGGCATCGTCATACCGGTCAGCGGGATCAGGCCCATGACGCCGCCGGCCACGACGAACACCTGGAGCGCGAAGGCGCCGGACAGGCCGATGGCGAGCAGCTTGCCGAACGGGTCGCGGGCGGCGAGGGAGGTGCGCACGCCGCGTTCCACGATCAGGGCGTAGAGCAGGATCAGCGCCATGACGCCGGCCAGGCCGATCTCCTCGCCGAAGGTGGCGAGGATGAAGTCGGAGTTGGCGGCGAAGCCGATGAGGTCGGAGTTGCCCTGGCCCCAGCCGGTGCCGAGGGTGCCGCCGGATCCGAAGGCCCACAGCGCCTGCATGGCCTGCTCGGAGTGGACGATGCCGTCCTGGACCCCGGCGCGGCTGAGTTCGAACTCGTGCATCGGGTCGAGCCAGGCCTGCACACGCGTCTGGATGTGCGGCTCGAAGCTGGCCACGCCGACCGCGCCGACCGCGGACATCAGCAGACCGAACACGATCCAGCTGGTCCGCTCGGTGGCGACGTACAGCATGATCACGAACATGCCGAAGAACAGCAGCGAGGTTCCGAGGTCGGTCTCGAAGACCAGGATCAGGATGGAGATGATCCAGACGACGATGATCGGGCCCAGGTCGCGGCCGCGGGGCAGGTAGAGCCCCATGAAGCGGCGGCTGGCGAGGGCCAGGGCGTCCCGCTTGACCATGAGGTAGCCGGCGAAGAAGACCGCGAGGACGATCTTGGCGAACTCGCCGGGCTGGAGGGTGCCGAGACCGGGGATCTTGATCCAGATCTTGGCGCCGAAGACGTTGTGGCCGAGGCCCGGGACCAGCGGCAGGAGCAGCAGGACCAGCGCGCCGGCCATGGAGATGTAGGTGTAGCGCTGCAGGGCGCGGTGGTCCTTGAGGAAGAACAGCACGGCCACGAACAGGGCGACGCCGAGCGCGGAGTACATCAGCTGGCGCGGTGCCGCCTCGACGAACGTCCTGCTCGCCTGGAGCCGATCCGACTGGTCGAGGCGCCAGATGGCGACCAGGCCGATGCCGTTCAGCAGCGTGGCCAGGGGCAGCAGCAGCGGGTCCGCGTACGGGGCGAACTTCCGTACGGCGAGATGGCCGACGCCGGCCATCAGGCCGAGGCCGAGGCCGTAGCTCAGCAGTCCGGCGGGCACCTCGTCGTCGAGGGCGAGCCCCACGTTGGCGTAGGCGAAGACCGGGATGACGACGGCGAACACCAGGAGCGCGAGCTCGGTGTTGCGGCGGCTGGGCGCGCCGATCGCGCCGATCGTGGACGTGTGCTGCGTCGACGGGTTCTGAGTACTGCTCATCGTGTGACAGGGCCTCTCACGGCTTGCCTACTGCTTACCGCACAGCGAGACGACCTTCTGCTCTTCCTCCGAGAGGCTGGGGCCGGGGCTGGGAGTAGGTGCGGTCGTGGACGGGGACGTGGACTCCTCCGGGGCCTTCGGCGAGCCCGAGGGGTTCGGCGTCGGCGAGGCCTTGGACGTGAAGGAGGCGGGGGTGGTTCCCGTGGTGCCTCCGGCCTCGCCCTCGCCGGTCTTCGCGTTCTTCTCGCTCTGGGCGGCGCGCCGCTCGGCCTGCTTCTTGCACGCGGAGGCCTGGACCGACAGTTCCTCGATCTTCTCGCGCGCGCCGTAGAGGTCGCCCTCGACGATGGTCGCCTCGACCAGCTTCTGCTGGTAGGGCGGCAGGTACTTGAGTTCGATCTCGGGGTGGTCCTTCTCGACCTCCGAGAGCGAGACCCAGGCCAGGTCCTGGTTGATGCCCCGGTACAGCGCGACATGCTCGTCGTTGATGCCGACGTAGTACTGGGTCTGGGTCCAGCGCCAGCCGCCGTACAGGCCGCCGCCGATGACGGCGAGCGCGAGCAGGCCGTACACGGACCTCTTGAGCCACCTGCGGTTCTTGCCGGGCTTGACGAAGTCGTCGTCGCCGTAGCCGAAGCCGTCGGTGGGGATGAAGCCGGTGACGTCGCCGCTGCCGGGCGGGCCGAACTCGCCGCCGCCCTCTCCGCGCCGGCGGCCGAGCCCGGAGGCGCGGCCCGCCGGGGTCTGCATGATGCCGTTGTCGTGGAGCTGGTTCTGGTTCTCGGCGACGGCGCCGACCACCACGGGGGTGTCGGACAGCTGCCCGGCGAGGGTGTCACCGGTGTCGAGGTCCAGGACGTCGGCGACGATCACGGTGATGTTGTCGGGCCCGCCGCCGCGCAGCGCCAGCTCGATCAGGTTCTGGACGGTCTCCTCGGGGCCCTGGTAGCTGGCCAGGGCCTCTTCGAGGGTCTGGTGGGAGACCACGCCGGACAGGCCGTCGGAGCAGATCAGGTAGCGGTCGCCGGCCCGGACCTCGCGGATGGACAGGTCGGGTTCGACGTGTTCGCCGCTGCCGAGGGCCCGCATCAGCAGGGACCGCTGCGGGTGGGTGGTGGCCTCCTCCTCGGTGATCCGGCCCTCGTCGACCAGACGCTGCACCCAGGTGTGGTCCTGGGTGATCTGGGTGAGGACGCCGTCCCGCAGGAGGTAGGCGCGGGAGTCGCCGACGTGCACCATGCCGAGGCGCTGACCGGTCCACAGCAGGGCGGTCAGGGTGGTGCCCATGCCCTCGAGCTGGGGGTCCTCCTCGACCATCATGCGCAGCTGGTCGTTGGCCCGCTGGACGGCCTGGCCGAGCGAGGTCAGCAGGTCGGAGCCGGGGACGTCGTCGTCGAGCGCGACGATGGTGGAGATCGCCTCGGAGGAGGCGACCTCACCGGCGGCGGCGCCGCCCATGCCGTCGGCGATGGCGAGCAGGCGGGGACCGGCGTAACCGGAGTCCTCGTTGCCCTCCCGGATCATGCCCTTGTGCGATCCGGCGGCGAAGCGCAGGGACAGACTCATGCGCACCTCGCCCGTCGGCTCCGGGTACGCCCGGTCGTGTCGAGCCACACTGCCCACCCTCCGGTCGGGAGCGCGCCGGGCCCCTGGACGGGGACCCCCACTGCGTGCTCGCTCCGCTCGCGCTCATTCATGACGTGGCACTACTTCCGCAGCTCGATGACGGTCTTGCCGATGCGGATCGGCGCGCCCAGCGAGATCGGCGTGGGGGTCGTCAGCCGGGTCCGGTCCAGGTAGGTGCCGTTGGTGGAGCCCAGGTCCTCGACGATCCACTGGCCGTCGCGGTCCGGGTAGATCCTGGCATGGCGGCTGGAGGCGTAGTCGTCGTCCAGCACGATCGTGCTGTCGTGCGCCCGGCCCAGGGTGATGGTCTGGCCCTGGAGGGCGACGGTGGTGCCGGTGAGGGTGCCCTCGGACACGACCAGCTTGGTGGGGGTGTTGCGGCCGCGGCGTCCGCCGCCGGACTGCTGGCGCTGCTGCGGAGGCGCCTGACGGGCGGCGGCCTGCTGCTGGCGGCCCGCCTCCCGCCGGGATCCGCGCTGGGTGACACGAGTGCCGAAAAGGTCACTCCGGATGACCTGCACGGCCACGATCACGAACAGCCACAGTACGGCCAGGAACCCCAGCCGCATGACCGTGAGGGTCAGCTCTGACATTGCCCCCGCTTCACCCTTCGGCTTGCCTATAGATAACGGTGGTGCTGCCCACGACGATCCGCGAGCCGTCGCGGAGCGTAGCGCGGGTGGTGTGCTGCCCGTCCACCACGATGCCGTTGGTGGACCCGAGATCCTGGATCGTCGAGGGCGTTCCGGTCCGGATCTCGCAGTGCCGGCGGGACACGCCGGGGTCGTCGATCCGCACGTCGGCTTCGGTGCTGCGGCCCATCACCAGGGTGGCGCGGGAGATCTGGTGGCGGGCGCCGTTGATCTCGACCCAGTAGCGGGTGCGTCCACCGGGCGCGGCGGCCGGGGGCTGCTGGCCGCCGGCGGGCCCCGGGTAGCCGTAACCGCCGCCGGGCCTGCCGCCGGGGGGCGGCGCGGACGGCATCGGCGGGGCGGCCGCGGGACCGGCCTGCGGGTAGCCGTAGCCGCCGGGGCGGCCGGCCGGCGGGGCGGCCGCTCCGCCGGGAGCGCCCGGGGCGCCGGGGGACTGGCTGGCGGAGGACGCGAGCGTGCGGCTGCGCACCCGGTACAGCCCGGTGTCGAGGTCTTCGGCCTTCTCCAGGTGCACCTTGATCGGGCCCATGAAGGTGTAGCGCTGCTGCTTGGCGTAGTCGCGCACCATGCCGGCGAGCTCGTCGCCGAGCTGGCCGGAGTACGGGCTGAGCCGCTCGAAGTCGGGGGTGCTCAGTTCGACGATGAAGTCGTTGGGCACGACGGTGCGGTCGCGGTTCCAGATGGTGGCGTTGTTGTCGCACTCCCGCTGGAGCGCTCCCGCGATCTCCACGGGCTGCACCTCGGACTTGAACACCTTGGCGAAGGTGCCGTTGACCAGACCTTCGAGACGCTGCTCGAACTTCTTCAGGACTCCCATGGGGCACCTCCTCCGTCGCCACTGTCCTGTGTTCTGCCCGGTGCACGGTTTCGTGCACCGCCTACCTGGTACTGCTTACTGATCGTATCCACGCGTCGGTCGATCGGCTGGTTCCCCCTGTCCGCCCGGTCGACGGGTGTCGACGCCTGACGAAGTTCCCTCCGGGGGCCCTCTTCGAACTCCTTCGGCGAACTCCTTCGGCCGTGCTGGTGCGCGTCGTTCTGCCATGGATCGTAGAGGGGGCCGAAGACCAGTGTCCCGCACCCGGCTGTGGACTCCGTCCTGCTCCTGGGGAGACGGGGACTACCGGTACGAGGTTGATACGTGAGGCGGTCATGGCCGCGACATGAGCGGCCGGGCCGGGAGGCGGTGCGGGGCCCCGCGGACGGCCGGGGTTGGCCGGGCCGGCCGCGGGGAAAGGGATGTGAATCCACCCCGGCCAGCGTGCTAATGTTCTGGGTGTCGGAAGGCGCAGGGCCCCCAGGGGCAGGGCCGGAAGACACACCCAATGCGCGGGTGGCGGAATAGGCAGACGCGCTGGATTCAGGTTCCAGTGCCCGCAAGGGCGTGGGGGTTCAACTCCCCCCTCGCGCACATCGAGAAACCGACGAAACGGGTCTCGGTCAGACGAAAGTCTCGACCGGGGCCCGTTTCTCGTCGTGCGGCCGGTTGTGAGCCATCACACAGCTCCCGGCCGGGCGTCGCCCAGGGCCCCGCAGTGATCTATTTCACGGCGGGGCCTTCTTCGTGACGTGAGCATCGCCGGCTGTGTCGGGCCGGCCCGTCACCCCTCCGTCCCGCGGTCGCGGCGGCCCATGGCGCGTGTGAGGCGCGTCACTCCTGGATACCCCCGGGGGCATAAACCCGATCCTGTTACGGTTGGGCACAGGCATACCCCCCAGGGTATTTCCGAACAGCCTCCATCCCCGAGGAGAAGCGATGATCACCGTCCTGCCCGTCGAGACCCCCGGCCTCGGTGACCGCACCTATCTCGCCCACGACGGTTCCGTGGCCCTGGTGGTCGACCCCCAGCGCGACCACGACCGCGTGACCGAGCTGGCCGACGCCGCCGGGGTGCGGATCACCCACGTCTTCGAGACCCACATCCACAACGACTACGTCACCGGCGGCCTGGCCCTGGCCCGTGAGGCGGGCGCGCGGTAACTGGTGAACGCCGAGGACGAGGTCTCCTACGAGCGGGTCCCGGTCCGCGACGGCCAGGTGATCGAGGTCGGCGACACCATGCGGGTACGGGTGATCCACACCCCGGGCCACACCCACACCCACCTGTCCTACGCCCTGGAGGCCGACGGGGAGCAGGTCGCGGTGTTCACCGGCGGCTCCCTGCTGTACGGCACCACCGGACGGCCCGACCTGCTGGGCCCGGACCACACCGACACGCTGGTGCGGGCCCAGTGGCGCTCGGCGCGACGGCTGGCCGAGGAGCTGCCGGACGAGACGGCCGTCTACCCCACCCACGGGTTCGGCTCCTTCTGCTCCGCGACCCAGGCCACCGGCCTGTCCAGCACCATCGGCGAGGAGAAGCGGACCAACACCGCGCTGACCGCCGGCGAGGAGGCCTACGTCGAGCAGCTGCTGGCGGGCCTGGACGCCTTCCCGGCCTACTACGCCCACATGGGCCCGGCCAACGCCGGCGGGCCCGGCGCGCCGGACCTGTCGGCGCCGTCCGTGGCGGACCCCGCGGAGCTGCGGCGCCGGATCGAGGCCGGTGAGTGGGTGGTCGACCTGCGCGACCGCACCGCCTTCGCGGCCGGGCACCTGGCGGGCAGCCTCAACTTCGGCCTGGACGGCCAGTTCGTCACCTACCTGGGCTGGCTGATCCCGTGGGGCACCCCGGTGACGCTGCTCGGCGAGAGTGCCGAGGACGTGGCCGAGGCCCAGCGCGAGCTGGTCCGCATCGGCATCGACCGCCCGGCCGCCATGGCCACCGGCGGCCCCGGCGACTGGGCCGGCGGCGAGCCCCTGGCCTCCTACGAGCGCGCCGCCTTCGGCGACCTGAAGGCCGTCCTCGGCGACGACGACCTCGTCGTCCTCGACGTACGCCGCGACCAGGAGCGCGCCGAGGCGCACATCCCGGGCTCGGTGCACATCCCCATTCACGAGGTGCCGGGCCGCCTCGACGAGATCCCCGCGGGCCGGGTCTGGGTGCACTGCGCCGGCGGCTACCGCGCCGGGATCGTCGCCGCGCTGCTGCACGCCCGCGGCCGTGACGTCGTCGCCGTCGACGACAGCTTCGACAACGCCCTCGGCCTGGGGCTGTGCGCCCTCCCCTCCGAAACCCCCGCATCCTCCGACAACCGACAGGAGATCAACGCGTGACCACCTCCACCACCCCCCGCAGCCTGACCATCGGCGAACTGCGCGCCAAGCTCGACTCGGCCAACCCGCCCCGGCTGCTCGACGTCCGCTCACCCGCCGAGTTCGAGGGAGCGCACATCCCCGGCTCCTACAACGTCCCCCTGGACACCCTGCGCGAGCACCGCGCGGAGCTGACGAAGCACCTGGACACCGACGTGGTGCTGGTGTGCCGCTCCGGCCAGCGCGCGGGGCAGGCCGAACGCGCGCTCGCCGAGGCCGGACTGCCCGGTCTGGCGGTCCTGTCGGGCGGCATGACCGCCTGGGAGAAGTCCGGTGCCCCGACGAACTACGGCCAGGAGCGCTGGGACATGGAGCGCCAGGTCCGCCTGGTCGCCGGCTCCCTGGTGCTGGTCGGCGCCGTCGGCAGTTTCTTCGTACCCGGCATGCAGGCGCTGTCCGCGTTCGTCGGCGGCGGACTGGCCTTCGCCGCGATCAGCAACACCTGCGCCATGGGCGTGATGCTGTCGAAGATGCCGTGGA
>Ga0247820_10000535_pt1 | contig 20263 bp, 13 predicted proteins | sample 13C_Glucose_Day1_2_FD_192480 | JGI IMG/M metagenome (GOLD analysis project Ga0247820, IMG submission 192480) | Soil microbial communities from agricultural site in Penn Yan, New York, United States - 13C_Glucose_Day14 | ecosystem: Environmental > Terrestrial > Soil > Agricultural land | place...
CCAGCCCGACTTCATCCTGCGCGACCGCTTCGATTCCGTCGAAGGCCTCTCGGGCTGGGTGCATGACGACGTCCTGACGGGCGCGGCGGTCCTGAGAGGCGCCGCGGGCGGCGCCGGCGCCGGCGTCAATGCCCCGCTCGACGAGAGCAACCTCAAGGCCGGCAACGTCAGCCTGATCGACGGACTGGCCGGCCTGCTCGGCACCACCGAAGCCGACCTCGCCCTGCTCGATCCGGAGACGACGGTGCTCGACATCACGCAGGGCGCCGAGATCATCATCGGCGGCGGCGGCAGCGACACCATCACCGGCAACCTGGGCGACGACATCATCGACGGCGACGCCTGGCTGGGCGCGTACATCGCGGTCGACATGCCGGAGGGCCAGGAGGACTTCCGCGTGAGCAGCATGGCGGAAATCCGCGACCGCATGCTCACCCGCGAAATCAATCCGGCCCAGCTGAGCATCGTGCGGGAGATCCAGTTCGACAGCGCCGCCGGCGACATCGACACCGCCGTCTACAACGGCAGCTTCGAGGAGTACACCGTCACCAGGGACATCGGCGTCGTGACCGTGGCGCACACCAACCAGGCCGCGACCACGCTGATCAACGACGGCACCGACACGCTGCGCAACATCGAGCAGCTGCAGTTCATCGACCGCATGGTGCAGCTGGGCCTGTCGATCAGCTCGCCCGCCGCCGTCTCCATCGCGGAGAACACGCAGGCCGTCACCACCGTGACCCTGAACAGCTTCGACCCGACGCAGCTGTACCTGTTCTCGCTCGATGGCACCGACGCGGCCCTGTTCGACATCGACGCGCTGGTCGGCACGATCTCCTTCATCACCGCGCCGAACTTCGAGGCGGCGGCCGACGCCGGCGCCAACAACGTGTACGACGTGACGGTCCACGTCACCGACGGCGTGCTGAGTGCCAGCCAGAACCTGGCGGTCAGCGTGACGAACGCCGACGACGCCGCCACCGGCACGGTCTCGATCGCGAGCTGGACCACCACCGACTCCGCGGCGACGCTGACCGCCGTGAGCACGGTGGTCGACGAGGACCTGCTCAACCTGCCGGCGGCGCAGCAGCCCCAGATCCAGTGGCAGCAGCAACTGGCCGACGGCAGCTGGCAGGACATCGCCGGCGCGACCGCCACCACCATCACGGGCCAGTCGGGCCGGATCGAACGCGCGGTGGTGCGCTACGACGACGGCTTCGGTCCCGCGGACCTGATCGCGTCGGCCGAGACGGCGGTGATCGGCACCTCGATCGGCGAAACGCTCAACGGCACGACGGGCATCGACATCATGCTCGGCCTGGGCGGCAACGACACGCTGATGGGCAGCGCCGGCAACGACAACATGATCGGCGGCTCCGGCACCGACACCCTCAACCTGTCGGCCACGTCGGCGGCGGCGACGGTGAACCTGACCGCCAACACCTCGACCAGCGCCGCGACCGGCAGCGACGTGCTGTCCGGCATCGAGAACGTCATCGGCAGCCAGGGCGGCGACACCATCACCGACGGCGCGGGCGCGAACGTGCTGACCGGCGGCGCGGGTGCCGACACCTTCATCATGACCAACGATGGCGCGCGCGACACGGTGAACGGCGCGGGAGGCAGCAACACGATCAACTACAGCGCCAACACGGCCGGCATCAACGTGACCCTGAACGAGGCCACGGCGGTGCAGGTCCTGGGAACGGGCACGGCGGGCGCCACGACCGACCTGATCAGCAACATCGACAACGTCATCGGCGGTTCGGGCAACGACACCATCGTCGGCGACGGCTCGGCCAACACCCTGGTCGGCAACGGCGGCGCCGACTCGCTGAGCGGCGGCGCGGGCGCCGACTCGCTGAGCGGCGCAGGGGGTGCCGACACGCTGACCGGCGGAGCGGGCAACGACGTGGTGGACGGCGGCGCCGGCAACGACACCCTGCTGGCCAGCACCAACGACGGCAACGACACGCTGATCGGCGGCGGCGGCACCGACCTGTACAACCTGTCGGGGACCACGGCCGGAGCGACGGTCAACCTGACCGCGAACACCTCGACCAGCGCGCAGACGGGCAGCGACGCGCTGCAGGGGATCGAGAACGTCACCGGCACCTCGGGCGGCGACACCATCACCGACAGCGCGGGCTCGAACGTCCTGACCGGGGGTGCCGGCGCCGACACCTTCATCATGACGAACGACAACGCCCAGGACACGATCAACGGCCTCGGCGGCACCAACACGGTGGACTACTCGTCGGCCACGGCCAACCTGAACGTGACGCTGAGCAACGGCGCCGTCGTCGCAGGCAGCGGCACCACCGCGGCCACCAGCGACATCATCAACAACATCAACAACTTCACCGGCGGCAGCGGCAGCGACACGATCACCGGGAACAACAACGGCAACGTGATCGTCGGCGGCGGCGGCAACGACTCCATCACGGGCGGCGGCGGCGCCGACAGCCTCTCGGGCGGCCTCGGCAACGACACGCTGAACGGGCTGGGCGGCAACGACACGCTCGATGGCGGTGCCGGCACCGACACGCTGCTGGGCGGCGCGGGGGACGACACGCTGAGCGGCGGCGCCGATGCGGACGTGCTGCAGGGGCAGGACGGCAACGACACGCTGACCGGCGGCGCCGGCAACGACACGCTGACGGGTGGCCTCGGGCAGGACATCCTGACCGGCGGCACGGGCTCGGACGTGTTCGACTTCAACGCGATCGCCGAGATCCCCAACGAGGCGCCCCTGCTGCGCGAGCGGGTCATGGACTTCACGACCGGCACGGACGACCTGGACTTCAGCACGATCGACGCCAATGCCAACAACGGCACGGCGACCAACGAGGCGTTCACGTTCAGCACGACCTCCGGCGACGGTTTCACCGCGCCTGCGCAGCTTCGCTATCACAACGAGGCCACGCCGGGGGTGGGAACGACCGGTTCGGTCATGCAGGCCAACGTCGGCGGCGCCAACGGCAACGTGACCGACGCGCAGGTCGCGCTGATCGGCGTCACCACGCTGGCGGCGGGTGACGTGATCCTGTAGCGCGGTCCGTCCGCTGTCCCGCCGATGCCGCGGTCCCGGGCCTTCAAGGCCCGGGAACCCGGCCCCTTCCCCGGCCCAAGAGCCCTTTTGTCGTCCCGAGGAGAGACTCATGCAGAAATCCGCACCCGGCCCGCGCAAGAGCGAGATCGCCCTGGCGCTGTCGGAGTTCAAGAGCGCGTTCTGGACGGTGGCCTTCTTCAGCGCCGTGATCAACCTGGTCGTGCTGACCCCCTCCATCTACATGCTGCAGGTGTACGACCGCGTGCTGGCCAGCCGCAACCAGACCACCCTGCTGATGCTGACGCTCATGATGGTCGGCGCCCTGCTCTTCATGGGCGCGCTGGAGTTCGTGCGCAGCTTCGTGCTGGTGCGCGTGGGCGCCCAGCTGGACATGCGCCTGAACAAGCGCATCTTCACCGCCGCCTTCGAGCAGAACCTGAAGAAGGCGGGCGGCAACGCCGGCCAGGCCCTGCAGGACCTGACGACGGTGCGCCAGTTCGTCACCGGCAACGGCCTGTTCGCGTTCTTCGACGCCCCCTGGTTCCCGGTCTACCTGGCCATCATCTTCTTCTTCAACATCTACCTGGGCATGTTCGCGCTGTGCGGCGCCGTCGTGCTGATCGCGCTGGCCTGGTTCAACGAATCGGCCACCCGCAAGCCGATGGGCGACGCGTCCGAGGTGGCCGTGGCCGCGAACACCATGGCGACCAACAACCTGCGCAACGCCGAGGTCATCGACGCGATGGGGATGCTGCCCCACATGATGGGCCGCTGGTTCGCCCTGCACAGCCAGTTCCTGAACCTGCAGGCCCACGCCAGCGAACGCGCGGGCGCCATCTCCTCGCTGGCCAAGTCCGTTCGCATCGCGATGCAGTCCCTGGTGCTGGGCTTCGGCGCGCTGCTGGTGCTGGACGGGAAGATGACCGGCGGGATGATGATCGTGGCCTCCATCCTCATGGGCCGCACGCTCAACCCGGTCGAACAGCTGATCGGCGCCTGGCGCAACTGGGACGGCACGCGCAACGCCTGGGCCCGCCTCAACCAGCTGCTGGCCGCCAATCCTGCGCGCCGCACCGGCATGTCGCTGCCCAAGCCGGAAGGCCGGCTGTCGGTCGAAGGCATCACCGCCGGCCCGCCCGGCGCCACCGTTCCCACGCTGCGCCAGCTGAGCTTCGCCATCGCCCCGGGTGACGTGCTGGGGGTGATCGGGCCGAGCGGCGCGGGCAAGTCCACGCTGGCGCGGTTGCTGGTGGGCGTGTGGCAGTCGGCGGTGGGAACCGTGCGGCTGGACGGCGCCGACGTCTACCTGTGGAACAAGGACGAACTCGGGCCTTCGGTCGGCTACCTGCCGCAGGACGTGGAGCTGTTCGCCGGCACCATGGCCGAGAACATCGCCCGCTTCGGCGAGATCGACTCCGCCAAGGTGGTCGAGGCCGCCAGGCGGGCCGGGGTGCACGAGATGATCCTGCAGTTCCCCCTGGGCTACGAGACGGTGCTGGGCGACGGCGGCTCGGGCCTCTCCGGCGGGCAGAAGCAGCGGATCGCGCTGGCGCGCGCCATGTACGGCGACCCGTCCCTGCTGGTGCTGGACGAGCCCAACTCCAATCTCGACGACGTCGGCGAGCGCGCCCTGGTGGATGCCATCGTCGACCTGCGCAACCGCGGCAAGACGCTGGTGCTGATCACGCAGCGCACCAGCGCGATCGGCGTGACCAACAAGCTGCTCGTGCTGCGCAACGGTGTCGGCGAGATGTTCGGCGCGACGGCCAAGGTCCTCACCGACCTGGCCACGGCCAAGGAGAAGAGCCAGGCGGCGCGCGCCGCCAATCCGATTTCCAACGACCCGGGCGCGGCACAGGCGCGCTCCATCCGGACCGAATAGCGAAGAGGAGACGACCATGAACGAATCGCGCAACGAAATCGCGCAGGCCGCGCGCAAGGATCTCGCCCAGGCGCGCGGTGAAGTCGCGCAGGCGCCGCGCACCGAGATCACGCCCGTGCAGACCGCGGTCGGCCTGCCCCTGGGCACGCTGGTCAACATCGATTCCCGCAAGCACGTGCGGCTGGGCTGGGCCGTCATCCTGGCCGGCGTCGGCGGCTTCGGGCTGTGGGCCTCGCTGGCGCCGCTGGACAAGGGCGTGCCCCTGACCGGCACGGTGACCGTGGCGACCAACAAGAAGGCGGTTCAGCACCAGGTGGGCGGCACGGTCGACGCCATCCTGGTCCGCGAGGGCGACGTGGTGAAGGCCGGCGACCCGCTGGTGCGCATGAACGCGGTGCAGGCGCGCGCCACCGCGGAAGCGGTGCGGGTCCAGTACTTCAACGCCCGTGCCACCGAGGCGCGGCTGCTGGCGGAGCGGGACAACCGGGCCTCGATCGCGTTTCCGGCCGACCTGCTGGACAAGGAGCAGGACACGCGCGTGTCGGCCATGCTGAGCCTGCAGCGGCAGCTGCTGTCCTCGCGCCAGTCGGCCATCCGCACCGAGCTCGCCGCCCTGGACGAGAACGTGATCGGCCTCACCCTGCAGAACAGGGGCCTGGAGGAAGCGCGCCAGGGCAAGCGCGAGCAGCTCACGTACCTGAAGGAGCAGCTGGACGGGATGCGCGACCTGGCGGCGGAGGGCTACGTGGCGCGCAACAAGCTGCTGGAACTGGAGCGGCTGTACGCGCAGATCAACACCGGGATCGCCGAGGACAACGGCAGCATCGGCCGCGGCGCGCGGCAGATCTCCGAGCTCCGGCTGCGCCGCATCCAGAAGCAGCAGGAATACCAGAAGGAGGTGCGCACCCAGCTGTCCGAGGCGCAGAAGGACGCCGAGGCGATGCTGAACAAGCTGGCCAGCCTGGACCACGAGGTCACCAACACCATCGTGCGCGCCCCGGTCGACGGCACGGTGGTCGCGATGAGCGTGTTCACCCACGGCGGTGTGGTGCCCGCGGGCTTCCGCATGATGGACATCGTGCCCAGCGACGACCCGCTGATCGTCGACGGCCAGCTGCCGGTGCACCTGATCGACAAGGTCAACCCGGACCTGAAGGTGGACCTGATCTTCTCCGCCTTCAACCAGACCCTGACTCCGCACATCCCGGGCGTCGTGACCCACGTGTCGGCCGACCGCATCGTCGACGAGAAGACCGGCCAGCCCTACTACCAGCTGAAGGCCAGGGTCGCGCCCGAGGGGATGAAGATGGTCTCGCAGCTGCAGGTGCGTCCCGGCATGCCGGTCGACATGTTCGTCAAGACCGGCGAGCGGACCATGATGAATTACCTGCTCAAGCCCATGATCGACAACGCCAAGATGGCGCTGAAGGAGGACTGACGTGGGCACGAACGGAAGAACGAGCCTGAAGCTCACCGCGGTCGCGACGCTGCTGGCCGCGGCCGCCGTCCCGGCCTCGGCACTGGGCCTGATCGAAGCCTACGAGCTCGCCGTCAAGAACGACGCGTCCTACCGCGCCGCGCAGTTCGAGAACGAGGCGGCCCAGCAGTTCGCCGTCCTGGGCCGCTCCAACCTGCTGCCCAACATCGCGGCGACCTACTCGCCTTCGCGCAACCGCGCGGACGTCACCAACACCGTGACCGGCGGGACCGACGACCGGCGCTACGGCGCGTTGTCCGCCGCCCTGCAGCTGCGGCAGCCCCTCTTCCACCCCGAGGGGATGGCGCGCTACCGCCAGGGTGTCGCGCAGACCAGGGGCAGCGACGCGCAGTTCGCGTCCAGGAGCCAGGAGCTGATCGTGCGCGTGGCCTCGGCCTACACCTTCGCCAAGTACGCGGAGGACCAGCTGGCGCTGGCGGTCGCGCAGCGCGAGGCGCTGGCCGAGCAGCGGCTGACCAACCAGCGCCTGTTCCTGCGCGGCGAAGGCACCCGCACCGACGTGGTCGAGACGCAGGCGCGTTTCGACCTCGCGGTGGCTCAGGTGCTGGAGGCGAACGACAACGTGACCAACGCGCGCAACGCGCTGGCGGCGATGATCGGCCGCGACGTGACGCGCCTGGACGAGTTGAACGACGACTTCAACGTCGGCCAACTGGTACCGGGCGCATTCGAGGACTGGCGGAACATCGCGCTGTCCACCAACCCGGAACTGCAGGCACGACGGCACGCGGTCGACGTCGCCCGGGAAGAAGCCAACCGGCACCGCGCCGGCCACCTGCCCCGCGTGGACCTGGTGGCCAGCGTCGGGCGGACCGACTCGGACACGATCAACACCTTCAACCAGAAGGCGACGGTGCGAAGCGTCGGGGCCCAGCTGACGGTGCCCATCTATTCCGGCGGCGCGGTCACGGCGGCGGTGTCGCAGGCCGAGGCGAACGCCGAGCGCATCCAGGCCGAGCTGGACGCCGCCACGGCCGAGACGACGGTCGAGCTGCGCAAGCAGTTCGACCTGACCGCGAGCAGCGCCGCCCGCCACGACGCGGCGCGCGCGGCGCGCGACTCCGCCCAGCTGCTGCTCGAGGCCACTCGCCGCAGCGTCGCGGGGGGCCAGCGCATCAACCTGGACGTGCTCCAGGCCCAGCAGCAACTGTTCGACTCCCGGCGTGCCCTCGCGCAGGCCCGCTACAACCACCTGCTCAGCCAGCTGCGCCTGCGCCTGGCGGCCGGCGTGCTGCAGCTGTCCGACCTGGTGGACATGTCCCGCTACTTCAAGACCACGGCCCCGGGCGGGTGAGGCGTTTGCGAGACCATCGGGCGAGCCGCCGTGCGACATGGACACACCGACCATCACCTCCGCCCGCAACACCCTCATCGGCCTGCTGCCGCGCGAGGATGGACGGGATCTGGAGTCGATGTGCCGGCCGGTGCTGCTGCAGGCGGGCGAGATCCTGCAGGAGGCCGACGCGCCCACGCGCCACGTCTACTTCCCGACCGACGCCCTGATCTGCCAGTTCGCCACCCTGGAGCACCAGCCCACCGTGGAAGTGGCGATGGTGGGCCACGAGGGCCTGGTGGGCATCCAGCTCGCGCTGGGCGCGCGCTCGGCGCCGCTGATGGCGATGGTGCAGGAAGGCGGCACCGCGCTGCGGGTGGACGCGGAGGACTTCTGCGACCGCTTCGACGCCAGCCCGGCGCTGCAGGCGGCCGTGCACCGGATGGCCGAGATCACGCTTCGCCAGATGGCGGCTTCCACCGCCTGCCTGCAGATGCACCAGCTCGCTTCGCGGCTGGCGCGCTGCCTGCTCAAGACGCAGGACCGCATGGGTCCGCGCGAGATCCACGTCACGCAGCAGTTCCTGGCCGACATGCTCGGCGTGCGCCGCGTGGGCATCACGGCGGCCGCCAAGGAGATGCAGCGCAGCGGCCTGATCGACTACAGCCGCGGCACGCTCACCGTGCTGGACCGGCAGGGCCTGCGCGCCGTCTCGTGCAGCTGCTACAAGATCGACCGCCTGCTGTTCTCCGCGCTGCTCAAGCCGGCGCTCCTGCGGCCGCCGGCGTCGCCGCTGACGCCGCGTCAACCGCGCTGACGCCGGCGCCGCCGCTCGTTCACGGCACCACGTCGAACCGGCCCATCATCTGGTGGTCCTCGTGCTCCATGTTGTGGCAGTGGAAGACGAACGGGCCCAGGTAGTCCTCGAACTTCACGAACACGTCCACCTCGCTGTTCGGGCCGAGCAGGATGGTGTCCTTGCGGGCGACGCCATCTCGCTCGACGCTCTGGCCCGAGTCGTTGCCGGTGCCGTCGAACGGCAGCCGCCCGTTGCGCCGCAGCACCCGCATGAACTCGTGGTGCACGTGGATCGGGTGCCACCAGCCGCCGCCCTTGTTGACCAGGCGCCAGATCTCGCCGATGCCGCGCCGCGGCGTGGCATCGATGCGCGCGAGGTTCCCGGCCAGCCGGCCGTTGATCGCCCACTGGCCGTTGGTGCGCTCGAACTCGAAGGTGCGGGTGCGCGCCGCGGCGAGGTCGGCGGCAGGGACGACGGGGAACGGCCGCAGCTCGGCCGGCACCCGGCTCGGGTCGGGCACCGCTTCCTCGAGCACGAACTTCAGGAGGCGCGTGCCGCGCGAGACCAGCTCGGGCCGCTCGAAGGTGCCGCGCGGGCCGCGGCCGTCGTCCTGCCGCAACCGGTTCTCCAGGTACAGCTCGCTGAACTGCCGGAAGGGCGTTGCGCCGAAATCGACCACCACTTCGATGCGCTCGGCCATGCCCAGCAGGACACCGTTGCTGCGCGGCACCGGCCGTGACAGCAGCCCGCCTTCGGTGGCGATCTGCGTCATCGGCCAGGAGCGGCCCTGGCCGTCGGCGAGGAACAGCTGGTAGATGCGCGCGTTCGATCCGTTCAGGAAGCGCAGCCGGTACTTGCGCCGCTTCACCGGCACGAAGGGCTGCACCATGCCGTTGACCAGGTAGTCCCGGCCGAGGAAGCCGTCGGTGTTGAACACGTCGTACACCAGCTGGCCGTTGGCGTCGAAGGTCTTCTCCTGGAACACCAGCGGCAGGTCGAACGCGCCGCTGGGCAGCTGCAGCGCGAAAGGCAGGCCCGCCGCGTTGGTCTCGTCGCCGGTGTCGCGCGTCGCGTCGAGGATGCCGGCGCGGTTGGGATCGTCGGGATCGACGCTCGGGTTGTCGTAGACCAGGAAGAACCCCGCCAGTCCGCGGTAAACGTTGGGCGCGGTGAAGTCGAGCAGGTGGTCGTGGTACCAGAGCGTGGAGCCGCGCTCGACGTGGCGCCCGTGGTTGCCGGCGTCGCTGAAGAAACCGGGCTCGGTGAGCGGGTAGGCGTAGTCCATGTGCCCGCCGCGCCGATATGTCACCTTGAACGGCGTGCCGTCCGCCAGCGTGAAGTCGTGCGGATAGCCGTCGAAGCGGGCCGGCTGGTGTCCGCCGTGCAGGTGCACCGTGCTGACCGGCTCGCCGAAGCCGCGGTGTTCTTCCACCGAAGGCAGCTGGCTCTCGTGGCGGACGATGGTCCCGATGAAGCCGTTGTGGTTGGAGAGGAACCGCTTGAAGGTCGGGCCCAGCGCGAAGTTCCACGGCCCGCTCGAGTTGCCGTCGCGGTAGCCCCAGATCCGCGTGGCCGGCAGCTCGGAATGGAACTTGACCGAACGCACCTCGGCCACCACCCGGTAGAACGCCGCCTTGCCCCTGGCCTGGGTGGGATCGACGTAGGTCGCCGCTTCCGCATCGAGGTCGCCGAAGGGCAGCTGGTTCGGCGCCCAGTCGATGGCCTGCGGTTCGGGAGGCACGGGCAGCCGGTCCATGAAGGGCGTCAGCGGGCGCGCCTGCGCCTGCGGCGACGGCGACCAGGACACCAGGGCTCCCGCGGAGCCCAGCAAGCCGAGTTGGACGAGGTCGCGCCGGTTCATGCGGGTCTCCTTCAGATCCAGCGGGTGAGGCCGTCGAAGATGCGCTGCGGATCGGCCAGCGCGGACACGCGGCTCCAGCGGCCGCGCGCCTCGTTGCCGTACACCAGCATCCCGGTGTGCTGCGTCTTGTCCCGGTCCTTCACCGGGTCGCGGTCGAACACGCCGAGCCGGCGGCGGATCAGTTCGGTGTCCCTGCGGCGCCCGGTCAGGAATCGCCAGCCGGGACGCACGCCGAACCGGGCGGAATAGGCCTTCAGGATGGCCGGCGTGTCGTTCGCCGGATCGATGCTGATCGAGGCGAACCGCACTTCACGTCCCAGGCGATCGCCCAGCAGCGGCTGCACCTTCGCGAGGTTGGCGATGGTGGACGGGCAGATGTCGGCGCATTGCGCGAAGACGAAGCTGATGGCCACGACGTGGTCGCCCCGCACCAGGTCGTCGTAGAAGCGCACGGGCCGGCCGTCCTGGTCGAGCAGCAGCGCGTTGTGGAAGTCGGCGCGGCCGGGTGGTGACGCACTGGGCGCCGCCTTGACCCCGGCCTGCAGCACGCAGGCGGCCGCGAGGCCGGTGAGCAGGCTGCGCCGCCGCAGGAATCGAGTCTCCTCGGCGATGTTCGACATCACGACCTCCCGGGCGCAGTCAGTGTGTGGTCAGTTTTGGATCGCCGCGGCAAAGGGGCAAGCGTTGGCGTTCGAGCCACGGCTCCTGTGTTCGAGGGATGGGCCTGCACCAACGGATGTGCGGCCCCCCACGCAAGCGCCCTTGCTGCGCTCGCCGCGGCCATGTCTCATCCGGTTGGACTCGCGCCGCTTCGCCGTGCCGCGGTCGCTTGTCGGAAAGCACTCACGTCGAGCGCGCGTGTCACGCTTGCTCTCACCTGTTTGCGGTCGTCACCCGCTGGGCAAGGAGAGCGAGTCGAGGCGTCGTCCTGCGCGCGTGGAACTTCCTCCCACCTATCCTCCCAAGCCACCAGAACACGAACAACAAATTCGTGGAGGGAGACCTTCAAAGGAGTTCTCCGTGGCCTTCATCTCCCATCGCTCCCTCGCGGCACCGGTCCTGCACGGCCGTCGCCGCTTCCTTGCCGGCAGCGCGGCGGCGGCGGCAGCCGCATTCACCACCTCGCGGGCCTCGGCCCAGCTGACCACCGGCAATCCGCTGCAGAACGCGCCCGCCGGCTGCACGACCGTGCCGGATATGCCCACGCCGGCCCGGCCCGATCCGCAGGACGCCTCACGCGTGTTCAGCGCGGCCGAGACCGTGCTGGCCTTCCGCAACCACGGCATGCAGGCGGAGTTCCTGCGCGAGCCGCTCACTCCGCTCGGCGGCCATTACCTGCTGATCCACTTCGACGTGCCCCAACTGCAGGCCGACGGCTATTCCGTCGCCATCGGCGGCCGGGTCAACAACCCGACGACGATCAGCCTGGCGGCGCTGAAGGCGCGGCAGGTGATCCAGCAGGTGGTGACGCTGGAATGCGCGGGCACCGGCCGGTCCACCCTGCATCCGCGCGCGGTCTACGTGCCCTGGTTCAAGGAAGCCATGGGCACCTATCGATGGACCGGCACGCCGCTGCGATCCATCCTCGAGCAGGCCGGGCTGATGAACGACGCGGTCGAGGTGCTGTTCACCGGCTGGGACGCGGGCATCGACCTGGGCGTGGAGCACGCCTTCGAGCGCTCGCTGCCGATCAAGGAAGCGCTGCGCGACGAGGTGATGCTGGCCTGGGAGCACAACGGCCAGCCCTTGCTGCCCCAGCACGGCTTCCCGCTGCGCCTGGTGGTGCCCAGCTGGTACGGCATGGCCAGCGTGAAGTGGCTGCGCGCGATCACGGTGCTCAACGAGCCGTTCCGTGGCGTGGAGCAGTCCAAGGTCTACCGCTTCCAGCAGGTCGCGGGCGAACCCGGAGAACCCGTCACCTTCAAGCGGGTGCACTCGCTGATCATGCCGCCGGGCCTGCCGGACCTGATCACCCGCCAGCGCTTCCTGGCGCCCGGCCCGGTGGTCCTGCAGGGCACGGCCTGGTCGGGCGCGGGACGCATCGTCAAGGTCGAGGTCAGCACCGACGACGCCTCCACCTGGGCCGACGCCACGCTGGTGCCGGTGTCGCCGGACCGCTTCGCCTGGACCCAGTGGCGCTTCGACTGGAACGCGACCGAAGGCGAACACATCCTGGCCTGCCGCGCCACCGATGAAGCCGGCGACGTGCAGCCGATCAATCCCCAGGAACGCTGGAACCGCCAGGGCATGGGCGTGAACGGCGTGCAGCGCATGCACGTGACCGTGATGCCCGGCATCGGCAGCTCGCGTCCGCAGGTGCCTTCGCAGTCGCGGGTGGTGGTGCGCGGCGCCGAGGCGGTGCCCGTGCCCAACGTCGTCAATACGCAGGCGACGCCGAGGTCCTAGCGAGACGCGCGGCGACGGCCGCCAGCCGCCGCTCCAGCGCGAGGCCCGCGCTGCGCGCGGCGCGCTCCTCTTCGCGATCACCGCGCAGCGCGGCCGCGGCGGCCAGGCGCGGCCAGGGCGCGGTCCAGGCCGGCGCCGCGCGACGCGCCGACTGCGCGTGGCCGGCGGCCGTGTCCGCATCGCCCGACTGCAGCGCGGCATCGGCCAGCAGCAGCCAGGCCTGCACCCGCGTCTCGTCGTCGCGGGAGGCGCGATCCAGCCAGGGCCGGGCCTGGGCCGCCTCGCCGCGCACGAGCAGCAGGCGGCCGATGTCCAGCGCGAGCTCCGGATGCCCCTCGCCACCGTCGGCGGAACGGGCATGGCACATGACCGCGTCGGCGAGCCGGCCGAAGCGCGCGTGCAGCAGGCCGAGCGCGACCCAGGCCGCGGCGAGTTTTTCCGGCGCGGCCGGCCATGGATCCAGCCGTCGCTGCAGTTGCATCAGCTGCGCGAGCGACAGGGGCTGGGCGCGCGCACGCACGGCGCCCAGCGTGGCGAGCAGGTCGTCTTCGACGGGCGCGGGCTCCGGTTCCTCCTCGCGCCCTTCCCAGCAGGCGGCGATCCGCTCCGCGATGCCGGCCAGCGCGGGCGGCATGAAGCCCGTGCCGGCCGAGCGGGCGATCGTGAGCTCGTGCGAGCCGCGCAGCCAGTCGCGCAGCGCCTCGCAGGTTTCGACCGGCGAACACCACAGGCGGTCCTGCGGCACTTCGACGAAGTAGTCGGCGTCGATGTCCACGAGCAGCGGTGCTTCGAGCTTCATGGCCCGAAGCTGCGGCAGCGTCCCGATCACCATCGGCAGCCCGAGCAGCTCGCCTTCCAGCCAGCCGCCCCGCGTGGCGCGGAACGACTCCAGCTGCTCGATGGTGACGCCTTCCATCTGCTGCAACCCGGCCAGCGCGGTGGCGAAGCCGAACGCCAGCACCTGCGGCGGCGCCACCCACACCAGCCGCCGAACGATGCCCAGGCGCGAAGCCGCGTACAGGAAGTCCTCGATGCCGAAGCAGGCATCGCGAAACGGATGCAGCGGATGCGGGCTCTCCAGAGCGCGCATCGCGTCGCCGTCCCCGCAACGCGCCAGCCGCTCGATGCGCGCCGCGTCGATGAACTGCAGGTCCAGGTGCGCGTCCAGGCACACCAGCGTCGCGCCGCGCACGCCGCGGTTTCGCCAGTGGGCGAGCACGGTGGAGTGCTCCTCGAAGACGATCGCCGCCATGTCCGCTAACCGGGCTTGCGCGCCACGAAGCGCCCCACGGTGAAGGCGCCGATCTGCGCCGCCTTGCCCAGCACGACGAGCGCTTCCATGATCTGGCGCCGCATCGGCTCGGCGGTCTGGCGCGCCTCTTCGGCGACCGCCGCGCGAGCCTCGCGGTCGGACAGGAAGCCGCGCAGGAGCGGCATCTCCTCGCGCATGTCGAGCGCCAGCTCCACCTCGAAGCCGGCGGCGCGCATCAGCGCCGCGTACTGGCCCACGGTGCCCAGCGCCGGGATGGCCCACGCTTCCTCGACGCGGGCGCACCAGGTCCAGCGCAGCACAGGTTCGGCGCCCTCGCCCGCCAGCCAGTCCTCGCCCGCCAGGCAGCCGCCAGGGCGCAGCACGCGGAAGGCCTCGGCGAAGAAGGCCGCGCGGTCGGTGAAATGGCAGGCCGACTCGAAGAACAGCACGGCGTCGAACGAGCCGGCTTCGTACGGCAGCGCGTGGCTCCAGCCGGTGTCGAACCGCACCCGCTCCTGCAGCCCGAGCTCGCGCGACCGCGCCAGCGCCAGTCCGCGCTGCTCCGTGTTGGGCGTGAGGCCATGCACCTGCGCGCCGAGGGCGCGAGCCAGGTGGCAGGCGGTTCCGCCGACGCCGCAGCCCACGTCCAGCACCCGACTGCCGGCGGCGATGCCGGCGCTGCGCGCCACCAGCAGTTCCATGCGAAGCTGGTCCGCGGGACCGATGGGCCCCTGTTCGGGATAGAAGCCGGTGTGCCAGTGGTCGCCCAGGAACTCCCGGTAGAACGGGATGCAGAGCGTGTAGTAGCGGTCGACGAGCTCGGCGGAGGCCGGCTCCCCACTGGCCATCGCGGCGAGGGCCGCGAGCGTGTTCACTTGTACGTGTTCCCTCGCATGAGAGCGGCGCCCGACATCCCCTTCAGCGCCGGGAAGTCGACCTTGCAGCGGATGCCCGCCGGCAGCTTGCCGGCGGAGTTGGGCAGTTCGAGCCGCACGCCGAAGGTGCCGCTGGCGGTGTCGAACACCGAGTCGACCACCTTGAGCCTGGCGGTGTAGGCGCCGCCCAGGCCTTCGGGCATCACGTCCGCCGTGCCGTGCGCCTGCAGCTTGCCGTAGGCCGCGAGCGGCAGCACGGCTTCGACGCGCAGCGGCTCGACCTGCACCAGCTTCAGGATGGGCTTGCGGCCGGTGCCCGATTCGGCCAGGTCGCCGGGATTGAGCATGCGGTCCACCACCACGCCGTCGAACGGGCTGCGCAGCACGCGCCGCTGCAGCAGGTCCTGCGCGTGGCGCAGCTCCAGCGCGGCCTGCTGCTTGTTCTCGCGGGCGTCGCGCAGCTCGGCTTCGATGATGCGTTTCTCGGCCTCGGCCTCGTCGCGCGCCTGCGCGGTCACGAAGTTCTTCGCCTGCAGGTCGGTCGAGCGATCCAGCTTCCTGGTGGCGTAGTCGAGGCGGCTCTCGGCGGAAGCGAGCCGGCCCTGCGCCTCCGCGCGATGCCGCGCCAGCTGCACGGCCGACGTCTCGGCGGCCGACTCCAGCTGCACCAGCACCTGGCCCGCGCGCACGCGGTCGCCGCGCTGCACCAGCACCTTCTCGATCAGCCCTTCGACCGGGCTGCGCAGCTCCACGGTCTGGTTGGGCAGGATCAGGCAATCGAAGGGATTGGCCGCGGCGGTGTGCGCAACGGCGAGGCCGATCAGGGCGATGGCCGCCGCACGGCCGGGACGCTTGTTCATTCGCTCTTCCCCGTGAAGGCCAGCATGCGATCGAGCTGGCGGTCCTGCTTGAGATTGTCCATTCGCACCGCGCGATGGCGGCGCTCGGCCGAGCGCTGCGCGAGCTTGCGCAGCGCGCGGAAGGCCGCCGGCGGCGGCGTTCCGGCGTCGAGCGCGCGCGCCAGCGTGGCCGCCAGCGTCGGCGCATGCACCTGGAACAGCTCGTCCTCCAGCGACACGATGTCCTCGCAGCTGCCCGGATCGCCCTGTCGCGCGCAGCGGCCCACCAGCTGGCGGTCGACGCGGCGCGAGTCGTGGTACTCGGTCAGGATGACGTGCAGGCCGCCGCGCTCCTCCACGCCCGGCCCGAGTTCGATGTCGGTGCCGCGGCCGGCCATGTTGGTGGCCACCGTGATGCGGCCGCCCTCGCCCGCCCGCGCGACCACGTCGGCCTCGCCGGCATCCTGCTTGGCGTTGAGCAGCGAGTGCGCCAGGCCACGCGCGGTGAGCAGCGCGCTGATCTCCTCCGACGCCTGCACAGAGCGCGTGCCGATCAGCACCGGGCGGCCCTCGGCGGAAAGACGCTGCGCGACATCGGCGATGCGCTCCCACTTCTCAGCCGCCGTCGCGAACACCGTCGCCGGCAGCACCTCGCGCCGCGAAGGCCGATGCAGCGGCACCGGCGCCGTCTCCAGCCCGTACACGCCGCGGATCTCGCGCGCGACCTCGGTGCCGGTGCCCGTCATGCCCGACAGGTGCAGGTAGCGGCGGAAGAGCCGCTGGTAGGTCAGGCGCGCCAGCGTCTCGCGCCGGGCCGTGGTCTCCACGCCTTCCTTCAGCTCGATCATCTGGTGCAGGCCGCGCTCCCACGAGCGGTCCGGCATCACGCGGCCGGTGGACTCGTCGACGATCTGCACCTTGCCCTCGACCACCACGTAATGCTGGTCGCGCCGGTACAGGTGCAGCGCCGACAGCGCCTGGCGCGCCAGCTCCTCGCGGCCGCGCACCGAGGTCCAGGGCCCGCCACGTCTCGCCGCCTCGACGTCCAGCCGCATGCGGCCCTCGTCGGTGAGCGTCACCGAATGATCGGCCGGGGTCACGCGGAAGTGGCGACCCTCCTCCATCTCGCCGGCCACGTCGAGCGCGGCGGCGCCGTGGGCCGCCTCCTCGGCGTCGCCGCGGCCCGCCGAGAGGATGAGCGGCGTGCGCGCCTCGTCCACGAACACGCTGTCGGCCTCGTCCACGATGGCGAAGTACAGGCCGCGCAGCACGGTGTCCTCGCCCGCCGACTCGTCCCCGGCCAGCCGCCGCAGCGACTGGTGCAGGCGGCTGCTGCGTCCCTGCAGCGCGACGCGGTCGCGCAGGTAGTCGAACGCGACCTCCTTGTTGGTGGCGTAGGTGATGGCCTGCGCGTAGGCGCGGCGGCGCAGCGGCTTCTCCTGGCCCTGCATCACGACGCCCACGCCCAGGCCGAAGAACTCGTACAGCGGCGCCATCTTCTCCGCGTCGCGCTGCGCGAGGTAGTCGTTGACGGTGATCACGTGGACCGGGTAGCCGGCCAGCGCGGCGGTGCAGGCGGGCAGCGTCGCCGAGAAGGTCTTGCCCTCGCCGGTCGCCATCTCGACCAGGCGGCCGCGCAGCAGCGCGTAGCCGGCCATCAGCTGCGTGTCGTAGTGGCGGCGGCCCAGCGTGCGCTCGGCCGCGCAGCGGATCAGGGCGAAGCTCTGGGCGGCGGTGTCCAGCGTGAAGCCTTCGCGGCGCAGGCGACCTCGCATCGCGCCCGCGTGGGCGCGCAGGCCCTCGTCGGTCAGCAGGCGCAGCGGCGCTTCCGCGCGTTCGGTGGCGGCGGCGATCTGGCGCATCTCGCCCGACAGGCCGGCCAGCGCCGCGCGCAGCGGAAGCACGGTGGCGCCGTACAGAGCCTCGGCCAGCCGGTCGTGCCAGCCGGGCTCGTCGTCCGCGCGCTCGGCGTAAGGCCGCCCGCCGGCCAGCGCGACGTCTGCGAAGAGCGCCTGGTGGCTAGACATGGAAATGCGAGAGGAAGAGCCTGCGCGCGGAGCGCAGCCATTGCACGCCCAGCGGCTCGCCGGGATGCTCGAAGCGGGCATGGACCCGCTCGCCGAAGAAGAACGGCACCTGCGCGCCACCCGCGCCCTGCACCGCCACGTCGAACTGGAAGGTCCGCTCCAGCGTGCGCGGGCCGCGGCTGTCACGAACGTCCACCGCCATGCGGCCGCCGCCCTCGACGGAGAGCACGCGGCTGGGCAGGTATTCCTCGCCGGACGGCACCTCGCGCTCCAGCCGGCCCTGCAGCACCACGTCGGGCCGATGCGCGAGGCGCACCTCCACCCGCTGCGAGGCGAGCCGCACCGCGTCGGCCTCGTCCTGCGAGGCGACCACGCGCGCGACGAGCCGCGGCTTCTCGACCACGTGGCCCAGCACGTCGCCCTGGCGGAAGTGCCGGCCCGGCAGGTCGCGCGGGCGATCGACCATGAAGGTGCCCGCGCCGGCCGCGCGCACCGTGAGCTGGTCCACGCGTTGCTGCACGATGGCCAGGGCCGAGCGCTCGGCCTGCAGCTGTTCCATCGCCATCGCGGCCTGGGCGCGGTCGACGTCGAGGTGCGCCAGGTAGATCGCTTCCAGTTCCTCGACCTTGGCCTGCCCCACGCGGTGCATCGCCTCCAGGCCGGGGTTGCGCACCTGCACCAGCACGTCGCCCGCTTGCACGCGGCTGCCGGGCTCGGCCACCAGGCGTTCGACGAAGCCGTCCTGCCCCGCGCGCACGATCGCCTCCTGCGGCATCCAGGCCACGCCTTCGGCGACGGTGCGGTGGGGCGCGGGCACGACGAACAGCAGCACCAGCGCGAAGACCGCCACGCCGGCGCACACGCCGACCGCGCGGCGGCGGTGCTTTCGCAACTGCGGACTCGCGACCACGTGGCGCAGCGCCTTGGCCACCGGCACCACCGCCATCGCGGCGACCGCCCAGATCGCCAGCAGCACGCCGACGAAGAAGAACTGGCCCGCGATGAAGAGCGCGATGGCGACCGTCACGAACAGGCGGTAGATCGTGGACAGCAGGCCGTAGGCGACCAGCCAGCCCTTCTCCCGCGGCGTCGTTTCCGTCGTCATCGCGTCCTCGCGGCCGAACGCGTGGCGCTCGAACAGGTAGCCCCAGTAGCGCGTGGCCCGCTGCGCGAGGTTGGGGATCTCGATCAGGTCGGCCAGGACGTAGTACGCGTCGTAGCGCAGCAGCGGGTTGCCGTTGAACAGCAGCGTGGACACGCCGGCCACCAGCATGATGTTGAACAGGATGGCCCGCACCAGCGAGGGCTCGACCAGCAGCCACAGGTAGAACGCGAGGGCAGCGATGAACAGCTCCACCGCCATGCCCGACGCCGCGACCACCGCGCGCTCCAGCTTCGACCGGAACACCGTCGCCGCCGAAGCCTCCACGTAGGGCACGGGGATCATCACCAGCAGCACGACGCCCACGTCGTGCACCTCGCCGCCGCCGCGCTTGACCGCGGCCGCGTGGCCGAACTCGTGCAGCGCCTTGATCAGCGGGAACACCAGCCAGAGCAGCAGCAGGTTGTCGGCGGCCAGCACGCGGTCGGAGAAGTTGCCGGTGAGCGCATCCCAGTTCGGCGCCAGCAGCAGCAGCGCCGGCAGCACCGCGGCCAGCCAGAGCAGGCCGCCCCGGCGGCTCCACAGCAGGTCGATCAGCGGCCGCAGCTTGTTCAGGACCGCGTCCGGGTCCCACAGGTGCAGCCGGATCGCCATCGGGTTCAGGTACGAGCGCATGCGCGTGGAGCGCTCGTGCTTGCGGCCGCGCTCGAACAGCTCGGCGACGTCGGGCGTGGCCTCGCTTTGCAGCAAGTCGGCCTGATGCAGCTGGCCGAGCAGGCGGATCACCTCGTCCTGGGTGGGCGCGTCCTCGCCCAGTCGCAGGTTCGTCATCTCCCACAGCTGCTGCACCGTGCGCTTGCCGTCCATGGCGGCGATCAGCCAGCGCGCCGCCGGCGTGAAGCGGTGCACGCGGTGCGTGATCGGGTCCTGCAGCAGGTACCAGAGCGCGCCGCGGTAGCGCATGCGATGCAGCCGCGCGTGGCTGCGCAGCCGCGGCTGCAGGCCGGCGACGCGGTACCAGGAACTGGAAAGCAGCGGCTCGGTCATGGCGCTTCGTCGTCCCCGCGGAGGCGGGGATCCAGTGCCTCCGTCGGAGTCCGCAGAAGGCGGACGCTCTGGATTCCCGCCTTCGCGGGAATGACGACGGGCTGGTTCATCACCCGAACCACCGCCAGGCCGCCAGCTGCAGCCACTCGACCATCGAGTGCGTCCAGATCCACACCAGCCGGCGCTCGCCGACCTCCACCTTGCCCACGCCTTCCATGCCCGGACGCAAGCGCGCGTCGGCCTGGTCGAGCTGGGCCTCGACGCGGAAGTGGTTGCGGCCCTCCTGCGGCGTGGACACCGGCGTGATCTGCCGCACCGTGAACGGCAGCCGCTCGAACGGCAGGCCGGCC
>Ga0247820_10000536_pt1 | contig 20244 bp, 30 predicted proteins | sample 13C_Glucose_Day1_2_FD_192480 | JGI IMG/M metagenome (GOLD analysis project Ga0247820, IMG submission 192480) | Soil microbial communities from agricultural site in Penn Yan, New York, United States - 13C_Glucose_Day14 | ecosystem: Environmental > Terrestrial > Soil > Agricultural land | place...
CAATCTTGGTGTTCTCAGGCGGCTTACCGTTGAACTTCTTGCGCGACGCTGGCGCTTTGGTGCTGGCGAAGTATCGTTCGGCAACGCTGATGCACTGCTTACGGAGCAGCGTGTTGACGGTGATTTCCTGAGCGAATACCCAGGTGTCAATCTCACGCACGGTACCGCCGATGAACTTGGTGACGATGTGATCGTACAAGGTGGCGCCTTCATAGCGCGTCTCCTCAAGCTCCTCGACTGTCATCACAATGCAGCAGGTACTCAGATCGGTAATGTCTGCGGCGATAAGCGACTCGCGGATGTCCGTATAGTCGGTCGGGCCTTCGTAGGTTGCAAGGCCGCGATACACCGTCTCGACAACATCATCACCGTCTTGCTCGCGTGTGGCGAAACGTGCCTGTCCTGTGGACAGCATATCAAACAGCACGGCGTCAGGAATCCAAACACGCGCATCGAAGAACCGTTTGAGTTCCATGCGGTGGTTGATCGAAAATTCCTTGCGCATGAAGATGTGGAGGAGCGTGCCGTCGAAGTGCACCAGCTTGATGTAGCTGTTGAAGATCGAGGTCATCGCCGACAGCGTCATCTGGTAGGCATGCACCTTGGTGCCTTCGTAGATCGCAAACTCCTCTTGCCCCTTAGCTGCGAGCTTGGCCTCCGCCTCTGCCATGGCAGCATCTGGAAGTTTCAACTCCCATCTAAGGCTTGCGTCGGCTGGCTTCGACAATTCGTTGGTAGCGTGTTGCATTTTCGATAATCCCCATTATCTGAGCGTCTGGTCGTGCTTCCCGTAGCACGTCGAGCAGGATACAGGACGTGTCCAGTATGCGTGCGTCGTCGGCAATGTCGAGCCCGTCAAAGAAGCCGGCTGCTTCTGACAGGCGGAAGCGTGGCAGTGGTCCAGTGTTCAGACCGACAACCATCTTATAGACCTTGTCTTGTTCCAAGTTTGGTTGCTTTGCCCACAGAGGCTCAGCCTTAATCATCACTGGTGCGAAGCGCGTGTGCACCTCGAAGCCGTGAAGTTTCGCTTGATAGATTGCACTGGCAGCGTGGTCACAATCGACGATGAAGACGGCCTTCCCGTCGGGCTTGAGCAGCCGCTGAATGTGCTCGAAGATTTCCATGCGAGAGTGCGACCAACCTCGTGGAGACAGTTGCTGTTGCACCGAGAACAGGTCAGCTTCGGGATAGGCAAACACCAAGTCCACCTTGCGCTTGAGACGCGGTAGGACGTCGTACAGGTTATGGTGAATGATCTTGGTGTTCTTGCCTTCAATCTGGCGAGGGCGTTCAACCCGCCAACTGGTACGGGCGACTACCCAGCCATTGTGTTGCGCACACCGTGAAATGATCGACACGTCATCTGCGACATAGCAGCCACAGCTGTAGAAGTTGCGCACTGGCCACCCGTCCATTTAAGTCAACGTCGCCTCGTCATCGGAAATGTCTCGGTCATCGGTGTTGATGCCAGCACTGGCCACCTGATGCGGAGTCATTATGTGAGGAGGATTCTCTTTGGCAATGTCTGCCGGGTACGGGTGCGCCGCGCCCTTTGTGTACGCCAACATGGCATCGACAAACTTACCGAACGCTGCGATGGTCTCAGGGCTGATGGTATTCATAGCCTTAATCTCCATCCAGTTCGCGTCGGTCAGTGCGAAGCCGTAGCTCAGCGTCGTGATTTCAAACGAGGCGATGAACATATACACGCCGCCACGCGGGTCATCGAAGCGGACGACGGTATATGTGGAGCTGCGCAGGTCTTCAATTTGGACCTTCAATTCGAGAGCTTGCGCTATTGTCTCCTGATAGCTTTGCATCGGCGACTTCCCGTAGATTGGTAATGGATTTCACGTGGCTGGCACCGTAACCTTCGATCAGCGTTCGCGGATACTGCACGTCTTGCAGGACGTTTACAGATACCGATAGCTTCTCAATGGGCAGGTTGAGTTCTGCGGCAAGCGCGTTACAGAGACTGATGCGGGTAGGCATCTTGTCGGCTTCCCGTTGTGTGCCAACTTTGAGGATAGCGTCAGCATACGGGTTGGCGTAGATGTTGCGCATCAGGTCGCTGCTACTACCGTCGAACGTCAAGGCCCAGACGTGCTCGAAGGCGTACTCCAGCGGCTGAACGGCTTGAGCACCATACACCGGATTGTCGAATATGAGGAGTTTATTTTGCTCGATGTAGTCGATCAGGGATTGAATGTATTCCCGTTCGACACGTGCCATGTCAAGGCATGGTTGAGCAATGATGAAGCGGGCCCGTGTTTCCAGCAGGCTGGCTTCTGCGCGGCGCGAGTTCGCCTTGAGTTCGTTACCCTTGGAGAACGCGAGTTCTGTGGTCTTCGCGTCAATGACCTTAGCTTGTGCGCGTCGGGTCTCGGCGAAGGCAGATGCGATGGCGAAGTCACGGTCTTCCCGCAACTCGGTGAGCAGTCGATAGGCTTCATCAATGGTGAATGACTGCCCGAAGGTGATGGCGTAAATCTGGTATAGGGAGTGCTTCCAGTTCATCGGTGAAAACTCCAGAAACGAAAAAAGCGCGCTCAACCCGAAGATTGACAGCGCGCTTTTAGAAGTGCCCAGGATTATCCCGAGCACTCAGGCCGAATGCCGAGGATCAGTCGAGGTCGTCGAAGTCGTCGTCCAGGTCGTCGTCTTTGGCCTTGGACTTCTTGCCGCCTTTGTCTTTCTTGGCTTTCTTGCCTTCGCCCTTGTCTTTCGACTTGGACTTCTTGTCGCCTTTGCCTTCGGCTTTGGCGGCTTTCTTGTCGGCTTTCTTGTCGGCCTTTTTCTCGGACTTCGACTTCTTGCCTTCTTTCTCGGCTTTGTCAGCCTTCACTTTCTTGCCGCCCTTTTCAGCCTTGTCGGCTTTCTTGGACTTGGCGCCCTTTTCGGCTTTCTCGCCCTTGTCTTTCGACTTGGACTTCTTGTCGCCCTTTTCAGCCTTGTCGGCTTTCTTGGACTTGGCGCCCTTTTCGGCTTTCTCGCCCTTTTCTTTCTTGGCTTTCTTGCCTTCGCCTTTTTCGGCTTTGGCTTTCTTGCCGCCCTTCTCGGACTTCGACTTCGCCGGAGCAGCTTCGCCGCCTTCCAGCTTCTCGACGACCTTGATCTGAGCCTGGGTGGCTTTCAGACCTTCCTGAGCTTGCTTCAGGGCTTTTTCGAGCGAAGCAACGGTGCCCTTGGCAGCACGTTCTTCTTTACGCAGGCGGGAGACTTCCTGCTTCTTGTTGATGGAGACGTCGTTCTTGGCCATGCCAGTAATTCCTGTTCGAATGGGGATTAGACCGCGAATTCTTATCGGGGTCGAATTGCGTTTTCAGCATACAATGAATTAGTATGCGCAAACTTGTGACGCACGAGGGCGATTACTCACCCTCGCTTGAAACGGTGCGGCCGCTCGCTTATGCAGCTAGGCAGGCTAGGCCGCGCGCCGATGGTGAGGCCGAATCAGTCGAAGTCTTCTTCGTCGTCATCGTCGTCATCGTCGTCGTCATCGTCGGAGTCGTCGTCATCGTCGTCGTCCGAGTCATCGTCGTCGTCATCGTCGTCCGAATCATCGTCATCATCATCCGAATCATCGTCGTCGTCATCATCATCGTCGTCCGAGTCATCGTCGTCGTCGTCATCGTCCGAATCGTCGTCGTCATCGTCGTCGTCATCCGAATCATCATCATCGTCGTCGTCGTCATCGTCGTCGTCGGAGTCGTCGTCTTCCGAGTCGTCGTCATCGTCGTCCGAATCGTCGTCATCGTCGTCCGAATCTTCCGGAACGGTCGAACCCACCACTGCGATGGCATCGTCGATGCTTTCGACGCCGGCTTCCTTCATTTCCTGCAGGAGAGCCAGCAGTGCGACAGCCAGGCCAGCGGTCAGCATTTCTGCGGAGAACGCTGGGGCTTTCGCTTTCTTCGACTTCGATTTCTTAGCCATGTTTGACTCCAGATTGTTTGTCAGGTTTGATGCAATGAGATTTTACAGTTTGCAGCAGTGTCGCTGCTTTCACAACGACACTTTACAGATTTGCCTTACGGCCGATCAGCTGGGCTTAGTCGTCCAGGTCGTCGTCATCGTCGAGGTCATCATCCTCGTCTTTGGCTTTCTTCGACTTCTTGGACTTCTTGCCGGACTTCTCAGCCTTGTCGGCTTTCTTGTCCTTCTTGGACTTCTTGCCTTCGCCTTTCTCGGCACCGGCTTCGTCTTCGGCCACGACGGTAATGCGAACACCGTCATGTTGATACAGCTTCACAGTTTCACCACCAGCGGTCTGGATGGTCATGACGCCCTTGCTGTCGTCGGTCAGCTTACCGACAACTTCGCGGATCGGCACTTCGCGGATCACGGTGACGGAAGAGACTTCACCGACGGCACCGAAGACTTCGATCACTTCGCTGCGGTGGAAACGGCTGACAACCATGCGTTGCGAAGCGCTGGTACGCTTGTGACGCAGGACGACGGTGTCGCCGCTGTCTTGCACCAGGAAGCCGCCGATTTCAACGGCTTGCTTGGCGAGGACGGTGAAGGTGAACATCGCGCTCTTGACCTTGAAGCTGGTCTTGGCGCTGATGTTCTTCAGGCGCTTGGCGATCTTGTCGCTACGGGTCAGACGGTTCGCGGTGTTGCGCGCCTTCTTCTCTTTCTTCTCTTTCTTTGCCATGTTTGATTACTCACCATCTTTTTCGAGGTTGAAGGCAACGAGGAAATCGCCACCGTTGAACAGGTTGTCTGCGTACTCGTCAGCATCGAAGCCTTGGATGCCGAAGAAGTCGCCGCCTTCTGCGACGTTGCGGAAGCTGAGGACGCTGGCTTCTGGATCGGTTTCGCGAATCCAGTTGAAGCAGGCGGCCACTGGCTCGTCGATCAGGTCCTGCGAGTTGAAGCCCGCGTAGATCGTGGTCGGCATGCCGGCCTTGATACCAGCGTTCTCCAGGTACTTCATGTGTTTCTTGATGACCTGCTCGAACTTGTTGCTTTCCTCGCGGATCAGCAGCGGGATGCGCAGGTGTACGATGAACTTCACAGTTACCGTAACGTTGCGCACCGCCGCGTCGGCATCATCGTCGTCCAGCTGTGGTTGGACCAGAGCACGGACGCGAACGTAGTTGCGGGCGTCGAGCAGTTCGCCTTCTTCTTCACCTTCTTCAGGCGCCAGCTCCAGCACCGGAGTGCCTTCGTAGACCGGGAAGTTTGCGAACAGGGTGTTCTCGGCGACCTTGATGTACTCGGCCACCAGGGTGTTCAGGATGGTGCCACCGCCGTCGGCGCTGACCACGATGCGCTCTTCGCCGTTGAGCAGTTGACCCAGGACCTTGACGAACTCGGCCAGAGGCTTGCGCAGTACGCCGATGCGGTGGCTGCGTTCGTTCAGGCTCGACAGCGGCTGGATCACGTTGAACTTCTGGTCGTCCAGCTCGTAGCTGTTCAGCTCGATCAGCTTCTTGTGGACTTCGTCGTTGAACAGGTTGACCACGAAGTTCAGCTCGGGCTTCACGGTCAGACGCACCAGGCCTTCGATGCCGGCGCTTTCGCGCAGGAGTTGCTCGAAGCTGCGAGGTGCAAACTCTTCTTCCAGATCGACGCCGTCATCGACGTTTGCAGCCAGGTTGGTCTCGCCAACGGTTTGTGCGGCGCGGTCAACTGGCAGGCCGGCAGTGTTGCCTTCGTCTACTGGCTTGGCGCTGGATGCGAGTTGTTGCTGTTGACGTTCGCCGTCACCGATAATGTCGTTCACGATTTGACTCCTTTAACCTTCGAATAAGAGAAGCAACGCTTGATGTTCACACTTTTGGGACTTGGTCGAATGTTCAACCCAGTCACCGTGTACTGATCGTCGAATGCCCGCTCGAACTGAGCAATGATATTATCAAGTCCAGAAAGAGCTTTGTCCTCAGTGTATTCCACACCCAGGAAATCGACTACAGGATGGTGCAGTGTACGGAAGCCCAACGACTGGAGGTGAACCTTTTCTTTCACCAGAAGCTGTGGTGCCATGAGCTTGCCATTCTGGTAAACAAAGATGCCGGAAGCCACGAATCGCAAGTAGTGCTCGGGGAACCGCCGGGAGTATGCTTCCTGTTCGGCTGCAATCTCGGCGGCGCTGTTCTCGATGCGTTGCTCTAGCTTTTGTTTACGCTTTTGGTACTTGGCCAGTTCCGACGCATAACGCTTCGGGTTGGCCTCATACTTGACGAGCTTTTTAAGGACCTCATTCAACTTCTCCCGCAGTTCAATGACCACATGGTCGAAGTCGGTGCTGCGAGGATCCTTTACACTCTCCAGATACCTGTGCATCAGCGCACTGACGGTGTTGCAGTCAGGGAAGTGTTCGCGCAGCAAATCGCGCTTCTGCTTCGGGATGACCAGGGTACCTTGAACCACATACAACTTGGCGGACTCGCCGAACGGCGCATAGTTCGTGATGATCTTGCGCGAGCCGTGCATACCCAGTTCAAGCGGCACGCCCAGCTGGTTTAGTTCGTCGATGGTGTAGATGATCCGTTCACCCAGATGGAGGAACCCACCATACAGGAAAGCGTGGAACGAATCACCGACCTTGTACGCACGATACACCAGGTTGATGCGAACACCTGAAAGGCGCGGAGTGATGATGCAACCACTCGGCAACGGTTGGTCGGTGTATTTCTGTTGCGTGTTGCACTTGCGCATGACCTCGTCAATCGTCTTCTCGACGGCGTTCGGCCACACGAAGTCTTTACGGGCCGTCGACTTGGCGGCTTCATAGTCCAGCTTTAGAGCAGCAATGGCTGCGGCGTAAGTCGTGCTCGGCGCAGGTTGCATCATGGCGAAGCAGGCCCAAGCCTCCGCCTTGATCAGGGATTGGCTCAGACCGAAGCCTGATGCGTACATCATACCCACGGTGTTCATGTCCGGCAAGTTGCCGTTGATGGCACCGAGAACTATTTGCCGCAGCGCTGTGGTGTGTAGCGCAGGCACAATGTCAATCTCCGAATCACCCATGCGGCCGTGATACGTGAACCGCATGTGGTCCATCGTGCCACGGTTTGTTGCAACGGTCAGCAGTGAGCGGCCGTACAGGTTGTTGAGGACAGCGTTGAGTGCATCTGCGTTCATACTTCGTACCTCCTGAGCACAGTTCACACTTTCTCGCCGAACAAGCCTTTGAGCTTTGCAGCGCCCATACGGTCGAGCAGGTCCGGTGCGTCAGCAGCCACCTTACCGGCGGCAACCATCTCGGCGTGCGCATCGACAAACGGTTCACAGAAAATCTCAACCACCGTCTGGGCGTTGTCGTCGTGCTCTACATCATCGCCGTATTGGACGACCAGCACACCGTTAACGCCGGACGTCACGGCCGGAATGGCAACCAGCGAGTGTACGCCAATCACCGCGTTCAGTTCCGCAAACTTGTCGATCACCGCATCGTCTGTGGCATCGAGGTCGTCCATGGCCGGATCGAGGTTGAGCATTTCATACGGCATCACGGCGAACGGTGTTTCGGAGTCCGCCATAATCATTCGGAGGTGCTTAATCATGTTCTTGTACTCAGTGAGTTAGGCTTTGCCAGTGAGTTCGTCGTTCCACGACTGGGCAATAATGTCGGTGAGCGTTTGCTCCGTCGGACGAATCGCGTTTGTTTGCACCATCGCGGTTACGGCGTGATGGCGCAGTTGGGTATTCAACTCGGAGAGCGTGATTTGCAGGTGACGCTCAACCATGAAGAGGATACGACGCAGTGCCTCACTGTCACGATCCCCAACAGGTTCGTCATTGTGGTACACGACCGCTGCACCTTGCTTGGTGTGGATAATCACCAGATAGTGATCTTCCTTCAAACCGGTAGGGCGGTAGGCAACAAACTCAACAGGCGTGTGCCGTACGTGAATACCAATCGAACGCACCAGCTCTACAAGGCCGGAGTTGAACTCTTGGTGAACCTTCACACCCAGCTCAGGAACGACGGACAGTTCAAACAGCATTTTGATGGCAGACAGCATACGGCACCTTCATGTTAGTGGTTGGGGCCCGTAGGCCCCGGTGGTGTTAGTCGTCGGAGTCGTCGTCTTCAACGATTTCCATGCGCGCAGCATCGGCAATGGACTTGCTGCGGAACTTGTTGTTGCTGAGGTTGAGCAGCTTGACCTCTTCTTCTTCCTCGTCGTAGCCGACCAGCAGGAACTCGGTGTCGTCGCCCTTGGCGGTCAGGCGAGTTTGACCTGGGACCATGTCGTCGCCGAACTTTTCTTCGATTTCGTCGCTGGCCAGATAGGCTTCAACAAACCCGCGCACCTTGTCGGCGTTGAGCTTCGGCGCGATTTCGGTGATGGCTTCGACCATGTCGTCAACGGACACGTCACCATCGTTGTCGGAGTCGTCATCATCCGAGTCGTCGTCATCGTCGTCATCGTCAAGGTCGGTATCGGTATCATCGTCCGCCTCGTCGTCGTCAATGTCGTCATCGTCATCGGTGTCGGAGTCGTCATCGTCGTCCGAATCATCATCCGAGTCGTCGTCTTCCTCGGGAAGTTCAACGCCCGCCTTCTCGGCAGCTTCACGGATGGTGTCGTCGTCGTTGTCGTCGTCTTCACGGATGAGGGCGATAACAGCATCGAGGTCCATCGACTTCTTGGTGGTGAGGCCGAGCTTGCGCGCAATCTTCTTGGCGTCAGCAACATCCAGCTCGCCGAGAAGTTCATCAGTCACGGCCTGGTCATCTGCATCATCGTCGTCCAGGTCGTCGTCATCCAGCTGGTCGTCATCCTCGTCATCAGGAGCAACGTCGGTGGATTCGCGGTGATCGCGGATGTACGCCTTGATTTCTTTCGCCGACTTCGCAGCCGACATGAAGGTCAGATTGATGGTGGCGCTGTCGTCGTTGAAGCGTGCGCCTACGGCAACAGGCACGACGTTGTAGGTACCGTGCGTGGCGAGTGCAGGGCCAACGTATTCGAGAATCTCCTGAGCCAGGCGCTCGGCGATGGCCTGCTCGAAGCTCGTAAACATTTTCTTTTTCTTGGCCTTGGCCGGAGAGCCTGCATCGTCTTCGTCACGGCTCACCTTGCGAGCGCGTTTGTTTGTGGCCGGCTCGTCATCGTCGTCCTTCTTGTTGCGATTGCGCGCACGGGTGGACGTTGGCTTGCCGCCATTCTCGGCCGCTTCACGTTCACGGCGTTCACGGCGACGGCGTTGACGTGGCGACTCGGTCGGAGTGTCGTCGTCCTCGTCCTTCTTGTTGCGGCTACGGGCGCGAGTGCTGGCAGGCTTCTCTTCGGCCTTGTCAGCTTTCTTCTTGCCTTTCTTCGGAGTGTCGTAGAAGAAGCCAGGACCGCGTTTGTAGATGCCATCCATGTGCGCTTCTGCGCCTTCTTCGGTCAGCACGGTACCAGCCTTCAACGCAACCTTGGCGACACGGTGGCGCACGCCGTCGATGGTGATGCGCTTACCTTCCATGCCTTTCAGATCGTCTTTGGTGATTGCCATGTTTGAGTCCTCTCTAACCTAACCTAAGTTGGTAACCAATGTCTTGTGAGCTACATGCTGCACACGCAGCCAGTTTAAACGGTTTACAGTGTTTGCGCAAGGCGCCTTAGAACATCGTTGCAGACAGCTCGGGCAACGGTTTCTGGATGGCGATCAGCGTATGGGTGATCGCGTCAACCACGTTCTTCGGCATCCCAGCATTCTGCTTGGTGGCTTGTCCGGCGTAGGCTGTGAAGCCTTTCCAGAAGTCGCCAAACTCCTCGGCACGGAAAGCGCGCCAGTCAGTGATGTGCGGAAGGATCGCACGTTCCGATCTGGCCTCGACACCGGGCTTCTGGCTACCGAAGCTCTTGCGCAGCTTGATCGTCTTGTGGCCTGCATCAACCATTTCGCGCACCTCGTCAAAGACGCCAGCAGGTACCTGAATGATTGCGCAGCGTGGCTTGTTGTGTTGCATGTGGAGCACAGGCATTGCTACGGCGCAGTGCTTGTTGTCGTCGACCTGGAAGGCATCGACGGCGTTTGCACCAAGGGCAACAGGCAGGTAGATTTTTTTCTCCTGACTGCGCACCCAGATGGTGTTCTTGAGAACCACGGTGTTGGCGTCGAGGTCGAGCGCGAACAGTGGGACGAATTCGCCAGCGTGCTCACCCTTCACCATGTGGTTCAGGTAGAACGGCAGGTCACGCAAGAACTGCGGAATCTGGTGATCGACCGCATCACCGTGGTCGTTGATGGTGAAGAACCCGCGATCGTCCAGCAGCAACACCTTGGCGCGGGACAGCAGAGCATACGCAAACACCGTGCTGCCACTGAGGCGGCTCATGGCGTACAAGGCTTCGACGATCAGCGCCAGCTCGCTGAATGTCAGTCGGCCGCGAGCGACGAACTGGTCGATCTGCTTGTTGGCATATTGAAGGGCATTGGTAGTGCTTTCGGTTTGGCTAGCACGTTGAACGTTCATGTTTGAAGTCTCACAGTTTACGACCGAGTTCGGCCGGATTGGTATCGTCAGTTATGTACATTACAGGGCCCTTGTTGTATGCAGGGGCCAGCCGCTTCCGCTTCCTGTCTTTCTCCTCCTGAGCAGCCGCTTCTCTGGCAGCCATTTCAGGGTTCTCCGAATAGTCTACGGGCTTGTTGGCCTTCTGCGCGTCGGCTGTACTCGCAGAGGGTAGAGTCCGAAAGCCTGTAGTGTCTTCGTATTGCAATGTCGGAAGGGCGTTGACTGCTAACTTACGCTTATCCGATTTCCCACGACCTTTGAGGAGTTTGCTTACGGCAGCTTGCTCCTCTAGGGCTTTACGTCGCTTTTCCACTTGCTGCTTTTTCGTCAGGCGTTGCTTAGTCATGACCTTCTTCTGCCAGAATGGTTTGTACGCAGGCGGGAGCGATGGCTCGACCGCACTTGGCGCGATAACGGCGCTCGGTGTCCTTGCTCAGGACGACGATTGTTTGCGCCTTGTCTAGGTACTTGGGCGTGTGCTTCCCATCAACTGCGATGGTGCCCCATGTCAGGTTGCCCTCGACCGAAGAGTTCTTCGGGAGCGGCAGGTTTTGTTCGAGCGTCAACCTCGCCATGTCGGCGCTGTCGATGGAAATCAGGTAAGAGTCAGCCATGACCGGCGTGGCTACAACGGCTAATGCAATAATGAGGTTGCGCACAATTCAGTTCCTTGAAATGGCTAACGGACCCGAAGGTCCGTTAGTTTGACGTTTTGTTTGGCAATTACCGACCGCGAGTGCGATTCAGCTTGGCCATACCAGGATCGTCGCTCAGCGAAATGCTGAGGGTGCGACGTGGCTCGGGCTTGGCGTGCGTGATCTTACGCACTTTCGGCACGGCACCTTGAGGTACCTGACCCGTGCTCTGTCGAAGGGACCGTTCCAGCAGCATGATTTGATGCGCCAGTTCGTTTGTCTCCGTGTCTTCAACGAGGTCCACGTCTTTCATGTTTGAATCCCCAGGTGACGGTCAGTTACGCGGCTTTGGCCTTGGTTGCTGGCTTCTTGGCGCTATCAGCCTTGGCCTTGACTTGGGCTTTCACGGCAGGCTTGGCCGCTGGCTTGGCGGCTTTGGCCGGAGCTTTGGCTGCTGGCTTGGTAGCAGGCTTGGCCAGCTTGGCGGCAGCGCGCTGTTCGGCACGGGTAGGCTTCTTGGCGACTGGCTTGCTCTCGGTCTTGGTACCACGAGCGTTGGTCGGTGCTTTGACGGCCGGCACCTTCTTGGTCGCTGCGGTAGCGGAGTTCAGAGCGTTGGTCGCGGCGGCGGCCTTCTTGAGGGCAGCTTCGGCCTTCTCGCTTGCGGTGTTCAGTTCAGCCAGAGCAGCGGTCAGCTTGGCTTCAAGGGCAACGACGGTCTTCGAGGCCTTGGTAACGCCACGGCTGGCGGCGGTCAGTTCGGTGCGAGCTTGTTTGGCCTGAGCTTGGGCGGCGACGATTTTTGCGGTCATGTTCGGTAGTTCCTGTTTGATTTGGATACGTGTACGGATTGCACACACCGAAGGGCTCCTGCGCGAAGCCCTTGAGTTTGAACAATCAGGCGACCAGTGCCGCGGTTGCAAACTTCACCCGTGCCGAGAACGCAAGGCTCACCAGCGGAATATCAGCCAGCGGTGCGTCGTAGTCCTCTGCAAACTCCGACAGCTGGTACTCGCGCACGGCGTCACCGTACTTGGCGGTCAGTGTGTCGGTCTTTGGGTTGAGCGACAGGTGAATGTTGTTCAGGTTGAAAGCAGAATGAGTGGTCATGTTCGTATTCTCTTGAGTGCGATTAGGCGATGGTTTCAGCGGCGGAGCGTAGCTGGGCGATGAACTTCTCCCGAGCGCGGACAAGCAACAGGTCACGGGTTTCATATGCCGTTGGCTGTGCCTTCATTTCCGCGAGTGTCACCAGATGCGCAAACATATACGTGGCAGTGAGTGCGCCGAATGAGCAACGCACCACGCCCGATTGACTGTCCATTGTCGTGTTAACTTTTGACATCCACTAACCTCAACTAAGTCCGTAACCAATATGCTCGAAGCATCGTCTTGCTTCGTGCGTCCATTATAGCACACTCAGAAAGCGGTTACTAGGCCGTTAACGGTTACGCTCTTAGTTCAGGAATCGAGCGTACTGGCCTATGGTGTTCTCAATCTGTCGTGCTTCTAATGCTTTACAGATGATGTGCACCGCGTTCAAGTCCGGCTCGCCGATTGCCAACTTCGCAATGTCGTAGTCGATGATCTTCTGGTGGATGGTCACCAGTCGGCGCGTCAGTCTGAATTGCTTGCGTGCGGCCTCGAAGTTTGCGGCCTGCGTCTTATTGAGCACGCGGATATCGGCGTCTTCAATGCGATCCGCGGATGCGACAAGCTTGGCGAGCGCGACTGGGCCGATGCCGTCAACACCTGGGATGTTATCGACCTTGTCGCCTTGCATCATCAACATGCACGGCACACGCTTCGGCTCCACCAGATAGTGCTTCGCGCAGTTGCGGTGCGTGAGCTCCAGATAATCCTTGGTATGCTGCTCATACTTCAGGATGCGCAGGCGCTTGCGAAGGAGCTGGGCGAAGTCCTTGTCGTTGCTGACAATCTCGACCTCCATATCTTCGTCGAAGTCGTGCGCGATGCGGGCGAGCGTGCCGATAATGTCGTCAGCCTCGGTGCCTTTCTTGTGCACCACCTTGATACCCATGGCGCGCAGCAGATCGTACAGAGGTTTGCGCTGTGGTCGCAGGCGAGCCTGCTGCTCTGGGTCTTTCTCTCGCGTGCCCTTGTACTCCGGATAAATCTTGTGGCGGTGCGTCGGATGCGGACGGTCAAACACGAACGCGACGTGCGTAGGCTTGCGCGTCTTGATCAGGCTGGTGACGATGTTGATGGTGCCCTTGATCGCGTTCGTGTGGAACCCTTTCGAGGTTTTCATTTCAGGGACGGCGAAGAAGCCACGCATGAACACGTTGCTGCCGTCGAAGATCAGGAGCTTACTCAAGGACGTAGACCTTTGGTATGTAGAGTTTGCGCCCAGCGTGTGCTTTGATCAGGAGGAACCCTGGCGACCGTGCGATCACCTCAACGGGACCGCTCGGCACATCAACACAACGCTGTGCGAGCCGGATGTTGCGAATGGTCTTGGCGTCTGACTTGCCGATGGCATCATTGTACCGCACCCAGTCATCTTGGGTGCGGCAGCCGAATCCCGGCTTCGCCATTAGGGTTGGCTGCGGTGCTTGATAGACCAACAGGCACAGCAGCACTACCCAGACGTATCTCACTGAGGGTTGTCCGGAGTCTTGATTTCATCAGGCTCCTCACCGAACAGTTCGAGGTCCCAAGACTGGGTCTTCGGATACGCGACAGGGAAGTAGTTGGCCGAGGCCCAACGTTCTTCAAACTTGCCGGTGACGTCCTTCCAGGTGAAGCGCACTATCCACAGGGGGCCGTTGCCCGTCATGACGACGGCGTGTTCCTTGATGATGACCTGCGCATCGGTATTCAGGAACTCGCAGGCTTTCGACTTGAACGTCGCGCCCACATGCTTCTTGAAACCTTCCGTGTCATTGTCACCCGCAAACTTGACGAGGCTGTAGGCGTCATCAGATTTGTGGCAGACGATGGCTTCTGGCGTACCGCGGTCAGTGAACTCATGCGGGATCACGCTTGGCACAGGGCGAACGCCCATGTTTGCGTGAGCGCCTGCAGAAGCCAGCATCAGTGCAGCGAGCAGAACCTTGTTCATCAGTCTTCCTTAGTGAGGTTGTGTATTGCTTGTTGGTAGGTGAGTTTGATCGCGTAACGGTTTGCAGCAAGCGTGACCACGATGGCGATACCGTGGCCAATGGTCACGTACAGTGGATTGTACGGACCGTTCAGGTTACACGCGATGAAGAAGATCAGGAACTGCATCGCAATATAGAACCGTGACACTTGGTTGATGCAAGCTTGGTGCTCGGTGACCAGCTCGGCGTTGGTGATCCAACGGTTGTTGTGAAATTCGCCAACGTGGTGCATCAAACAAGTTCCCAGGTGCGGTGAGTGAGTGACCACGAGGCGAAGATGTTGCCCGACGCCTTGGTCTTCTTGGTTGCAGGTACGTGACGGCGAATGATGCAGCCAAGGTGCGGCACGTTGCGCTTGGAGTGCGTGCGCCGTGCTTCCTTGTAGGTTGCATACGGCTTACTCACTGGGTACCCGTCGATTTCAAACGTGTAGGACACGTCGTTCTCCAGGTCTTGCTTCGCCAGTGCTTGGTCGTGCATCGAGGTGAAGAAGTTGAGCTGGTTGCGGTAGCGCCCGTTGATCGACTGCACCTGTTGTTCGTGGTGAAGGTCTTCCTGCTTGAGCTCCTCACGCATGGCTTTGTACAGGTTCTGCCGCAGGTCATGCAACTGGTCTGGCGTCATGCGGAGCAGATAGTCCGAGTACCAGCTAGTCAGCATCTTGGTGTCGAGGCTGACGAAGGCTTCAAGCGCTTCGCGGAAGGTACCGATGAACAGCGCGTTCTGGAACTGACCGTGTTCAGGGTCGATGATCGCAACGGCGTACACTGACTTTGGCTTGGCGATCGGGACAATCAACTTGAGCGCATCGGCGCGAGCGAACTGCCACTCCTGCCCGAGGTACCGCGTGAAGTACAACGGCTGCGTGGAGTCTGAGACTTCAACGTCACGGTTGAGGACGCTAAACACCTCGCAGATGATGTTGGCGAGTTGCTTAGGTGTCTTGGCACCCAGCATCATACCGATATCGCTACCACCCTTATTCGTCTTGGTCATGTTCTTGATCTACCAGATGCCAGAATTGTGTTTGAGAGTCGAACTTGGCAATCAGTTCAGGTTGACTACCATTTACAGATCGCTTGATCCATGCTGACGTCGAGCCATCTTTTTGGCGGTGTTTCTCTGCGAGCGCCCAGAAGTCCGTACCTTGGCTCAAGAGGCGCTTGCTGAATGCCTTGGTCAGCGTGTACTGAATGTCGGCGTCCGGCAGGTCACGCAGAATGTTTGCAGTCTGTGCCATCAGGATGTTGCGCATCGGCGCTTCGTACCGTTCAGCCAGAGTCATGCGGGTCTTGGCAAACTCCTTCCAGAGTTCGTCAAACTCGCGCCTGTGGTGGCGCTGCAGGAACTGCTTACCCTTGCCGAGTTCGTCGTCGCTTTGTGCCTGCAGGTACGAAATCATGTGGCTGTACAGGGTCGAGGTGCTGGCATCAAAGAACAGTCTGGACGCCTGCTCGAAATCGCCGACAGCCAGACCGTTGACCTCACCGTCGATCACGTCCATCGTCAACCACGTGGTGTCGCTCAACCCAAGATGAAACGGCGGATTGGCAGAGAGCATTTCCATGTGCGACGAATCGAGCGCGAACGGCAAGTTGTCGAACGGTGTGCTCGCGGGTGCCAGAACGCGATAGCGGGCGCAACGGGCGCGGGTGCTTTGGACGTGCGCGTACTGGAACATCATGTTCTTCTGGGCATCGGCCTTGTACAGCGTTGGTGCCCACATGATTACCAGTTCGGCACCATCTAGACCCATTTCGTTCTCGGCAGTTTCGGTACGCTGGGTCGACTTCCAGTGACCACGTGTATCACGGGTGAAGCCGAAGAAGTCGCGCAGTTCGTTCTGGTGGGTGAAAACTGGCTTGCTCATACAAACTCCCATTCATTGAGTGTGGTGTTGCTGTACAGGTACGGTTCGGTGACCTCACCCAGCTTGCGCCAGATGATCTTCGGACGAGCACGCGAACCTAGGCTGTGCAGCACACGGTTCATCAGCGCGTGAACATTCAACGTCCAGCCAGCACCAGCTACGTCACCAATGTCACGCAACTGGTAGCGCACTTCGACGCCGCTACGACTGGCGATCAACTCGTCGGCATGAATGATCTTGACCATGGCCGCAACATATTGACTGACTGCCGCCTCAGCCTTTTCGTCGGCCTGGGTTTGAATCAAGGACAACTCGTCTGCTCTGGCGCTCTGCAGGAAGCGAGCCGTCTCGCGGAGCTTTCCCACGCCGAGATTGGCGAGGTACTCCAAGTAGCTTTGACTCAGCGCTTCGGACGAGTCTTCAAGGTAGGCTTTGAGCGCCTGTGTCCAGTCACCGATGAACAGGCCAAGTACGACGCCTCGGTTTTCCTCAAACACCATCCAGTGGTTGGCAGGGCCTTGCATCACGAAGTCACAACGGTGCTCCGATGGGCGCACAACCGAGGTGTTCAGGTCGGTCACAAACACCGCGTCACGAATGGGTGTGTTCAGCGGCACCAGGGTGCGCAGGGTGCGCGAGCGTGGTGAGACAGCCTTGCCCGACAGACTGTAGGTGAACATCAGCACCGGCTTGCGCTTGACGTTGACCACCTTGTTCCACATGTAGATGGAGTCTTTGAGGCCGAACGCAGTTTGCTCTGGCATCTTGGCGCGCTGCGACGGATAGATGCGACCCCACTCGCCATGCACGTCTTGACTGTAACCCATGAACTTGACGAAGGCTTCTGGTGTGGAAAGTTCGGCGATGAGGTTGTCAGCTTTCTTGGTCATGTTTGAATCCCCAGGTTGGTGGGCGCGTGAACACCCACCATGTTGCGGTTAGTTGAAGTAGCCAGTCACGCGCTTGTGGCGAGTTTCGAGTTTGGCGAGCTTCTTGGCATGTACCTTCATCTGCTGTGCCACATCCCGCTTGTGCTTGGTAGCCGTGACCCCAAGACGGAACGCCCTGTCTTCAGGTGTCAGCTTGGCGACAAACTCCGCGATCGAGGTGTTGGCGCTGTCGAAGTTCGGGTCGACGAAGGCCGTGAACGCTTCGTTGAAAGTGCCGGACGCGATGTGCTTGATACCCTTGTCGTACTCAAACTCAATCATCACCCAAGCATCGGGGCCACCGAGCATCGTCTCACACCCGTACTCGATTTCGGCCATGATGCCGTCGTCAAGTTCGTCAAGGTCAACAGGTGCTGGGAATGGCTCTGCGCGAACAATAGCCTCGGCTTCGCAGAGTATGCGGCGCTTGGCGCCAGCGCCTGTGGCAAACAGGTGAGACCACTCACCGTCGGCCTTGATGACCCAGTCGCTCCAGACAATCTTCTTGGTCCAGTTGAACAAGGCGCGTTCGTGCGCTTTGATCGTCACGTTGGAATTACGGTAGTATTCGGTGTTGGGTCGCGGATACTCTTCGGCGTCGTCACCATCGGCAGGTGCGGTGCCATCAACTTCTGCGCGGTAACCCAAGGCGGAAAGCAGGTCTTCAGGCGTGGCGATGCTCGCGATGGCCTGTGCAAACTTTTCACTCATGTTCGTAACCTCATCTATTGTCATAACCAATAAGCAGTACGCTCGGTGCGTCTCTGCATCACCATTATAGCATAACTGAAATCAGTAGTGCAAGGGCTTTAACGGTTACGCTGATAGTCAAGGTATCGCGTGTGGAGCACAGAGACGACAAAGCCCGACACGAGGCCGGGCTTTGTCTGTTACTGGTCGCGGAGTTCGCGCAGAATCTCGCGCTTCGCGATGGCACGCTCCATCTGGTGGCAGATGCGCTTGGCGATCTTGCCACTGTTCTGACTCGGGCCTTTGTTGTACGGACGACGGCTCCAGTATTCGTAGCCGGGACCTTTACTGCCTTTCTTCGTGCGGGACATTGTGACTCTCCGATTGGTTGCATAATCGCAATCGGAAGTCGAGTTGGTAGGTAGGTGTTTTCAAATGCGCGTACCTTTTCGGACAGCGTTCGGATTGACGATAGCCACATGAGGCGCAGCAGCACCTCGTTGGGCAGCGTCTTTGATCTGGTCGAGCAGTTCGTGGGTGTCGGAGAAGTCGATGGCGTGGCTACCGTCAATCTCAGCCTCGGAAACACCAGGACTCAGAGGACCGGTGCGCTTCGCACCTTTCTTGTACGGCAGATCGTACCCAGGTGGACGGACGTAGTCGTCGTGCGTGATGTACGAACCGTCGGTGTTCAGGTAACCCCAACCTTCTTGCGTGACGTTGCGTGGATGCCAGATCAAAGTCCAGACGCCACCCTTCGACACACGGACAATGCGGTGAAAGCGCTCTTTCGCGATGGTGAACAGCTTGAAGCGGCCGTGGCGAACATGCGTGTTGCGGAAGATGTGGCCGCTCTCCCCTGGGTAGTGATCGACGACCTGTTGTTCGTCGTACCAACCCTTAACCACGATCGACTTGAAGGCGTACGGGTGGTTGTGAGGGATGCGCTCATTGTCTGCGCGCTTGATGTGTTGCAGGCGCACGCACACAGGCAGCTTCCACTGAGGCGGCACGATGTACCAGCGATCAATGTAAGTGCCGATCTGGCGGTTGCCGTGATGGCCGAGCCACCGTTTAATTGTCTTGAGCATCATCCCTCTCCCGTTAGTCAGTCATGCTCGACTGTGACAGTGCTTTACAGAGGCCTTATTGCACCACGTATTTCTTACCACAGTTGCACGGTTTAGGAGACGCCGTCTTGCGAATCTCCTGGTAGGTTTTGTTGTCGCTGCTCACCGAGAAGAACGCTTCGGATGCAGCACCGTTGAGGGCTTTGTACCGCGTCTGCATCTTCGCACCTTCGAACATCAAGGCGTACGGGAACGCTTCCTGATTGACCTTCTCCCAGCCGGAAATGTCGAAGCAGGTGCGTTCGATTTCCTGCATCTGGAACTGCGGGACCTTCTGGTCAGTCGCAGTCCGATAGGTCTTCATCAGGCGGCCGTTGTCGCTAACGAGCATCAGCGCGCTCATTTCGATCTTGTTGTTCAGCGCCGTGTAGCTGATGGTGTCTTTGGTCTCGCGCACAATCGCCGGGACTTTGAACCAGGTGTCACCGTTGAACGTGTGGTTGGACAACTCAGGGCAATACCACGGACGCAGGAAGGCATAGATGTAGCCGTTGTACTCAAGGTTCTGAGGGTTGTTGCTCGGGAACACAAACACTTCCGTCATTTTTCAGTACCTCAATGGGGAAGAAGGTGGGTGTCTTACCGGCGCCGATGTACAGAGGACCTGGCGTGACGGTATACTCATAGGCCTCGATGTTTGCTCGCGTGCGCTTGTTGAAGTGCATGTGGACGAGCTCCTGTTCCTTGTTGGGAAGCAGACGCATGCCAGCAAGCACACCCGGTGGATACCGGAAGTGGTCGGTCGCAGACAATCGAATACCGGGTGCAGAAGTCAGGTAGCTGTGCTGGTTACCATCTGGATCGGAGAAGCGCATCACTTCGATGCCCTCGACAAACCCTCCGATCTGAATCCTTACGAGGCGCTCACCCACAGGAGTCAAGAGCAGGTGTTCGTGACTAGCTGGTTTCATCACGAACAGGTCGGCGATGCGTACCGCCTTGCGCGACTTCGCGAGGATCACGAAGTTGGCGCCACCGATCACGGTGCTGGATAGGGGCAGGTGTTCAAAACTCATTAGGTCCATCCGAGCGCGGAACTTGTTGAAGCAATCAGGATTCAAAGAGAATGGCATTGGGCAACCCGGCGCTCTCACACCGGGCCTCGTGGTTACTCGAAGATGAGGCCAGACTTGTTCTTGTCTGGGTTCTTGAGATAAGCCTTCACCCGATCCAGCGTATCGGCAGCTGCGCGTTCGCCAGGTTGCTTGAGGTCTTTGTTGAGCACTTTCAACTCGGCCTCAATGTCCTTGATCTTCGCTTTCAGCGCCGCGGCTTCCATCGCAGCCAGCTGGCGAACCTTCCGATCGAGAATGATCTGGGCGTCTTCCAGCGGAATCTTCATCGACTTCGCCAGCGTCTTCTCGGGATCGTCAGACTTCAACACCTTCGGCAGC
>Ga0247820_10000537_pt1 | contig 20236 bp, 18 predicted proteins | sample 13C_Glucose_Day1_2_FD_192480 | JGI IMG/M metagenome (GOLD analysis project Ga0247820, IMG submission 192480) | Soil microbial communities from agricultural site in Penn Yan, New York, United States - 13C_Glucose_Day14 | ecosystem: Environmental > Terrestrial > Soil > Agricultural land | place...
GTGTGGGGCGGCGGGAGGTGAGGAGGCGGCCGAGCGCGGCTGCCAGACCGCCGCTGCCCAGCAGCCGGACGCCCGGGCCGAGCAGCGCCGCCGCCGTGGCGATCACCGTCAGGTCGGTGTCGGTCTCCGCGTCGCAGACCGGGTGCCGCCCGTCCGCCGCCACCTCCCGGAACCGGCCGGCCAGGGCGATGGGGCCCCGCCGTACGGTCTCCAGCGGTACGCCGGTGACCGGCAGCGGGGCCAGCGCCCCGGCGACCGACCGCGGCGCCGCGCGCTCCTCGGCGCGCCAGGCAGCGGACTCGTGCAGCGGGACCCCGTCGACCAGGACCACGCCGCCGCGCACCACGCGCCGCGCGGCGGGCAGCGCGGTGGCGACCACCAGGACCTCGGCGTCCTCCGCGAAGGCGGCCGCCTCCGCGCCCACCGGCCCGCGCAGCAGCGAGTCGCACTTCTTGAACCAGAGCGGACCCCCGTCCACCGCACCGGAATTGACTGCGCGAAACGCGCGCCCCTCCGCGAGGTTCCCGTCCGCGTCGCGGCCGGCGCCGGACGAGACCCGCCCTGCCGCGCGCACCGCGCGCACCGCGGCCCGTACGGCAGCCGCGGCGGCCCCCTCGTCCAGGTACCGCGAGTCGAGGTCCACCACGACGGCCTCACCGGGGGCCGGGGAGAGCCCCAGGTCGGCCGGTCGCAGTGCGAGCCGCGCGGGCAGGCCCAGCAGCGCGGCGACCTCCGCCGCCCCCGACAGGTCGTCGGCGAGCGCGACCACCGTGGTGTCGTCCCGACGGCACACGCGGACCTCCTCCAAGAACTCGGCGTCGCAGTGCCCCGATGATGACATAGCTTGCGTGATTCGCGCGAGACTCTTGCGCATAACGCGCAGTCATGCGAGCGTTCACCCACCGAGAACCAACCGCCCGCACCGGAAGGAACCGCTCGTGAGCACCGGCACCCGCACCGGCCCGCACGGAAGCCCGCAGGGAATCGGGCTCCCGTCCGTCCCCGTACCGCTCTCCCGTCTGGTCCTGGGCACCATGACGTTCGGCGACACCGTCGACCGCGCCGGCGCCGCCGCCATGCTGGACACCGCCCTCGACGCCGGCCTCACCGGCGTCGACACGGCCAACGGCTACGCGGGCGGCGAGAGCGAGCGGATCCTCGCCGAGCTGCTGCCCGGCCGCCGGGACCGGATCGTGCTCGCCACCAAGGCCGGCATCCCGCACCCCGACCAGGGCGAGCACGCCCCGCTCTCCCGGGCCGGCCTGCGCGCCGCCCTGGAGGGCAGCCTCAAGCGGCTCGGCACCGACCACGTGGACCTCTTCTACCTGCACCAGCCGGACCGCAGCACCCCGCTCACCGAGACCCTGGGAGCCGTGGCGGAGTTCGTCGCGGAGGGGAAGGTCCGCGCCCTCGGCGTCTCCAACTTCGCCGCCTGGCAGATCGCCGAACTGACCCGCGCCGCCGACGCGACCGGCGCCCCGCGCCCCGTGGTCGCCCAGCAGCTGCACAACCTCCTCGCCCGCCGGATCGAGGAGGAGTACACCGAGTACGCGGCGGTGAGCGGTCTGCGCACCATGGTCTACAACCCGCTCGGCGGCGGCCTCCTCACCGGCCGGCACCGCTACGGGGCCGACCCCGCCACCGGCCGCTTCGGCGACTCCAAACTCGCCGCGATGTACCGGGACCGCTACTGGAACGAGGACCTCTTCGGAGCCGTCGGCCGGCTCACCGCGATCGCCGACGAGGCCGGCCTCCCGCTCACCGAACTCGCCCTCCGCTGGCTGCTGGACCGCCCCTCCACCGACGCCCTGCTGCTCGGCGGCTCCCGGCCGGAGCACCTGCGCGCCAACATCGCCGCCGCACAGGCCGGCCCGCTGCCGGCGGACGTCACCGCCGCCTGCGACGCCGTCGGCGCCGCCCTCCGCGGCCCGATGCCCGCGTACAACCGCTGACCCCCCGATCCCCGCAGTCCGGAGACCCCTCATGACCACCGCCGCGCACTTCACCGCCGCACTGCGCGACCGCCGCCCCCTCCTCGGCTACTGGTCGCTGCTCGACTCGCCCGTCGCCGCCGAACGCCTCGCCCGCCTCGGCTACGACTACCTCGCCTTCGACGCCCAGCACGGCCTCTTCGGCTACCAGGGCCTGCTGAACAACCTCATCGCCACCGACACCCGCGGCTCCACCGCCGTCGGCGTGGTCCGCGTCGAGGCCAACGACCCGACGTACATCGGCCGCGCCCTGGACGCGGGCGCCGCCGCCGTCATCGTGCCGCTCGTCGACACCGCCCGGGACGCCGCCGACGCGGTCGCCGCCGTCCGCTACCCGCCGCACGGCCGCCGCTCCTACGGCCCCATGCGCGCCCAGCTGCGCATCGGTCCGAACCCGGCCGACACCCACGAGCAGACCGCGGTCCTCGCCATGATCGAGACCGCCGACGGACTCGCCAACGTCGAGGAGATCTGCGCCACCCCGGGACTCGACGGCGTCTACGTCGGCCCGTCCGACCTGCGCCTGGCCATCGGGGGCGCCACCTCCACCGACCCGGACGTGGCCGACGCGTTCGAGCGGGCGCTCACCCGGATCCGCGAGGCCGCCGCGGCCGCGGGCATCGCCGCCGGCATCCACAACGGGGACGGCGCGAGCGCGGCCCGCCGGCTCGCCGAGGGCTTCACCTTCGCGTCCGTCGCCGCCGACGTCGTCCACCTCCAGCAGATCGCCGCCAGCCACCTGGACGCCGCGCGCGAGGGCCGGGCATGAGCACCCCCGCGCGCACCACCCTCATCACCACGCCCACCTTCGCCCGCCACTCGCCCGACCCCTGGACGCTGCTCGCCGACGGCGGCGCGGGCCCCCTGCGCCCGTACGACGACCGTGCCCTGCCGTACGGCGAACTGCTCGCCCGGATAGCCGGCGCCGACGCCCTCGTCGCCGGAATGGACCCGGTGACCGCCGAGGTCATGGACGCCGCGCCCCGGCTGAAGGTCATCGCCAAGCACGGCGTCGGCACCGACACCATCGACGTCGCCGCCGCCCGCGACCGGGGCATCCCCGTCGTCTTCGCTCCCGGCTCCAACTCGCGGGCCGTCGCCGAGTACACCTTCGGGCTCGTCCTCGACGCCGCCCGCCGGATCAGCGCCTCCCACACCGCGGTCACCGAGGGCGGCTGGCCCAAGCTCTTCGGCCCCGAACTGCACGGCCGTACCCTCGGCGTCGTCGGCTTCGGCCGCATCGGCCGGCTCGTCGCCGGATACGCCCGCGCCTTCGGGATGAGCGTCCTCGCCCACGACCCCTACGTCCCCGACGACGCGGTCACCGGGGCGGACGCCGAACCCGCCGGGCTCGACGCGCTCCTCGCCCGCGCCGACGTCGTCACCCTGCACCTCCCGCCCGCCGGCGAACCCCTGCTGGACGCCGCCCGGCTGGAAGCCATGAAACCCGGCGCGATCCTGGTCAACGCCGCCCGCGGCGGCCTCGTCGACGACACCGCGCTCGCCGACGCCCTGCACTCCGGACACCTGGCCGCCGCCGCGCTCGACGCCTTCGCCGTCGAACCCCTCCCGGCCGGCCACGTGCTGCGCACGGCACCCCGTCTCACCCTCACCTCCCACATGGCCGCCTGCACCCCGGAGGCCAACCGCGCGATGGGCCTGATGGTCGCCGAGGACGTACTCCGTGTCCTCGCCGGCGAGGCCCCGCGCCACGCGGCCGGCTGACCCCGCCCCGCCGCCCGGAACGTCACCCCCCATTGCTCCTCCCCGCCCTGTTTGCCTTCCGCTCCGGCGACGGCGCCGGATCCAGCAAAGGAACACCGCCATGTCGACCACCACCGCCCCAGCGGCGGAGCACGCGCAGGCCGATCCGTACGCCCTGCGCCCCGAGGACGCCCGGCCCGCACCCACCGTCTTCCGCGACCGGATACGCCATCTCGGCCCCGGCTTCGTGCTGTCGGCCGCCGTCGTCGGCTCCGGAGAGCTGATCACCACCACCGCGCTCGGCGCCGAGGCGGGCTTCGCCCTGCTCTGGCTGGTGATCGTCTCCACCGCGGTCAAGGTCTGGGTCCAGATGGAACTGGCCCAGTGGACCATCCTCAACGGACGGACCGCACTCGAGGGTTACCGCGACGTCGGGCCCCGCATCGGCCGGCTGAGCTGGATCAACTGGCTCTGGATCGGCATGGACTTCGCCAAGATGTTCCAGCGCGGAGGCATCATCGGCGGTACCGCCGCCGCCTGTTCGGTGCTCTGGCCGGTGATCGGCGAACCGCTCAGCTGGGGCTCCCTCGCGCTCTGGGCCGTCGTCGTCACCCTCGCCGCCGTCCTCCTGCTCCAGTCCGGCAAGTACAGCCTCGTCGAACGCGCCTGCCTCGTCTCCGTCGTCGTCTTCACCCTGGTCACCGTCAGCCTCGCGGTGGGCCTGCCCGGCACCGAGTTCGGCTACGGCGGCAGCGAACTGGGCAGCGGCTTCGGCTTCGAGATCCCGGCCGGCACCGTCGGCATCGCGCTGGCCGTCTTCGGCATCACCGGCGTCGGCGCCGACGAGATGACCACGTACACCTACTGGTGCATGGAGAAGGGCTACGCCCGCTGGACCGGCCCCGACGACGGCAGCGAGGAGCGCGCCCGGCGCGCCGAGGGCTGGATCAAGGTGATGCGCCTGGACGCCCTCACCGGCCTCGCCGTCTGCGTGCTGTGCACCCTGTCCTTCTACGTCATCGGCGCGGCCGTGCTGCACCCGCAGGGCCTGGTGCCCGAGGGCAACGAGATGATCACCACGCTCTCGCGCATCTACACCGACACCATGGGCCCCTGGGCCGAGTACCTGTTCCTGATCGGCGCGTTCGCCGTCCTCTTCTCCACCCTCATCGGCTCCACCGCCTCCGTGCCCCGGCTGTGGACCAACACGCTCGGCCTGCTCGGCGTCATCGACTGGGGCGACGTCCGCGTCCGCACCCGCACCATCCGCGTCCTCACCTGGTGTCTGCCGCTGCTGTGGGCCTGCTTCTTCCTCTGGATGCAGTCGCCGGTGCTGATGGTCCAGATCGGCGGCATCGGCGGCGGGATCTTCCTGCTCGCCGTGGTCGTCGCCGTCTGGCGGCTGCGCTCCACCGGCGTCCCGCGCCGCTTCCGCGCCAACCCCTGGCTGACCGGGGCCCTCGTCGTCAGCAGCGCCGCCATCCTGTGCGTCGGCGTGTACGGCGTGCTGAAGACGCTGGGAGCCGTCCCGGAGTAGCCCACCGCCCGGACAGGACCCGGACAGGGACGGCGCGGGGTTCCCGCACGAGACGCTCGTACGGGAACCCCGCGCCGTTCAGCGCGCCGCGGCCGCGCCCTCCCGCTCCTTCCAGCGCACCCGGCCCGAGCACACCGCCACCAGCACCGCGGACGCCGCGACCACCGCCATCCCGGTCGTCAGGTCGGTGCGGCCGGCCACGAAACCGATCAGGGCCGGACCCGCGAGAAGGCCGGTGGTGCCCATGGCGGCCACCAGGGCGAGCGCGTCGGGGCCTTGGTCCGCGGCGGCGACGTAGAGACAGGGCGTCACCGTGGCCATGCCCAGGCCGACGCAGGCGAAGCCGGCGAGCGCGGTCCAGGTGCCGCCGGACAGCAGGGCGAGGGCCAGGCCCGTACCGGCCATGACGCTGCCCACCCGCACCATCCGCGCGTCGCCCCAGCGGCCGCGCCAGCCGTCGCCCAGCAGCCGCGCCAGCACCATCATCACCGAGACGACGGCGATGCCCAGCGGCGCCAGCCGCCCCGACGCCCCCGTCTCCTCCGTCAGATAGAGCGCCGACCAGTCGTTCATCGCGCCCTCGACGACCGTGCCGCACACCATCGCGCAGCCCAGCCAGAGCGCCGCCCGGGAGGCGCCGGTCAGACTCCTGAGCCCCTTCTTCCCCTTCTTCTCCTCCTCCGTGGGCCGTTCCCCGGCCGGAGGCGCGTCCGGGAGCGCCCGGGGAGCCGCACCGGCCAGCAGCAGCAGTCCCAGCGCCGCCGCCACCGCGAAGTGCGCGGTCACCGAGTGCGTCACGGTGTTCACCCCGGAGGCCAGCAGGGCGCCCCCGAGCGACCCGCCGCTGAACGTCGCGTGCAGCTGCGCCATCGCGGCCCGGCCGTAGTGCGACTCGAGCGCGGCGCCCCGCGCGTTCATGGCCACGTTCAGACAGCCGACGGCCACCCCGTCGACGAAGATCACCAGCAGTACGAGCGGGTAACCGCCCGCAGCGGCCAGCACCGGCAGCACGGCCACCAGGACCAGCGCCGACCACAGCGCCAGCCGCCGCGCGCCGAGCCGCCGCATCAGCGGGGCGACCAGCGGGAAGGACACCGCCGCCCCGACACCGCAGACCATCAGCAGCAGCCCCACCTCCGTCCCGCCCAGGTCGAAGCGGTCCTTGAGGGCGGGCAGCCGGGACGCCCAGGTGGCGTACTGGAAACCGAGGAAGCAGAACAGCGCGGCGATCGCCAGCTGGTCACGGCGGAAGTCGCCGAGGGTGGGCGGCATGGGAGTCAGATCCCCTCTCCGGGGTCGCCGGGACGGTGGTGCGGGACGGGGCGGGAGAGGTAGACGGCGCCCTCGCCGTAACTCCCGGGAGGTCCGGCCGCCGGGTCGGGCCGGTAGCCGTGCCCGGCCCAGAAGCCCTCGGTCCCGCCGACGGCGACCAGCGAGATCCGCTCGAAGGACGACCGGCCCGCGGTCGCCGTGAGATGCCGCAGGAGCCGGCTGCCCAGCCCCCGGCCGCGCAGATCGTCCGCGATCACCAGGTCGTGCAGATGCAGATTGCGCGAGTCGTACGCCCGCTCCTCCGGCCGGCTCAGCTCCGGCCACCGGTGGCGGGGATAGGGCAGGGCGAGCACATAGCCGGCCACCCGCGCGCCGGTCTCCAGCACGAAGCAGGTCTCCGGGGAGGCCCGGCCCCGGGAGCGCAGCGCCTCCAGCCCTTCCGACAGCGCGGCCGGCGCGTACACCTCGGCCTCCAGGGCGGCGATCCGCGGCCAGTCGTCCTCGGCGATCCGGCGGACCCGGACGTCCGGGACGCCGCCGCCCACGCAGACGCGGGGCAGCGGGGCGAAGCCGTTGAAGCCCTCGGTCGTGTAGCTCGCCGCGTAGGCGCCGGCGGACAGCACCCACACCGGGTCGCCCGACGCGAGCGCCCGCGGTACCCGCACCCGGGGGTGCTCGTGGGCGTAGGCGTCGTCGCTGTCGCAGGTGGGGCCCGCGACGACGACCGGCACCAGGTCCGAGCCGGCCGCGTCCGGACGGGAGGGGAAGACCAGCGGGTACCGCACCTGGTCCATCTCGTACAGTCCGTTGAACTTGCCGCAGCTCAGGAACAGCCAGCGCTCGCGTTCCCCGTCCGGCCCGCGGCGCGTGGTCAGCCGGGCGACGTGCGCCCTGATCGCGCCGTGGTCGGCGACCAGATGGCGTCCCGGTTCGACCAGGAAGGCCGGCGGACGCGAGGACGCTCCGGCCAGCCGCTCCATCCCCTCGCGGAGCACCGCGAAGATCTTGTCCAGCGGGGGATCGAGCCGTTCGCCCCGGCGGTCCGTGTAGCCGAGCGCGGGCAGACCGCCGCCGAGGTTGACGTGGTCCGGCACGATCCCGCGGCCGTGCAGCGCCGTGAGCACCTCGGCCAGGGCCGTGAAGGCCCGCTGCCACGCCTCGGCGGTCATCTGCTGCGACCCCACGTGCACCGACAGCCCCGACGGGACCAGCCCCGCGTCCCGCGCGGCCTCCAGCACCCGTACGGCGTCGTCCGCCGAGCACCCGAACTTACGGCTCAGCCCCCACAGCGCGCCCTCGCCGCTGGTCGCCAGCCGGCAGAACACCCGTGCGCCCGGCGCGTGTTCGCCCAGCGCGGCGACGTCCTCCACGCTGTCCGTGGCGAAGTCCCGCACGCCCAGCCGGCAGGCCTCGGCGATGTCCCGGTCGGACTTGACGGTGTTGCCGTAGTGGATCCGGCCGGCGGGCACGCCCGTCGCCAGCGCCAGGGCGATCTCCCGGGGGCTCGCCGCGTCGAACCCGGCACCCCGGCCGGCCAGCCGGGCCAGGACCTCCGGCACCGGGCAGGCCTTCACCGCGAACCGGATGCCGACGCCCGGCAACTCCCCGGCCAGCGCGTCGTACTGGGCGGCGATCCCGTCCAGGTCGTAGACCAGCGCGTCCTGGCCGGCGGCCGCCAGGGCGGCGCGCAGCGCCCCGTTCACCGCGGACCGCCCGGCACCTCGGTGTCCCGGCACGCCCGTACCAGCGCCTCCCAGTCCCCGATCAGCGCCACGAAGTCCTCGGTGTCGCGCGCGGCCTCGTCCAGCAGCCGATGCCGGTCCGCCGTCATGCCGCGCGCGAACTCGGCGTACTTCCCGCCCAGTCGTCCGTAGGCCGCCGCGACCGTGTCCAGCCGCCGCTCGTTCTCCGTACGGTCCAGCCGCACGCTCTCGGCGAGGAACGCGGCGAACGGCTCCGGGTCGAGCCGCCCTTCGTCGTCGAGCAGCGCCGTACCGGCGTCGGCCATCCGCGCGTAGACGTAGTGCAGGTACAGCATCGACAGCAGGAACTTCACGAACCGCTCCTGGTACGCCAGGAAACCGGCGTGGGTGCGGCGCTCCCCGGTGTACCAGTTCTCGATGTGCCGGTTGTGCAGGACCCCCGGCAGCCCGGCGTCGTGCACGGCGTGGATCAGGAAGTAGTCGCTGCCGATGGTCGCGGTGGCGGGCGGCAGCGGCAGCCGCTCGTACACGCCCCGGTCGAACGCGATGTTGGACATGTCGACGTGCATCGGGTCGACCAGCGTCAGCGTCGAGTGGTCGCCGGCGAAGGGGAGCACCCCGGCGCCCTTGAAGGACTCCTCGGCGAGCTCCCGCCGCTGCTCCGCCGACCAGTGGCCGGGCGCCCACAGCCCGACGACCTCGTCGTACACGTCCTTGTCGAGTTCCCGTATCCCGCCGATGTCGACGGAGAGTTCGCCGATGAAGGAGGCGCCCACCATCGACACGGTCCGCCCGGCGATCGCCGGGTCGAGGGCCACCTCGGACACCCCGGCCCAGGCGTCGGCGGCGCTCTTGCCCAGCGAGGCCAGCTCGTGGTGGACGGGGAAGACGGGCTCGCCGCCGAAGGTCTGGTAACTGCTGTCGGAGTCGCGCCGGTGGACCGAACGGCAGCCCAGCGCCGCCGCGACGAGGAACGCGCGGTTGGTGCAGGCGCCGTACGAGAGCGCGTCCGGGAGCATCAGGCCGAGCGTCCGGTCCGGCTCGGCGAGCGCGGCCCGGTCGGCGGCGCGCCGCAGGAAGTCCCGTTGGGCGGTCTCGTCGAGGTGGTGCACCACGACGTGCGGGACCTCGGGGAGCGCGGCGACCGTCCGTGCGTGGGCCTCGCGGGTCGGCCCGTCGGAGGAGTCGAGGACCAGCAGATGCGTCTCGACGCCGAACCGCCGCGTGGCGTAGGCGGCTTCGTCGCCGAGGGCGGTGATGGCGGCGGAGCACTCCCGGTTCGTCGGAAGGGCCAGGCAGATCCGGTGCACGTCGGCTCCCCGTTTCATCGCGTCCCCCCGTGCCAGGCGTCCAGCCCCAGCAACGCGCGTCCCAGGTCGGTGAGTTCGGCGGGTCCGTAGCGCAGGGACTCGTGCTTCCGCGCGTCGCCGAGCAGCGTCGCGTTCCACTCCGGTGTGCTGAGCGTGCGCCAGGAGCGCACCCGGGAGTCGCGCAGCTCCCGGTGCTCCTCCAGCGCCGGCATCATCGACAGGTACTGCACCGCCCGCACACCGTCGGCCGAGGTGTTCGGGGCGACGCCGTGCGCCAGCATCCCGTTGAAGATCAGCAGGTCACCGGCCTTGAGCTCGGGCCGGACGACCGGGAACTCCGTGCGGTCGGCCCCGGGCCGGATCGGGTCCCGGTCGGCGGGCTGCCCCAGTTTCCACTCGTCGAACCGGCGGAACAGCTCGGGCGAGCACTGGAAGCCGCCCTCGTCGGGCGCGGTGTCGGTGAGCGCGATGATGCCCTGCACCCGCTGCGGGGGCACGCTCGCCGTGGTGTCGACGTCCCAGTGCAGCTCGATGTCGAAGCCCTCGTCCGTGGGCTCGATGAAGGAACGCGAACGGTTTCCGACATTGGGCGGGTTGAGGTTGAGGCGGTCCAGGGTGACCCAGAGCTCCTCGCAGTCCCAGACGTCCACGAACGCGTCGTAGACCCGCCGGTTCTGCCGGCTGTCCCAGAGCAGCTGGTGCTGGTACGCCTCGACGAAGCCGTAGACGAACAGGTCCCGGTCGAGGTCCGAGCGGAAGGCGCGCTCCTCGTACCAGGTCTCGGGGCGCTGGGGGTCCAGCCCCTGGAAGTCCCAGGCGAACTCCAGCAGCAGCTTGGCCGCGTCGGGGGAGACGGCCTCGGGCACCACGACGTAGCCGTGGTCCTGCCAGGAGGCGAACTGTTCCCGCGAGAGCACCCGCAGGGGCAGGTCCTTGGTCAGGTGCCGCAGCTGCGTCCCGGCGAGGTAGCTCTCACCGTCGGCGCTGAAGTAGGGGCGCTCGGAGGCGGCGCGGTGTAAGAAGCGGTGCTGCGTCGTCATGCGGTACTCCGGAGATCGGGGTCACTCACGGCCTGCTCGCGCCCGCGCAGGCTCGCCGCGGAGCTCGGACGGCCCGGTGACATCGATGTCACCGGGGCCTCCGTGCGGGACCGTGCGCGGGGCGGATGCGGAAGGAACGCGCCACGTGGTTCAGACCAGTGGGATATTGGACTGGACCAATGAGCCGTGTCAAGGAACGCCCTTTCGGTGTTCCGCACCCAACTCCCGTTGATCTAGGCGGGGTCGAAAGGAATCGCCCGGTCAGGGCATCAGGGCGCCGGACGCGTCAGGGTCGCCGTGAACTTGTAGCGCGAGCCCCGGTACACCGAGCGGACCCACTCGACCGGCCTGCCCGTCTCGTCCCGCGAGTGGCGGGAGAGCAGCAGCATCGGCAGCCCGACGTCCGTGGCGAGCAGCCCGGCCTCCCGCGGTGTCGCCGGGGAGGTCTCGATGGTCTCGTCGGCCTCCGTGGGCCGCACCCCGTACACCTCGGCGAGCGTGGTGTAGAGCGAGGTGTAGCGGGTCAGGTTGCGGCGCAGGTGCGGGAAGCGCCGGGCGGACAGATGGGTCGCCTCGATCGCCATCGGCTCCCCGCCGGCCAGCCGCAGCCGCTCGATGCGCAGCACCCTGTCCGCCGGCTCCACCTCCAGCAGCGCCGCCAGCTCCGCGTCGGCGGCGATGTACCCGATGTCCAGCACCTGCGAGGCCGGGTTGAGCCCCTGGGCCCGCATGTCCTCCGTGTACGAGGTCAGCTGGAGCGTCCGGTAGACCTTCGGGCGGGCGACGAACGTGCCCTTGCCCTGGATCCGGTCGAGCCGGCCCTCGCTCACCAGCTCCTGGAGGGCCTTGCGGACCGTGGTGCGGGAGGTGCGGAACTCGACGGCGAGCAGCCGCTCGGCCGGCATCGGGGCGCCCGGGGTGCGTTCGTCGGTCATCTGCAGCAACCGCTGCTTGATGCGGTAGTACTTCGGCACGCGTCCGGGGTGGCCCGGCGCCTGCGAGTCGGCCCGGGCGCTGCTGACATCCGTGGTCATGACCTGCCTTCCGGCTGCGGTGTCCGGCGCGCGGACGGCAGGCGCCGGCCGCGGTGCACTTCGGCGGACGGCCGGGTTCGGCGCCGCACGCTCGGCGATCCCGTTATAACGGTGCGTTCTCACTTTGGTCTAGTCCAAGCCGCAACCCGTCCCCGTTTGTGCGGAGTTCTGCGCTCCGTCAGGGGTGCCGGAGCCGTTATCCAGGCGTGAGTCCACGACCCTTGACAGAGCCATAGGTCTAGGCCAAGCTCCCCCTTGCTGGTCTAAACCATTTAGAGGAAGCCGGGTCCCAGCCCGCCGAGCTGTTGCGCCGCTGTGGGGGTCACCGCCGAGGGCGTGGGTGTGCAAGGCATTCCTGAGGAGGGGTGGCGCGTGAAGCGCAAGCTGATAGCCGCGATCGGGGTCGCGGGCATGCTGTTCTCCGTCGCGGCGTGCGGCGGCGACGACGGTGACGACGGCAAGAAGGCCGGCGCGGACGGCTACGCCGGCGAGACGCTCACCGTGTGGGTGATGGACGGCTCCTCGCCGGACCAGTGGCAGAAGGACCTCGCCACGGAGTTCGAGAAGAAGACCAAGGCGAAGGTCAAGTTCGAGGTCCAGCAGTGGAACGGCATCCAGCAGAAGCTGACCACCGCGCTGTCCGAGGAGAACCCGCCGGACGTCTTCGAGATCGGCAACACCCAGACCCCGGCCTACGCCAAGACCGGCGGCCTCGCCGAACTCGCCGACCTCAAGGCGGAGATCGGCGGCGAGTGGACCGATTCGCTCAACGAGTCGTCCGTCGTCGACGGCAAGCAGTACGCGGCGCCCTGGTACTTCGCCAACCGCGTCGTCCTCTACAACAAGAAGGTCTGGGCGGACGCCGGCCTCAAGGACACCCCCAAGACCCGCGACGAGTTCTACGACGCGCTCAAGACGATCGGTGACAAGACCGACGCCGAGCCGATCTACCTGCCCGGCCAGAACTGGTACCACTTCGTCGGCCTGGTGATCGGCGAGGGCGGCGAACTGGTCAAGAAGGACGGCGACAAGTACGTCTCCAACCTCGACGACCCGAAGGTCGCCGCCGCCGCGGAGACGTACAAGAAGTTCCAGGCGCTGTCCAAGGCGCCCAAGGACAAGGACGAGGCCACCCCGCAGCAGGGCGAGGTCTTCGCCAAGGGCAAGACCGGCGCCTTCATCGGCATGGGCTGGGAAGCCGGCATCGCGATCAAGGCCAACCCGGACATCGAGAAGGAGATCGGCTACTTCACCATCCCCGGTGCCACGGCCGACAAGCCCGAGGGCGTCTTCCTCGGCGGCTCCAACCTCGCCGTCGCAGCGGGCAGCAAGAAGCAGGACCTCGCCAAGGAGTTCCTGAAGCTGACCCTCTCCGACAAGTTCGAGGGCCAGCTGGCCAAGCTCAACGGCGTCATCCCCAACAAGGAGTCGCTGCAGAGCAACCTCGAGGGCAACGCCCCCGCCGAGGCCGCCGCGCCGGCCGCCGCCGTCGGCGGCACCACGCCGCTGATCCCCGAGTGGGCCGCGGTGGAGAACGCGCCCAACCCGATCAAGACGTACCTGACCGCCGTGCTGAACGGCAAGTCCCCCGCCGAGGCCGCCAAGCAGGTCGAGGGCGAGTTCAACAAGCGCCTGGCGCAGCAGCAGTAGAAGCGCACGCGCTCCGAACGGGGCGGGGGCCGGCCGACGCGACGGCCCCCGCACCCCGTTGAGCACGCCGAGAAGAGAGATCGCGAGCATGACCGTGCAGACCGAACGGCCGCCCTCCGGCCCGGCGGACGTCCGCAAGACGGACGACGGGGGACCCGGCAGGCCCACACCGCGAGCCGCGTCGCGCGCCGGCGCGCTCGCCCCGTACCTCCTGCTGCTGCCCGCCACCGCGGCCACCGTGCTGCTGCTCGGCTGGCCGCTGCTCAAGGACCTGCTGCTGTCGTTCCAGAACCTCAACATGGCGCAGCTGATCCAGCACGTCACCGAGTGGAACGGCCTCGACAACTACAAGGACGTCCTCACCGGCGAGGAGTTCTGGCGGGTCACCCTCCGCTCCATCCTGTTCACGGCGGTCAACGTCGTCCTGACCATGGTCCTGGGCGCGCTGACCGGCCTGCTGCTCGCCCGCCTCGGCAAGCGGATGCGGTTCACCCTGCTGATCGGCCTGGTGCTGGCCTGGGCCATGCCCGTGGTCGCCGCCACCACCGTCTACCAGTGGCTCTTCGCGCAGCGCTTCGGCGTCGTCAACTGGGTCCTGGACAAGCTCGGCTGGCACTCCATGGCCGACTACAGCTGGACCAGCAGCCAGATGTCGACGTTCTTCGTCGTCACCCTGCTGATCGTCTGGATGTCCGTCCCGTTCGTCGCGATCAACCTCTACGCGGCGACCACCACCATCCCCGGCGAACTGTACGAGGCCGCCGCGCTCGACGGCGCCGGCGCCTGGCGCAGCTTCACCACGGTCACCCTGCCGTTCCTGCGGCCGTTCCTGTACGCCACGACGTTCCTGGAGATCATCTGGATCTTCAAGGCGTTCGTCCAGGTCTTCACCTTCAACGGCGGCGGCCCCGACCGGCTCACCGAGATCCTGCCCGTCTACGCCTACGTCGAGGGCGTCGGCAACCAGCACTACGGCATGGGCGCGGCGATCGCCGTGCTCACCGTCCTGATCATGCTCGGCCTGACCGCCTACTACCTCAGGATCGTGCTCAAGCAAGAGGAGGACGAGCTGTGAAGCGCTCGCTCTTCGGCCGCCTGTGGCCCAACGTCACGGCCGTCGTCCTGTTCATCGTCTGCGTCTTCCCCGTGTACTGGATGTTCGCCACGGCGTTCAAGCCGACCGGCGACATCATCTCGGAGACCCCCGTCTGGTTCCCGACCGACGTCACCTTCGAGCACTTCAGGACCGCGACCGACGCCGACCACTTCTGGACGTACGTCCGCAACTCGCTGACCGTCACCTGCCTCGCCGTCCTCTTCTCCCTGATCATCGCGCTGGCGGGCTCCTTCGCCCTGGCACGGATGCGGTTCAGGGGCCGGCGCGGCTTCGTCATCGGCTTCATGCTCGCCCAGATGGCGCCCTGGGAGGTCATGGTCATCGCGATCTACATGATCGTGCGGGACGCCTCCCTGCTGAACAGCCTGGTGCCGCTGACGGCCTTCTACATGATGATGATCCTGCCCTTCACCGTCCTGACGCTGCGCGGCTTCGTCGCCGCCGTGCCGAAGGAGCTGGAGGAGTCGGCCATGGTCGACGGCTGCACCCGCGCCCAGGCGTTCCGCCGGGTCATCCTGCCGCTGCTCGCGCCGGGACTGATGTCCACCTCCATGTTCGGCTTCATCACCGCCTGGAACGAGTTCCCCCTCGTCCTGGTGCTCAACAAGGAAGCCGGTGGCGCGCAGACCCTGCCGCTGTGGCTGTCCAGCTTCCAGACCCAGTTCGGCGACGACTGGGGCGCCACGATGGCTGCCTCGTCCCTGTTCGCCGTCCCCATCCTGATCCTCTTCGTCTTCCTGCAGCGCAGGGCCGTCAGCGGCCTCACCGCGGGCGCCGTGAAGGGATAACGCCACCCGATGACGACATTCACCACCGGCACCGACACCCTCACCCGGGACGCGCTCGCCGTGCTGCAGCCGGGCTTCGCCGGCACCACCGCACCCGACTGGATACGCCGCCGCCTCGGCGAGGGCCTCGCCTCCGTCGCCCTCTTCGGCCGCAACGTCACCACCGCCGAGCAGGTCACCGCCCTCACCGCGCAGCTGCGGGCCGAGCGGGACGACCTGCTGGTGGCCATCGACGAGGAGAGCGGCGACGTCACCCGCCTGGAGGTCCGCACCGGCTCCTCCTTCCCCGGCAACCACGCGCTCGGCGCCGTCGACGACACCGGCCTGACCCGGGGCGTCGCCCGCGAACTGGGCCGCAGGCTCGCCGAGTGCGGGGTCAACTTCAACTGGGCGCCGTCCGCCGACGTCAACGCCGACCCCGACAACCCGGTGATCGGCGTGCGCTCCTTCGGCGGGGACACCGCCCTGGTCGCCCGGCACACCGCCGCCTACGTCGAGGGCCTGCAGTCCACCGGCGTCGCCGCCTGCACCAAGCACTTCCCCGGCCACGGCGACACCAGCGTCGACTCGCACCACGCGATCCCGCACATCGACCTCGACGTCACCACGCTGCACGAGCGTGAACTCCAGCCGTTCCGGGCGGCGATCGCGGCCGGCACCCGTGCCGTCATGAGCGCCCACATCCGGGTCCCGGTCCTCGACCCGGACCGCCCGGCCACCCTCTCCCGCCGCATCCTCACCGACCTGCTGCGCGGCGAACTCGGCTACCAGGGCCTGATCGTCACCGACGGCATGGAGATGCGCGCCATCTCCGGCACCTACGGACTGGAGCACGGGGTCGTCCTCGCCATCGCGGCCGGCGCCGACGCGATCTGCGTGGGCGGCGGGCTGTGCGACGAGGGCACCGTGCAGAGCCTCCAGGACGCGCTGGTCGCCGCCGTGCGCTCCGGGGAACTCCCCGAGGAGCGGCTCGCCGACGCCGCCGCCCGGGTCCGCGCCCTGGCCGACTGGACCGCGGGCGTACGGCGCTCCCCGGCCGGGACCGTCGCAGCGGAGCCGGAGATCGGCCTGGTCGCGGCCCGCCGCGCGGTCACCGTCACCCGCGCCGCCGCCCCCGCGCCGGTCACCGGACCCGTGTACGTGGCGACCTTCAACCCGGCCCCGAACATCGCCGTGGGCGACGAGACCCCGTGGGGTGTCGGAGCGGAGCTGGAGCGGCTGCTGCCCGGCACCACCACCGGCGGCTTCACCGGCCCCGGCGCCGGTGAGCAGGCGCTGAAGGCGGCGGCCGGCCGGCGGGTCGTCGCGGTGGTCCGCGACGAGCACCGGCACCCGTGGATGCGCGAGGCCCTCGACACCCTGCTCGCCGCCGACCCGGCCACCGTGGTCGTGGAGATGGGCGTACCGCAGTCCGCCCCGCGCGGCGCCCCGCACATCGCCACCTACGGCGCGGCCCGCGTCTGCGGCGTGGCGGCGGCGGAGGCGGTCCTGGCGGGCTGAACCGCCGGAGCGGCCCCGGCCGTTCAGGGGTGGAGCTTCCTCCCCTCGGCGAGCATGGCGACGAACTTCTCGATACGGGCCGCCCGGGTCGCCGGCCGCTCGGCCTCCTCGATCCGGTGCAGGATCGCGTACCGGTTGCGGCTGTCGAGGGCGGCGAAGAAGTCACCGGCGCCGGGGGCCGCGTCCAGCGCGGCCCGCAGATCATCGGGGACGGCCGCCGTGGACTGGCTCGCGTACGCGGCCTCCCAGCGGCCGTCCGCCCGCGCCCTCTCCACCTCGCGCAGGCCGGACGGCCGCATACGGCCGCGTTCGATGAGGTCGAGGGCCTTGCGCCGGTTGACGGCCGACCATCTGCTGCGCGCCCGGCGCGGAGTGAACCGCTGCAGCCAGTGCGTGTCGTCGAGGCTCTGCGCCCGCCCGTCGATCCAGCCGTAGCACAACGCGGACTCCAGCGCGGTGGCGTGGTCGACGCCGGTGATCCCGGAACCCTTGCGCGGGATTCTCAGCCACACGCCGTCGGCGTCACCGTGGTGCTCCTCCAGCCACGCCTCCCAGTCGGCCTGCGTCTCGAAGCCGACCGCCGTTTCCGCCGCGTCGTCCGCTTTCCCGGGCATGCGGCCATGCAAGCGGGGCAAGCGTGACGGTGTGCTGGCCCGGCGATGGCGGAGCGTGTCGTATTGGGCCGAACGGGTGACCATGAGTAAGAATTGCCCGATGCAGACAGCCAGTGCGACAGGGGACGGAGCATGCCGGTGAACAGCCACGATGTCACCGACGAACAGTGGGAGGGGCTCGCCCAGGTCGTTCCGCTGCGGGGCCGCGACGCGTGGCCGTCCGCGGTGGGCCACCGCGCCCTGCCCGAGGCCGAGACGGAGGCGGCGGCGCGCCGCCGCTTCGTCGTCCTGCGCGTGAACGTGTTCGCGGACGCCCGCGACGTCGCCGAGACGCTGATGTCCGGGATACCCGTCCTGCTCGACCTCACCAGCGCGGAGACCGAAGTCGCCAAGAGAGTCCTGGACTTCAGCACGGGTGTCGTCTTCGGCCTGGCCAGCGGAATGCACCGGGTCGACCGCAACGTCTTCCTGCTGACCCCGTCCGGCACCGAGGTCACGGGGCTGATGGAGGGAGCGGGAGCGCCGGGGGTGTGAGCCGCGCGGGCACCCGCTCGCCCGATCGTGGGAAGGACCGCCGAGCGGAACGGTTCGCCGCCGTGCCGAACCCTTAGCGTCCGGCGCATGACCTCCGCCTCGCCGGTCCGTTCGTCTGCTCCGGTACATCCGGCTTTCCCGGTACATCCGGCTTTCCCCTCACGGTCGGCTGCTCCGGTCCGTCCGGCTTCGCCACCCGGCTCGGACGCCGGCCCGTCGGTCGCGGCTCCGAGCGGGCGGCCGCGGGTCACCGAACTGCTGTTGTCCGCGTTCGCGGGGCACCGCGGTGTCCGGCTCCCGCTGGGGGCGCTCACCCTGCTCGCCGGGCCCAGCGGAAGCGGCAAGACCAGCGCGCTGCGGGCCTACGAGGCGCTCGCCCGGCTCGGCGGCGGGGCCGAGCTGGGGGAGGTGTTCGCGGAACCCGGCGCCTGTGTGCCGGAGCGGGCCCGCGCCGACGCCCAGCGCCGGCGCGGCTTCCGCATCGGCTGCGTCGCCGACGGCCCCGCGGGTCCCGTCCGGCTGGAGGTCGCCGTACAGGCCGAACCCGAACTGCGGATCGTGGGGGAGCGGCTGACGGCGGGCGGGCTGGTCCTCCTGGAGACGGCGCTGCGCGACCCCGGCCGGCGCACCGTGCAGGGCGCCTGGCACACGGCGGGGTCCACCCCGGTGACCCGCGGCCCGCTGCCGGACGACCGGCTCGGCACCGCGCTGCTGCCGCTGCGCGTCGCGGGCAAGACCCCCGGGCAGCGCAGGGTGCTCGCCGCCGCCGAGCAGCTGGTGGTGGCCCTGCGCTCCGTCTTCCCCTGCGACCCCCGCCCCGAGCGGATGCGGGGCCCCGTGCCCACCGGCACCGGCCGGCTGCTGGGCGGCTGCGACAACCTCCCCGACGTCCTGTGGCGCACCCGCACCGAGTGCGGGCGCCGGCACGCCCTCCTGGTGGACGCGGTGCGCGCCGGATGCGCCGGGCCGGTCACCGGGCTGCTCGCCGAGCCGTACGACACCGGCCGCCGGGTCCGTGCCCTGCTCGACCGGGGTGACGGCACCCGTACCGATCTGCGGCGCCTCGGCGACGGCGAGCTGCGGTACGCCGCCCTCGCGCTGGTGCTGCTCACCGGGCCCGGGGTGCTGGGGGCCGACGCGCCCGGGGAGGTCCCCGACGCGCTCCGGACCCTCACCGTCCTCGCCGACGGCCTGGACCGTTCACTGGACCCGGAGCAGCGGGTGCTGCTGCTGGACCTGGCGGCGCGGATGTGCGACCGCGGGCGCGTCCGGCTGCTCGGCGCCGTGAACGACGCCTCGTGGGCGGCGGGTTCGGAGGGAGTGACGGTGGTACACCTGGACCGTGACTGATCCGTACGACGACGAGAGTCCCCGCGGGAACGAGCGGCTCGCGGCGCTCCAGCACCGACTCGCCGAGTTCGCCGCCGCGCGCGACTGGCAGCCGTACCACACGCCGAAGAACCTCGCCGCCGCGCTCAGCGTGGAGGCGTCCGAACTCCTCGAGATCTTCCAGTGGCTGACGCCCGAGGAGTCCGCGGCGGTCATGGACGACCCGGACACCGCGCACCGGGTCACCGACGAGGTGGCCGACGTCCTCGCGTATCTCCTCCAGCTGTGCGAGGTCCTCGGGGTCGATCCGCTGACCGCGCTCGCCGCGAAGATCGACCGGAACGAGCGCAGGTTTCCGGTCGGGGAGCCGCCGCGCCGAAAGTGAGGAGCCGTTTACTCCTCTTTCACTCTCCGTATTCGAAAACTCGGCCTCTTTCGCTTGGGTGTCCACAGATTTCGGTCTTCCTCTGGCTTTTTGTCTCAGGGGACTTCACTCTGGGTAGTGAACAAGGGAGTTCAACGGATGCGGACGCGTGGGCAGCGCGTCGGACAGACGGGGGCAGCGCATGGACGCTGTGCGGCTCATCGTGACGAGCAGACGTGCCCTGGCCGCGGGCGGCGGTGTGCGGGAGCGGCTGACCGAGGTGTGGCAGGCGCAGGCCCTGGCGCAGGCGATAGGGAGCCGCCTCGCCGTCACCGGGCCGCCCGAACTGCGGGGCGAGGCGCTGGGGCTGACGGAGCTGGCGGGCCGGGGCTGCGGAGTGCTGGGCGGCCGGGGGCTCGGGCCCGACGAGCTGCGCGCGGCCTGGCTCACCGAGCTGGGGGAGCCGCGCCCGGTCCTGATGCAGCTCGGCGGGCTGCTGGGCGAGGTCGGTATCGCCCTGGTGGGCCTCGCCTGCTCCGCGGACGACGAGGCGACGTACTGGCAGTGCATGGAGGCCATCGACGCGGCGGACGAGTCCCGCGACCGGGTCCGCGAGATGCTCCGCAAACTGGCCGACTCCCTGCCGGAACGCGAGGCCGGCTGACCCGGACGCCCACGGGTGGTGGGTGGGTCGGGGCCGGGTCGGGGGTGGCCGTCCTCGGACTGGCGCGACTGCCCCGACGTATTCC
>Ga0247820_10000539_pt1 | contig 20222 bp, 16 predicted proteins | sample 13C_Glucose_Day1_2_FD_192480 | JGI IMG/M metagenome (GOLD analysis project Ga0247820, IMG submission 192480) | Soil microbial communities from agricultural site in Penn Yan, New York, United States - 13C_Glucose_Day14 | ecosystem: Environmental > Terrestrial > Soil > Agricultural land | place...
CTCGCCGGCACCGATGCGGCGTATGCCGAGTGGGGGGCCGACCTCGTCGCGGCGCTGCGCGCGGCAGGGGCGTCGTACGTCGTCCTGGCCGGCAAGCCGGGGGAGCGGACCGGGCTCCGCCACGGTGGTGCCGACGACGCTGTCGATGACTGGGCTGCCGTGGGGGTCGATGCGCTCGGCTTCCTCGGCCGGATCCGAGAGGAGCTCTCACGGTGAGCATCCCGAGCAACTTCGCCGCGGTCGACCTGGCCGGTGGCGCGCGTCCCGCCGGAGCCGCGGCGGGCGGCGAGCCGTGGAGCAGCCCGGAGGGCATCGACGTGCTCCCCGTCTACGGCCCCGAGCACCTCGAGGGCCTCGACGGCCTCGACACGTGGCCGGGCCTGGCGCCGTTCCTGCGCGGGCCCTACCCGACGATGTACACCACGCAGCCCTGGACGATCCGGCAGTACGCCGGCTTCTCGACCGCCGAGGAGTCCAACGCGTTCTACCGCCGCAACCTCGCGGCGGGCCAGAAGGGCCTGAGCGTCGCCTTCGACCTCGCCACCCACCGCGGCTACGACTCCGACCACCCGCGGGTGCGCGGCGACGTCGGCATGGCGGGCGTGGCGATCGACTCGATCTACGACACGCGCACGCTCTTCGACGGCATCCCGCTGGACGAGATGTCGGTGTCGATGACGATGAACGGCGCCGTCCTGCCCGTCCTCGCGCTCTACATCGCGGCGGCCGAGGAGCAGGGGGTGAAGCCGGAGCAGCTGGCGGGGACCATCCAGAACGACATCCTCAAGGAGTTCATGGTCCGCAACACCTACATCTACCCGCCGGCGCCGAGCATGCGGATCATCAGCGACATCTTCGCCTTCACCTCGCAGCGGATGCCGCGCTTCAACTCGATCTCGATCTCCGGCTACCACATCCAGGAGGCCGGGGCGACGGCCGACCTCGAGCTGGCCTACACCCTCGCCGACGGGGTGGAGTACATCCGCGCCGGCCTCGACACCGGCATGACGATCGACCAGTTCGCGCCGCGGCTGTCGTTCTTCTGGGCGATCGGGATGAACTTCTTCATGGAGGTCGCGAAGATGCGCGCGGCCCGTGCGCTGTGGGCGCGGCTGGTCGACGACTTCGACCCGCAGAACCCCAGGTCGCGGTCGCTGCGGACGCACAGCCAGACCTCGGGTTGGTCGCTCACCGCGCAGGACGTGTTCAACAACGTCGGGCGCACCTGCATCGAGGCGATGGCCGCCACGCAGGGCCACACGCAGTCGCTGCACACCAACGCCCTCGACGAGGCGATCGCGCTGCCGACCGACTTCTCCGCCCGCATCGCCCGCAACACCCAGCTGCTGCTGCAGCAGGAGAGCGGCACGACCGAGATCATCGACCCCTGGGCCGGCTCCTACTACGTCGAGAAGCTCACCCACGACCTCGCTGAGCGCGCCTGGGCCCACATCCAGGAGGCCGAGCGGGCCGGTGGCATGGCTGCCGCGATCGAGCAGGGCATCCCCAAGATGCGCATCGAGGAGGCGGCCGCCCGCACCCAGGCGCGCATCGACTCGGGCGCCCAGAAGGTCATCGGCGTCAACACGTACCGCCTCGCGGCCGAGGACAAGCTCGACGTGCTGCGCGTCGACAACGACGACGTCTACCGCCAGCAGGTCGCCAAGCTCGAGCGGCTGCGTGCCGAGCGCGATGACGACGCCGTACGCCGCTCCCTCGACGCACTGACGGCGTCGGCCGAGCGCGGCCCGGTCGGCGGGGGCTCCCTGGAGGGCAACCTCCTCGCGCTCGCCGTCGACGCGGCCCGCGCCAAGGCCACGGTCGGCGAGATCTCCGACGCGCTGGAGAAGGTCTACGGCCGCCACCAGGCGGTGATCCGTACGATCAGCGGCGTGTACCGCGACGAGGCAGGCGCTCCCGAGGGGTCCGCCGTCGCAGCCGTCCTGCAGGCCACCGAGGAGTTCGAGGCCGAGGAGGGACGTCGTCCGCGCATCCTGGTGGCCAAGATGGGCCAGGACGGGCACGACCGCGGCCAGAAGGTCGTCGTCACCGCCTTCGCCGACCTCGGCTTCGACGTCGACGTGGGGCCGCTGTTCTCGACGCCCGAGGAGGTCGCCCAGCAGGCGGTCGACGCCGACGTGCACATCGTCGGCGTCTCGTCCCTCGCGGCCGGCCACCTGACCCTGCTGCCGGCGCTCAAGCAGGCGCTCGCCGACCAGGGGCGCTCCGACATCATGGTCGTCATCGGCGGGGTGATCCCGCCCGACGACGTGCCGACGCTCCGCGAGATGGGCGCCGCCGCCGTCTTCCTGCCCGGCACCGTGATCGCCGAGTCGGCACTCGACCTCATCGCACGCCTGCGGGAACAGCACAGCCACGACCCGGGAGCCTGATGGCGCGGCCGATCGACGTCGACGCCCTCGTCGCCGGCGTCCAGGACGGGCAGCGCGCCGCCGTGGCGCGCGCCATCACCCTGGTCGAGTCGTCGCGTGCCGAGCACCGCTCGGCGGCACGTGACCTGCTGACCTCGCTCGCGGCGAACGAGCGCCCGATGGCGACCCGCGTGGGCATCTCCGGGGTCCCCGGGGTGGGCAAGTCGACCTTCATCGAGGCCCTCGGCACCCGGCTCACGGGAGCGGGTCACCGGGTCGGCGTCCTCGCCGTGGACCCGTCGTCGGTGCGCACCGGCGGCTCCGTGCTCGGCGACAAGACCCGGATGGCGACCCTGTCGGTCGACCCCGACGCCTTCATCCGGCCCTCGCCCTCGGCCGGCACGTTGGGTGGCGTCGCCCGCGCGACCACGCAGGCGATGCTGGTGCTCGAGGCGGCGTCGTACGACGTCGTCCTCGTCGAGACGGTCGGTGTCGGGCAGTCCGAGGTCACCGTCGCCGCGATGGTCGACACCTTCCTCTTCCTCACCCTCGCCCGCACGGGCGACCAGCTGCAGGGCATCAAGAAGGGCATCCTCGAGATCGCCGACGTGGTCGCGGTGAACAAGGCCGACACGTTCGGTGGGGGAGAGCACGAGGGCGAGGCCCGGGCCGCGGCGCGCGAGCTCGCCGGTGCGTTGCGGCTGGTGCGCGGCCACGCCGAGTGGGCGCCGCCCGTCGTCACGTGCTCGGCGCTGACGGGGGCGGGGATCGACGACGTGTGGCAGCGGGTGGGTGCCCACCGGGAGCACCTCGGGGTCGACGGCCTGGCCCACAAGCGTGCGGGCCAGCAGCTCGAGTTCACCTGGGCGCTCGTGCGCGACGAGCTGGACCAGCGGCTGCGCTCCTCGCCCGGGGTCGCCGCGGTGCGCGACGACGTACGCCGGGGCGTGCTGTCCGGCGAGCTGCCGGCCCCGCTGGCCGCGGATCGGCTGCTCGCCGCCTACGACGGGGACGCGACCTAGGACGTGGCCGGCGTGCGTCTCGGTCGGTGCGTAGCGGGCCCGGGGGAGAGGGCGCGCCCGTAGACTGGGCCGGTCATGCCACTCGAACTCCCCGCCACCCGTGTCATCGCCGAGGTCGTCGACAAGTACGCCGACGAGCTCGTCGCCCTCCGCCGCGACCTCCATGCCCACCCCGAGCTGAGCTGGGCCGAGGACCGCACGTCCGAGGCGGTGGTGACGGCGCTGGAGGGCGTCGGCTGGGCGGTCACGCGACCCGAGGGTGGCGGCGTGCTGGCCGAGCTCGGCCACGGCGGACGGCTGGTCGCGTTGCGCGCCGACCTCGACGCGCTGCCGGTCGACGACCTGATCTCCGACCCGTGGCGGAGCACCAACCCCGGCGTCGCCCACGCCTGCGGCCACGACGTCCACACGGCCGGGCTCGTCGGCGCCGGTCTCGCGCTGGCGGAGGTCGCCTCGCGCGGCCTGCTCCCGGGGCGCGTCCGCCTGCTGTTCCAGCCCGCCGAGGAGGTCATGCCCGGCGGCGCCCTGCAGCTGATCGCCGCCGGCGCGCTCGAGGACGTCTCGCACGTCTTCGGCCTGCACTGCGACCCCAGCCTCGACGTGGGACGCATCGGCCTGCGGGAGGGACCCCTCACCGGTGCCGCCGACGCCCTGACCGTGCGGCTGATCGGCAAGGGCGGCCACACCTCGCGCCCGCACCTCACCGAGGACCTCACCTTCGCGCTCGGCAAGGTCATCACCGAGCTCCCGGCGATCCTGAGCCGACGCCTCGACCCGCGCGCCGGGGTGAGCGTGGTCTGGGGCATGGTCCGCGCTGGCTCCGCGCACAACGTGATCCCCCACGGCGGGGTCGTGGCCGGCACCGTCCGGATGCTCGACGCGGTCGCCTGGGCCGACGCCGAGCACCTCATCCGCCAGCTGATCACCGCCATCGTGGCGCCCTACAGCGTGACCGCCGAGGTGACCTACCAGCGCGGCGTCCCCCCGGTCGTCAACCATGCGGAGTCCACCCGCCTGCTCGGCAGCGCGGTCGAGAACGTCCTGGGCCCGCACGGCCACGTCTCCACGGCCCAGAGCCTGGGCGGCGAGGACTTCGGCTGGTTCCTCGACTCCGTCCGTGGTGCGATGGCGCGCCTGGGCACCCGCACGCCGGGCGGACCCACCTACGACCTCCACCAGGGCAACCTCCGCATCGACGAGGCGGCCACCGGCATCGCCGCCCGGGTGCTCGCCGAGGCTGCGGTGACCGCTCTCAGCGACTGACTCAGGCGGGCGGCAGCGGGAGTCCGAAGGTGAAGGTGCTGCCCTCACCGAGGGTGGACTCGACGCCGAGGTGCCCGCCCATGAGGTCGACCAGCTCGCGGCAGATCGCCAGGCCGAGACCGACCCCGAGGCGGTCGCCCGCGGACTGCGGGTCGGCCTGGACGAACGGGTCGAAGAGCGTGCGGAGGTCGTCGTCCGCGATGCCGATGCCGGTGTCGTGGACCCGGAAGTCCACCCAGCTGCCGACACCCGGGCCGTCCACCGAGCAGCGGCGGCCGCTGACGCGCACGTCGACCGAGCCGTGCTCGGTGTAGGCGACGGCGTTCTGGACGAGGTTGGTGACGACCTGGGTGATGCGCCGGGTGTCGCCGAGCCCGGTCGCAGGCACTGCCTCGTCGACCGCGAAGGTGATGGCGAGGCCTTGCGACTCGGCGAGCGGGACCGCCCACGACGCCACGTCGTCGACGATCGCGCGTACGTCGACGGGCGCACGCCGCAGCACGGTCTGGCGCGCCTCGAGCCCCGAGAACTCCAGGATCTCCTGCACCAGGTGCATGAGACGCTCCCCGGAGCGGTGCACGATCCGGGCGAAGTGCTCGGGCTCAGGCGGCAGGTCGGTGTGGATCAGCAGCTCGGACGCGCCCACCAGTGCGGCCAGCGGCGTACGGACCTCGTGGCTCACGGTGGCGAGGAAGAGCGTCTTGGCGGCGTTGGCCTCCTCGAGCTCGCGCAGGACCCGCTTGGCCTCGGTGACGTCCTCGGTCACCCCGTGCACACCGACGACCTCGTCGGCCACGATCACCGGGATCGCCGTGCAGCGGATGTCGATGACCTCGCCGTCGACGCGCACGACCCGCGCCTCGACCACCTGCGGATCGCCCGCCATGGCCCGGTCGAAGCCGTCCTGGATCAGGTGCAGGTCCTCGGGGTGGATGACCTGCGCGAAGTGGGTCTGCCGCATCTCCTCGAGGCTCAGCCCGGTCATCTCCAGCGACCGGTCGTTGGCGTCGGTGAAGTAGCCCCGCGCGTCGACCGAGTAGGCGGCATGGGGGTGGTGGGTGAACATCGAGGAGTAGCGCTCGCTGCTCTGGGCACGGGCGCCCTCCCCGAGGGTCTCTCCCGCGGACGAGGGACGCTCGCCGTCGTGGGGAACCATCAGAACCTCCGAGTGTCCGTCGGTGCACGGGACCGTACCCCGAGCCGCGGGCCCCGAAACAAGGACGACGGGGCGTGCGGCTCGGACCGCGTCCGGCCCGACCTACTGCTTCCGGTACGGCACCCCGTCCGCGGCGGGCGGTCGGGAGCGGCCCACGAGTCCCGCCACCGCGAAGATGGTGACGAGGTAGGGGAGCATCAGCATGAACTGGCTCGGCACGGGCGAGCCGATCGCCGACAGCACGCCCTGCAGGTTCGTCGCGAAGCCGAAGAGCAGCGCCGCCAGGGTGGCGCGGATCGGGTCCCACTTGCCGAAGATGACGGCGGCGAGCGCGATGTAGCCGGCGCCTCCGGTCATCTCGCGGTTGAACCCGGCGACCGACACGAGGCTGAAGTAGGCGCCGCCGAGGCCGGCGATGGCGCCCGCGAGCAGGATCGTGCGGTAGCGGGTGAGGTTGACCTTGATGCCGACGGTGTCGGCGGCCTTGGGGTGCTCGCCGACGGCGCGGAGGCGCAGGCCCCAGCGGGTGCGGTAGAGGGCGTACGCCACGACGGCGACGACGATGTAGAGCAGGTAGACGAGCGGGGTCTGGCGGAAGAAGATCGGACCGATCAGCGGGATCTCACCCAGGATCGGGATCGGCACCGCCCGCAGGCGCTCGGGGGAGTTGAGCGTCTCGGCGTTGGGCGTGAGCACCTGGCGGAACAGGAAGTTGGTCAGGCCGACCACGAGCACGTTGAGCACGACGCCGACGATGACCTGGTCGACGAAGTAGGTGATCGCGAACAGGCCGAGCACCAGGGCCACGAGGGCGCCGGCCACCGCGGCAGCGAGGACGCCGGCCCACGGCGAGCCGGTGACCGAGGCGGTGATCGCCGCGGCGAACGCGCCGAGGAGCAGCTGGCCCTCGATGGCGATGTTGACCACGCCCGCGCGCTCACCGAGCACGCCGCCCAGCGCGCCGAAGACCAGGGGGATCGCCAGCGCCACGGCACCGCCGAGCAGGCTGACGACGCGGATCCGGTCGTCGGCGGCGGCCCAGCTGAGGAAGCCGATCATCCACACGATCGCGAAGCTGATCGGGATCCACATCGGCTGACGCACGCGGGCGAGCATGCGGCGTACGGCCTCCGCGGTGAGCCCGAGACAGATCACGACCATCAGCCACGCCGTGGGACCGGACGGCACGACGATGTCGGGCAGCGTGACGAAGTCGGTCGCGGCCGAGAGCTGGAACGTCGTGTCGCCCGACGGGCTCGAACGGAGCAGGATGCCCGCCAGGAGCAGGGTCAGCACGCCCAGCACGACCGGGAGCTTGCGGGCGCCCGAGGCGCGCGTGGGTGTCACGACGGTGTCGGGAGCAAGACCGCCCCTCTCGGGGGTCGGCTGGTCGGTCACGGTGCTCACTTGGCCTCCTGGGCGGGGAGCCGGAAGATCGCGCGCACCAGGGGAGGGGCGGCGAGGAAGAGGACGATCAACGACTGGACCACGAGCACCAGGTCGACCGAGATGTTCTCGGAGGTCTGCATGGTGAAGCCACCGGCCTTCAGCGCGCCGAACAGGAGCCCGGCGGCCAGGATCCCGAACGGTCGGGACCGCCCGAGCAGCGCGACGGTGATGGCGTCGAACCCGATCGCCGCGTCGAGGTCGAGCGAGACGCCGCTGGTCACGGTGCCGAGCACCTGGTTGACGCCGGCGAGGCCGAGCAGGGACCCGGCGATCAGCATCACGACGACGTAGGTCCTGCCGACGTTGATGCCGGACGCGCGTGCTGCGTGCGGGTTCTCACCGACGGCGCGGATGCGGTAGCCGAGGGTCGAACGGGTGAGCAGCCACCACACGACGGCGACGGCGACGATCGCGAGCACGAAGCCGAGGTGCAGGTTGAACTGGTCCCCCAGCACCTTGGGCAGCGTCGCGGAGTCCTTCATCGGCGGTGACTTCGGGTTCACCGAGCCGGGCGTCTTGAGCAGCGACTCCTTGGTGAGCGCCCAGAAGAGCAGGTAGTAGGCGACGTAGTTGAGCATGATCGTGACGATCACCTCGTGCGCGCCCGTGCGGGCCTTCAGCACGCCCGCGATGCCGCCCCACAGCGCACCGGCCACCATGCCGGCGAGGATCGCGAGCGGCAGGTGGATGACGAGGGGCAGGTCGAGCTGGAAGGCCACCCAGCCGGCCGCGCCACCGGCGATGAGCATCTGGCCGCGGCCACCGATGTTGAACAGCCCCGCCCGGAAGGCCAGGCCGACACCGAGGCCGCCGAGGATCAGCGGCGCGGCGAACTTCAGCGTCTCCGTGAACGGGCGCCACTGCTGTGCCGGCTCGGTGAGGTTGTAGTTGAAGACCGCGCCGCGGAACATCGCGCTGTAGGCACCCGAGATGGCGTCCCACACGGCGGTGAGGAAGTCGGACGGACGGGCGGTGACGTAGCCGACGGTCTCGCGCACGGTGTCGTCCGTCGCCGCGATCATCACCGAGCCGACGAAGATCGCGAGGACCACGGCGAGCACGCCGGCGAGCGCGTCGCCCGAGGCGATCTCGCGCAGCAGCGAGCGGCCGCGGTCGTCGTCGGGTGCGGCGCCGGTCTGCTCGGCCCTCTCGTCGACGGGGGCCTCGTCGGTGACGACGTCGGTGGAGTCGGGCTTGCTCGCCGGCTCGGGGGTCGGCTGGTGCTCGTCGTTCACGCGACCACGTCCTTCAGGTCCTTCGGGCGTTCGCCGGTCATCATGAGTCCGAGGGTCTCGCGGGGGGTGTCTGCCGGGACGATGCCGACCACCTTGCCGCGGTAGAGCACCATGATGCGGTCGGCCAGCGCGACCACCTCGTCGAGCTCGGTGGAGACCACCAGGACCGGGATGCCGCTGTCGCGGGTGGCGACGATCTGCTTGTGGATGAACTCGATCGAGCCGACGTCGACGCCGCGGGTGGGCTGCGCCGCGACCAGCAGCCGCAGGTCACGCGAGAGCTCGCGCGCGACGACGACCTTCTGCTGGTTGCCGCCGGAGAGGTTCGCGGCCAGCGAGTCGATGTCGCGGGCGCGGACGTCGTACTCGGTGAGCTTCTTCTGCGCGAACTCGCGCAGGGCACCCAGGCGCAGCGAGCCGTTCCTGACGAACGGCGACTTGAAGCTCCGGTTGAGCATGAGGTTCTCGGCGATGGTGAAGTTGGGCACCAGGCCGTCGACCTGCCGGTCCTCGGGGATGAAGCCGACGCCGGCGTCGAGGATCTTGCGCGTCGAGCGGCCCACCAGCTCCACGCCGTCGAGCCGGATGGAGCCGCTGACGTCGTCCTGCAGGCCGAGGAGGGCCTCGGTGAGCTCGGTCTGGCCGTTGCCCTGGACGCCGGCCACGGCGAGGACCTCACCGCCACGGATGGTGAAGCTGAGGCCGTCGACGTGCGTGTGGCCGGCCACGTCGACCACCCGGAGGTCCTTGACCACGAGAGCGTCGTCGCCGAGCGTCGGAGCGTCCTTGTGGACGACCAGCTCGACGGGGCGACCGACCATCATCGAGGCGAGCTCGGCGTTGTCGGCCTTGGGGTCAGCCTCGCCGACGACCTTGCCGAGCCGGATGACGGTGATCCGGTCGGCGACCTCGCGGACCTCGCGGAGCTTGTGGGTGATGAAGACGATGGCCTTCCCGGCCTCCTTGAGCTGGCGCATGATGTCCATCAGCTCGTCGGTCTCCTGCGGGGTGAGCACCGCGGTGGGCTCGTCGAAGACCAGCAGCTCGGCGTCGCGGGACAGGGCCTTGATGATCTCCACGCGCTGCTGCACGCCGACCGGGAGGTCCTCGACCACGGCGTCGGGGTTCACGTGGAAGCCGAAGCGCTCCGAGATCTCGGTGACGCGTGCGCTGGCCTCCGCGAGGTCCAGCGTGCCACCGAAGCCGGTGGTCTCGTTGCCGAGCATGACGTTCTCGGCGACGGTGAAGACGGGGATGAGCATGAAGTGCTGGTGGACCATGCCGATGCCGGCCGCCATCGCGTCGCCGGGGCCGGTGAAGTGCTGGACCTCGCCGTCGAGCTCGATCTCGCCCTCGTCGGCCCGGTAGAGGCCGTAGAGGACGTTCATCAGGGTCGACTTGCCGGCACCGTTCTCACCGAGGAGGCAGTGGATCTCGCCGGGCTCCACCGTGAGGGAGATCGAGTCGTTGGCCACCACGCTGCCGAAGCGTTTGGTGATGCCTCGCAGGACGAGTCTCATGGCATCGCATCCTAGGGGTCGGGATGGTCCGGAGGTCTGGACCGGGGGTCTGGTGGGGCGCTGGCGCGAGGCCCGTCGAGCGGGCGCGCACGGCGCGGCGCGGGGCGCGCGGGAAGGCTAACCGGCGAGGACGCCGGCGCACTGCGCCGACATGTGCCAAAGCTCGGAGCCGCCGTGTGGCAACTGCTCCGACATGGCAGAGGGAGGCCGACGAAACCGTCGGCCTCCCTCCGTGGTGGAGCGTGGTGGCGATCAGCCCAGGTAGGACTCGACCTTGATGGAGCCGTCGATGATGCCGGCCTTCACCGTGTCGAGGTCAGCGGCCAGCTCGGGGCTGACCTTGTCCTCGAAGTTGTGGAACGGGGCGATGCCGACACCGTCGTTCTCGAGGGTGCCGATGTAGGGCTCGAAGTCGAACTCGTCGTTGCCCGCGGCCATGACGGCCTCGTAGGTCGAGACCTTCATGCCCTTGAGGATCGAGGTCATGACGTAGTCCTGGGTGCTCGGGTCGGTCTCGAACAGGTCGGCGTCGACACCCACCATCGCGATGTCCTTGCCCGAGTCCTCGATCGCGGTGATCGCGCCCTGGTAGATCGGGCCACCGACCGGCAGGATCACGTCGACGTCCTGGTCGAGGATCTGCTTGGCGGTGCTGGTCGCGGCCTCGTTGGCCTCGAAGCCACCGGTGAAGGACCCGTTCTTGCCGTCCCAGCCGACGACCTCGACGTCCTTCTTCTTCTCCTTGGCGTAGTACTCGGCGCCCTGCTTGAAGCCGTCCATGAAGATGGTCACGGTCGGGAAGGGCATGCCGCCGTAGGTGCCGACCTTGCCGGTCTTCGTGTAGTCGGCAGCGGCGTAGCCGGCCAGGAACGCGGCCTGGGCGGTGTTGTAGAGCAGCGGCTTGATGTTCTCGACGTCGGCCTTGCCGTCGAAGGTCGCGCCGTCCTCGCCGCCGTCGGCGGAGTCGTCGATCAGGACGTACTCGATGTCGGGGTTGGCCGTGGCCGACTCCTTGGTCGCCGCGGCCAGGGCGAAGCCGACGGTCACGATGACGTCGCAGCCCTCACCGACCAGGCTCTCCAGGTTGGGGCCGAAGTCGTTCTCGCTGTTGGACTCGACGGCCTTGAGCTCGACGCCGAGCTCGTCCGCGGCCTGCGTGGCGCCCTCGAAGCCGAGCTGGTTGAACGACTTGTCGTCGAACCCACCGGCGTCGGACACGATGCACGGCAGGAAGTCGCTGGCGGCTGCGGAGCTGCCGCTGTCGCTGCCACTCCCGGTGGTGTCATCCTCGGGCGCGTCACCACACGCGGCCAGGGTCGCGGCCGCGAGCAGCGCCACGAGGCCGCTCGAGACGACCTTCCTCGTCTTCAACACAAATGCCTCCAAGTTCGTGCACCCCGGGGTGGGGTCAGCTTTCCGGGAGCATGATGCCTGCCGCGGCGCACCCCGTCACGGGGTTCGGGACTTCTGAGATGCGTTTGAGACCTAAAAGTGTGCGGACGACTTTCGGCGGAACCTGCCAAAGACCGATGCGTCGCCGTATGCGCCATAGTGGCCGCGTGAGCGACAGGGTGGACGACCGCTGGGAGCAGGACGACTGGGACGGGCTCAGGGCGCGTGCCGTCGAGGTGATGCCGCGGGCCTACGCGCCCTACTCGCGCTACCGGGTGGGCGCGGCCGCGCGGGTGGACGACGGTCGGGTCGTGGTCGGGTGCAACGTGGAGAACGCGGCGTACGGCGTCGTGCTGTGCGCCGAGTGCGGCCTGGTCTCGCAGCTGCACGCCACGGGCGGCGGTCGGCTGACGCACTTCGTCTGCGTCAACGGCGAGGGTGAGATCATCATGCCGTGCGGCCGGTGCCGACAGCTCCTGTTCGAGCACGGCGGTCGGGACCTCCTGGTCTGGACCGTAGCGGGGGTCAAGCCCATGTCCGAGGTGCTGCCCGACGCCTTCGGACCCGACGACCTGGCCCACGTGGCCGGTGCAGCAGTGGAAGGAACCGAGTAGTGGCTGCCCACGACGCCGTCGAGGTGATCCTCGCCAAGCGCGACAAGCACGAGCTGTCCGACAGCCAGATCGACTGGGTGATCGACGCCTACACGCGCGGCGACGTCGCCGACGAGCAGATGTCGTCGCTCGCCATGGCGATCCTGCTGAACGGGATGAACCGTCGCGAGATCTCGCGCTGGACCGGCGCGATGATCGCCTCGGGCGAGCGGATGGACTTCTCCTCGCTGTCGCGCCCGACGGCCGACAAGCACTCGACCGGCGGGGTCGGCGACAAGATCACCCTGCCGCTCGCACCGCTCGTCGCCGCCTGCGGTGTGGCCGTGCCCCAGCTCTCGGGCCGCGGGCTCGGCCACACCGGCGGCACGCTCGACAAGCTGGAGTCGATCCCCGGCTGGCGCGCGGCGCTGAGCAACGAGGAGATGTTCGGCATCCTGGAGGACGTCGGCGCCGTGATCTGCGCCGCCGGCGACGGCCTCGCCCCGGCCGACAAGAAGCTGTACGCCCTGCGCGACGTCACGGGCACGGTCGAGGCCATCCCGCTGATCGCCAGCTCGATCATGAGCAAGAAGATCGCCGAGGGCACCGGCGCGCTGGTGCTCGACGTCAAGGTCGGCAGCGGTGCCTTCATGAAGGACCTCGACTCGGCCCGGGAGCTCGCCGAGACCATGGTCGCGCTCGGCACCGACGCCGGCGTGCACACGGTCGCGCTGCTCACCGACATGGCGACCCCGCTGGGCCTGACCGCGGGCAACGCGGTCGAGGTGCAGGAGTCCGTCGACGTCCTGGCGGGCGGCGGTCCCGCCGACGTGGTGGAGCTGACCCTCGCCCTCGCCCGCGAGATGCTCGCCGGCGCCGGCCGCGACGACGTCGACCCGGCCGACAAGCTGGCCGACGGCTCGGCGATGGACGCGTGGAAGGCGATGATCCGCGCCCAGGGCGGTGACCCGGACGCGGCCCTCCCCGAGGCGAAGGAGTCGCACGTCGTCGCCGCGCCGTCGAGCGGCACCCTCACCCGGCTCGACGCGATGGCGGTCGGGATGGCCGCCTGGCGCCTCGGGGCCGGCCGGGCCCGCAAGGAGGACCCGGTGCAGGCCGGTGCCGGCGTCGTCTGGCACGCGCGACCCGGGGACGAGGTCACCGAGGGAGAGCCGCTGTTCACGCTGCTCACCGACGAGCCCGAGCGCTTCGACCGCGCGCTCGCCTCGCTCGAGGGTGGCTACTCGGTGTCGTCCGCGGAGAGTGGCGGCGACGCGAGCGGGGCCGGTACGCAGATCGTGCTCGACCGCATCGGCTGAGCCGCGCGGTCAGGCGAGCAGGAGCACCACGTGCGCGGCCACGCAGGCCGGCTTGTCGTGACCCTCGATCTCGACCGTGTGCTCGACGACGAGCTGCTTGCCGGCGGCCAGGTCACGGACCTCGCCGAAGCGCACGTGTGAGCGCAGCCGGCTGTCGACGGGCACCGGGCTCGGGAAGCGGACCTTGTCCAGGCCGTAGTTGAGCCTGGCGCCGGGCGTCTCGAGCCGGAAGACCTGCGAGGCGAAGTGGGGGAGCAGGCTCAGGGTGAGGAAGCCGTGGGCGATGGTCGTGCCGAACGGGCCCGCGCCCGCGGCCTCGACGTCGACGTGGATCCACTGGTGGTCGAGGGTGGCGTCGGCGAAGGAGTCGATCCGCGCCTGGTCGATGTCCAGCCACTCGCTGGTGCCGATCTCGGACCCGGCAGCGGAGGCGACCTCGTCGAGTGTGGTGAAGGTGCGCATGGGCACGAACATAGTGCTCGACCGGGGAGGCCCTGCTTGGATGTGCCGATGAGCACTCCCACGCGCGACCAGGTCCGGGCCGCTCCGAAGGTCCTGCTGCACGACCACCTCGACGGCGGGCTGCGTCCGCAGACGATCGTGGAGCTCGCTGCCGAGGCCGGCCACGAGCTCCCCGCCCCCGACGCCGGGTCGCTGGGCCAGTGGTTCACCGAGTCGGCCGACTCGGGCTCGCTGGTCCGCTATCTGGAGACCTTTGACCACACCGTCGCGGTGATGCAGAGCGGCCCGGCGATCGCCCGCGTCGCCCGCGAGTGCGTCGAGGACCTGGCTGCCGACGGCGTCGTCTACGCCGAGGTGCGCTACGCGCCGGAGCAGCACGTCGGTGCCGGCCTGACCCTCGACGAGGTCGTCGCGGCGGTGCAGGAGGGCTTCGACGCCGGCATGGCCGCCAGCGGCGGCAGGATCGTCGTACGCCAGCTCCTGACCGCGATGCGGCACCAGGCCCGGTCGATGGAGATCGCCGAGCTGGCGATCGCGTGGCGCGACCGCGGAGTCGCCGGTTTCGACATCGCCGGCGCGGAGGCGGGCTTCCCGCCCACCCGGCACCTCGACGCCTTCGAGTACCTCCAGCGCGAGAACGCCCACTTCACCATCCACGCCGGCGAGGCCTTCGGCCTGCCCTCGATCTGGCAGGCGATCCAGTGGTGCGGCGCCGACCGGCTCGGTCACGGGGTGCGGATCATCGACGACATCACCGTGAACGACGACGGGTCGGTCGAGCTCGGCCGGTTGGCGGCCTACGTCCGCGACAAGCGGATCCCGCTCGAGATGTGCCCGAGCTCGAACATCCAGACCGGGGCGGCGGAGTCCTTCGGCGAGCACCCGATCGGGCTGCTGACCGACCTGCGCTTCCGGGTCACCGTCAACACCGACAACCGCCTGATGAGCGGCACGTCGATGACGCAGGAGATGTTCGGCCTGGTGGAGGCCTTCGGCTACTCGCTGGAGGACCTGCGGTGGTTCACCATCAACGCGATGAAGTCGGCGTTCCTGCCCTTCGACGAGCGGCTCGCGATCATCGACGAGGTCATCAAGCCGGGCTACGCCGCGCTGGTCAACGGGTAGTGGCGCCCCTCCCGGCCGTCAGCTCGACGTAGGCCTGGTCGCCCGTCGCCCGCCGGCACCCCTGCCGGACGGCGTGCGCGACGACGCGCTGCTGGTCACGCATCAGCGCGAGGCCGCGGCGTACGAGCACGAGCGGGGGCTTGCGGTGCTCGCGCAGGTCGCGGGTGAGGCGCCGCCAGAAGGTGACGAGCGGGTGCTGGGTGATGCAGTAGGCCGCCGCCAGGATGCCCTCGTCGCGGCACGTGCCCACGACCTCCGGGGCGAAGATGCCCTCGGCGACGAAGCGGGTCGCGCCGGCGAGGTCGACCGTGCGAGACCCGCAGCGTCCGTTGCGGGCGATCTCGTAGATCGGCACCTCGCTGCGCCCGGTGGCGCACAGCTCGCGGAGCGCGGCGAGGGCGTCGGCCTCGTGCCAGGAGTCCGGGTGGTCCCAGTCGACGAGCCCGGCGTTGGCGCCCGTGGTGATGCGGGGGAGCGACGGGTCGTCGCCGTCCCTGTAGAAGTCGTCGAGGCGCAGGACGGGGAGCCCGAGGCGCTCCGCGAGCCGGGACTTGCCGGCGCCGCTGGGTCCGGCCAGGACGACCACCTGGGCAGTGCTCATGTGTTGCGACTCATTTCGTCGTTCGGCCACGGGGGGTGAGGGCTGGACATTAGTGTCGCCCAGACCCTCGATCGACCACCCCGGGAGGACCCCTTCATGAGTCTCGACGACTCGACCGCGCCCGAGACCATGTCTGACACCCCGAACGGCTCGAAGCGAGCCGATCGCCCCACCCGGACCTACCTGCTGGTCGGGCTCGCGTTCGCGCTCGTGGTGGGCCTCGTCGGCTTCATGACGATGCGTGGCGCCAGCGGCGAGCCCGAGGGCGCGGACTGTGTCTCCGAGGTGGTCACCCTGACCACGGCCCCGGTCATGGAGGACCTGGTCGAGCAGGCGGTCGAGGACGTCAACGAGGACGAGCCCTGCATCGACATCCAGGTCACCGCGGGCACCGTGAAGGACGTCGTCGCCCTGCTGGCCGACCCCAACGCCGCGCTCCCCGAGATCTGGATCCCGGACAGCCCGACCTGGAAGGGCCAGCTCACCAGCGCCGGTTGGACCGGCACCCCCATCGAGGACGTCCTCGCACAGACGCCCGTGGGCCTCATCGGCGGCCCGTCCGCCAAGGCCCCGGCCTCGTGGTCCGCCGTGCTCGATGGCGGCAGCCTGGCGATGGCCGACCCGAGCGCCGAGGGTGCCTCCGCGCTGGCCCTGCTCGCGCCGTACGCCGAGATGAAGAAGACCGGCGCGACCGCGGTCTCCATCGAGGAGAAGACGGTCCCCGTCGCCCAGACCTACGGCGAGCGCGCCGTGGCCGGCAGCTCCAACGAGACCGACCTCTCGACGATCACGGCCTCCAGCACCCAGCTGGTGCCGGCCACCGAGCAGGCCTACCTCGCCGCCCGCCGCGGCAACGACCAGCTCGCCCTCGTGGCGCCGAGGACCGGTGTGCCGATGCTGCAGTACCCGCTCATCGACGTGAACCGGGGGACCAAGGACATCCTCTCCTCCACCGGTGACCTGTCGGCCCGCGTGGGCCGCGCCCTCGGGCGCTGGTTCGCCTCGAGCGCCGGTGTGGAGGCCATCGCCGCCGCCGAGCTCCGCGGCCCCGACGGCGCCCCGCTGCCCAACGACATCGGCCTCGGCTCCACCCCGGTGCTCGCCAAGGTCGCCCAGAAGACCACCGACGACACCCTGCGCCAGTGGCGGGTGCTGTCGGTGCCCTCCAGCATCCTGGCGGTCGTCGACCTCTCCGGCTCGATGAAGATGGCCATCGGCGACACCACCCGCATCGGGCTGGCCGTCACCGCCTCCCAGGTCGCGCTCGACGCCTTCCCGGCGCAGGCCCGCATCGGCATCTGGGGCTTCTCGAAGAACCGCGGCGAGAACGGTGCGTCCTACGCCGAGTACTCACCGCTCGAGCGGCTCGACGCCCCGGCGGCGGACGGCCGGACCCACGGCGACGAGGTCCGCGCCGAGGCCGCCGCCCTGCCCGGCAAGGTGCGCGGCGGCACCGGCGTCATGGACTCCACCCTGGCGGCCTACAAGCACGCCCAGGAGATGTGGGACCCGGCGTGGTTCAACTCCGTGGTGATCATGACCGACGGCGCCAGCGACGACTCCAGCTCGCTGTCGCTGGACTCGCTCGTCAACCAGCTCAAGTCGCTGCGCGACCCGGCCAAGCCGGTCAAGGTGATCGTCATCGGCATCTCGCGCGACGCCGACACCGGTGAGCTCGAGCAGATCGCCGAGGCGACCGGGGGCCAGCACTACCTGGTCAACAACCCCAACGAGATCCTCGGCGTGCTGGCCCAGGCGCTGCTCAACCGCTGATCGTCGGCCTGGCGCATCCTGTCGGAGTCCGACGTGTCGGAGTCCAACGTGTCGGAGTCCCCGCACGAGCGGGGACTCCGACACGTGTAGGCGGTTGCAACGGCCAACAAGTGTCAGACTTCCCCACCAAGCACGGCTTCACGCACGAAGGCCCCCGGAGGTTCTCCGGGGGCCTTCGCGCGTCGTGCGTGGGGTCAGACGCCGATCGGGTGCCAGACGGTCTTGGTCTCGAGGAAGTGGGTCATCCGGTCGAGCGCCGGCTCGGCGAGCCAGTCGGTGTCGGGTGCGGGACGTCGTACGCGCTTGAGGTTGTCGGCCGCGGCCACCTCGAGCTCGGCGGCGAGGTCAGCGTCGTCGACGCCGGTCAGGTCGATGCCGTTGACGTCCATGTGCGAGGCCAGCCACGGGGCGATCTCGGCCTGCAAGCCCGTGAGCACGTTGACCACGCCGCCGGGGAGGTCGCTGGTGGCCATCACCTCGCCGAGCGTGATCGCGGTCAGCGGGTTGTCCTGGCTGGCGATCACCACGACGGTGTTGCCGGTGACGACCAGCGGCGCGACGACGCTGACGAGGCCGAGCAGGGAGCCGCGCGGGGCGACCACGGCGATGACGCCGCTGGGCTCGGGGGTCGACAGGTTGAAGTAGGGGCCGGCCACCGGGTTGGCGTTGCCGACGACCTGGGTGATCTTGTCGGCCCAGCCGGCGTACCAGACGAGCCGGTCGATCGCGGCGTCGACCTGGGCGCGGGCACGGGCCGGGGTGATGCCCTCGGCGGCGCGCAGCTCGGCCTCGAACTGGTCGCGGCGGCCCTCGAGGACCTCGGCGATCCGGTAGACGACCTGCGCCCGGTTGTACGCCGTCCTGCCGGACCAGCCGCCGAACGCGGCACGGGCGGCGACGACGGCGTCACGGCCGTCCTTGCGGGAGGCCTGGGCGGCGTTGGCCAGCAGGCGGCCCTTGGCGTCGTTGACGACGTAGGAGCGGCCCGACTCCGAGCGCGGGAACTGTCCGCCGATGTAGAGCTTGTACGTCTTGCGCACGTCGATGCGGCTCACGCGTCCGCTCCCTTCGCGTCGGTCCGGAGATAGGCCTCGAGGCCGTGGCGACCGCCCTCGCGGCCGTAGCCCGACTCCTTGTAGCCGCCGAACGGCGAGGTCGGGTCGAACTTGTTGAACGTGTTGGCCCAGACCACGCCCGCGCGCAGGCGGTTGGCCATGGACAGGATCCGGGACCCCTTGTCGGTCCACACGCCGGCGGAGAGGCCGAACGGGGTGTTGTTGGCCTTCTCGACCGCCTCGGACGGGGTGCGGAAGGTCAGCACCGACAGGACCGGGCCGAAGATCTCCTCGCGCGCGATGCGGTGGGCCTGCGAGACGCCGGTGAAGACGGTCGGGGCGAACCAGTAGCCGTTGGCCGGCAGGTCGCACGGGGCCGACCAGCGCTCGGCGCCCTCGGACTCGCCGATCGCGGAGAGCTCGCGGATCTTGGCGAGCTGCTCGGCGGAGTTGATCGCACCGACGTCGGTGTTCTTGTCGAGCGGGTCGCCCACGCGGAGCGTGGCCATCCGGCGCTTGAGACGGTCCATCACCTCGTCGGCCACCGACTCCTGGACCAGGAGCCGCGAGCCGGCGCAGCAGACGTGGCCCTGGTTGAAGAAGATGCCGTTGACGATGCCCTCGACGGCCTGGTCGAGCGGCGCGTCGTCGAACACGATGTTGGCGGCCTTGCCGCCGAGCTCGAGGGTCACCTTCTTGTCGCTGCCGGCGACCGCGCGGGCGATGGCCTTGCCGACCTCGGTGGACCCGGTGAAGGCCACCTTGTCGACGTCGGGGTGCGACACGATGGCGCGACCGGTGTCACCGGCGCCCGTGACGATGTTGACCACACCGGGCGGCAGGTCGGCCTGCTGGCAGATCTCGGCGAAGAGCAGTGCGGTCAGCGGGGTGGTCTCGGCGGGCTTGAGGACGACGGTGTTGCCGCAGGCCAGGGCCGGGGCGATCTTCCAGGCCAGCATCAGCAGCGGGAAGTTCCACGGGATGACCTGCCCGGCGACGCCGAGGGGCGTCTCGCCGTAGCCGGAGTACTTCAGCTTGTCGGCCCAGCCGGCGTAGTAGAAGAAGTGGGCGGCGACGATCGGGACGTCGACGTCGCGCGACTCCTTGATCGGCTTGCCGTTGTCGATCGACTCCAGGACGGCCAGCTCGCGGCCGCGCTCCTGGATGATCCGGGCGATCCGGTAGAGGTACTTGGCGCGCTCGGCGCCGGACATCCGCGACCAGACACGGGTGTAGGCGCGGCGAGCGGCCTTCACGGCCTCGTCGACGTCGGCCTCGCTGGCCTCGGCGACCTCGGCCAGCACCTCCTCGGTGGCCGGGTTGACCGTCTTGAACGACGTGCCGGTGCCGTCGACGAACTCGCCGTTGACGAACAGTCCGTAGGACGGCTTGATGTCGACGATCGCTCGCGACTCGGGTGCGGGGGCGTACTCGAACATGGTGTGCCTCAGTCCAGCGTGAAGTAGTCGGGACCGGAGTAGCGGCCGGTCGTCATCTTGGTGCGCTGCATGAGCAGGTCGTTGAGCAGCGTGGAGGCGCCGAACCGGAACCAGTCGGGGTCGAGCCAGTCGTCGCCGCAGATCTCGTTGACCATCACGAGGTACTTGATGGCGTCCTTGGTGGTCTTGATGCCGCCCGCGGGCTTGACGCCGATCATCTGCCCGGTCTGCTCGCGGAAGTCGCGGACCGCCTCGAGCATGATCAGGGTGACGGGCAGGGTCGCGGCGGGCTGCACCTTGCCGGTGGACGTCTTGATGAAGTGACCACCGGCCATCATCGCCAGCCAGCTGGCGCGGCGGACGTTGTCGTAGGTCTGCAGCTCGCCGGTCTCGAAGATCACCTTCAGGTGTGCGTCCCCACACGCCTCGCGGACCTGCGCGATCTC
>Ga0247820_10000540_pt1 | contig 20211 bp, 19 predicted proteins | sample 13C_Glucose_Day1_2_FD_192480 | JGI IMG/M metagenome (GOLD analysis project Ga0247820, IMG submission 192480) | Soil microbial communities from agricultural site in Penn Yan, New York, United States - 13C_Glucose_Day14 | ecosystem: Environmental > Terrestrial > Soil > Agricultural land | place...
GAGGGGACGGGAAGGGGCGGCGGGGGCGAACTCTCGAGTGTGGGGCGGCGGTCAGTGCATGTGTGCCGCCAGGGTTGCCAGGAGGTGGACGAGGCCCGTCGGGCCGTCGACCACCAGGTCCGCCCGGTCGCGCAGTTCCGTGACCTCGTCGCTTCCGCTGCACACCAGCAGCCCGGGGACACCGGCGGAACGCAGCTTGTCGACGGCGGTGAAGGCGGCGAGGTCGCCCAGGTCGTCCCCGGCGTAGAGGACCGACCCGGCGCCGATCTCCCGGGCGTACTCGCTCAGGGCGACGCCCTTGTCCATGCCTGGCGGGCGCAGCTCGAGGACCAGGCGGCCGGGCTCGACGACGAGCCCGTGCCGGGCGGCGAGCCCGGCGAGCGGCTCGCGCAGCGCCTCGTACGCGGCCTGGGGATCGGCGGCCCTGCGGGTGTGCACCGCGACCGCCCGGCCGCCCTTCTCCTCGATCCAGGTGCCCTGCCAGGCCCCGGCCCGGTCGAGCAGCCCGGGCAGCTCCGCGCGGACGGCGGCGACCCCGGGGTGCGGGGCGGGGGCGGTGACCTCACCGGTCACGGCGTCCCAGCGCTCGGCGCCGTAATGGCCGAGGACGACGAGGTGCTCCAGACCGGGCACGCCCGCGAAGCCGCCGTGCCGTACCGCGACACCCGCGGGGCGGCCGGTGACGACCGCGACCGCGGCCACCTTCGGGGCGAGCGCGGCGAGCGCGGGCACCGCGTCCGGGTGCGCGCGGGCCTGCTCCGGATCGGGCACGATCGGCGCGAGCGTCCCGTCGAAGTCGAGCCCGATCAGTGCCTTCCCCGGGCGGGAGAGAAGCGCCTCCAGCCCTTCCCGTCCGGCCTGCGTGGCGGGCGTCGGCGTGGCGTGCGGGTCGGTGGAATCCATACCGTCAACCTATCCGCGCCCGCGCCCTCGCACGCCTGCGTGTCCGGTCAGCCGGGCTTTTGGTCCCGCAGCGCGTCCAGCTGCTCCAGGAACCACCGCGCCGGAGGCAGCGCGGTCGCCGCCGCGGCCAGGCGCTTGCCGCGGTCGGCGCGCTCCTCCGGGCTCATGGCCAGGGCCTCGTGCAGGGCGCCGGCGGTCTCCACGACGTCGTACGGGTTGACCGTGATCGCGTCCTCGCCCAGCTCCTCGTGGGCGCCCGCCTCCCGCGACAGCACCAGCGCGCAGCCCGCGTCGGAGACCACCGGGACCTCCTTGGCCACCAGGTTCATGCCGTCGCGGATCGGGTTGACCAGGGCCACGTCGGCCAGCCGGTACGCGGCGAGCGAGCGCGCGAAGTCGTCCCTGACGTGCAGCACGACCGGCCGCCAGCCGGGTGTCCCGTACCGCTCGTTGATCTCCTCGGCGATCCGCTGCACCTCGGCGGTGTAGTCGCGGTACACGGCGAGATCCTGCCGGGAGGGGTAGGCGAAGGCGATGTGCACGACGCGCTCGCGCCACTCGGGGTGGTCGTCCAGGAGCTGCCGGTACGCCAGCAGGCCGCGCACGATGTTCTTCGACAGCTCGGTGCGGTCCACGCGGACGATCGTCCGGCGCGGCCCGCCCTCGGGTGCGGCGCCGATCTCCTCCCGCAGCACGGCGATCCGCTCCTCGACGTCCGCCTCGTGGGAGCGGGCGCGCAGGAAGTCGGCGTCGGCGCCCAGCCCGTGCACCCCCACCGCGGTGTCCCCGAGCCCGTCCGTGAACCGCTCGCAGCAGGCGGTGAACGCGTCCGCCCAGCGGTGGGTGAGGAAGCCGAGCCGGTCGGCGCCGAGCATCCCGCGCAGCACCTGTCCGGCGATGTCGTCGGGCAGCATCCGGAAGTACTCCGGCGGCGCCCACGGCGTGTGCGAGAAGTGGCCGATGCGCAGATCGGGGCGGAGCTCGCGGAGCATCCCGGGGACCAGGGTCAGGTGGTAGTCCTGCACCAGCACCGCCGCGCCCCGCGCCGCCTCCTCGGCCAGCGCCTCGGCGAACGCGCGGTTGTAGGCCTCGTACGACGCCCACCGGCGGCGGAACTCCGCGTCGAAGACCGGCTCCACCGGCGTCTGGTACAGCATGTGGTGCACGAACCACAGCACCGAGTTGGCGATCCCGTTGTACGCGTCCGCGTGGACGTCCGCCGGGACGTCCAGCATCCGCACGCCGTCCTCGCCCACCCCGCGCCGCACGGCCTCCCGGTCGCCGTCGGACAGCGCCGAGCACACCCACAGCGCCCCCGCGTCCGGCCCGATCGCCGACAGCCCGGACACCAGCCCGCCGCCGCCCCGTTTGGCGCGCAGCGACCCGTCGTCCGCAACCTCGTACGAGACCGGTCCCCGATTGGAGGCGACCAGCACCTGAGCAGCACCGAAGCTTGAAGCCATACGCCTCAACCTAGCCCGGCCCCCGGCACCTCAAACGCACGGTTCGGCCGTATACGGCTCAGGCCACCCGCCGCGCCTGGTACTCGGCGATCTCCGCCATCGGCGGCCGTTCCTCCGTGTCCACGGAGTACGTACGGGGCTCGAAGTTGTCGCCGGTCCGCTCGAACTGGGTCAGCGACGGGCGGATCAGATGGCCGCGGGCCAGGCGGAGCTGGGCGGTGCGGTAGATCGCGGCGGCCATCCGGCCGAGCGCCTGGCCGTCCTGGTGGCGATGCTTGCGGACGCCGACGTCGACCTGGGCGAGCGCGTCCAGGCCCACCAGGTGCAGGGCGTCGACCAGCATGCCGAGCTCCACGCCGTACCCGACCGGGAACGGAAGCTGCTCCAGCAGGGTGCGGCGGGCCGCGTACTCGCCGCCGAGCGGCTGCACGAAGCCGGCCAGCTGGGGCCAGTGCATGTTCAGCAGCGGGCGGGCCATCAGCTCCGTGACCCGGCCGCCCTGGCCCGCGGCCGAGCCCAGGGGGCGGTCGTACATGGCCTTGACCAGCTGCACGTCCGGCTCGGTGAGCAGCGGGCCGACGATGCCGGAGACGAAGTCGGAGGAGAACTCCCTGAGGTCCGCGTCGACGAAGCAGACGATGTCCCCGGAGGTGACCAGCAGCGAGCGCCACAGCACCTCGCCCTTGCCGGGCACCGCCGCCAGACGCGGCAGGATCGCGTCCCGGTGCACCACGGTCGCGCCGGCCGCCGCCGCCACCTCGGCCGTGCGGTCGGTCGAGCCGGAGTCGACCACCACCACCTCGTCGACCAGCGGCACCTGGAGCACCAGGTCGTGGCGGAGGACGGACACGATGTCGCCGACGGTCGCCTCCTCGTTCAGCGCGGGCAGCACCACGCTCACCGTCTGCCCCGTGGCGCGTTTCGCCGCCAGGATCCGGTGGAGCGGTCGGTCGGCCACGGACCAGGAACGGTCGATGAGCCAGCGCTCGACTTCTTCCAGCACGGTCCCCGGCTCCTCACTGGCCTGTGATCCATCTCGCGGTTCGGACGACTATCTCAACCATGCAGGCCTTCGGTTACAGTCTTGAACAACGCCGATGACCACCGCATGCCGGGGTCACCGCGCGCACCACAACTGAACACCGCTCATCCAGAGGGGCAGAGGGATACGGCCCGATGAAGCCCCGGCAACCCTCCAGTCGGTTCTTGTCACACGGACGTGGCGAGGCTCCCGGCTAGGGAAGGTGCCAAATCCGTCTCACGGCGAGGTGCGCCGTGAGGAAGATGAGGAGAAAGGGCCTCGCCTCCATGGCTGTGCAGACTGTTGCCACCACCACCGATTCCGCAGTGGACCTCGGCCCCGCAGCGGCGCTCTCCTGCCGCGAGTGCGGTCACCGCGTACCCCTCGGGCCCGTCTTCGCCTGCGAGGAGTGTTTCGGCCCGCTGGAGATCGCCTACGACTTCTCGGCCTACGACACCGAGGAACTCCGCAAGCGGATCGAGGCGGGACCCGCGAACATCTGGCGCTACGCGCCGCTGCTGCCCGTCCCGGCGGACGTGGCCGGCAAGCCCAACCTCAACCCCGGCTGGACCAAGCTCGTCCAGGCCGACAACCTCGCCCGTGAGCTGGGCGTCGACGCCGGCAAGCTGTTCGTCAAGGACGACTCCGGCAACCCGACGCACTCCTTCAAGGACCGTGTCGTCGCCCAGGCCATCGAGGCCGCCCGCGCCTTCGGCTTCACCACCCTCTCCTGCTCCTCCACCGGCAACCTCGCCGGTGCGGTCGGCGCCGCCGCGGCCCGCGCCGGCTTCCGGTCCTGCGTGTTCATCCCGCACGACCTGGAGCAGGGCAAGGTCGTCATGGCCGCGGTGTACGGCGGCGAGCTCGTCGGCATCGAGGGCAACTACGACGACGTGAACCGTTTCTGCTCCGAGCTGATCGGCGACCCGGCCGGAGAGGGCTGGGGCTTCGTCAACGTCAACCTGCGGCCGTACTACGCCGAGGGGTCGAAGACCCTCGCCTACGAGATCTGCGAGCAGCTCGGCTGGCGGCTGCCCGACCAGATCGTGATCCCGATCGCCTCCGGCTCGCAGCTCACGAAGATCGACAAGGGGCTGCAGGAGCTGATCGGGCTCGGGCTGGTCGAGGACAGGCCGTACAGGATCTTCGGCGCGCAGGCCGAGGGCTGCTCGCCGGTGTCCACCGCGTACAAGGCCGGACACGACGTCGTGCGCCCGCAGAAGCCGGACACGATCGCCAAGTCGCTGGCGATCGGGAACCCGGCCGACGGGCCCTACGTGCTGGACATCGCCCGCCGGACGGGCGGGGCGGTGGAGGACGTGACGGACGAGCAGGTCGTGGACGCGATCAGGCTGCTCGCGCGGACCGAGGGGATCTTCGCGGAGACCGCGGGCGGGGTGACCGTGGGAGTCACCAGGAAGCTCCTGGAGAGCGGGGCGCTCGACCCGTCCCTGACCACCGTGGTGCTCAACACCGGGGACGGTCTGAAGACGCTGGACGCGGTGGCCGGCACGGGGATGAGTGCGACCATCCGTCCCAACCTGGAGTCCTTCCGTGCGGCCGGGCTCGGCTGAGTCGTTCGTCCGCCCCCTGGGCAAGTCACCTGACCGGAGGTTTTGTTGTGAGCGTTACCGTGCGTATCCCCACCATCCTGCGTACCTACACCGGCGGTAAGGCCGAGGTGGGTGCCGAGGGCACCACCCTGGGAGAGGTCATCCAGGACCTGGAGAAGAACCACACCGGGATCGCCGCCCGGGTGCTGGACGACCAGGGCAAGCTGCGGCGCTTCGTGAACGTCTACGTCAACGACGACGACGTGCGGTTCGAGCAGGGCCTCGAGACGGCCACCCCGGACGGGGCCGGCGTCTCCATCATTCCGGCGGTCGCCGGCGGCTGATTCATTACCTTCGGTAATCATGGTTACCGAGCGTTCGGCGCATTGCCCCCTCCGTAAGAGAAGCGGAGGGGGCAATTCCATTGGATTGAGCACGGTAGGGTTGGGGAACGCGCTCCCGATCCACTGATCGGAAACATTGAATTCCTGCCGCCCGCCCGATTGGATGCAGCCAAACTGCGGGCCCCTTTCGCGGCATTTGCGCCCTATATGCGGCCCGACTTGCCCCGGATTCAGGTGAATTCTCGCCACATTCCGGACCGGTGTAGTCCAGATTTCTCGTCCGATTGACCTGTTGCAGACGGCAGTTGGACAGATACATTCAGCCGCGGTCGACGCGTTCCGGCGCACGCCCCCAACCGTTGGGGGGTGAGGTCTGACCCGGATCCGCGAAGTGCGGATCCGTGCAAGGGCCAGTAATAGGGGAGTTAGGCATGGCTCAGGGCACCGTCAAGTGGTTCAACGCGGAGAAGGGGTACGGCTTCATCGCGGTCGACGGTGGTGCGGATGTTTTCGTCCACTACAGCGCGATCCAGATGGACGGCTACCGCACCCTCGAAGAAGGCCAGCGGGTCGAGTTCGAGATCTCGCAGGGTCAGAAGGGCCCGCAGGCCGACATGGTTCGTCTCAGCGCCTGAACGCGCTACCTGCCGCAAGATCTTCTGCCGGCGAAGGGCCCGCACCCCCGGGGTGCGGGCCCTTCGCCGTGTTCGCGCGCGGCTGAGCGGCCCGGCGACTCCCCGAAGGCGCTTGCACTCGCATGGGTCGAGTGCTAATCATTGCGTTAGCACTCTGAAGGTGAGAGTGACAACGAAGGACCGGGTCGGTGAGGCCCGCAGGCCGTGTGGGGAAGGAACCACGGGGCCGGCGAGCCGTCCGTCGCGGGCGCGGGCGCGGTCCGAAGGAATCACCCCCAGTCCTGGAGGGACCACTTCACATGGCCAAGATCATCGCGTTCGACGAGGAGGCGCGGCGCGGCCTCGAGCGCGGCATGAACCAGCTCGCGGACGCCGTCAAGGTGACGCTCGGCCCCAAGGGCCGCAACGTCGTCCTCGAGAAGAAGTGGGGCGCCCCCACGATCACCAACGATGGTGTGTCCATCGCCAAGGAGATCGAGCTCGAGGACCCGTACGAGAAGATCGGCGCCGAGCTGGTCAAGGAAGTCGCCAAGAAGACGGACGACGTCGCCGGTGACGGTACGACCACCGCGACCGTTCTCGCCCAGGCCCTGGTCAAGGAGGGCCTGCGCAACGTCGCCGCCGGCGCCAACCCGATGGCCCTGAAGCGCGGCATCGAGAAGGCCGTCGAGGCCGTCTCCGGCGCCCTGCTCGAGCAGGCGAAGGATGTCGAGACCAAGGAGCAGATCGCTTCCACGGCCTCCATCTCCGCCGCCGACACCCAGATCGGCGAGCTCATCGCCGAGGCCATGGACAAGGTCGGCAAGGAAGGCGTCATCACCGTCGAGGAGTCCCAGACCTTCGGTCTGGAGCTGGAGCTCACCGAGGGTATGCGCTTCGACAAGGGCTACATCTCGGCGTACTTCGCCACCGACATGGAGCGTATGGAGGCCGTCCTCGACGACCCGTACATCCTGATCGCCAACTCCAAGATCTCCAACGTCAAGGACCTGCTCCCGCTCCTGGAGAAGGTCATGCAGTCGGGCAAGCCGCTGCTGATCATCGCCGAGGACGTCGAGGGCGAGGCCCTGTCGACCCTGGTGGTCAACAAGATCCGCGGCACCTTCAAGTCCGTCGCCGTCAAGGCCCCGGGCTTCGGCGACCGCCGCAAGGCCATGCTCGGCGACATCGCCATCCTCACGGGCGGCGAGGTCATCTCCGAGGAGGTCGGCCTCAAGCTGGAGAACGCGACGCTCGACCTGCTGGGCAAGGCCCGCAAGGTCGTCATCACCAAGGACGAGACCACCATCGTCGACGGTGCCGGCTCGGCCGACCAGGTCCAGGGCCGCGTGAACCAGATCCGCGCCGAGATCGAGAACAGCGACTCGGACTACGACCGCGAGAAGCTGCAGGAGCGCCTGGCGAAGCTCGCCGGCGGTGTCGCGGTCATCAAGGCCGGCGCCGCCACCGAGGTGGAGCTCAAGGAGCGCAAGCACCGCATCGAGGACGCCGTGCGCAACGCCAAGGCGGCCGTCGAGGAGGGCATCGTCGCCGGTGGTGGCGTGGCCCTGCTGCAGGCCTCCCAGGTCTTCGAGAAGCTGGAGCTCGAGGGTGACGAGGCGACCGGCGCCAACGCCGTGAAGCTCGCCCTGGAGGCCCCGCTGAAGCAGATCGCCGTCAACGGTGGTCTCGAGGGCGGCGTCGTCGTGGAGAAGGTCCGCAACCTCCAGGTCGGCCACGGCCTGAACGCCGCGACCGGCGAGTACGTCGACATGATCGCCGAAGGCATCATCGACCCGGCGAAGGTGACCCGCTCTGCCCTGCAGAACGCCGCCTCCATCGCCGCGCTGTTCCTCACCACCGAGGCCGTCATCGCCGACAAGCCGGAGAAGGCCGCGGCCCCGGCCGGCGGCGGCATGCCGGGCGGTGACATGGACTTCTGATCCTCCCGAGGATCGGATCCGTCCGTAGTACGACCGAGGGCGGCATCCCCTGTTCCGACAGGGGGTGCCGCCCTCGGGCGTGCGGGGGACCCCGTCGTTGCCGGGATGTGGCGGGGATCACGGGCGGGTGTGCCGGGACGGCGGAATGCCCCTCCGCCCCCCGCGGTTGACGCCGTCGTGCATTTAATGCACGCGCACATACCATCCGGTACCCCCCATGAGGAGTCCTGCTGTGACCGTCACCTCCCCGGAAACCGTCGCCCGAGCCGCCGAGGTCCTCTCCCGGCCGGTCTCCCTCAACGGACTGACCGTCCCCAACCGCATCGCCATGGCGCCGATGACCCGGATGTTCTCGCCGGGCGGTGTGCCCGGTGAGGACGTCGTGTCGTACTACTCCCGCCGTGCCGCCGCCGGTGTCGGACTGATCGTCACCGAGGGGACGTACGTGGGGCACGAGTCCGCCGGTCTGAGCGACCGGGTGCCGCGGTTCCACGGCGCGGAGCAGCTCGCGGGCTGGGCGAAGGTCGCCGAGGCGGTGCACGCGGCGGGCGGCACGATCGTGCCGCAGCTCTGGCACATCGGCATGGTCCGCAAGGAGGGGCAGGCGCCCTACCCGGACGCCCCGGCCGTCGGCCCGTCCGGACTGCGCATGGACGGCGGCGAGGGCGCCGGCAAGGCGATGACGCAGGGCGACATCGACGACGTCGTCGCCGCGTTCGCCCAGGCCGCCGCCGACGCCGAGCGGATCGGTTTCGACGGGGTGGAGCTGCACGGCGCCCACGGCTACCTGATCGACCAGTTCCTCTGGTCCGGCACCAACCGCCGCACCGACGCCTACGGCGGCGACCCGGTGGCCCGCGCGCGGTTCGCGGCGGAGATCGTGGCGGCGGTCCGCGCGGCCGTGTCGCCCGGGTTCCCGGTCCTCTTCCGCTACTCGCAGTGGAAGCAGGACGCCTACGACGCCCGGCTCGCCCGGACGCCCCAGGAGCTGGAGGCGATCCTCGCCCCGCTCGCCGCGGCCGGTGTCGACGCCTTCCACGCGTCCACGCGCCGCTACTGGCTCCCCGAGTTCGAGGACTCCGACCTCAACCTGGCCGGCTGGACGAAGAAGCTGACCGGCAGGCCCGCCATCACCGTCGGATCGGTCGGCCTGAACGGCGAGTTCCTCAAGGCCTTCCAGGGGGAGGGCGCCGAGCTCGGCAGCCTCGACAACCTGCTCGACCGGATGGAGCGGGACGAGTTCGACCTCGTCGCCGTGGGCCGGGCGCTGCTCCAGGACCCGCAGTGGGCGGCCAAGGTGCTGGCCGGGCGCTTCGACGAGCTGGCGCCGTACGACGCGGCGTCCCTGCAGACGCTGAGCTGAGCGGTCGGGCCGGCCGGTGACGCCCCGGAACACGGGGCGTCACCTCCTTGTCACGGGCTTTTAATTTGCTTAAGTCAAACAACTGCATTTAAAGTTGCCTCAGTCAAGCATCCCTGAGTCAACGACGGAGATCTCCCTTCATGTCCGACGCACTCGACCGGCCCGCCCCGCCGGGCGGCCCCGCTCCGGCCCATCCCACCGCCGTGGTGGCCGTGCTCGCCTTCGGCGGCATCGTGGTCTCGCTGATGCAGACCCTGGTGATCCCGATCGTGGGACAGCTGCCGCAGTATCTGAACGCCTCCGCCTCGGACACCGCCTGGGCCATCACCGCCACCCTGCTCGCCGCGGCCGTCGCCACCCCGGTCATGGGCCGGCTCGGCGACATGTACGGCAAGCGCCGCATGCTGCTGCTCAGCATGGCCATGCTGGTGATCGGCTCCGTCGTCGCCGGACTCAGCGACTCCCTGGTCCCGATGATCGTCGGCCGGGCCCTGCAGGGCCTGTCGTCCGGTGTGATCCCGCTCGGCATCAGCATCCTGCGCGACGAACTGCCCGCGGAGCGGCTGGGCTCGGCGACCGCGATGATCAGCGCCTCGCTCGGCGTCGGCGGCGCCCTCGGCCTGCCCGCCGCCGCGCTGATCGCCGACAACTTCGACTGGCACACCCTCTTCTGGACCTCCGCCGCCCTCGGCGTCGTCGCCCTGGTCCTCGTGCTGGTCACCGTGCCCGAGTCGCGGGTGCGCACCGGAGGACGGTTCGACCTGCCCGGCGCGGCCGGCATGGCCGCCGGACTCGTCAGCCTGCTGCTGGCGATCTCCAAGGGCGCCGACTGGGGCTGGACCAGCGGCACCACCCTCGGCCTGTTCGCCGCGGCCGTGGTGATCCTGCTGGTCTGGGGCTTCTACGAACTCCGCGTCGACCAGCCGCTGGTGGACCTGCGCACCACCGCCCGCCCGCAGGTGCTGATCACCAACCTCGCCTCGGTGGCGATCGGCTTCGGCATGTTCTCCATGTCCCTGGTCATCCCGCAGCTGCTCCAGCTGCCCGAGGAGACCGGCTACGGCCTCGGCCAGTCCCTGCTGGCCGCCGGCCTCGTGATGGCCCCGTCCGGCCTGGTGATGATGGCGCTGGCCCCCGTCTCCGCGCTCCTCTCCCGCGCCAAGGGCCCGAAGATCACCCTGATGACCGGCGCGCTGATCGTCGCCGCCGGCTACGGCCTCAACGTGCTGCTCATGGACGAGGTCTGGCACTTCGTCCTGGCGTCCTGCGTCATCGGCGCCGGCATCGGCTTCACCTACGGCGCGATGCCCGCGCTCATCATGGGCGCGGTGCCCGCCTCCGAGACCGGCGCCGCCAACAGCCTCAACACCCTGATGCGGTCCATCGGCACCTCCGTGGCCAGCGCCGTCGCCGGTGTCGTACTGGCGCAGATGACCACCTCGTTCGGCCCGTACACGCTGCCCGGCGAGGGCGGTTTCCGCACCGTGCTGGCGCTCGGCGCCGGAGCCGCGCTGCTCGGCTTCGCCATCGCCGCGTTCATCCCGCGCCGTCGTGCCGCCGCCGCGGCGGCCGTCGGCGGGACCGTGCCCGGGAAGGCCGCCGAGGCATCCAGGGCCTGACCCGGCCCTACGGGTTGCCCATCGGCTCGATGTCGACCCGCACCGGCGTCCCCCACACGCGCAGCACCTCGTAGTCGGTGAACTCGTGCACGATCCGGTACGCCATGGCCGGCCGGGGCCCGCGCCGCTGTGCCGCGATGTACAGCTCGGCCTCGCGCCGGTCCCGGCGCGGGGTGCCGCACAGCTGCCACGTCTGCCCGTTCCACAGCTCCGGCAGCCAGCGCTGCTGGGGCTGCGGCCGGTCGCCGCGCACCCCGTACCGGGACGGGGCGGGCCCGGCCTGCCGGTGCGGCGCGGCGGGGCCGTTGAACTCGGCGCGGCGGGCGGCGCGGCGCCGGGTCTCGCAGAGCAGGCACAGGTCCGGGGCGCTCTCGTCGACCGGCCCCGTGGGGTGCTCGGCGCAGCGCGTGCTCGGCGCGGCCGTGCTGACGCTCTCCTCCAGCAGGTCCAGGGCGCGCCGCAGGTCGTCCTTCACTTCGTGCAGCCGGGCGTCCGGGGTGTCGGCGGACAGCGCCTCACCGTGCTCACCGAGCACACGCAGGGCGCGGCCCAGTGCGGTGAGCTGCGCGTGGTTCATCGTCGTCTCCGTGTGGGGTGGGTCCAGTATCCCAGCGTGCACCGGCCGGCCGCCGGACGGCACCGGCGAGGCCCTACGATGCCTGGTCGGACGGGCGGCTGTCGAAGGGGGCGGGGCGTGAGCGGTACCGGGACGACGGTGGCGGACCCACCCGGCGGCAAGGAGGTACGGCCCGCGCGGGCCACGGCCCTCACCTCGGTGCTGTGGGCGCTGGCGCTGCCGGCCGCGCTGCTGCTGAGCGCCGCCGTCACCCAGTGGTCCACCTGGCTCGGCGTCGTCCTCGTGATGGCGACCGTCGCCTGCGCCGGCTGCCTCGTGGGCTTCGCCTGGAAACGCGCCGGTGCGGCGACCCTGGTCTGCTTCGGCGGCTTCGCCCTGACCCTGTTCGCCGGACCCGCGGTGTACGACGGGTACATGCGGACCGTGGGGGAGCCGGTGGACGCCGTGGTGACCCGGGTCGTGGACCGGGACGCGCGGCGCGGGCCCGACATGTTCTGCACGGTCCGTGAGCTGGGCGGCGAGCGGCGGACGTACGAGGTGTCCCAGCGGGAGAACTGCTGGGGGCAGGCCCGGCCCGGCGACCGGGTCGTCCTGCGCGAGGACCCGCTCGGGCTGCTCGGCCCCCGGCTGCCCGACGGCCCAGACCAGGGGAACACCCCGGAGATCACCCTGGCGAGCACCGCCGGTCTGACGCTGCTCGTCACCGCCGGGGTGCTGTACGGGGGCCTGCGCCGCAGGCCGTGACCGGCCGTCCGCGGGACTCAGCCGGTCCGGGACCGGTCCAGCGCGGCCCGCAGGTGGCCGGCGGACTCCGTGAGGAGGCGGGCGGCCGTGGGCGCGTCCACGTCGGCCAGGATGACCAGGATGGCGTGCTTGACCTCGCCGTCCGTGGCGGCCAGGGCGCTCTCGACGACGTCGTCCCGCGCCCCCGTCACCTGGGCGACGATACGGCGGGAGCGGGCGCGCAGCTTCTCGTTGGAGGCGCGGACGTCGACCATCAGGTTCCCGTACGTCTTGCCCAGCCGGATCATCGTGATCGTCGACAGCATGTTGAGGACGAGCTTCTGCGCCGTGCCCGCCTTGAGGCGGGTGGAGCCGGTGAGGAACTCGGGGCCCGCGACGACCTCGATGCCGTGCTCGGCCGCCGCCGCCAGGGCGCTGCCCCGGTTGCAGGCCAGGCCCACGGTGAGGGCGCCCCGCGCCCGGGCGTACTCGACGGCGCCGATCGCGTAGGGGGTGCGGCCGGAGGCGGAGACGCCGACCACGGTGTCGTCGGCGGTCGGCGTCAGCGCGGCCAGGTCGGACTCGGCCAGCTCGCGGGAGTCCTCGGCGCCCTCCACCGAGGTGACCAGGGCGGCGGGGCCGCCCGCGATCAGGCCGACGACCTGCTCCGGGTCCGTGTTGAAGGTCGGCGGGCACTCGGAGGCGTCCAGCACGCCCAGCCGGCCGGCGGTGCCGGCGCCCGCGTAGATCAGCCGGCCGCCCCGGGCCATCCGGGCGGCGACGGCGTCGACCGCGGCGGCGATCCCGGGCAGCTGCTCGGCCACGGCCGCGGCCACCGAGCCGTCCTCGCCGTTCATCAGCCGTGCGATCTCGAGGGTCGGCAGCCGGTCGACGTCCGCCAGCTCCGGCCGGTACGCCTCGGTGGTCAGGGACTCCAGCTGGGAGCGCAGCTCACGGTCGGGGGAGGTGGAGGTCATAACGGGGTTCTTCCAGTCTGGGGGGTCGGGAAGGACGCTCGGGGACGCGCGACGGCGTCCGGTCGCCGCCGGCTGCCGCCGCGTGGGCGGGGCCGGCCATGGAGCACCCGCGGTCGCTCACCACGGCGCGCCCTACGGCGCTCTGCGCACCGCCCGGTGCCGGTGCGCCAGCGCCTCGTACGACGCGGCCAGGGCCGGCGCCGCCGACTCGTACGTCCGCTGCGCCACTCCCACGAACAGGCAGTCCACCACCAGCAGCTGCCCGGTCCGGGAGGACATCGCGGCCGGCCGCAGCTCGCTCTCGCGGGCCGTGGAGGTGGTCAGGATGTGATCGGCGTACTGGGTGACGGGGCTGTCCGGGCGGCCGGTGACCGCCACCGTCGTCGCCCCGCGCTCGAACGCCACCCGGAGCGGTTCGATGACGTCGCCGGTCGATCCGGAGTGCGTGACGGCGATCGCCACGTCCCCCGCGCGCAGCTGCACCGCGTTGGTGACGGCGAGGTGCGGGTCGCTGTGGGCCTGCGCCAGCAGGCCTATCCGCAGCAGTTTCTGGGTGAGGTCCTGGGCGACCAGCCCCGACGCGCCGACGCCGTACACATCGGTGCGGCGGGCGCCGGCCAGGGCGGCCACGGCGGCGGCGAGCTGGACGGTGTCCAGTCCGGCCGCGGTGTCGGCGAGGGTCTGCTGCTCGTCGTAGGCGAGTTTGGCCACGACGTCGGCTATCGGGTCGTCCACCGCGATGTCGGTGGTGATGGCGGGCGCGCGGCCGGACTGCTGCTGGGCGGCGAGACCGGCGAGCGCCAGCCGCAGATCGCGGTATCCGGGGTAGCCCAGCAGGCGGGCGGTGCGGACCACGGTGGCCTCGCTGGTGCCGGTGAGCTCGGCGAGTCCGGTGACCGTGAGGGCCGCGCAGCCGGCCGGGTCGTCGGCGACGGCCTCGGCGACGCGCTGCATGGAACGGGTCATCGACGGGGCCAGCGTGCGGACCTTGGCCGCGAGCGCGGCGGGAGCGGGCAGCGCTGACGTGCCTCCGCCGGGACCGCCGGTCCCGCGTCCGCCCCCGAAAATTTCCTTCACCTCATTGGTCACGGTATGAAAGATATTTTCGTTCGGGTTGTGCGGTCAAGAGTGCGCACAATGGGACCATGGACCCTCACGGCGAACCCGGCGCCCATCCGGTCGGCCCCCTGGAGCAGGCGCTGCACGCGGCGCGCGCCCTCGTGCTGGCCGATCTGGCGGTGCGCGAGGTCGCCGAGGCGGACGTGGTGTCCCTGGTCGAGGATTCCGTGACGCACCGGCGCTGGTGGGTCGAGCAGTGGCCGGAGGGCGCCGGGTTCCTCGCCGGACTGGTCGCCCAGGACGTCCAGGACGCCCTGCTGGAGCGGTACGGGCGCTGGCCGCTGTGCCCGGTGTGCGGTGACGGCGACCCGCACGCGCTGGAGGTGGAGCCCGAACTGGGCCCCGACCCGCACTGGGTGTGCCACAAGGCGGGCGTGCGGGTCGCGGCGGTGGGCGGACTGGACCGGGCGGAGTCCCGGTGACGGTCTACATCGACCCGCCCACCTGGCCGGGTCACGGCCGGCTCTGGTCCCACCTGGTCAGCGACGTCTCCTACGACGAACTGCACACCTTCGCCGAACGGCTCGGCGTCCCCCGACGCGCCTTCGAACGCGACCACTACGACATCCCGCAGCACCGGTACGCCGACGCCGTGGGCGCCGGGGCGCTGGAGGTGAGCAGCCGCGAGGTGGTGCGGCTGCTGCACGGGGCGGGGCTGCGGCGCCGCAAGGGCGCGGCTCAGCCGCGGAACGCGTAGGAGATCTGCCCCTCCTGCCGGGTCACCTCGGTGAAACCGGCCCGGGTGACGACCTTCTGCGAGGCCGTGTTCTCCTCCTCGACGACGGCGGCCACGGTCCGTACGCCGTCCTGCTCCAGGGCCCAGCCGGACAGGGTGCGCAGCGCCTCGGTGGCGTAGCCGTTGCCGCGGGCGTCCACGGAGAGGTCGTAGCCGATCTCCACGCTGCCCTCCGGGTCCGGGACGCCGTGGAACCCCATCGCGCCCACCGCCCGGTCGTCCTCGCGCCGGACCAGTACGTACATCCCCCACTCCGGGTGGAAGATCCCCTCCTCGTACTGCTTGAGCAGCATCCCGGCGCCCTCCCGGGTCCCCTCGAACGGGCCCGAGCCGACCCAGTCGAACCCGCCGTGACCGCTCAGGGAGAGGTCGGCCGCGACCGCCGGGGTGACGCCCTCCAGGGCGAGCCGCTCGGAGCGCAGCACCGGGTTGTTGCTCCAGCGCCACGCGGTGACCGGGTCCCGGCCCGGCAGCTCGCCGCGCCCGGTGGCCCACAGCAGGGTCCGCCAGGGGGTCGGGCCGGGCTTGACCCGCGGGAAGATCCGGGTGAGGACGAAGGACGCGAGCTCCGCCGGCGGTTCGTGGGAGATCCCCAGGCCCTCGGCGATGTCGTGGGTGTGCAGCAGGACCTCGGCGACGCCCATCGCGGCGAAGCCCTCACGGTTGGCGTGCCCGAAGGGGTACGGGTGGAAGGCGCGGACCGCGCGGGGGGTGGTGCGGATCGCGGCGGCGAGCAGGGCGCCGGTCGCCTCGACCGACTTCAGGACGCCGGTGTTGCCGGTGTCCTCGCCGAACGCGATCGTGAAGGGCAGGCGGGCGGTGGCCGCGCGCCCCGCGAGCCGCCCCGCGTACGCGACGAGGTCGTCCGCGATGTGCTCCGCCGCCTTCCGGCAGTCCCACTCCAGCCGCCCGGCTCCGGCCCCCTTCCAGTCCCGGTCGGTGACCGCCCCCAGCGCCGCCACGCAGTCCGCGACGGCTTCCTCCACCTGTTGCGCTCCCACAGCATGCATGCGGGGCAGGCTAGGCGGGCGGCGCGGTCGCGGTCGACAGCATTTCCAGCTCGCCCCGCATGTTGTAGCGGGCGGTGGCGTCCCAGTGCTCCTGCCCGTACGGCGTACGGAAGAGGTGTGGCAGGGCGAGGAGTTGGCGCAGTACGTCGGACCGTCCCTCGCGGAACGCCTCGTTCGGCACGAAGCCGTACTCCTCGCGGACGGCGGCCGCGTAGGCGGCGTACGCGGACGGCGGCGAGGCGAGGACCGCCAGGTCGGCGTCGCACAGCACCTGCCCGTCGCGGTCGCCGTCGGCGGGGTCGTGGGTGACGGTCAGCCGGACCAGCCGGGCGACCTCGGCGGCCTTCCCGGCCGGCACCCCGGCCTCGGGGAGGGCCCGCTCGGCGAGCCGGGCGGAGCGCTCCTCGTTCTCCGACCGCTCCGGCAGGTACACCGCGTCGTGGAACCAGGCGGCCAGACGCACGACGTCGGGGTCGTCCGCGTACGCCTCGAGGGTGTCGACGTGGTCCAGCACCGCCGTGAGGTGGGCGAGCGTGTGGTAGTGCCGCTGCGGTTCCCGCCAGCGGGCGAGCAGGTTGTCGGCGTAGGGCGCCGCCTCGGGCCCGCTCGCGGACCCGCGCGCTCCCTCCAGCGCACGGACGAAACGGGCACGCAGGGCATCGGTGTCGGCCATGACCCCATTGTTCCGCGTGCCCCCGGGTCCGCGTGTTCTCCGGGTCCGCGTGCCCAACGCGGGCCGGGGGGAAGTTAAATGAGTATCCGTAGGTAACACCCTCCGGATAGTCGGCCCCCGGGTGCGCCCGTAGGTTCCTGCCACCGGTTCACCGGACGTTCAGCCAGCGCGGCACATCCCGCCGTGATCGCGTCCGGTCGGACGGGTCGTGCTTGCCCGCGTCCCCCCACCGGCCGCCCGCCAGTCCTCACTCCCCTGGGCGGCCCGGCGCGGGCAAGCACGTGGATTGTCATGAGCAGAACCATTCGCCGGTTCCGCAAGCCCGGAACCGGCTCGTGAAAGGCAAACCCCACCTTGAACGGTTCCAGACACCTGCGCATATCCCTCCTGGCGGTGACGACGGCCGCGCTCCTGGGCTCGGGCGTGACGGCCGCCGTGGCGGCGCCGGTCGCGCAGCCCTCCCCGGCCGGGCCGAAGGCCGCCGCCGACGCGTCCGTCGAGCGCCTCATCGTCGGCTACGAGAAGAAGGCCGGCGAGGCCGGGTCCGACGCCGAGGCCGAGAAGGACGCCAGGGCCAAGGGCAGGAAGGCCGGCGAGAGCCTCGACTTCGAGCGCCGGCTGGGCACCGGCGCCGCACTCGTGGACCTCGGCGACGACCTGAAGGGACGCCCCCTCCAGGACGTCATCGACGCCTTCGAGGCCGACCCGGACGTCGCGTACGTCTCCCGCGACACCCGTATGTACGCGATGGCCGCCCCGAACGACACGTACTACGGCAGCCAGTGGGACCTCTACGAGTCCACCGCCGGAATGAACGTCGAGAACGCCTGGACCGGCGGCGCCACCGGCCGGGGCGTCAACGTGGCCGTGATCGACACCGGCTACGTCTCCCACTCCGACCTCGCCGCGAACATCGTCCCCGGCTACGACTTCATCTCCGACGCGTGGAACGCCCGCGACAACAGCGGACGCGACAGCAACCCCGCCGACCCGGGCGACTGGACGGCCGCGAACGAGTGCTCCTCCGGTTCCCAGCCGAGCAACTCCTCGTGGCACGGCACGCACGTCGCCGGCACCATCGCCGCCGTCGCCGGCAACGGCAAGGGCGTCGCCGGCATCGCCTACAACGCGACCGTCCAGCCCGTCCGCGTCCTCGGCCGGTGCGGCGGCAGCACCGCCGACATCGCCGACGCCATCGTGTGGGCCTCCGGCGGTTCCGTCCCCGGCGTGCCCGTCAACACCGACCCCGCCGACGTCATCAACCTGAGCCTCGGCGGCTCCGGCGCCTGCCAGACCGTCACCCAGGACGCCATCAACGGCGCGGTGAGCCGCGGCACGACCGTCGTCGTCGCCGCCGGCAACTCCAACGCCAACGCGTCCCTGTTCACCCCCGCCAACTGCTCCAACGTCATCAGCGTCGCCGCGAGCGACCGCGAGGGCAACCGGGCGAGCTACTCCAACTACGGCCCCGTCGACATCACCGCCCCCGGCGGCGAGACGGCCGTCAGCTCGGCCAACGGCATCCTCTCCACGCTGAACAGCAGCACCACCTCGCCCGGCGCCGAGACCTACAAGGCCTACCAGGGCACCAGCATGGCCACGCCGCACATCGCCGGGCTCGCCGCCCTGATGTACGAGAAGGACCCGGCCCTCACCCCGAGCCGTGTCGAGTCCCTCATCAAGGACAACGCCCGTGCCCTGCCCGGCTCCTGCAGCGGCGGCTGCGGCTACGGCCTCGCGGACGCGGCGCGCACCCTGAGCGCGACGGGCGGCGGCACCCCGGACCCGGAGCCCGGCGGGCAGACCTTCACCAACTCCGAGAACTGGTCCATCCCGGACGGTGACGGGCGCTACGTCTACTCGAACATCCAGGTGAGCGGCGTCAGCGGCTACGCCCCCTCGGACCTCCAGGTCGCGGTCGACATCAAGCACACCTACCGCGGCGACCTCAAGGTCCAGCTCGTCGCCCCCAACGGCACCCTGTACACGCTGAAGAACACCAGCGCCTCCGACAGCGCCGACAACGTCATCGGGACGTACACGGTCAACGCCTCCTCCCACCTGGCGTCCGGCACCTGGCAGCTGCGGGTGACCGACGTCTACTCGGGCGACACCGGGTACATCGACTCCTGGAGCCTGACCTTCTGACGAGTCCGGTTCGAGGTGACGAGGAGGGCTTGCCGGTGCCGGGGGGCACCGGCAAGCCCTCCTCCGCACTAGCGTGGTCGGCATGACGACTCCTGCGGATGTGCACGAGGTACGGGACCCGGAGCTGCCGGGGCGGCTGCTGACCGTCGAGCGGGACACGCTGGTCCCGCTGCTGCGGGGGAGGGCGGAGGCGGACTTCGCGCTTCCGGTGGCGGCCTGTCCGGGATGGACGGTGCGGGACGTGCTGGCGCACTGCTCGGCCGCCCTGTCGCGGGTGGTGGAGAGCCGGTACGAGGAGGGGGTGTTCTCCCCCGAGAGCAACGAACGGGACATCGCCGAGCGGGCCGGGTGGACGAACGCCCGGGTCCTCGACGAGCTGGAGCGCGGGCTGACCGGGGCGGGGCCCCTGATCGCCAAGGCGGGCGGGCGGCTGGACCGGCTCGCGCTGGGCGAGTGGGTGCACGCCGGGGACGTGCGGGTCGCGCTCGGCGAGCCGGGCGCGTACGGGGGCGCGGGGCTGCCGTACGCGCTGACCCTGCTGAGCCAGGTGACCGGCCGGCCGGGCCACCCGCCGCTGCACGCCGACCTCGACGACGCCGACGAGCCGGTGCGGCTGGGCGACTTCTCGGGGGAGCGGCCCCCGGCGCGCTACATCGGCGACGGGCCGACGCTCGTACGGCTGTACGCGGGGCGGCCGGTGGACGGGGTCTCCTACGAGCTGGCCGGGGTGGATGCGGCGGAGCTGAACATCTTCGGGGACTGAACCCTTCGGGGACTCATGGGTTCGGGGACTGATGCGGCCGGCGGCCCGCCGGTGGGGCGGGGGAGCCGTGGGCGGGCTTCCGGGCGTACGCTTGGATTGGACTAGACCTGTAGTCGCCGCCTGATGCCGAGGAATGGGGTCCCATGAGCAAGCGTGCAGTCCTGGAGGTGATCGCGCTCGACGTCGAGGACGCCGTGGCCGCCCAGGCCGGTGGTGCGGACCGCCTCGAGCTGGTCACGGACATGGCGGCGGACGGGCTCACGCCGTCGGCGGCGACGGTCGCCGGGATCCGCGCGGCCGTGGACATCCCGGTGCGGGTGATGCTGCGGCTGGCGGACGGGTTCGCGGCGGGGTCAGTGGAGCGGCTGGTCGACGCGGCGGGCGCGATGCGGGAGGCCGGGGCGGAGGAGTTCGTGCTCGGGTTCCTCGACACGGACGGCGGGGTGGATCTGGACGCCGTGGAGCGGCTCGCCGGTGAGCTGCAGGGGTGCCCGTGGACGTTCCACCGGGCCATCGACGGGTCCGCCGACCGGGAGGTGCTGCGCAAGCGGCTCGACGGGATGGCGGGGCTGGACACCTATCTGACGGCGGGGTCGGCTCAGGGGGTCGACGCGGGGCTGCCGACGTTGCTCGCCGAGGCGGGGCGGCGGGGGGAGCCGGGG
>Ga0247820_10000543_pt1 | contig 20164 bp, 19 predicted proteins | sample 13C_Glucose_Day1_2_FD_192480 | JGI IMG/M metagenome (GOLD analysis project Ga0247820, IMG submission 192480) | Soil microbial communities from agricultural site in Penn Yan, New York, United States - 13C_Glucose_Day14 | ecosystem: Environmental > Terrestrial > Soil > Agricultural land | place...
GGTGGGGTCCCGTACGGGCGCCGGCTCCGGCGGCGTCTGCGCCGCCGACTCCGGCACGGGGCGCAGCAGGTGGGTCGGCCGGTCGGAACCGGTCTCCCGCGCGGGTTCCGTGTCCCGCGCGGGTCCCGTGCGGACCGGCTGGCCCGTGAAGTGGCTGGAGCCGTCCGGGTCGACCCGGAGCGGGAGGACGTAGCCGATGCGTTCGTCGTGCACGGTGGCGAGGACGGGGTGCCCCGAGGCGATGGCGATGCGGTGGAGACGGTTCAGCACCGCCTGCTGGATCTCCTCGCCGGGCCCGGCGATCACCTTCAGCCCGCCGACCGACGCCCCGCCCGCGCCCACCCCGCCGACCGGGACATGGACGTCGATCGGCGCCGCCGCAAGGTCCGCCGCGTGTGCGGCCTGCTGCTGTTCCCGCTTGTGCTCGCGGCTGAGTCGAGACATCGTCCCCTCATTCGGGTCGTACACCTGCCGTCGAGTGTGTCCGCTCGCGCGCGCTTCTCACGTCACCACGTTGTCACAGGCTCGTCCCAACGGCCGTCCGCACCGGTTTCCGGGCCGCTCGGCGGCATGAAGATCGAGGTGCCGAGCAGGAGAGGGGCCATGGGCACAGGCATGCGAGAGGGACCGGAGATCTGGATACGGGGACCGGTGGCGGCGCCGGAGACGGCCCCGCCGGAGCCCGCCCACGCCCGGGCGACGGCCCGGCGCTTCTCCTGGGTCGGCCTGCACGGCGGCGCGGGCGTCTCCACACTCGCCGCGGTCTACGGCGGTCATGACAGCGGACGCGCCTGGCCCGGCCCCGCCGATCCGCGGTCGGTGCTGCTGGTCGCCCGGACCCACGCGGCCGGGCTGGACGCGGTGGTCCCGGTGGTGGACCTGTTCCGGCGCGGCGAGACACCCGAGGGGCTGGACCTCGACGCCGTCGTCCTGGTGGCGGACGCCCCCGGGCGGCTGCCCCGTCCGCTCGCCCAGCGGGTCCGGCTCGTCGAGTCGGTGATCGACGTGTACCGCGTGCCGTGGGTGAACGAGTGGCGGCTGGGCGACCTGGGCGGCCGGCCGCCCCGCGAGACGGAGTCCCTGGCCCGGCTGACGGGCGCGGCACGCTGAGGCACCGGCCCCGCGGCCTCCGTCCGGCCTGATCACCTGGCACGCGCATGTCCTCGCCCCCACCCCGGAATTTATTTCTCTCGCGAGCGAGATAGTCTGCCAGAGGCCGGGCCACTCGGTGCGCAGGCATCGCACGCCCGGAGGTCTCGCACGCACTTGGAGGACTGCCGTGCCCCAGCCCGCGCTGTCACCGCCCGCCTCGCCACCGCGGCCGGCCATGGAAGGGCGGCGCCGCTCGCCGGGCCGGGCCGTGGTGGCGATGCTGACCACGACCGACCACAAGCGGATCGGCACCCTCTATCTGGTCACCTCGTTCGTGTTCTTCTGCGTCGGCGGGCTGATGGCCCTGCTGATGCGCGCCGAACTGGCCCGGCCGGGACTGCAGATCGTGTCGAACGAGCAGTTCAACCAGGCGTTCACCATGCACGGCACCGTGATGCTGTTCATGTTCGCGACGCCGGTCTTCTCCGGTTTCGCCAACTGGATCATGCCGCTGCAGATCGGCGCGCCCGACGTGGCGTTCCCCCGGCTGAACATGTTCGCCTACTGGCTCTTCCTGTTCGGCTCGCTGATCGCGCTGGGCGGCTTCCTCACCCCGGACGGGGCCGCCGACTTCGGCTGGACCGCCTACACCCCGCTGTCCGACACCGTCCGCTCGCCGGGCAGCGGCAGCGACCTGTGGATCATGGGTCTGGCGATGCAGGGCTTCGGCACCATCCTGGGCGCGGTCAACTTCATCACCACGATCATCTGTATGCGCGCGCCCGGTATGACGATGTTCCGGATGCCGATCTTCACCTGGAACGTGCTGCTCACCAGCGTGCTGGTCCTGCTGGCCTTCCCGGTGCTGGCCGCCGCACTGTTCGCGCTGGAGTTCGACCGGAGGTTCGGGGCCCGGATCTTCGATCCGTCGAACGGCGGGGCGCTGCTGTGGCAGCACCTGTTCTGGTTCTTCGGCCACCCCGAGGTGTACATCCTGGCGCTGCCGTTCTTCGGCATCATCAGCGAGATCATCCCGGTCTTCTCCCGCAAGCCGATGTTCGGCTACATGGGCCTGATCGGCGCGACCATCGCCATCGCCGGTCTGTCGGTGACGGTGTGGGCGCACCACATGTACGCCACCGGCGGGGTGCTGCTGCCGTTCTTCTCCTTCATGACCTTCCTCATCGCGATCCCCACCGGAGTGAAGTTCTTCAACTGGATCGGCACCATGTGGAAGGGGTCCATCAGTTTCGAGACCCCGATGCTGTGGACCATGGGCTTCCTGGTCACCTTCCTGTTCGGAGGGCTGACCGGCGTCATCCTCGCCTCTCCGCCGCTGGACTTCCACGTCACGGACTCGTACTTCGTGGTGGCCCACTTCCACTACGTCGTCTTCGGCACGGTCGTCTTCGCCATGTTCGCCGGATTCCACTTCTGGTGGCCGAAGTTCACCGGCAAGATGCTCGACGAGCGACTGGGCAAGATCACCTTCTGGACGCTGTTCACCGGCTTCCACGGCACCTTCCTGGTGCAGCACTGGCTGGGCACGGAGGGCATGCCGCGCCGCTACGCCGACTACCTCGCGGCCGACGGCTTCACCGCCCTGAACACCGTCTCCACGATCGCCTCGTTCCTGCTCGGCCTGTCGATGCTGCCGTTCTTCTACAACGTCTGGAAGACCGCCAGGTACGGCGAGCCGGTCGGCGTCGACGACCCCTGGGGCTGGGGGCGCTCCCTGGAATGGGCGACCTCCAGCCCGCCGCCGCGGCACAACTTCATCGCCCTGCCGCAGGTCCGCAGCGAGTCCCCCGCGTTCGACCTGCACCACCCTGAGATCGCCGCCCGCGAACGTTGAGGAGCCGTCCATGGACGCACGTCATGAAGCCGCCCTCGGCCTGCACCAGCTGGAGGGCTACCTCCACCGGGAGGCCGGCCGCCGGGAGGCGCACCGCAAGGCGCGGGACTTCGCCGAGGCGCTGCCCGGCCTCACCACCGACCAGCGCCTGATGATCGAACAGGCGTACGCCGAGCAGCAGGAGGAGAACGCCCGTCAGGTCACCCGGCACATCGCGGAACGCATCGAGCAGGTCCAGGCGCAGTACGCGGCCCGCCACCGCCGCGTCACACGGGAGATGGCCGTCGCCATGGCCGTGGTCACCACGGGGCTGATCGTGCTGTGCGTCGCGGTGATCCTCGGGACCGCCGCGGGAGCGGCCTGACACGCCCTCCGCCCCCGCCTCAGCGGACGTCGTCCTCCAGGGACATCAGGAGCTTGCGCAGGGCGTGCGCGACCGACGCGCGCTCGCCCGGTTCCAGCACGGAGAGCACGTCGCGTTCCAGGCCGAAGTGCCGTTCCAGCACGCGGTCCACGTTCGTCCGGCCCTCCTCCGTCAGACGGACCAGGGTGCTCCTGCCGTCGACGGGGGACGGGCCGCGCTCGATCCAGCCCTCCCGCTCCAGCCGGTTGAACCTGCCCGTGAGCCCCGCGGAGGAGACGACCAGCGCCCGGCGCAGCTGTCCCGGCGTCAGCGCGTAGGGCGGGCCGCTGCGGCGCAGGGCGTGCAGCACGTCGAAGTCCCCGACGTTGGCCACGGCCATGCCGCCCGCGCGGCGCAGCTGGGCGGTGAACCGCTCCTCCAGCAGCTGGGCCGCGCGCAGCAGGCGGGCGACCACCTCGCTGGACGACACGTCCAGTCCGGCCCACTCGCTCCGCAGCTCGGCCAGCATCACGTCCACGCTGTCGCCGTCCACGGCGGCCTCGGCATCCTCGTCCTCACGCATCGCCGGCCAAGCGTATCGGCCGCGCCCCCGCCGCCGGCCCCCGGCACGTACCGTGACCGGCGAAGAGCGCGGGAGGGGGGCGGCGTGGCGGGCGGTCATCGGTACGGCTCCCCTGCGTCCGCCTCGGCCGGGGAGATCGCCTCCGCCGTGCGCGGGCGGCGGCTGCGGGCCGTGGACGCGGTGGCGGAAGCGCTGGCACGGATCGAGCGGGCCGATCCGGTGCTGTGCGCGTTCACCGAGGTGTGGGGCGAGGAGGCGGCGGCGCGGGCGGAGGAGGTGGACGCGCGGGTCGCCGCCGGGGAGTTCCTGCCGCTGGCCGGGGTGCCCGTCGCGGTCAAGGGGCGGCGCGGACGGCGTGCGGCGGGACCCCTGCTCGCGGCCGGCTGTGTCGCCGTCGGGGCCACCTCGGTGCCCGGTCCGGGAACGCCCTGGCAGACCTGGGGGCTCGGGGCGCACGGTCGTACCGTCAACCCGTGGCGGGCGGACCGCACGCCGGGCGGCTCCTCCGCCGGGTCGGCGGCGGCGGTGGCGGCCGGCCTGGTGCCGCTGGCGACCGGCAGCGACGGCGCGGGCTCGGTGCGGATCCCGGCGGCGTGGTGCGGGGTCGTGGGGCTGAAGGCGACCAACGGGCGTCTCCCCTCCCCCGACCGTACGGGGCTGGCGGCCCCCGGAGTCCTCACCCGCACGGCCTCGGACGCGGCGGCCTGGTGGCGGGCGATGTCGGGTCGGCCCCCGGCCGGCGAGGTCCCGCCGCCCCTCCCCGTCACCGCCGTCTGGTCCCCCGACCTCGGTTTCGCCTGCCCCGACCCGGAGCCCGTGGCGCTGGCCCGGGCGGCGGTGGGTCGGCTGGCCGACGCCGGTGTCGTACGGCTCGTACGGCCCCCGGCCGGGCCGCTGCTCCTCGACCCCGCCCCGGCGTGGCTGGCCCTGCGCACCCCCGGCGCCGACCCCGCCGCCGTCCACCGCGTCCGGGCCGGGAACGACCGGCGCCTCGGCCTCCTCTTCTCCGGCGCCGAGCTGCTGCTCACCCCGACGGCGCCCACCGCGCCGCACGGCCACGAGGGTCCGGGTGATGTCTACTCCACGGCGCTGACCTGGGCTTTCAACGTCAGCGGGCATCCCGCGCTGAGCCTGACGGCCGGCTTCGGCGCCGACGGCTGCCCGGCTGGGCTCCAGCTGGTGGCACCGCACGGCCGGGAGGAACTGCTGCTCGCCGTGGCCGGGGAGGCGGAGCGGCGTGGTGCCGTCGGCTGACCCCCTTGGAGTTTTACTTGCACGCGCATATGATGCAGGTGCCTGTAAATGGCGTACGCCGAGCATCTGGGGATGATCATGAATCGCCGTTTCCTCTTCGTCCTGGGCAGCGCCCGCCCCGACGGCAACACCGAACTGCTGGCCCGCCGGGCCGCCGAACAGCTGCCCCCGGACGTGGAGCAGCAGTGGATCGACCTCACGGCCCACCCCCTGCCCGACTTCGAGGACCTGCGCCACGACAGCGACCACGTCCGCCCCGCCGGGGGCAGCGCGGGACTGCTCCTCGACGCCACCCTCGCGGCGACGGACCTGGTGATCGCCTCGCCGCTGTACTGGTACTCGGTGTCCGCGCACACCAAGCGCTACCTCGATCACTGGTCGGGCTGGCTGCGCACTCCGGGCCTCGACTTCAAGGCGACCATGGCGGGCCGCACCCTCTGGGGCGTCACCGCCCTCGCGCACGAGGAGGCGGCGGTCGCCGACCCGCTGGCCGGCACGCTGAACAACTCGGCCGCGTACATGGGGATGCGGTTCGGCGGCGTGCTGCTCGGCAACGGCAGCAGGCCGGGGGACGTACTGAAGGACACGGAGGCGCTGGCGCGGGCCAAGACCTTCTTCGCGGGGGAGGCGCCGCTCGCCCGGTTCCCCTACGAGAGCGACTGAGACCGGCGGCTCACCAGCCGAGCTGCTCCTCGCCGAGCACCTCGCTGCCGATGTGGGCGGCGAGCTTCTGGGCCCGCTCGGGGTCGCCGTGCTTGGTCACATGCACGAAGACGGTGTGGTCCTCGGTCCACTTGTAGTCGTACTGGGCCTCGTCACCGTGGAACACGATCTGGATCCCGTCGTAGTTCCAGTGCCCGTGCGAGTCGATCTCGGGGTCGTCCGGCCAGCGCCCCTCCCACCGGATGGAAGCCATGCCGTCGCCCAGGGCGGCCAGGAACCGTTCCTCGACGTCCCCGCGCGGGACGTCCTCGCTGAAGGACAGCGGCAGGTGGGTCCGCAGTGCGGTGTCGTCCAGCGTGGACACGTCGAGGTCGAAGCCGAGCAGCTCACCCGTCGCGGGATCCCGGCGGGTCTCCTCGTACTCGAAGGACGCCCCGGGGACGAGGCCGGCCATCTCCCGGACCTCCCGGGGCGTCCGCATCACGGCGAAGAGCCATATCCGGTCGTCGATGTGCTCCAGCAGCGCGCACAGCCGCCTGGCCTGCCGGTACGCCTCGGCCGCGTCGGTGGTGCGGAGGACGGGGTACGCCCGTGAGTTGCCCATGGGCGGCACGGTCACACGCCCCGGCCCGTCCGCGCCACCGCGTTTCTAGGCGGTGATGTCCTTCGCCGTGAACCGCGCCCACGCCGCCGACCCGAACACCGCCGCGTACAGGGCCTGGAGGCCGAGGTTCTTCGTCAGGTCGTCCCAGTAGACCGGTTCGCGCATCAGGTCGGCGAAGGACAGCCAGTAGTGGGAGAAGAGGTAGGGGTGGAGGGCGTGCAGCTGGGGGATCTGGTCGACGATCTGGACCGTGATCAGCAGCCCCACCGTGGTCGCCATCGCCGCGATGCCGCTGTTGGTCAGCGTCGAGACGAACAGGCCGAGCGCCGCCACCCCGATCAGTGACACGGCGACGACCAGGGCGATCAGCAGCGCCCTCGCCAGCCCCTCGGAGAAACCGATGCGGGTGCCCGAGATGGTGGTCAGGTCGCCCAGCGGGAACAGCAGCGCTCCGGTGATCAGCGCCGAGACGGCGACCACGAGCGTGGCGACCAGACAGAACGTCATGACGGCCGCGTACTTGGTGAGCAGCAGGCGGCTCCGCCCGGCGGGGGCCACCAGCAGATAGCGCAGGGTGCCGGCGCCGGCCTCGCCGGCGACGGCGTCGCCCGCGACCACTCCGATCGCCATGGGCAGGAAGAACGGCAGTGTGGCGGCGAGCGCGGTGAAGACCAGGAACAGGCCGTTGTTGGTGATCTGCGAGATGAACGCGGGGCCGCCGCCCCCGCCACCGGCCGACGAGCCGTCACCGGTCTCGATCCGCACCGCGATGCCGACCAGGACCGGCACGGCGGCCAGCACCCCGAGCAGCGCCAGGGTGCGCCAGCGCCGGAAGGTGGTGAGCAGCTCGCTGCGGAACAGGCCGAGGGTCCACAGCGGGCTCGCCTTCCGCACCGCTTCAGCCTGCGACATCGAATCCCTCTCCGGTCAGCGCCACGAACGCGTCCTCGAGCGAGGCCCGTTCCACTCCGAAGCCGCGTACCCGGACCCCGGCGGCGACCAGCGCCGCGTTCACTTCGGCGAGATCGCGTTCGGGCACCTCGCCGGTCACCCGCTCCTCGGCCACGACGACGTCGGCGACGCCCTGTTCCTTCAGCACCCGGGCCGCGTCCGACGGGTCCGGCGTCGTCACCGCCAGCCGGCCACGGGCCCCCGCGGCCAGGTCGGCGACCGGGCCCTGGGTGATCAGCCGGCCCTGCGCCATGACGGCGGCGTGGGTGCACACCTGCTCGATCTCGTCGAGCAGGTGGGAGGAGAGGAAGACGGTGGTGCCGTCCGAGGCAAGTTCACGGACGAGGGTGCGGATCTCCCGCATGCCCTGCGGGTCGAGGCCGTTGGTCGGCTCGTCCAGGACGAGCAGCCGGCGCGGCTGGAGCAGGGCGGCCGCGAGGCCGAGCCGCTGCTTCATGCCGAGGGAGTACGCCTTCGCCTTCTTGCCCGCGGCGGCCGTCAGGCCGACCCGGTCCAGGGCGGCGGCGACGCGGGCCCGCCGGGTGCGCGGATCGGCGGTCGGGTCCGCGGAGTCGTAGCGCAGGAGGTTGTCCCGGCCGGACAGGAAGCCGTACAGGGCCGGGCCCTCGATGAGGGCGCCGACGTGGGGCAGCACGGCGCGCGCGGAGCGCGGCATGGGGCGCCCCAGGACGTGCGCCGTGCCGGAGGTGGGCTCGATCAGGCCCATCAGCATGCGGATGGTGGTGGTCTTGCCGGAGCCGTTGGGACCGAGGAAGCCGAAGACGCTGCCCGCCGGGACGGTCAGGTGCAGACCGTCCACGGCGAGCTGTCCGCCGCGGTAGCGCTTGGTGAGGGCGCGGGTGGTGATGACACCGTCACCCGGGTCCCTCTCTTCGCGCCGCTCCGGTCCGGTGGCGGACGCCTCGCCCATCGGCTCCCTCGTTCCCTGTCACGTCGTAAGGTCCCGGGGCCCTACTTCCCCGCGTCGGCCGCCTTCACGAGGGCGTCCTTGGTGACCGCGCCCACGTAGACCTTGCCGTCCTCGGTGATCAGGGCGTTGACCAGGCGGGTGCTGAACACCGTGCCCGTGCCGAAGTCGCCCTTGACGCGGTCGCCGAGCGAGTCGAGGAAGCCGCCGAGGTCGCCGCCCGCCTCACCGGTGGGCAGGCCGCCCTGGCCGCCGGTGTCGAAGGTGGCGATGGAGTTCCAGCCCTCGCCGAGCATCTTCAGCCCGTCGAGACCCTTGGCCAGGTCCTCCTCGGACTTCGGGGCCTTCTCCGGCTTCCCGGAGTGCTCCCGGCCCTCGGCCCGTCCGTCGTCCTCGGTCACCTTGGCGCCCTTGGGCGGGGTGAACGCGAACGTGGAGGCGTCCGGCTTGTCGAAGCTCACCTTGGTGAAGCCGACGTCCACGACGGCCGAGCCGCCGCTCGCCGGGGTGAGCGTGAACTTCAGCGGCATGCCGGTTCTGTGGTCCACCGCGATGCTGATGGCGCCGACCGTGGAGCCGGACTGCCGGGGCTTGACGACCAGCTTGTACGCGTCCCGGCCGGCCACCTGCGCGGTGCCGTCGACGGTCACGGACGTGGTGTCGTCGACCGACTTCAGGGCCTCCTCGGCGAAGTCCTTCGGGGTGGCCGGGGGCTGCTGCTCCCGGTCCTCGCCGGACGGGTCGACCGTGCTGTGGTAGACCTCGTTGGACGCGCTGTCGTAGCCCCAGACGTCCTTGCCGTCGTGGATGAGGCTGTACTCGGCGGCGTTCTCGAGGAGCGACAGCTTCTGCTTGTCCGGGCCGTCGGCCGCGACACGCAGCGTGTGCGTGCCGGAGGCCAGTTCGGTGAGCTTGGCGGTCGGGTCGGCCGAGGAGCCGCCCTCCCCGCCGCGCTCCATGGCGCCGGAGGCGAGGCCGCTCTCCAGGCCGCCGAGGTCCGGCAGACCGAGGTCCGTGGTGATCTTCACGGTGCCGGACAGCCGCTCGACGTCCGACTTCGCGATCTTCTCTATCAGCTGCGCGGCGGTGATCTCCGGCAGGTCCGGGTCGCCGGAGTCGGCGAGGGCGGGGACGAGCCCGATGGTCGCGGCCGCCACCCCCATCACCGTGACCGGGACGACGTACCGGGCGGCCCTGCGCCGCGCCGGGCGCGGCTCGTCGGCCTCGCCCACGGTCGTCGTGTCGTCGGATTCGTACGGTGCCATGTGTGCCCTACCTCCGTGGTCGGCGGCGGCTTCCGTCTCGTGTCCTCGCACCAGTCTCACCCCGAGCCGCCATTCTCACCCGAATCGGTGAGAAGTGGTGTTGTCCGTCGTTGTCCATCTGACCAAATTCCGCAGGCGGATTCGTCAGACCCCGGACGCAACTCCGTGTACTGCTGGGGTATGACACGGGGGGCGGTTTCCTCCCCCGACCAGTAGGGGTCGCGGGGGAGTTCGGGCCGGTTCAGCCCGCCCGGTGCACCACCGCGTCGCACAGCTGCACGAGCGCCGCCTTCGCCTCGCACTCCCGCAGCGGGGCCAGCGCCGCGCGCGCCTCCTCGGCGTAGCGGACGGTGTCCCGGCGGGCGTGCTCCAGCGCGGGGTGGGCGCGCAGCAGCCGCAGCGCCTCGGCGTGCCGGGCGTCGTCGGTGAGGTCGGAGTCCAGCAGCTCGCACAGGGCGAGGTCGTCGGCGAGTCCGAGCCGGGCCGCGCGCTCGCGCAGCCGCAGCACGGGCAGCGTGGCGATGCCCTCGCGCAGGTCGGTGCCGGGGGTCTTGCCGGACTCGTGGGAGTCGGAGGCGATGTCCAGGACGTCGTCGGCGAGCTGGAAGGCGACGCCGAGCCGTTCGCCGTACTGGGTGAGGACGTCCACGACCGTGTCGTCGGCGCCGGACATCATCGCGCCGAAGCGGCAGGAGACCGCGACCAGCGAGCCGGTCTTGCCGCCGAGCACGTCCAGGTAGTGGTCGACCGGGTCACGGCCGTCCTGGGGTCCCGCGGTCTCCAGGATCTGTCCGGTGACCAGCCGTTCGAACGCCTCGGCCTGCACCCGTACCGCCTCCGGGCCGAGGTCGGCCAGGATGTGCGAGGCCCGGGCGAACAGGAAGTCGCCGGTGAGGACCGCGACGGAGTTTCCCCAGCGGGCGTTCGCGCTGGCGACTCCGCGGCGCACCTCGGCCTCGTCCATCACGTCGTCGTGGTAGAGCGTGGCCAGGTGGGTCAGCTCCACCACCACGGCCGAGGGCACGACACCGGGTGCGTAGGGGTCGCCGAACTGGGCGGAGAGCATCACCAGCAGGGGGCGGAAGCGTTTGCCGCCGGCCCGCACCAGGTGCTGGGCAGCCCCCGTGATGAGGGGCACCTCGCTCTTGGTGGCCTCGAGCAGTCCCTCCTCGACAGCCGTCAATCCGGCCTGGACATCGGCTTCCAGAGCCTGGTCCCGCACGCTCAGCCCGAACGGCCCGACGACGGTCACGAGGGGTCTCCTGTCTGCTGGTGTCTTCTGGCGATTACAGGGATTGTCGATAGGTCGCTGCCATCACTCGAGTCAGCGTATCCGGTCACGTTTCGATCACCGCCAGCGCCCAGGGTTACGGGCAGGGCGGTACGGGACCGGGAACGGAGTGCTTTTGATCGGCTGATAGCAACGGACATTCCCCTACTTCCCGGGCGTAGCGACCCGCCAACCATCCTGCCCGGACCGCCGTCCGATTTGCCGCAATTGGCAAGCGAATTCCCCTTGGCGGTAAATGCTCTCGCGGCCTGCCGCCAGTGAAGTGAGTCACGCCCGAACGCCGCACGTCCGCCCCTCCCCCGCACCGGCGTTTCCCCTTCCACCGGACGGAAGTTGACCCTTGGCAATCGCAAAGGATCAAGTAGCCCAAAACCCCCATTCGAAGATCAAACGGCCCCTTATGTGATTCCCACACTTGTTCCCGGCATCCGCTCTCGCATACGTTCCCGGCCTGCCGGGTGGACGCCTAATCCTGCCGCCGCCCGCATCCACCACCGACGATCACTCAGGACGGCAGGAGCGGGGGACCCAGGTAAGCCGCCGGACCGGCCACGCGCCGGGACGGCTCGGGGTGAAGCCATGCCCGCAGGGGCACGGCCGGGCACTCTCCCGCCCGAACCCGACAGCTCACCTCGCAGGCGTAGGAGAGGAACCCAGACATGTCTGCTCCCGCCCAGCGCCCGCGCTTCGGCAACCGCCGCCTCGTCCGCTCGCTCGCCGTCGCCGGCACCGGCGTCGCCATGGTCGCCCTGCCGCTGTTCGGCGCCACCGCCGCCTCCGCGGCGACCACCGACACCACCGCGGCCGCCGCCTCCACCACGGCCTACCCGGACAACCTCGACGGCTGGATCCGCGAGTCGCTGGACGTCATGGCGCAGAACGGCATCCCCGGCACCTACGACGGCATCCACCGCAACATCATGCGCGAGTCCTCCGGCAACCCGCTCGCCATCAACAACTGGGACTCCAACGCCGCCGCCGGCACCCCGTCGAAGGGCCTGCTGCAGGTCATCGACCCGACCTTCCAGGCCTACCACGTGCCCGGCACCGCCTTCGACCCGTACGACCCGGTCGCGAACATCACGGCGGCCTGCAACTACGCCGCCGACCGCTACGGCTCCATCGACAACGTCTTCAGCGCGTACTGAGCCGACCGCTGACGGCCCAGCACGGCCGCACCATCGAACAGTCGCTCGAGGACGACGGCCACGCCGTCGTCCTCGTTCGACGTGGTGACCTCGTCGGCCACCGCCTTCAGCTCCGGATGCGCGTTGCCCATGGCGACCCCGTGGGCCGCCCAGTCGAACATGGGGATGTCGTTCGGCATGTCGCCGAAGGCGACGGTCCCGGCCGCGCTCAGCCCCAGGTGCTCGGCGGCCAGCGCGAGACCGGTCGCCTTGGTCACCCCGCACGGCTGGAGCTCCACGGTGCCCGGCCCCGACATGGTGACCGTGGCCAGCGAGCCGACCACCGACCGCGCCGCCGCCGCCAACGCGTCGTCGGACAGGTCCGGGTGGCGCAGCAGCACCTTGCTGATCGGCCGGTCCCACAGCTCGCCGCGCCGCTCGACCCGTACGGCGGGCAGGGTCGGGTGCGGCATCAGATAGCCGGGCTCGATCAGCGTCAGCCCGTCGACCCCGTCCTGGTCGACCGCGGCGTACACCTCCCCCACCTCGGCCTCGATCTTGCCGAGCGCGGTCTCCGCCAGTTCCCGGTCCAGCGTGACGGACCACAGCATCCGGTCCGCGCCGGCGTCGTACACCTGCGCGCCCTGTCCGCACACCGCGAGCCCCGTGCAGCCGAGGTCGTCCAGGAGCGGCCGCACTCTGGGAGCCGGGCGCCCCGTCACCACGAGGTGCCGCGCGCCGGCCCGCTCCGCCCGCGCGAGCGCGGCGAGGGACCGGTCGGAGAGGGTGTCGTCGCCGCGCAGCAGCGTCCCGTCCAGGTCGGTGGCGATGAGTGAATATGCGGTGGGTGCGGCCATGATCAGAGAATACGGACAACACGACGGCCCGATTCACCGTGGACGGATCCGCTGCCCACCGTGTACGGAACGGCTCGCTTTCGGTGCGGTTCGCCTTCCGTCATCGCCGGGTACGGACCGGTTGAGGACTCTTTCCCCGTTTGGCGAGAACATGCGCCGCTATCTACCGGCGAGCCGGTCCCGGGCGGTACCTTCCAGATGTCCAGGGGGGACTTGATCGGGGGGTCAGGTGAGCGGTGGACGCATGCGTGTGCTGAGTCCGCGGGAACTCGGCGAGGGGGAGCGGGAGCGCTGGCGGGAACTGCGCGCCCTGGCGGACGCGCCGCGCAACCCCTTCATGGAACCGGAGTTCACCGTCGCGGTGGGCCGGGTCCGGCCACAGGCCCGGGTCGCGGTGCTGTACGAGCGGGCGGAACCGGCGGGCTTCCTGCCGTACGAGCGGGGCGCGTGGGGGCAGGGCAGGGCGATCGGGCTCGGGGTGTCGGACTGCCAGGGCGCGGTCCTGGCCCCTGGTATGGCCCCGGAGGCCGGTGAACTGCTGCGCGGCTGCTCGGTGTCGAGCTTCGCCTTCGACAACCTGGAGGCCGGACAGGGGCTGTTCGTGCCGTACGCGGCCGAGGAGCACGCCACCTACGTCATCGACGTGGAGAAGGGTTACGAGACGTACGAGTCGGTGCTGCGCACCCAGTCGCCCAAGTTCCTGAAGACCACGCTGGCCAAGGAGCGCAGGCTGGGCCGCCGGGCCGGGGCCGTGCGGTTCGTCTTCGACGAGCGGGACCCGGCCGCGCTGCGCGCGCTCGTCGGGTGGAAGTCGGCGCAGTACCGCAGGACCGGGCGCCGCGACCGGTTCGCGCGGGAGTGGATCGCCCGGCTCGTGGGCCGGCTCGCCGAGACCCGGTCCGCGCAGTGCACGGGCACCCTGTCGGTCCTGTACGCCGGTGACCGCCCGGTCGCCGCGCACTTCGGGCTGCGGTCGGCGTCCGTGCTGGCCTGCTGGTTCCCGGCCTACGACGTGGAGTTCGCGAAGTACTCGCCCGGTCTCGTGCTGCATCTGCGGATGGCCGAGGCGGCGGCGGCCGAGGGCATCGGGATGCTCGACATGGGGCGTGGCCCCGCCGAGTACAAGGACTCGCTGAAGACGGGCGAACTCGCCGTCTACGAGGGGGCGGTGACCCGTCCGGGCGTGGGCGCGGCGCTGCACTGGCTGAGCCGTGAGCCCGTGCGCCGCGCGCACGGCTTCGTCCGCGCCCGCCCGCGCCTCGCGGCGCCGGCGTCGCGGGTCCTGAGGGGCTCGGCGCGGCTGCGCCGGCCGTGAGGAGGGGAGGACGGGTGTCCCGGAGAGCGGTGGTGCGGGAGGAGATACGGCGGTTCCTGGAGATCGGCGCCGTGCAGGTCGCCGACCTCGACCTGGACGGTGACGAGGCCGTGCTGAGACCCGGCCCCGGGGGCCCGCCGGTGACCCATGGCGAGGTGTTCCTGCTGGTCAGACGGTCGGGCCGACCGGTGGCCACCCTGCTGACCCGTGTGCCGGAGGGCGCGGACCCGCGGGCGGTCCTGACGGCGGCGGCCTCCGGGGCGCCGCGGGAGGCCGCCGCGGGGGACGCGGCGGCGCCGCCGCCGTACGCCTCGGTCGTCGTGGCCACCCGGGAGCGGGCCGGGCAGCTCGCCCGGGCGCTGGACTCGCTGCTCGCGCAGGACCATCCGCGGTTCGAGGTCGTCGTCGTCGACAACGCGCCGGTGACCGGCGGGACCCGGGAACTGGTGGAGCGGAAGTACGGGGAGCGGGTGCGCTACGTGTGCGAGCCGGTGCCCGGACTCGCGGTCGCGCACAACAGGGGGCTGGCGCTGGCGCGGGGCGAGGTCGTCGCCTTCACCGACGACGACGTGGTGGCCGATCCCCGCTGGCTCGGCGAACTGACCGCGCCGTTCGCCGCCGACCCGCGGCTCGGCTGCGCCACCGGGCTGATCCTGCCCGCCCGGCTGCGCACCCCGGCCCAGGTCCTCCTGGAGAGCCACGGCGGCTTCGCGAAGGGCTTCACCCCGACGACGTACGACCCCGGGGACCCGCCGCGCGACGAGCCGCTGTTCCCCTTCACCGCGGGCCGCTTCGGCTCCGGCGCGAACATGGCGTTCCGCACGGACGTGCTGCGTGCCGTCGGCGGATTCGACCCGGCGACCGGAGCCGGGACGGCCGCGCGCGGCGGCGACGACCTGTACGGCTTCGTCCGCGTCCTCGCCCAGGGGCACCGGCTGCGCTACACGCCGTACGCGCTGGTGTGGCACCACCACCGGGAGACCTGGTCCGACCTGGAGACCCAGGCGTACGGCTACGGGGCCGGCCTCACCGCCTATCTCACCGCGATCCTGGTCAACCGTCCCGCGCTGCTGCCGGCGTTCCTCGCCCGGCTGCCGCGCGGTCTGGCCCGCGCCCGCGCGCTGACCGAGGCGCGCGACACGGACGGCGGCGGTGCGCCGGGCGCGCACGACACCCGCACCCATCCCTGGCCGCGCCGTCTGTCACGGCTGCAGCGCAGGGGAATGCTGTACGGGCCGCTCGGCTATCTGCGGGCCCGGCGCGCCCCGCTGAGCACGGCGGGAAGGGGGACGCGATGAACCCGGCGGCCGTGCCCGTGTTCCTCTACCACGCCGTGATGGACGATCCGCCGGACTGGATCGCCGAGTTCACCGTCACGCCCCGGCAGTTCGCGGCCCACCTGGACGCCGTCGTGGACAGCGGCCGCACGCCCGTCACCATCAGCGCCCTGGCCGGCCATCTCGCCGGGCGGGCGCCGCTGCCGCCGCGGCCGGTGCTGCTCACCTTCGACGACGGCTTCGCCGACCTGCCCGGCCCCACCGCCGACGCCCTGGCCGCCCGTGGACTGCCCGCCACCGCCTATCTCACCACCGGCGCCGTGGCCCCGGGCGGCCGCAGTCTGCTGCCGCCCGCGCCGATGATGACCCTGGACCGGGCGGTGCGGCTGGAGCGGTCCGGGATGGAGATCGGCAGCCACACCGTCACCCACGCCCAGCTGGACACGCTCACCCCCCGCCGGCTGCGCGCCGAACTGGTCGACTCCAAGGCCGTGCTGGAGGACGCTCTCGGCCACTCCGTCCCGCACCTCGCCTATCCGCACGGCTACAACAGTCCGCGGGTGCGCGCCATGGCCGCCCGTGCCGGATACGAGACGGCCACCGCCGTGCGGCACGCGCTCAGTTCCGGCCGGGACGAGCGCTACCGCATCGCCCGGCTGATCGTCCGCAGGAGCCACACCGTCGCCGACGTCGAGGCCTGGCTGGCGGGCGACGGGGCGCGGATCGCCCCGTACGGGGACGGTGCGCGGACGCTCGCCTGGCGCTGGTACCGGCGCGGCCTGGCGGCGCTCAACGGGCCGCGCTTCGCGGGCTGAGCGCCGCCGGCCGGCCCCGTCAGCCCGACGGCTGGTTCAGGTACGGGTCGGACACCGCCTCGCGCAGGCTCGCCCACGCCGCGTCCCCGGCCACCGACAGATCGCAGTGGGGGCCGGGGTCCCGGTGGTTCCACTGGAGGGCCGCCCTGACCCCGTCCAGGCTCTTCAGCACCCGCGGCACCCGCGCGTACCACTCGGCCTGCCGGCCGGGGCGGGCCGGGTCGTCCGCGGTGCCGAACTCGGAGAGCATCAGCGGCTTGTCGCCGGAGATGTGCGCGCGTATCCACGCGTGAGTGGCGGTCTGGGTCTGCGCGAAGGTGAGCCAGTCAGCGCTGTGGCAGCGGTAGTAGTTGTACTGGTTGTAGCCGATCCAGTCGACGTACCGGTCCCCCGGGTACATCCGCTCGAACAGGGCGGCGTGGCCGAGGTAGCCGGTGATGATCCAGGTCCACACCACGTTGTCGACGCCCAGCTCCCGGAACCGGTCGTGGATGTGCCGGTACGCCTTCACGTACTCGGCCGGTGTGCCGTTCTGCGGGGTGCGGGTGTCCATCTCCAGGTCGAAGGAGAGGAAGACCTTCCTGCCGGTGCGCTCGCCGTAGTCCTTGATCCGCCGGGCCTGGACGTCGATGACGGTCCGGTCCAGCCCCCCGGCCGCGATCTCCTTCCACGTCGGCTGCTGTTCCTCCGTACCGCCCCACCACTTGCTCTCCCAGGACAGCAGCAGCATGCGGTCCTCGCCGACGTCCTGTTCCTCCGGGGTGAGCAACTGCCCTTCTCTGCGCGCCCCTTGGGGCAGGGACATGTCGTGGTACGTGTAGACGACGTCGAGGGTGCGGCCCACGCGTTCCTCGTAGGCCCGGACCCTGTCCGCCAGGTCGTGCCGGTCGTGCGGCACGAACGCGCCGAACCAGGCGCCGCACGGCGGTTCGAGCAGGGCCGTGGGCCGGCATTCCGCGCGCGTCGCGGAGGGTCGTGCCGGACCGGAGGCGTCGCGCAGGGCGAGCAGGGCGACGAGCAGCGCGCCGACGACCGTGGCGGACGTGAGCAGCAGCCGCCGTCGGCCGCCGCCGGGGCGAAAGGTGCGGTGGGACGTCACGGAACGGAACCCTTCGGTGTGCCGGGCGCCGGTGAGGCGCGCAGCCGCGGGCAGAACGCGGCGAGGGTGGTCAGGAGGGTCAGCGTCAGCAGCACCCGTGGTGCGCTGAAGGTGTGCGTGGCGATCAGCGCCGTCGCGACGACCATCACCGCGCCGACGCTGACGAGGACGACCAGCATCAGCCGCTCCAGCTGGTCGGAGCGGTGGGCGAAGCCGGTCCTGCGGGTCTCGACCGGCCCCCGGGCGGGGCGTGCGCGCAGTGCCGGCCCGCAGAGGCCGACCAGTGCCGCGCCGGGGCCGGCCGCCAGGAACACGGCGACCGCCGCGCCGCGCAGCGGCGAGCCGCCGGGCAGCGCGAGGGCGGCCAGCGCCAGCCAGCCGGCGAACGGCGGGAGCATGCGCGCCATGAGGTGCTGGGGTGTCATCGCGCCGCTCCTCCCTCGGTCCGGAGTTCGTAGACCACGCCCGCGCCGTTCTCCGCGACCTCGCGGAAGCGGGGGGAGGCGGCGACGGACTCCTGTATGCGGTCCAGCTGGTCGCCGGTGAGCTGACCGTTCATCTCCGAGTCGGCCCGCTGCCCCCGGGTGAGCAGCAGGTAGGCGCGGCCCGGGCGCTCCACTCCGGCCATGTCGCGGGCGAGGGTGGCGGCCGGGCTCCTGAGGATCTCGTCGACGTGCCGGCGGTCGTCGTCCAGGAACCAGTAGTGGCCGACGGTCCCGTACGACTGGTGGGCGAGCGGGTAGTTGCGGTTGGCGGCGACGACCAGGGAGCCCGCGGGCGCCTCGTCGAAGAGCCGCTGGACCAGGGAGACCTCGCCCGGCGGGAAGTAGTTGATCCGGTCCTTGCCCGAGTAGCTCGGGACGAAGGCGAGGGTCAGGGCGAGCAGCGCGACCAGCGGGCCCCAGAAGGCGACGCCGCCCCGTCCGCCGGTCCCCGCGGGTGCCGCGGCGCGGGCGTCCGCCCCGGCCCCGGCCGCGAGGGTGCGCACCCGGGGCAGCAGCGCGGCGGCGGCGAAGAACGCGGCGCCGGGCAGCATGAACATCAGCACCCGGAAGATCATCTCGCTGCCGTAGCTGCTCGCCACGATCATCGGCAGCGGGGCCGCCGCGACCAGCAGCAGCGGCATCGCCCGGTGGCGCAGCACCCGCTGACGCCACACGCCGGCCACCGCCAGCAGCATCACCGTGCCGGACAGCAGCCGGGCCGCCCAGGAGGTCGCGACCGCCCCGGTGCCGGTCGGGGTGGTGCCGTATCCGGTGGCCACGTTGCCGCCGACGTCGCCCACGGAGCGGATCATGTCCGGCATCGCGGCCGACAGGAAGGGCAGCGCGGCCGTCAGGCACCAGGCCAGGAAGATCACGACCGTGGTGACCGCCGGGACCCAGTCCCGGGAGCGGCGGAGCAGGCACAGGGCGAGCAGCGAGACGGCCAGCATGCCGGGGGTGAGCTGGTGCGAGACGACCATCGCCACCACCAGCACGCTCAGCACGACCGTCCAGACGGCCTGCCCCTGCCGGGCGCGCCCTCCGTGCGACCGGCCGTACCGGCGCAGGACCACGGCCAGCACCCCGAGGTGCAGCGCGAACGCCACCGACTGGGGGGAGAAGTAGTCCTGCCCCACCCAGTTGGCGACGTAGAACAGCCAGACCGCGGTCCAGATCAGCCGGGGGTCCTCGGTGAAGGTGCGGTAGATCAGCAGCAGCGGGAGCAGCAGCATCAGGCTGGAGACCAGCGGCCACCAGGCCATGTACATCGCCGTGGACTCCACGCCCAGCAGCCGCACCAGCGCGGCCTGGGCGGCGAAGAAGCCGGGCCACTGGTCGTACACGGCCATGTCGCCGACCTGGTCGGCGGTCTGGAGGCCGCCGGCCGTCAGCAGGTGGTCCACGACGCCGTCGTGCTTCCACGCCCAGGCGTAGAGCGGGGTGGGGTAGAGCACCGCCTGTGTCGCGCGCTCCATCACCAGCAGCCCGAGCACGTACGCCGCCGGCCAGCCGCCGGCCCGCCGCGGACCGCGGACCGCGAACCCGAAACCGGCCGTGAGCACCACCAGTCCGGCCCAGAAGGCGGGGTGGAGCGCGGTGACGAGTCCGAAGTCGTCGAGCCGCGAGACATCGGTGTGCCGCACCGCGTACCCCCACAGCACGAGCGCGGCGAGCAGCGGGACGGCGGGCCGGGCGGCGGCGAGACCCCGGCGCCCCGGCCACAGGGGCGGGAGGTCGGAGAGGTCCGTCACGGGCTCGTGGCCGGTGCTCGACGACTCCGACGAGACCATGGCCCGCGACCCGGGGGTGAGTTCCGGCGCGGCTTCGCCGGGGGTGAACGGCGCGGGCGTGCTCCCCGGCTCGGGCGCGGATCTCTCGCGTGGAGTGGCTGGCGGACGCACGGTGTTCCCCCCTGGCGGTTCGGCTCTGAAGCGTGATCAGTCCTCGGGACGGCCACTCGGTCTTCTCCCGCGGAGCGACGGGAGCGGGACGAGGACCACGGCCGTGTGCAGTACGACGAGCAGGGCGAGCAGCGGCGGCGCGACCGGGGCGAGGGCGTCCCGCCACACCCAGGCGCCCACCGCGAGGAGGTACAGCGCCCCCCAGCGCCCCTGCCAGGACAGCCGCCGGCCCGCGCTCGCGAGCAGCAGCCACAGGGGGACGAGGCACAGCAGCTGGCAGACCAGCGGCGCCCAGCGCAGCAGCGGGCCGGGGCCGTCGAGGCCCACCGTCTCCGCGAGAAGACCGGCCGCCTCGCGGTACGGCGTCCCGCCGACGGGCTCCGGTCCCCTGCCGAGGGCGACGGGCGCGGTGTGCAGCGCGACCAGCGCGGAGCCCAGCGCGGCACCGGGCAGCCAGGG
>Ga0247820_10000544_pt1 | contig 20151 bp, 18 predicted proteins | sample 13C_Glucose_Day1_2_FD_192480 | JGI IMG/M metagenome (GOLD analysis project Ga0247820, IMG submission 192480) | Soil microbial communities from agricultural site in Penn Yan, New York, United States - 13C_Glucose_Day14 | ecosystem: Environmental > Terrestrial > Soil > Agricultural land | place...
ACGGTGCGCGGCATGCGGAACTCCTCGATCGCGATGCCCTGCTCCTTGCAGGTGGGGATGTCGTTCCAGCTCATGTCGCCGGCGACCTTGTCCTTCATCGGCAGGCGCTGCTTGGCGAACACGCACAGGGGACGCACCTTGCCGGCGCGCCAGTGCGAGATGTTCTCGGAAGGATTGTTGGTGTTGGCCTCGACGTGGCCGCCGGCCAGCTGCACCGCGACCTCGCCGCCCGACTTGAACGGCACGTAGGTGACGTTCACGCCGGTCGCCTTCTCGATCTGGCGCGTGAGGATGTGGTCGGTGTCCTTGGACTGCGCGCCGCCCATCTTGAAGCCGCCGTTCTTGGCCTTGGCGGCCGCGATCAGGTCCTTCGCGGACTTGTACGGGCCTTCGGCGTTGGACCAGAGGATGAACTCGTCGGCCGCCATGATCGCCACCGGCGTCACGTCGTCGATGCTGTAGCCCACCTTGGTGATCATGGGCATCAGGTAGGCCAGGTTGGTGGAGAACACCAGCTTGTGCGGGTCGCCCTTGGCGGCCTTGGCCGAGATCAGGCCCTCGGTGCCGGCGCCGCCGCTCTTGTTGCTGACCACCACGGGCACGGGCATCAGCTTGTACTTCTGCACCACCGACTGCACGACGCGCGCGAACTGGTCGGTGCCGCCGCCGGGGCCGGCGGTGACGATGAATTCGACCGGGCGCGAGGGCTTCCAGTCGGCGGCGATGGCGGGCAGCGCCGCGACCGCGAGCGCGGCGGCCGCGACCTTGGCGAGGGTGGCGATGGGCTGATGGGTCATGGTTGTCTCCTGGGTGGATGGGGTGCGTGCGGGCCGCGCGTCAGCGGGCCTGCGGGAAGAAGTGGGCGTCCTGGATGCGGCGCAGCGCCAGCAGCTCCGAGCCGGCGTCGATGGCGACGTCGGCCAGGCGGATCGGTTGGCCTGCGGCGACGTCGCGCGCCAGCACGCGGTTGGCCGCGAGGTAGAAGGGCACGGGCGCGTCGTCGCCCAGCGGCGCGGCCGGGACGAGTTCGGCGACGGTGCCGGCGATGGTGTGGTGGTGCCCGCCCATCTCGAGGCGGGTGCCGGCCTTCAGCGTCTGCGACGCGCGGGCCACCAGGTCCAGCACCGGCTGGGGCTGTTGCGCGCCGCTGGAGCGGCCGTGGATGACGGCGTCGAGCACGCTGGTCGCCGCTTCCAGCCCCAGCAGGTGGCGCGGGATCGACAGCATCGCGTGCTTCTTGTCGCGGCTGAGGACGTGGCCCTTGCCGTCGAGCAGGCGCCAGGTCTCCTCGTCCTCGCAGCGCACGACGACGAACACGCCGCCGGCGAGGCTCACCTCCTCGGGCGCGCGCAGGCAATGGAAGACGTCCAGCGTGCCGGGGCGCGACAGCAGGCCGCCGGCCTCGCGCGGCACGAAGGCGGTCGGCACCTCGGTGATGCGGGCGATGGGCGCGTGCAGGTCCGCGCGGTCGGCCACGAGGCCGGTGGAGTTGGCCACCACCAGCAGCTCGCACAGATCGGGCACGGCGCGCTGCGGCAGCGCCGCGCAGGCCTCGGCGCGGGCGCGGGCGAGGGCGGCGACGTCGCCGTCACCCAGGGTCCAGAACTTCCCGAAGCCGGGCGCCGGGATGCGCCTGCCGTTGCTGTCGAGGGTCTCGGCCTTCGCGTCGAAGACGAAGTCGTACTCGCTGGACTTGCCCGCCGAGACGATCTCCAGGCCCAGCGTCTGCGCCCAGGTGACCAGGCCGATCAGCAGCGAAGGCTGGTCACCGTCCACCGGCGTCACGACGCGGCCCTTCTGCCGGGCGAGGTGCGCCAGGCCGGGGCCGATCACGCTGTCGACTTCCTTGGAGGTCAGGGCCACGTGGAGGCCGGCCTCGATGGCGAGCCGCGCATGGCGCGCGCCCGCTTCCGGATGGCCGGTGGCCTCGATCAGCAGGTCCAGCGGCAGGCCGAGCACGACCGACACGTCGCCGGCGGCGATGTGCTGGCCGCGCTGCCAGGCGGCGGCCGCCTGCTCGGGCGTCTCGCACACGGCGAACTGGTCCGGCGACAGGCCGATGGAGCGCAGGGCGTCGGCGGCGATGCCGGCCTCGCGGTCCACCGCCACGCGGCAGTTCACGAGGGGGATGCGCGGCGCCTGCGCCAGGAAGCTGCGGCCGAAGCCGCCGCTGCCGACGACGCAGGTCTCCACGGGGCGCTGCGCCCCGGCGTAATGGGTCAGGAGATTCATGAGTGGGCGGATATTGCATGCAATCTGAGCGATTCGAGTGCGTAGTTCCCCTTAGATCATCAGTTATTGACAAGGATTGCATGCACCACACAATCCCCGTCCATGAACTCCCCGCTGGAAGACCGCGGCACGCGCACCCTCGTCGCGGCCCGCAAGCTGCGTGAACTGATCGTCTCGGGCTCGCTGCCGCCCGGTCAGCGCATCACCGAGCGGCTCGTCTCGGACCAGCTGGAAGGCATGTCACGCACGCCCCTGCGCGAGGCCTTCAAGATCCTGGAAGCCGAGGGCCTGGTGCGCATCGAGCCGAACCGCGGCGCGGTCGTCACGGCCCTGTCGGTGGACGAGGTGGCCGCGGCCATCGAGGTGCTGATCGGCCTCGAGACCCTGGCGGCCGAACCGGCCTGCGAGCGCATCACCGACGCCGGGATCGCCGCCATCGAGGAATTGCATGCACGGATGGAGCAGGCCTGGCGCGACGGCGACCTGATGGCGTACTTCCGCCTGAACCAGACCATCCACCAGCGCATGGTGGACGCCGCGGGCAACCCGGTGCTCTCGCGCATCTACGCCAGCGAGTGCGCGCGCATCCAGCGCTACCGCTTCGCCGGCAACCAGCAGCACGCGCGCTGGGAACGGGCCGTGCAGGAGCACGCCACCATGCTGGACGCGCTGCGCCACCGCGCCGGTGCCGTGCTGCGGGAACTCCTGCGCCAGCACCACCGCAACGGCTGGGTCGTTTCGCGGCAGGTGCTGCAGACGCGCGAGGTGGAGCCGGTCAGCGTCCGCCTTTCGCGCGGTTCGCCTCGGCGGCCGCATTGACCGCTTCCTGCTGCTTGCGGATCTCTTCAGGCCATTGCGCCTTGATCCAGGAAAGCACCGCGACGATCTGCGCGTCCGTCAGGGTGCCTTCGAACGCCGGCATGGCGGACTGGTAGTCCTTCAGGTTCGCCGCCTTCGCCACCCCGTACTTCGTGATGTCGAAGAGAACGGCATCGGGGTGGTGCCAGGTGTGCCCGGAAGCGTCGTGCGGCGGCGCGGGCAGAAGGCCGGCGGCATCGCGCACGCGCCAGTTCGGTTGGCCTTCGAGCCGCGCGCCGTGGCAGGTGGCGCAGCGCTGTTCGTAGACCGTCCGTCCCAGTGCCAGCACCTCGGGCTCGTTGGCGCGGAGCAGGCCCTCGGGCCTGGAGCTCAACCGATCGCAGCCTGCCAGGGCCAGCACGCAGAGGGCGAGGGCGCGGAACCTAGCGCAGGACACGCGCGAACACATCCTTGTCCACGTTGCCGCCGGTCAACGCGACGCCGACCGATTCGCCGGGCCAGCGGCTGCGCATGCGGATCGCGGCGGCCAGGCCGGCGGCCCCGGCGCCTTCCGCGACGTTGTGGGTGTCCGTGAACAGGATGCGCATCGCCTCCGCGACCTCGTCGTCGGTGACGGCGACCACGTCCTCCGCCTCGCGCAGGAGGATCTCGAGCGCTTCTTCTTCCGCGAGGCGGCAGGCCATGCCGTCGGCCAGCTGGGTCGTCACGGGAGCCGCGACGACGCGCTTGTCGCGGAAGGAGTCGAGATAGGTGGTGGCATGGGCCGACACCACGCCGACCAGCTTGCTCCTGGCGCCGGTGTGGGCGCGCGCTGCCGCGGCAGCGCTGAAACCGGAGCCCAGGCCGATGGGGACGTACACCACGGCCGGCTCTTCACCGGGCCTGAAGCTCTCGAAGAACTCGATCCAGCAGGTCGCCACGCCCACGACCAGGCTGCGATGGAACGAAGGCACCATGTGCAGCCCGCGCTCCTGGGCCAACCCTTGCGCGAACTCCCGCGCGGCCTGGAAGTCATCGCCGTGCTCGATGAGCTCCGCGCCGAGCGCGCGCATCGCCGCGTTCTTCTCGACCGAGTTGCCATGCGGCACCACGATGGTGGCGTCCATCCCGTGCTTGCGCGCGCCCCAGCCCACCGACTGGCCGTGGTTGCCTCGCGTGGCCGAGACCACGCCGGCCGGGCGCGACCGCGACCGGGCCAGCTGCTCGAAATACACCAGGCCGCCGCGCACCTTGAACGCCCCGGCCGGCGTGTGGTTCTCGTGCTTGACCCACACGTCCACGCCGAGCCGCTCGCGCAGCAGCGGCCAGGCGTATTGAGGCGTCGGCGGCATGGCCGCGTAGACCACGCGCTGCGCGTGTTCGACTTCTTCGGGAGTGAATCGCATCACGGCCCACTATAGGTGAGCGCGCGATGGACCCCGTCAGCGCCTGCGGCCGCCGAAGATGAAGGTGACGACGGCCAGGATGATGAAGACGAAGAAGAGGATCTTCGCGATCTCTACAGCGCCGGCGGCGATGCCACCGAAGCCGAACACCGCGGCGATCAGTGCGATGACGAAGAACACGACGGCGTAGTGCAGCATGTCGACTCCTTTCAGGATGGCGCACTTGCGGGTGCAAGGCCTGCGGCAAGGGTAAGGCTGGCTTAGCCGCACGCGTGATCGGCGCCGGCCGTTGCTGCCTGTCCATTGCTTCGCGCGCGGATGTAGGACTGTTTCCCCACGCGGGACGGGGCAAAACATGAGGTGGTAAGGTCCGTCCCCTGGACTTCGCGTCCTGCCTTCGCCGCGTTGCGGCGGCCACCCATCAGCCCATGACCTCACCCAGGCTCCAACCGGAGCAGGGCCCCGCCGTTGCCGGCGGCGCCCGGCCTTCCTCCTCTTCTTCCTCCGGCGATGCGCGGCTGCTGCGCGCCGTGCTGGCGCTCGGTGTCGGCGGCTTCTCGATCGGCACCGGCGAGTTCGTGATCATGGGCCTGCTGCCCGAAGTGGCGCGCGACATCGGCGTCACCATCCCCGAGGCCGGGCACGTGATCAGCGCCTACGCGCTCGGCGTGGTGGTCGGCGCGCCCGCGCTCGCGGTGCTGGCGGCCGGTTGGGGCCGACGCGCGCTGCTGATCGCGCTGATGGCCGCCTACGCGGTGGCCAACATCGGCTCGGCGCTGGCGCCCGGCTACCTGTCGCTGAACGTGCTGCGATTCCTCTCCGGCCTGCCGCACGGCACCTACTTCGGCGTGGCGGCGCTGGTCGCGGCGTCGCTCGCGCCGCCCGGCCGACGGGCCAGCGCGGTCGGGCTGGTGATGCTGGGGCTCACGGGTGCGACGCTCGTGGGCGTGCCGATCGCCTCCGCGCTGGGCCAGCACTTCGGCTGGCGATCCGCCTTCGTCTTCGTCGGAGCCATCGCCGCGCTGGCCGTCGTGCTCCTGCGCCAGCTGGTGCCCGCGATCCCGGCCGACCCCGGCGCCGGTCCCTGGCGCGAGCTGCAGGCGCTGCGCAACAAGCACGTGTGGCTCACGCTCGGCATCGGCGCGATCGGCTTCGGCGGCATGTTCAGCGTGTTCAGCTACATCAAGCCGACCCTGACCGAAGTCGCAGGCCTGCCGCTGGCGCAGGTGCCCGTCGTGCTGGCGCTGTTCGGCGCCGGCATGGTGGCGGGCAACCTGGTGGGCGCGCGGCTCGCCGACCGGTCGCTGATGCGCACCATCGGCGGCCTGCTCCTCTGGTCGCTGCTGGTGCTCGGCGGCTTCGTGTTCGCGGCGGAGCACGTGGCGACCGCCGCGGCCGGCACCTTCCTGCTCGGCACCATCGTCGCGATCGGGCCGGCGCTGCAGATCCGGCTGATGGACGTCGCCGGCGAGGCGCAGACCCTCGCGGCCGCGCTCAACCATTCGGCCTTCAACCTGGCCAACGCGCTCGGTGCCTGGCTCGGCGGCGTGGCGATCAGCGCCGGGCTGGGATGGACCTCGACCGGATGGGTCGGCGCCTTGCTGGCCGTCGCGGGCCTGGGCGTGTTCGGACTGGCGCTGCGCGCGGACCGGCGCTCGCGCGGGGTGTCGCGGCCGCTATAACTGCGTCGATGCAGGAGCCACCGACGCGCCCCCGGGCCCGAGACTCGATCCGCGCGGCCGCCGCCGCCGAGTTGCGCCAGCTGGGGACGTTCAACACCAGCACGCGACCGTGGCAGATGCCGCTGGCCGCGGCGCTGGCCAGCGGCCTGCCGCTCCTCGTCGCCGCGGCCCTGGGCGAGCTTCCCCTGGGCCTGCCGGCCTCGTTGGGCGGCCTCGTGTTCCTGTACCTGCCCAACACGCCGCTGTCGCACCGGATGGGCTGGCTGATGGCCTGCGCGTTCGGGATGGCGGCGAGCTACTGCGTGGGGCTGCTGTCGCACCTGGCGCCCGCGATGCAGGTGCCGGCGGTCGCCCTCGTCGCCGTGCTCGCGACCATGGTGATGCGCTTCTATTCGGCGCCGCCGCCCGGCGGACTGTTCTTCGTGATGGCGGCGGCGATCGCCGCCTACACGCCGGTGTCGGGCCACGCATTGCCGATGCTGGCCGGACTCCTGACGTTGGGCACGGTGCTCGCCGTGCTGGTCGCGTTCGCGTACAGCCTGCTGGTGGTGACGCCGCGCCATGCACCGGCGGCACCGCGCGAGGACTTCCAGTTCGTGGTGATCGACGCCGTCGTCATCGGTGCGTTCGTCGGCCTGTCGCTCGTGGTCGCGCACCTGCTCGGGCTGACGCGTCCCTACTGGGCGGCCGTCACCTGCCTGGGCGTGATCCAGCAGGCCTCGGTGCGGGCCGTGTGGAGCCGGCAGCTGCAACGCATCGCCGGCACCGGCCTGGGCCTGCTGCTCTTCTGGGGACTGACGCGGGTGCCGGTGACGCCCTGGACCGTGGCGGCGGCCATCATCGCGCTCACCTTCCTGATCGAGACCCTCGTGGTGCGCCACTACGGGCTGGCGGTGGTGTTCATCACGCCGCTGGCGATGCTGCTGGCCGAATCGGTCGACCTCGCGCATGGCCTTCCGCCGGGGGTGATGCAGGCGCGCTTCCTCGACACGCTGGTCGGATGCATGGTGGCGCTGGCCGGGGCCGTCTGCCTGCATTCACCGAACTTCAGGCAGTGGATCGCGCGGCCGCTGCACTGGATGCTGGACCGGCAGGGCCGGCCGTGACGGCAGCGGGCGCCTGAAAGGCCGCGAGCAGCCGGCGCAACGACAGCAGCGGCGCCGCCTCCTGCACGACCACGGACGAAGGCCGGACGGCGACGACCGAACATCCCGGCTCGGTCGGCAGCACCGCCGGCGCGACCAGGCGCACGGGTGCGGACAGCACCACGGTGCCGGCCAGCCAGCGCGCCGGCGCCTGCACCAGGAGTTCGCCTTCCGAGAGAACCGCAGATCCCGCGACGCGGCGCGGAAGCGCCAGCGCCTGGCCGGCCTCGAGGCGATGGACTTGGGTTTGCGTGTTCATGGCCTCAAGTCTAGGATTCAAGCATCTTCACATTCAATTGAATCCGATTTCAATGCGCACGGAACCGGGACTTCCCACCCTGCGGCAGCTGGAGCTGCTCGCCGCCTTGCCGGGCGCTTCCAGCATCGCCGCGGCAGGCGTGAGGATCGGCATGAGCGCCTCCGCCACCAGCCATGCCTTGCGCGCCCTCGAAAGCGGCCTCGGCTGCGAAGTGGTGGACCGCATGGCGGCGGGCGTGGTGCTGACGCATGCGGGCGAGCTGGCGCTGGCCCACGCCCGCGACGTCTTCGCGTCGCTGCAGCAGCTGAAGTCGGTCGCGGCGGCTTCGGCGGGACTGCAGACGGGCCTGCTGCGCATCGGCTCCATCGGTCCGAGCACGTCGCTGCGGCTGCTGCCGCCGCTGCTCGAGAAGTTCCGCCGCCGCTACCCGGGCGTGGAAGTGCACGTCACCGAACGCGCCGATCAGGACATCGAGCAGGACCTCGTCGAGCGCAAGGTGGAGATCGGTGTCGTGCGACTGCCGCAGCCCTCGCTGGACACGGTGGCGCTCGCGACGGACGAGCTCACGGCCATCCTGCCGCAGGACCATCCGCTGGCGCGGAACGCGACGGTCTCGGTGCGCGAGCTGGCCGAGTACCCGCTGATCCTCACGCAGGCCGGCTCGCAGGACATGGTGATGAAGATGTTCGAGCGCGCGGGCGTGCGGCCGAAGGTGGCGCACGAGCTGCTGCAGGTCGTCTCCATCCTGGAATTCGTGGCGCACGGCGACGGCGTCTCGGTGCTCGCGTCGCTCGCGGTGCCGCCGCAGCCGCGGCCCGGACTCGCGTTCCGCCCGATCACGCCGCGCGTGGCCCGGCGTGTCGCCATCGCCTGCCTGGACGCCTCGCGCCTTTCGCCGGCCGGCCGGGCGTTCTGGGAACTGGCGCGGCGCGAAGGTCCGGCGAAGGGCAGCGGGTAGATTGCGAACCATGGCCCCGTCCATCGTCGCGCTCATCGCCGCCGCGCTGCTCGCCGCGCCACCGGCGCGCGCGGAGCCTCCCATCCTTTCGCTGCCCATCGACTGCCGCCTCGGCGTCGACTGCGAGATCCAGAACCACGTGGACCACGACCCCGGCCCGGGCGCCCGCGACCACCAGTGCGGCTCGAGGACCTACGAGGGCCACACCGGCGTCGACTTCCGCCTGCCGGACCTCGTGCGCCAGCGGCAGGGCGTGGCCGTGCGGGCCGCGGCGGACGGGCGCGTGCTGCGCGTGCGCGACGGGATCGCCGACGTCTCCGTCCGCAGCACCGGGACCGACGCGGTGGAAGGACGCGAATGCGGGAACGGCGTGGTGATCGGCCATGCCGACGGCTTCGAGACGCGCTACTGCCACCTGGGGAAGGGCAGCATCGCGGTGCGCCCCGGCGACGAGGTGAGGGCCGGCGACGCGCTCGGGCGGGTGGGGCTCTCCGGCCGCACCGAGTACCCGCACCTGCACTTCTCGGTGCACCAGGGCCCGTCGGTCGTCGATCCTTTCGCGTACGGCGCGCCGCCGGGCGCGTGCGGGGCCGGCCGCAGCCTGTGGCGTCCGGAGCTGAGCGAGCCGCTCGCCTACAAGGCGCGCGCGGTGCTGAACACCGGCTTCGCCACGCGGCCGCTGGACATGGCCTCCCTCGAGGAAAGACCCGAGGTGCCGAACGCGGAAGCCGGGGCGCTGATCGCGTACGCCAGGGGCATCGGCCTCAAGGCCGGTGACGTGCAGGTCCTCACGCTGAAAGGACCGGACGGCGCGGTGCTCGCCACCAACACCGCCCGACCGCTGTCACGCGACCAAGCGCAGAACCTGCAGTTCGTGGGCGTGCGCCGTCCCGCGGAGGGTTGGCGCAAGGGTCGCTACGTGGGCGAGTACGTGGTGCGCAACGGCGGCCGGGTGGTGCTGGGCCGGAGCTTCGAGCTCGGTCTCTGAGTGCGCGCTCAGCCCAGCAAGGCCGGCAACCAGGTCGCGATCGACGGCAGCCAGAACACGGCCGCCAGCAGCACCAGGCTCATCACGACATAAGGCACGACGGCGCGGAAGATGTGCGCCATCGTCACCGCAGGGGGCGCAACGCCTCGCATCGTCATCAGCAGCAGGCCGTGCGGCGGCAGCAGCAGGCCGAGCTGCATGCAGATCAGGAACATGATGCCGAACCACACCGGATCGATGCCCAGCTGCTGCACGATCGGCATGAAGATCGGCAGCGTGATCATCATCATGCTCACCTGGTCCACGAAGACGCCGAGGAAGATCAGCATCAGCATCATCCCCGCGATGACGGCGCCGGTGGACCAGCCCTGGCCCGTGACCAGCTGCACCAGCCCGTTGCTCGCGCCGGAGAACGACAGGATCTGCGCGAACGTGGTCGCACCCAGGATGATGAACAGGATCATCCCGGAGATGCCCGCCGTTCCCTTGAGCGCCTTGAGCAGCGCGTCGAACGTCAGCGCGCGGTAGGCGATGGCCAGCACCAGGGTCGCGAAGGCGCCCAGGGCCGCGCACTCGGTGGGTGTCGCCCAGCCCCAGGCCAGCGCGCCCACCACGACGCCGAAGATCGACAGCGTGGGCAGCACATAGGCGAAGAAGGGCTTCCAGCGTTCCCAGCCCGTATGGAACGGATCGTTCTCCGAGCTGGGCGCCAGCGAGGGCGTGAACCTCACCCGCAGCAGGATCCAGAGCACGAACGCGATCGACAGGATCACGCCCGGCAGCACGCCGCCGATCAGCAGCTTGGAGATCGAGATGCCGGACAGCGAGCCGAGCAGCACGGTCAGCGCCGACGGCGGGATCAGCATGTCCACCGCGCCGATCGCCATGATCGGCCCGGTGGCCAGTTGCGGGTGGTAGCCGCGCGAGAGCATGACGGGCAGCAGCAGCGAGCCCAGCATCGCGGTGGTGGCGATGGTGGACCCGGAGATCGCGGAGAACACCGTGCCGGCCACGACGGCGACGATGGCCAGTCGTCCCGGCAAGCGCCGGATCAGGCGCTCGATGCCTTCGATCACCTTGAGCGCGAGCCCGGTGTGGAACAGCACCTCGCCCATCAGCACGAACAGCGGGATCGGCGTCAGCGAGAACGCGGTGACCGAGCCCACGCTGCTGCGCGCCAGCTGCGAGAGGCCGATCTCGCCGCCCATGTAGAGCCACGCGCCGACGATATTCACCGTGATGAAGGTCAGCGCCACCGGCATGCCGATGAACAGCAGCAGCGTGGAGCCGCCCAGCATCAGCCAGGCCGCGATCACCCATTCCTGCATCGTCAATCGCCTTTCATGCGGCGCTCACCGCGTCCTGACGGGGCGCGCGTTCACCCTCGTGCAACCGCTTCATGCGGAAAACCATCTCGACCGACAGCAGCAGGAACATCGCCGGCAGCGGTGCCAGCGACCACCACTCGGGCGTCACCAGTGTCTTGATGTTCAGTGCGCCCGACGACCAGCTGGCCCAGGTGGCCCTGCTGCCGTACCAGGCCATGAACAGGCAGCAGGCAAGGCCCAGCGTGTCGGCCACCCACTCGAGGTACCAGGCCATCCGGGGCGGCAGCGCGGTGAGGAGGATGTCGACCCGGATGTGCTGGCCCTGGCGGAGCAGCCACGGCGCCACCAGCACCGTGGTGAGGTAGAGCATCAGCTCGGAGACCTCGTTGCTCCAGTCGATCCCGCGCGGCAAACCCGGCAGGGCGAGGTTGCGCAACGCGACGTCCGCCACGATGACCAGCATCATGGCGAACATCACGGCGCAGCCGCCCAGGGCCAGGGCCGCGAGCAGGCGGCCGTAGGCGTGCGAGGCGCGGGACGTCACTTGGCGGCGGGCGCGAACAGCTTCTTGAAGCGGCCCGCGATCTCGGGGCTCTGCTTCTCGGCGCTGGCCCAGCCGACCTGGTAGGCCTTGTCGACGAACGTCTTGGCCGTGGCCGCGTCGAACTTGATGGTCTCGATGCCGGCCTTCTGCTGGCGCGCGACCTCGTCGGCCGTGTACTTGGTCCAGAAGGTGTTCTCGGCCTCCAGCGCGAGCAGCTGCTTCTGCAGGTAGTCGCGCTGCGGCTGCGAGAGCTTGCGGTAGGCCGCCAGGTTCATGATGAGCGAGACCTCGGCGTCGTAGAAGCCGGGATCGACGCGGTACTTGGTCTTCTCCTGCCAGTTCAGGTCGAAGATGCCGCCGATCGGCCAGCCGTAGCCGTCGACCACGCCGCGTTCGAGAGCGGTGTAGACCTCGCCCGGGGCGGTGGTGACGACGTTGGCGCCCAGCGACTGGAAGAAGTCGCGGTACACGGGCGTGATGCGGATCTTCAGGCCGCCGAGTTCGGGCTTGTCGATCTTCTTGTTCAGGTACAGGTGGAACGGCTGGTTCTCGACCATCCGCGCCAGGTACTGCATGTTGCCCTTCTCGTTCCACACCTTGTTGATGGCATCGAACGCGCCGTTCTTGCGCTGCTCGGCCACCGGCACCTGCGTGAGCTTCAGGAAGTCGGCCTCGGGCATCACGTTCGTGTAGAACGCGCCGGTGCTCAGGGCGATGTCCACCACGCCGGTCTTCACGGCGTTGCCCACCTCGAACGGAGGCATGGCCTTGGGACCGCCGATGAAGTTGATCTGCAGCACGCCCTTGCCCTCGGCGTTGAACTTCTGGACCCAGGGCTGCAGCCGCTGCACGTAGATGCCGTTCTCGGCGAAGGCGCTGACCAGCCGCAGCGTGGTCTCCTGCGCGGCGGCGCCCGCCGCGAAACCCATGGCCATCAGCAGCGCGCCGGCCTGGCAGATCATTCGACGCTTCATCGCGTTGTCTCCTTGTAGTAGTGGTGGCTGAACATATCGGGTGCGTGAGGCAGGGTCAATTCAGGCGGACGCGAGCATGCGTTCCAGCGCCTGCCCGCTGTCGTCGGACAGCGCCGCCGCCGCGAGTTGACCCAGGCGGCCCGCGCCGCCCGGTTGCTGTTCGAGCCGGGGCAGCGCGCCCATCAGCTTCTGGAAATTGCTCCAGCCGCGCGCATGCGTGTCGCCGTAGCCCTTGACCAGTCGCTGGGCTTTCACGACCTCCAGCGCCAGCGCCGGATCGCGGTTGGCGAGCCGCTCGACCTGCGCCAGCCACGCGTCGATGCGCTCGTGTTCGATCGAGAACCGCAGCGAGCCGCGCCGCCAGCGGCGCATCGAGGCGATCGTGTACAGCTGCAGGAACCCGCCCACCGAGCTGGTGCGGATGACGCGCCCCTTGCGCGTGAACGGGCCGAGCACGCCACGCCCCACGCGGCTGCGCAGCAGCCAGCGGCCCAGGCCCGCCGGCAGGATGTCGGCGATCTCCTCGATGCGCGGATGCATGAACTCGTTGATGTCCAGCAGCTGGGCGGGACGCAGGCGCACCTCCTCGCCCACGCGAGCGAAACGCGTGCGACGGGTCTTGAGGTCGGCGACGCGGATCGCGTCCTCGTACGTCATCCACAGAGCGAGGTGGCGCGCCGTCTCCAGCAGCACCTCGCCCGTGCCGCGCAGGGGCACGAGGCGGTCGAGGAATTCGACGGCGTACGCCTCGTCCTGGTAGTCGGCCAGGCGCAGAACGCCATGCCGCAGCGTCTCGCGTGCGTCGAGCGGAAACTGGTCGGCGATGCGCGGTTCCAGGAAGGCCAGCCGGCGGCCGAGCCGCGGACCCGCGTGCTCGACGGCGACGGTTTCCTTCTTTCCTTGCGCGGCATCGAAGCCGGCGGCGAACGCCCGCAGGCTGCCTTCCACGCCGACGCCGCCGCGGCGGATCGCCTCTTCGAACTGTTCGCGCGAGAAGGGCAGGGCGCCCGACGCCGCGAGGGCGCCGAACAGCACGGCCGAGATCGGCGCGCCGGAACGCTCCGCCAGTTCGGAGAAGTCGGTGCAGACCAGGCGCGCCGCGGCCGCGCGGGCCCCTTCGAGCAGCTTGTCGGCGTCCACGCGGCCGTCGCCCATCGCGGTGCGCTCGGTCATCGAGAACACGCGGTGGGTGGAGGCGATGAACGTGGTGCGCTCGGGCGTCACGAGGCCGCGCTGCAGCGCGCGACCCGCTTCCATGAGTTCGGACGCGATGACCACGTCGAGCTCGCCGGGGACGGGCGCGAGCGCCAGCACGGGCTGCGCGCCGGCGGGCACGTCGGCCGCCGGGAACAGCTCCAGGTAGTAGATGGTCGCGCCGGTGCGCTGGGCCACGCCCGGCACCGACGTGGCCTGGGCGAGGAAGCCGTTGTGCTCGGCCAGGTCCACCAGCCAGTCGGACAGCACGCCGCCGCCTTCGCCGCCCATGGCCAGCAGGGCGACCGTGATCGCGCGCGGCTTGTTCATGCTGCGAGGCCCTCCAGCCGGCGGTCGATGCGGGCCTGGAACCAGCCGATGACCGCGGACGCGACGCGTTGCCGCAGGCGGTCCCATCGCGTGGGGTTGTTCACGATCTCGGCCCGGTAGAACGAAGGGCAGAGCACGGCCGCATGCGCGGCCTCGCCGCACAGGCCGCAGCCCACGCAGCTGTCCACCACCGTGGCGACCGGGTCGCGCCGCAGCGGGTCCGGGTTCGGCTTGATGGTCAGCGACGGGCAGCCCGACAGGCGGATGCAGGAATGGTCGCCCGTGCAGGTGTCGGGATCGACGCCGAAGCGCTCGCGCACCACGCGCCGGCCTTCGCTGATCGCCTTGCGCGTGAGCGGCTTCACCCGGCGCTGCTTGTTCAGCATGCATTCGCTGGACGCGACGATCACCTTGGGGCCCTTCTCGGGCGTGGTCAGCGCCTCGCGCAGGGCATCACGCATCCGCTCCAGGCTGTAGGTGTGGTCCACGGTCCGCACCCACTTCACGCCGACGCCGCGCACGGCCTGCTCGATCGGGTGGTTGGTGGCGCGGATCGCGTTGGGCGCCTTGGACGACAGCACGTCCTGACCGCCGGTGGCCGCCGAATAGCCGTTGTCGACCACCAGCAGCACGTTGTCGGACTGGTTGAACACCGCGTTGCCGACGCCGCTGGTGAGGCCGTTGTGCCAGAAGCCGCCGTCACCCATGATGGACAGCGTCCGCTTGCCGGTCTCGGGCGTGTTGAACGCCGAGGCGCCGGCCCAGCCCAGGCCGTAGCCCATCGTCGTCGCGCCGATGTTGAACGGCGGGAGGATGGAGAAGAGGTGGCAGCCGATGTCGGCGCTGACGTGGTGCTGGCCCAGCTCGCGCTCCACCAGCTTGATCGCCGTGAAGATCGGCCGCTCGGGGCAACCGGTGCAGAACGAAGGCGGCCGGCCGTGCACCTGCGTCGTGGCATCACGGATCGCGATCGCCTTCGGGTTGCCTTCGAGCGTCGCGAGCGGTTGCGGCCGGGCCGTTGCGGGCAATGCATCGCCCTTGACCAGGTGGGCCGCATATTTCTGGACGAAGGCCGCGATGCCCTTCACCAGCACGCCGCCCGTGTACTCGCCCGCCATCGGCAGCACGTCCTTGCCGTGCACGCGGGTCTGCACGTCGGCCTTGCGCAGGATGGCGTGCACCGCCTGCTCGATGAAGTCGGGCTGGCCTTCCTCGACGATGAGGATGCCGCGCTTGCCGGCGCAGAACCGCGTGAACTCCTCGTCCACCAGCGGATAGGTCACGTTCAGCACGTACAGCGGCACCTTCGACTGGCCGAACGGGTCGGCCAGGCCCAGCAGCTCCAGCGCGCGCAGCACGCCGTTGTACAGGCCGCCCTGCATCACGATGCCGAAGTCCTGCGCGCCGTCCGCGAAGAACTCGTTGAGCCCGCGCTCGCGGATGAAGCGCACGGCGGCCGGCCAGCGCTGCGCCACTTTTTCCTGCTCGTGCAGGTAGGTCGCCGGCGGCAGGGCGATGCGCTCCGTGTCGCGCCGGGGCTGCTCGATCGCGTCCTTCAGCGAGAACGCGGAACGGCGGTTGTCCTTGGCATCGAAGCGGCCGTGGACGTGGCAGGCGCGGATGCGCAGCTCCAGCATCACCGGCGTGCGGCTGGCCTCGGACAGCTCGAAGCCCTGTTCCACCGCGTCGACGATGCTGGGCAGGTTGGGCCGCGGATCCATCAGCCAGATCTGCGACTTCATCGCGAACGCGTGCGAGCGCTCCTGCATGATGCTGGAGCCCTCGCCGTAGTCCTCGCCCACGATGATCAGCGCGCCGCCGGTGACGCCGCCCGAAGCCAGGTTGGCCAGCGCATCGGACGCCACGTTGGTTCCGACCGTGGACTTGAAGGTCACCGCGCCGCGCAGCGGGTAGTTGACCGAAGCCGCCAGCGTGGCCGCTGCGGTCGCCTCGCTGGCGCTGTGCTCGAAGCGGATGCCGAGCTCGCGCAGGATGTCGTTGGCGTCCGTCAGCACATCCATCAGGTGCGAGATCGGCGCGCCCTGGTAACCGGCGACGTACGACACGCCGGACTGCAGCAGCGCCTTGGTGACGGCCAGGATGCCCTCGCCATGGAACTCCTGGCCGGCGCCCAGGCGCAGCTTCTGCACTTCGGTGGCAAAGGAACGTTCGGCCATCTGTCCTCGGGGGAAAACAGTGCAATCTAAGCAGCGCCGTCGCATTTGGCGAATGGATTGTGTGGATGGGGTACATTCACCGCGTCCATGATCAGGGGGAACCCTGAGTACCTCCGGATGAACTTCCGCCAGCTCGACCTCAACCTCCTGCGCGTGCTGGCGGCCATCCACCGCAGCGGCTCCGTCACGGCCGCCGCACGCACGCTCTCCCTCTCGCAATCGGCCACCAGCAACGCGCTCGCGCGGCTGCGGCAGTTCTTCGGCGACGACCTCTTCGTGCGCTCGCCGTCGGGTCTGCAGCGCACCCGGCTGTGCGAACAGGTCGCGCCCGCGGTCGTGGCGCACCTGCTTTCGCTGGAAGCCGTCGTCACCGGACTGGAAGAGTTCGTGCCGGAGAACAGCCGGACCACCTGGCGGCTGTCGCTTTCCGACCTGGGCGAGATGCTCTTCCTGCCGCGCCTGACGGCCGCGCTGCGCCAGCAGGCGCCGTACACCCGCGTCGCCAACATCTCCGTTCCCGCGGCGGCCGTGGCCACGGCCCTGCAGGCGCGCGAGATCGATTGCGCCGTGGGCATCCTCCAGCCGCGCCACCGCGGCGTGCTGACCGAGCGGCTGTTCCGCGAGCAGTACGTGGCCATCACCAACCCGGCGTGGAGGCCGGCGTCGGGCGGGCGCGGCTCGTCGCTGACGCGCGAGCAGCTGGCCACGGCCGCGCTGGCCGTCGCGTCGCCGACCGCGACCTTCCACAGCAGCGTCGAGGAGATGCTGGTGTCCATGGACCTGGCCGACCGCATCGTGCTGCGCGCGCGCCACTTCGGCGCGCTCCCCGAGCTCGTCACCACCTCGGACCTGCTGGCCATCGTGCCGGCCATGTACGCGGCCAGCCTGCCCAACGTGAAGCGCTGGACGCTGCCGTTCGCGCCGCACTACGACGTGCACCTGGTGTGGCACGCGAGCACGACCAACGACCCGGCGCAGCACTGGCTGCGCAACCTGCTGCAGGAGCTGTTCCGGCGGGCGGCGAAAGCCCGGTAGCGTTCGCCGGCGCCTGTCCACGGTTACGCCGCGTGAGGGGGATTACAGGGGCCTCACGCCAGTTACCTTGCAAGCGCCCTTGCCGCGCTTGGTTGCATGCATCCTGCGCAGCTAGCCTGTCAGCGCTTGTTCCATGCAGCAGCCTCATGCAGCACCTGGAACGCCCCTCCGGACCTGTTCGACGGCATCGCCTCCCGCAGTGGCAGTGCCGCCCGATCGGCCGGCACGTGCGTTCTCCAGCCTCGCCCTGCTCGCGACGGCCGCGCTGCTGTGCCTGGCCGCCATCCTGAACGGGCAGCCGTTCCTCTATCCGGATACGCCCGCCTACCTGCGCCGAGCGGAAACGGCCGTGAGCAAGGTGCCGGGGGCGGACCGCATCAAGCCGTGGATGGGCGAGCCGAGCGCCGCTGCGGGACCCGCTGCGTCGTCCGCCGGCGCGCCGGCTGAGAACGAGCGCACGGTGAACCTGGCCGGGCGCTCCGTGTACTACGGCGCGTTGCTGTACGGCGCGCATCTGGCCGGCAGCCTGTGGCTGGCGGTCGCCGCGCAGGCGCTCTGCGTGGCCGCCATGCTGCACCTGCTGATCGTCCGCCTGTGGGGATTCGGTCGACGCCACCTCCTGGCGGCCGGTGCCGGCCTCGCGCTGCTGACGCCGGTGGCCGCGTTCACCGGCCTGCTCATGCCCGATGTGTTCGCGGGCCTGGCGATCCTGTGCAGCGGGGTCCTCGTCTCGTACTGGAACCGGTTGCGACGATGGGAACGCATGGGCGTGGCGGCGCTCCTGCTGTTCGCCATCGCCGCCCATACCAGCCATCTCGCGCTGACGGCCTCGATGCTCATCTTCGTGCTGGCGTGCAAGCTGCTGCGCCTCGGCCCGAGAGCGCCATGGGCCGCGCTCGTGCTCATGGGGGGATGCGTGCTGGGCGGGGTGGCCGCCGAGTGGGGGTTCAACCAGGCCCTGAAGGCCGCGGTGGGAGCGCCGCCGGTGCGGTTGCCCCATTCGATGGCCCATCTGGTGTGGATGGGTCCGGGCACCGCCTTTCTCCGGCAGAACTGCCCCCAGGCCCGCTACGTGGCCTGCGATTACGTCGCCAATTTCCCGACGCACTGGGACGATTTCCTGTTCTCGGACGAGCCCACGAAGGGCGCGTTCTGGCTGGCGGACGCGCAGGCCAAGCGGCGGATGTCCGAGGAACAGGCCGCGTTCGTGCTGGACGTGCTGCGCTTCGATCCGGTCGGTGTCGCACGCGGGCTGGGCGCCGCCGTGCTGGAGCAGCTGGCCAGCTTCCGGGTCGACATCGGCCATCTCGTCCCGGGCGATCTGGAGAACCTGTTCGCCGGTCGCGTGCCGCCCGACGTCCTGGCGGACCTGAGCCGCAGCCGGGCGGCGCGGGGAGACGACTTCGACGATGGGTTGACCGGCGCGACCTATGCCGTCGTGGCGGGATCGCTCGTGCTCCTGGCCTGGCGCAGGCGGTCCTCGGCGCCGGCAGGGCCGCCGGGCTTCAGCGCATTCGCGCTGGTCGTCGTGATGGGTGTCCTGGCGAACGCCTTGATCTGTGCCGTGTTCGCTGCGCCGCTGGATCGCTTCCAGTCCCGGGTCATCTGGCTGGTGCCCTTCCTTGGCGCGGCCGTGCTGCTGCAACGTGCAACCCTCGGGAAAGGCCATCGATGAACATGTTCTCCGTCCTTTCTTCCGCCCGGCTCGACGGCCAGGTGAAGGCCGCCGGTTGGCGCGAGTACCTGCAGATGGCGCGGCTGGACCACATGACCAAGCACGTGTTCATCCTGCCCGGCCTGGTGCTGGCCATGGTGTTCCGCGGACTGCCGGACCAGGGCATCTGGTGGCAGGTCCTGCTTGGCTTCCCCAGCGCCGTACTGATCGCGTCGGCCAACTACATCATCAACGAGTGGCTCGACCGCGAGTCCGATGCCTTCCACCCGGACAAGTCGGCCCGGCCGGCGGTCAACACGGCGATGTCGCGCGCTGTCGTGTACGGGTTCTATGCCCTGGTGAGCGGTGCCGGCCTGCTGATGGCGCACGCAGTGGGACCGCTGTTCCTGTATGTCAGCGTGCTGTTCTGGCTGTCGGGCATCGTCTACAACGTCTACCCGTTCCGCACCAAGGACATGGCCTACCTGGACGTCCTGTCCGAGTCCATCAACAACCCGCTGCGGATGCTGCTCGGCTGGGCGATGGTCGACCAGTCGTCCATCGCGCCCAGCTCCCTGCTGCTGGGCTACTGGATGGGCGGCGCCTTCCTGATGGCCACCAAGCGGCTGTCCGAATTCCGCGAGATCGCCGCCGGCCCCGGCGTGCAGGTGCTGCATCGGTACCGCAGGTCGTTCCAGCAGTACACGGCGGAAAGCCTGACCATCTCGTGCTTCGTCTACGCCCTGCTTTCCACCTTCCTGATGGGCGTGTTCCTGATCAAGTACCGCATCGAATACGTGCTGGCCCTGCCGCTGGTGATCACGATGTTCGCCCACTACCTGGCGCTGGCCATGCGCGTCGGGTCGGTGGCGCAGAAGCCCGAGAAGCTGCTTCGCGAGAAACGCCTGATGGGCATCACTTCGCTGACCATCGTGGCCCTGGCGCTCTTCACCTTCGTGGACGTTCCCCTCCTGCACGGCTTCAGCGAGCCCCATTTCATCCTGATCGGAGCGCGATGACGTCGCCCATCCCCTGGGACGACATCGACCTCGTGGTGTTCGACGTCGACGGCACGCTGTACGACCAGCGCCGGCTCCGCCTGGCCATGCTCGGCCTGTTGCTGGCCGATGCGCTGCGCGCCCGCAGCCTGTCGACGCTGCGCACGCTGCGCACCTTCCGGCGCGTGCGGGAATCGCTGGGCGACGCTCCCGCCGAAGGCTTCATGCAGGAGCAGTACGCCAGGACGGCTCTGCGGCACGGCATGAGGGCCGAGGACGTGGAGCGGCTCGCCTCCGAATGGCTCGAGCGCAAGCCGCTGCCGATGCTGGCGGCCTGCCGCTATCCCCACGTCGATGCGCTCTTCGCCGCGCTGCAGCGCTCGGGCAGGCAGGTCGCGGTGTTCTCGGACTACCCCGCCTCGGCCAAGCTGGAGGCGCTGGGCCTGAAG
>Ga0247820_10000545_pt1 | contig 20149 bp, 21 predicted proteins | sample 13C_Glucose_Day1_2_FD_192480 | JGI IMG/M metagenome (GOLD analysis project Ga0247820, IMG submission 192480) | Soil microbial communities from agricultural site in Penn Yan, New York, United States - 13C_Glucose_Day14 | ecosystem: Environmental > Terrestrial > Soil > Agricultural land | place...
GGGCGCGGCCCCAGCGCGTCCAGCACCGTCGCCCAGCCTCCCCGCCCCACCTGCGCCACCCGGGCCAGCACATCGGCCTGAAGGATCCGCCGGCGCCGCGCCCAGTACGGGCTCACGGCCTCCCGCCAGACGCCGGTGAGGAGCCCGGCGGCGCGGTCCGGCAGGTCCTCGCGTTCCAGGAGGGCGGGGAGCGGGCCGCGCAGGGAGACCCGCAGATGAGCGCGGGCCGTGGCGGGCGGGACCGCACGGACCCGTTCGACCTCCTCCTCGAAGGTCTCCCCGCCCCGCGGGGCGCCGGTGAGGAAGTCCGCGATCCACACCGTCCCCAGCGCGGACCGCACGAGCAGCGCCGTCACCGGGTCGGCGGCCAGCCGGGCACGGTGGGCGGGCAGATGGGCGGCGAGCCACTCCCGTTCCCCGGGATGCGAGGGCCGCGCCGACTCCAGCAGCCGCAGCGCCGCGAACGTCTCGGCGAGGGGCGAGAGCACGAAGCGGCTCCCGGCGAGCGTGTCCGCACTGATCTGCCACCACCCCACGGCCGGCCGCCTCCCCGCATCTTTCGCACCCCGGCGAAACATTAACGGCCGCCCGGCGGCCGTCCGCAGACTCCGCGCATGCGCAGCTACCGCGACCTCTTCCGCACGCCCGAGTTCACCCCGCTCTTCCTCTCCTCCTCCGCCCAGACCGTCGCCCGGACGACGAGCGGCCTCGCCCTGGCCACCCTGGTCTTCCGGGAGACCGCCTCACCGCTGCTGGCCGCGCTGAGCATGTTCGGCCCGTCCCTCGCGCACGTCCTCGGCGCGACCCTGCTGATGTCGGCCGCCGACCGGCTGCCGCCCCGGGCGACCACCACCGGCACGGCGCTGGTCTACGCGGCGCTCACGGCCCTGCTGGCGCTGCCCGGCCTGCCCGTCGCGGCCGTCTTCGCGGTCCTGCTGCTCAACGGGCTGGTGGCGTCGGTGGGCGGCGGAGTCCGCTGGGGCCTGCTGAACGAGATCCTCCCCGAGGACGGCTACCTCCTGGGCCGCTCGGTCTTCAACATGATGAACGGGCTGATGCAGATCACCGGGTACGCGGCCGGCGGTGTCCTGGTGGCGGTCCTGTCCCCGCGCCGGGCGCTGCTGCTGGCGGCGGCCCTCTACGTCACGGCCGCCGCGGTCGCCCGCCTCGGCCTGACCCGCCGGCCCCCGCGCGCCACGGGCCGCCCGTCCGTACGGGCCACCTGGACCGCCAACGCCCAGCTCTGGTCCTCCGCGCCCCGCCGCCACGTCTACCTGGCCCTGTGGATCCCCAACGGCCTGATCGTCGGCTGCGAGTCCCTCTACGTCTCCTACGCCCCCGACGCCGCGGGCACCCTCTTCGCCTGCGCGGCGCTCGGCATGCTGGCCGGTGACATCGCGGTCGGCCGTCTGGTGCCGCCGGACCGCCGCCGGAGGCTGGGCGCCCCGCTGCTGCTGCTCCTGGCCACGCCCTACCTGGCGTTCGTCCTGCGCCCGCCCCTCGCGGTGGCCGCCGCCCTGGTCGCCGTCGCCTCGGCGGGATTCGCGGCGAGCCTGGTGCAGCAGCAGCGGCTGATGGCCCTCACCCCGGCCGGGCTCTCCGGGCACGCCCTCGGCCTGCACTCCTCCGGCATGCTCACCCTGCAGGGCGCCTGCGCCGCCCTGGCGGGCGGCCTCGCCCAGCTCACCTCGCCCGCGACCGCCATGACGGCGCTGGCGGCGGCGTCGGCCGGGACGACCCTGCTCCTGCTGGCCACCTCCCCGGAGCGCCGGACGGCCGTCCGGGTGTGAGCACGTCGCCCGACTCCATGGCGCGCGGCGCAACGGACGGGCAGGATCGGGGTGTTCACCGACCGGTCGGGGGGAACCGTGCCGACTCCAACGTACAGCTCCGCCGAATGGCCCGCGCGCAGTCTGCTGGGGAAGCTGCCGGACCAGGACCGGCGGGAACTGCTGACGCTGGGCGTGGAGACCCGCTTCGAGGCGGGGGACGTGCTGCTCAGCGAGGGCGCGCACGACCGGCACGTCCTGCTGCTGCTGTCCGGGTTCGCGAAGGTGACGGCGCGCGTGGAGAACGGGGAGGCGTCACTGCTCGCGGTGCGGGTCGGCGGTGACACGGTGGGCGAGATGGCGGCCATGGACGGGGCGCCCCGCTCGGCCACGGTGACGGCGTGCGGGCCGATGCGGGCGCGGGTGCTCCAGCCGGGCGTCCTGCGCGCCCTGCTGATGCGGCGCCCCGAGGTCGGCATGACGCTCACCGGGATCGTCGCCGACCGGCTGCGCTGGGCCAACCGCCGGCGCCTGGACTTCCGCGGCTATCCGGTCAAGGTGCGGCTGGCCCGGCTGCTGGTGGAGCTGGCGACCACCTACGGGCACCCGGTGGGCGGCGGTGTCGTCCTGGGCTGCCGGCTGACCCAGCCCGAGCTGGCCGCCCTCACCGGGGCCGCCGAGACGACGGTCCACAAGGGGCTGCGCGAACTGCGCGAGGAGGGACTGCTGGAGACCGGCTACGGCACCACGGTCATCCGCGACCTCCCCCACCTCCGCCGGATCGCGGACCTCGCCCCCGGGGACTAGCCCCCGCGTGCCCCGGCCGTCACGACAGCAGCGGCCGCACCACCACCAGCAGTCCCGCGCTGACGCCCATCACCGCCGTGCACGCCACCGCCCCGGTCAGCCACCGGTACTTGCTCAGCGCCACCCCGGCCAGGAAGCGCACCGCCTGGGACAACTCCCGGCGCTCCCGCGCCGTTCCGGCCACCTCCCCGCCGTCGGCCGGCGCTGCGGACGGGAGGATGTCCGGGCCGCTGGCCAGGTGCGCGAAGCTGTAGCGGTTGGCGCCCCGGGGACGCATGACCCGCGGCCGCAGCGCGGCTGCCAGGAAGCCCGCGCCGGCGAACAGACCGCCCAGGAACAGCGCGAGCAGCACCCCCGCGAGTACCCCGGGAGCCCCGCCGTCCCGCACGGCGCGCAGGGCGGGTCCGCTCCACCAGCCCGCGGTGCCCACCAGGACCGCCTGGACGGCGGCCAGCACCCCCGCCTTGGCGTCGGCGTGCTGGTGGGTGGTCTGCAGGGCGGTGAACATGTACTGCGCCGGTCGGCTGTCCCTCTCCCGGTCGGCTCCGGTGCACGGCATACGGTCTCCCGCGGTCGGTGGTCGGCTCCCGCTCCCCATTGAGGACCGGTGCGGGCGTCCGGAACCGGCATTTCTGCGGGATTCGCCGTCACGGCCGGGAACGGCGCCTCCGCGGGACCGCGAGTGACTTGTTCTCGACCCCGCGCACCGGAACCCGCCCGTCACTTCCGTGGCCCGCTGTATGTTTCGCACCCTTCCGCATCCCGTACTTCGACGGGGTTTCCCTCTGGGCGGGCCGTGTACGACTGACGTACCGGCGTCCGCGTGGACCGGGGGAGCGGACGCCGGTGTATGCCACGGAGTCCCCTGACGTGTCCGTCCTGGGTCCGACTCCGCAGAACGAACGGGGAGTTCGAGCATGGGTACGTTCCGTCGCAGACTGCTGCTGGCGGTCGACGCCAAGGGGTACGGCCGCGTCGACGTCGTGACGCAGCGGCAGTTGCAGGAGGCCATCCAGAAACTGCTGACGGCCGCCGCCGACGCGTCCGGCCTGGAGCGGGAGCGCTGGGAGACGCAGGTGGGCGGCGACTCGGTGCTCGCCGTACTGCCCGAGGGCGCCTCCGAGCCGCACCTCGTCGACACCTTCATGCGTCATCTCGACGCCGGCCTGCGCGAGTTCAACCACACCCGGATGCGCGAGGCCTGGCTGCGCCTGCGGGTGGCCGTGCACTTCGGCACGGCGGCGGTGGCCGCCAACGGCTTCGAGGGGCGGGCCCCGGTCGAGATCGGCCGGATGCTGGACAGCGCGCCGCTGCGGTCGGCCCTGGACGCCGCGCCGGAGGCCTGCATGGCCCTCGCGGTGTCCTCGACCGTCTTCAACGACGTGGTCCGGGAGGCGTACACCACGATCCGGGCGCGGGAGTTCCACGAGGTGCGGATCGAGGAGAAGGAGTACGCCGGGCGGATATGGATCCGGGTGCCCGGACACGACGGGCCGCTGCCCGGTCCCGGGGCCGCCTGGGCCGGAGCCGCCCCTTCCGGGCCCGCACCGGGGGGCGCGGAGGGTGGTGAATCCTCTGACGCACGCCCCCTAAATGCTCCAACGCCTCCCGGCGACACCGTAGTTCAGGTCATTTCCGGAACCGTCCACGCTCCGGGTGCCGTCTTCGGCATCTCCAAGTGACACGGAGTGACGGCTGAGGATGGACGAGGAACAGAGCGAGCGGCGGGACCGGGAGGAGCCGGAGCCGAAGCCCGGCGCGGAGCCCGCGCCGGATCGGGACCCCGGCACCCCGCGGACGCGGGACGACGGGACGGGGGAGACCGGGGAGTCCGGTGAGACGGGTGAGACGGGGGAGACCGGGGAGAGCAAGCCGCCCCCGCCCGGCCGGCCGGACACGGCCCCCGTGCACCACAACCGCGTCAACCAGTACTTCTACGGAGCACTCGACGCCCCCGGCGCCCACTTCGGCATCGGCGTCGGCGACTTCGCCAACGTCCGCCGCCGCGCGGTCGGCCGGCTGGACGCGGGCGAGGCGGACGCCCTGCTGGCCCCCTACGTCGAACCCGACTGCTTCGAGGAGGCCGCCGCCGCCCTGGAGCAGGACGGTGTGGTGGTGCTCGTCGGCCCGCCCGGCATCGGCAAGCGGTCCGCGGCGGTGGCGCTGGTGGCGAGGGCCGCCGAGGGCACGGAGTACGTGGTGCTCTCGCCCGGCCGGAGCCTGGACGACCTCGCCGACGGGCGGGTGAGCTTCGAGAAGGGCGTCGGCTATGTGCTGATCGACCGCATGCCGGAGACCTCCTCGGGGACGGCGGACTTCGACTGGCGGCGCGTCCGGGACACCGTGCGCGACCACGGCGCCCACCTGGTGATCACCACCGTGCACCCGGTGGAGGGCGACGCCCCCGGCTCCGTACGCCATGTGCCGTGGCGGCTGCCGGACCTCACCGCCGTACTGCGGGTGCGGCTGCTGCGGGCGGGGTGCGCCGCGGACACCGTCGAGCGGGCGGTGGCCGGGCTGCCCGGCGGATGCGGGGTCGCGGAGGTCGCCGAGGCGGCCGAGCGGATCGCCCGCGGCGCGGCCCCCGACGAGGTCTGGCAGGAGTACGGCAGCGGCGCGGCCGAGCCGGTACGGGACTGGTTCGCGGCCGGTCGCGAACCGCGCGAGTGGGCCGAGGTGACCACCCTCGCCTTCGTCACCGGCGCCGGCTACCGCGACTTCGAGACCTGCCAGGAGCGCCTGGAGGAATGGGTGGCGCCCACCTTCCCCGAGCTGGCGGTCAACACCGACGGCGCCGAGGCGCACCGCCGCGACGCCGACCGGCGGCTGATGCTGGGCCGCAACACCCTCGTCGCCGTGGAGCAGCGCAAGGACGGCGCGCTCACCCGCAGCGCGCTGGTCTTCGCCAACCCCCACTACCGGCCGTGGGTGCTGGAGGAGCTGTGGGCGAAGCGCTCGACGGCGTACTGGAACGGCGTGCGCGACTGGCTCACCGAACTCGTCCGCACCCAGCCCGGTCTCGGCACGCAGCTCTCCGTCGCCTCGGCGCTCGCCCTGCTCACCCGGCCGGCCTTCGACGAGGTCGCGGAGAACTACCTGCACCCCTGGGCGAGCGGCGTGGCCGGGCCGGCCGGGCAGTCCACGGCCACCCTGGTGCTGCAGTGCATGTGCCTGGACGAGGGCCTCGCCGCGACCGCCCTCGCCGTGGGCCGCGGCTGGGCCCGCTCCCCGGAGCCGGCGCTGCGGTCGACGGCCATGGCGGCCTTCGCCGGCGCGCTCGGCGTACGGTTCCCCACCGACGCGGTGAACGTGCTGATGCGGCTGACCGGCCGGTCCGAGGAGGCCAGGCTCGCCCTGGCCGGACTCGTCGCCCTGCTGCTGGACTGCGGCGAGGACACCGGGGCCGTGCTGCGGCCGCTCGCCTACCGGCTCCGGGCCCTGCGCACCACGTCGACCGGACACCTCAGGGAGAGCGTCCTCGACACCGTCCAGACGCTCCTCGGGGGCCGCGACACGAGGACGGGCCGGCTGGTCGGCGCCTCGCTGCTGGAGGGCGCCCCCGAGCAGAGCGACCGGATCGCCGAGCTGTGGGCGGGCGTCCTGGAGAACCGCCCCCGCCGGGGGTGGGCGCTGCGCTACCTGCACGCCACCCTGCGCGACCTGACCACCGTGACGGCGGAACCCGGTCCGGTGGCCGACCGGTTCGGCCGCTCCCTCGGCGGCGCCCTGGCGCCTCCGGAGCGGACCCACCTCGGCCCGGCGCTGCGGCGGAGCGCCGTACGCCCCACCCCGGAGACCACCGCCCTCACCGACACCTTCCTTACCGCCGTACTGAGCACGGAGGACTGACACAGGTATGGCCGAGAACTATCCCCTCGTCGATCAACGGGAGTACCGGCGGCCGGAGAAGACCGTCGGCTGGCTGAACCGGCGCAGCGTGCGCGGCGAGGACGAACTGCCGCTGATCGCGGCCCACCAGGTGCGCGTCTTCCGGGTCGGCGACGACTACGTCGAGGACCCCGGGAACCTGCGGCCCGACGACCCGCTGGTCACCGGCGCGAGCTCCGTCACCGTCGTCGACCGGCGGGTCGAGGTCCCGGTCGTCGTGGAGACCCGCATCCCGTCCGCCGAGGCCGGCGACTTCACCGTGCGGACGACCTTCTACTGCACGGTCACCGACGCCTGCGCCGTCGTGCGCGACGGCGTCACCGACATCGAGGCCCTGCTCCTCGGCCATCTGCGCGAGGTCCCCGGCCTCACCGCGGACGGCGGCGACCTGCCGATCGTCGACGCCGACGCCGTACGGGAACGCATCGACGCCCGGCTGACCGCGTACCACGAGATGCGGCCCGCCGCGCTGTCCGGGCTGCGCGCCCGGCACGGTCTCGTCGAGGTCCTCACCCCGGCCGAACTCGCCGAGGACATCGCCAAGCTGCAGGAGGAGCGCCGGCAGCGGGAACGCGACCGGGTCAGGCAGGAGTGGGAGCAGGAGGCCGCCCTCAAGCGCTCCCTGCTGGAGACCGAACTGGAGCTGAAGCGCGAGGAACTGCGCAGCACCAGCGCCCTGCACCGGGAACGCAACCGGCAGGAGGAGGAGCTGGAGAAGGAGTACGGGCGGCAGAAGCACGAGACGCTGCTCTCCCGGTTCCGGCGCGAGTCCGGCGCCGAGGACCAGCGGCACGAGCTGTCACAGAGGGCAGAGCGCAACCGTTTCACCCGCGACGAACTCAAGGAGGACGTCCGGCTGATCGGCGCCGACCCGATCCTCGCCGACTTCAACGCCTGGCGGCAGGGCGACATCAGCGCCGACCAGCTGTCCCAGCGGCTGCACGCCGACGAGGAGCGCCGCTCCGGACTCGCCGACAGCCGCCGGCGGCACGAGCTCGAGGACGACCTGAAGCGGCGCGCCTTCGACCGGGACGAGGTGCGCTGGCAGGTGGAGCGGGAGGACCGGCGCAAGGAACTCGACCGTGAGGCGCGGCGTGACGAGACCGCCGCGCGGCAGCGCGAGGAGAGCCGCCGCTGGGACCTCGCGCACGAGGACCGGGTACGGGCCCGCCACGAGGCCCGCGAGGACGCCCACCAGCTGCACCGCGACCGCCACGAACTGAACCAGCAGGGGCTCGCCGCCTGGACCCAGCTGAGCAAGCAGGCCTTCGACCGCGGACTCTTCGACGGCCAGCTGACCGACCCGGGCGCGCACATCAACCGCGTCCAGGACATCTCGTACGACCAGGACCGTCCGGCGCCGGACCGTGGCGCCGGACGGGAGGTCCCGGGCACGGCCCCCAGGAGCATCCCGCACGGGGAGCCCGACGGCTTCGACGACGACGCCGACCTGGACCTCGGAGGCACCGACTCGGAGGCGAACCTTGGCCACTGAAACCCCGCTGCGCCCCGCCGGCAGCGCACCCCTGGACGACCCCGGCACCGGCCGCCCCGTGCCCGCCCCGAGCGGCGGCCCGGGGACGCGGCTGCGCCGCCTGATCGGCGTCGACGAGGCCCTGCTGTCCTGGGTCCCGGAGGAGCGCACCCGCTACACCTGGTACGGCGCGCTCGTCCTCAACACCGCGCTGCTCGGCGCGCTCTCCATGTCCCTGGCCCTCGGCACCTTCCGCTCCGACCTGCCGCTCGCCGCGGTGCTCGGGGCCGCCGCGGTCTGGTTCTGGGTGGTCCTCGCCATGGACAGCTGGCTGGTGTCCAGCACCCACGGCACCGCCGTCAGGAAGTGGTCGCTGACGCTGCGGCTGTTCCTGTCCGTGCTGCTCGGCCTGTTCATCGCCGAGCCGATCCTCTTCCAGATCTTCGACAAGGAGATACGCCAGGAGATCTCCGTCGGCAACGCGCAGAAGGTCGCCGACTACCGGGGCATGCTCGTCGCCTGCAACCCCGCCGACGGCGCGTCCACCGCCGACCGCCCGGGGTGCGGCCGCCACCAGCTCAAGGTGGCCGGCTCCCCGGCCGAGCTGGCGGCGCAGATCGAGAGCAACGAGACCCGCATGACGACCCTGCAGGCCCAGGTCACCAGGATCAACGAGGCGCTCGACGGCAAGATGGCCACCGAACAGCGGGAGTGCGGCCCGGACCGCTGGATCCGGCGGGGCGGCGGCTGGGACGTCACCATCACCTGCGAACGGGCCCGCAAGGACTCCTCGTCGTACCGCACCACCAGCAAGATCGACACGTACGAGAAGCAGCTCGCGGGCATGCGGGACAAGGCGCAGACCCTGGAGGCCAAGAGGAACCGGGCCTCCGACGCCTACCAGCCGCTGCTGCAGAAGACCATCGACGACAAGACCCGGGAGCGGGCCGCCGGCCTCGACTCGCAGGGCATCCTCACCCGCGCGCACGCCCTGCACACCGTCGCGGGCTCCGACGGCTTCGCCCTCTTCATCACCGTCGTCCTGCACCTGCTCCTGGTCTCCCTGGACGCCCTCCCGGTCCTGGCCAAGTTCATGAGCGGCGCCACGATGTACGACCGGGTACTCGGCGCCCGCTTCGACGCCAGCCGCCGGCTGCACACGGAGGAACTCCAGGTGGAGCAGGCGTGCGTCCGCATGGAGCACGACGTGCGCCGGCACCGGGTGGAGCAGGACACCGCCGAGCGCAAGCGCCGCACGGAGCACGCCCACCAGCGGGCGCAGGCGGAGCGCGCGGCACGGGAGCGGACCGAGCTGGAGGAGCGGATGGAGCGGATCATGCGGGCGCGCCGGGTCTGAGCGGCCGCGTCAGTCCCCGGGAGGATCCGGCTCCGGGTCCTCCCCCTCCACCAGCCGCTCCGCGATGTCGTCCGCCCAGACCTGGGCCCAGCGGCGCAGCTCCTCGACCGCGGGGCCGTCCAGCCCCTGGGCCCGGAACTCGCCGTCGTCGAGCCACTCCGTGCCGGCCAGCCGGGACTGGAGCTCGGCGAGGTCGAAGGTGTCGGGGGCGTGACGGCGCCCGAGTTCCTCCAGCTCCGGGTGGCTCCACCGGCGGGCGGCGGCGTGGACGTCGACGAGATCACGGGGCAGGCCCCGGTCCGCCAGCGCCCGCACCGTCGTGCCGACGAGGTCCTCCAGGGACAGCACCGGCCCGGCCCCGGTCCGCACCGCCGGACGCCACAGCACCTCCTTGCGGAGGTCGACCCGCCACCGCGCACCGGACGCCGGATCGCCGACGACCAGCCGCGCGGCCAGCGGATCGACGTCGAGCCCCTCGACCGTCCATCCGCGCCCCTCGGCCCCGGCGCGCAGCGCGCCGGCGATCTCCGCCATGGCCGCGGGATGCTCGGTGACCAGGTCCACGCCCCGGCTGACCCGGGCCGGAACCAGTCCGTGCGCCCGCACGGCGTCCCCTCCGGCCAGCAGCAGGCCGTACGGCGCCCCGGCGGCGAGCAGCCCGGCCACCAGCCGCTCGTGCGCGGCGTCCACGCCGGCGGGAGGAGAGACCATGCGCCGATTATCGCGCCGGACCGGCCTCAGGGCTTGCGGCCCACACCGCAGTAGGCGTCCACGGCCCCCACGCCGCCGTCACCGCCGTCGCCGCCGTCCACGTCGGGCCGCCAGTCCGGCACCCGCACCACGCCCGGCTCGACCAGCTCCAGCCCGTCGAAGAACCCGGCGATCTCGTCGACGCCGCGCACGTGGTACGGCACGGCGCCGCTGGAGTTGTAGGCGTCCGAAGCGGCGATCATGCCCTCACTGGTGGAGGTGCTGTCGCTGATCACCAGATGGCTGCCGGGCGGGAGCCCCGCCATGAGCCGGCGCACCAGGTCGCGGGCCTGCTCGTAGTCGGAGACATGGCCGAGCGTGTTGAGGATCATCAGGGCGACCGGCTGGGACAGGTCGAGCGTCCCGGCGGCGGTCCGCAGCACGGCCTCGGGGTCGTAGAGGTCCGCGTCCAGATAGGCGGTCCGCCCCTCGGGCGTGCTGGTGAGCAGGGCGTGGGCGTGGGTGAGGACGATCGGGTCGTTGTCGACGTACACGATCCGGGCGTCCGGAGCGACCCGCTGGGCCACCTCGTGGGTGTTGTCGGCGGTCGGCAGCCCCGTCCCGACGTCCAGGAACTGCCGTATCCCCTGTTCAGCGGCGAGGTACCGGACGGCCCTGCCCAGGAACCGGCGGCTGGTGTGCGCCACGTCGACCAGCCCGGGGAAGATCTCCTTGATCTGGTCGCCTATCTCCCGGTCGACCTCGTAGTGGTCCTTGCCGCCGACGAAGTAGTTCCAGAACCGCGCCGAGTGCGGCTTGGTGGTGTCGATCCGGGTACGTACGTCGGAACCGGCGCTGTCCTGGCTGATGTCGTCGGACACGGGCGAGCCTCCCTGGGGGGTGTGGTGACCAGTACGCCCAACCTAGGCGAACCGGCCTGTACACGCCGGGAGTTCAAGGATGCCTCGGGTGTCTCAGGCGCCCCGTGAGGAGCCGGGGCCGCGACGAGCGGCGCGGGCGGGCCCCCGGCTCCCCGCCGGTGCCCGCCCGCACGCCGATCTCGTTCCGTGGTGCCGTCAGCCGCCCACGTACCAGCTGAAACCGCCGTTGCTCGCGGCGACGGTCAGCAGAACGAGCCAGAGCACCACGTCGACGACGCCGAGGATGATGCCCGCCTTCGCCATCCCGGCACCGCCCTTGACCCCCGCCTGACGGCGGGCGATCGCGCCGAAGATGATGGCCAGCGGGCCCAGGACGATGTTCAGGATGAACAGGCCGACGACGCCGCAGCACAGGCTCGCGATCGCCAGGCCGTTGGTGCGCGATCCGGAGGACGCCGTAGAAGAACCACCGTAAGTCGCCATGGAATACTCCCGGTTGTGGGGTAAACGGACCGAACGGGCCGCAATGTCCTTACTATTGGCTTACGCGTTCCGAATGCCCCGTCCTGACGCCCTCATGTCAACCGGCTTCCGGGGGAGTCTCCGGAGAAGCGCGGCCGACTCGCCCACATCCGCGGCCGGACACCGGCAGGATGGCCCCATGACAAAGCTGTCCGTTCCGTCGGTCCGTCGTCACCCCTCCGGTTCGGTGCTGTCCCTGTGGTCCCAGGACTCCGTGCTGTCGATCGGCTCGGTGGGCTCGGTGCTGTCCATCGGGTCCGTCGGGTCGGCCCTGTCGGTCGCCTCGATCGGCAGCGCCCTCTCGGTCGGCTCGATCGGGTCCTCGCAGTCACTGCTGTCCGCCGGCTCATGGATGAGCAAGGGATCGCTGCTCTCCGCCCACTCCCGGTGGTCGGTGCTGTCCTGGCGCTCCACGCACGGCTTCCTGGCCGTCGGGGCGGTGGGCGCGGCGGCGGGCGGCGCGCTGCTGCTGACCCGGATGCTGCACAGGACCGCCGCCGCATAACCGGTCGTTCTTCGGCGCCGACGCGGCGCGCCGCCAGGGCCGCGTCGGCGCCACGGGTCACCGCACCCCGCCGAGGGTGTCCCCCTCACGTGGGCGGGTGCCTGCCGTCAGGCGGCCGTGGGCCGCCGCGCCGCCCGCGCGCCGGGCGCGGGCTCCTGCTCGTCCTCGGAAGACCAGAGGCTCTCGTCCTCCCCGAAGTCCGGGGACTGGAAGGGTTGCGTGGTCGGGGGCGGGATCACTGCGGAGGAACGGCGGGGCTGCCCTTCCAGGGCCGAGAAAAGCGACGTCGAGTCGATGAGGGATCTGCCTTTCGTCACAGGCCCCGTCCGGGGCCTGGTGTGCCGTGACCGGGCACAGCGGTTCTACAACTTGGTCATCTTGGCGTACGGGCTCAGGATCCGCCGCTGCGCCGAGCCGAAGTCCACGAGCGCCGCGACTCCGTCCTCGATGCCGACCACCCGGCCGAGGCCGTACATGTCGTGGGTGACCTGGTCGCCCATGGCGAAGTGCTTGGGGGCCGGTGCGACCGGGGCCTTGAAGGGGCTGGTGGGCAGATGACGCTTCGGTGCCGCAGGCTTTGTCATGGCTCAGTATGACCCCAAGCGCGCCCCGTCCGCTGTGGTCGCGGGCACAGATCACCGCGCTGACGCCCCGAACGCACCCCTGACCTGGTGTTTCACGCTTCGGTAAATCGCGGCGCCCAGTCGGTGAACCCTCACGTAATTCGAGGTGAAGTCACTCCCGGAACGCCCGCCCCTCTTCCTACTCTGGTGCGGCTGCGTCACATGAGGCAGCCGCTGCCGAGGCGCCCGGGGAGGGGTGCCGACCGCAGTCGTCGGGGGGCGAGAAACACGGGGGGCGTCCTGCCGCGCGTCAGGGACATGTCCCGGTGCGCGTGCGGCGGACCGGTGCCGTCGGCGCCGTGCGTCCTCCCGGAGAACGGCCGGAAACCCATCGTGGGCCCACCGTCTCGCCACGCCCGGAATCCGTTCCACGAAGGGTGAGAAGAAGCCGTGAGACGCATGACCCCCGTCCTCCTGTCCCTGAGCCTGTCCCTGAGCGCCCTGCTGGCGGCCTCCGCCTGGGCCGCACCCGCCGCCGGCGCCGCCCCGCGGGCCGACCGCCCCGCGGCCGTCCCCAGCGGTTGGGAGAAGGTCGACGCCACCGACCTGACGCGCATCGCCCAGAACGACGGCGCCCGGCAGGCGCCGCTCGCCGCAGGCGACGTCTCCGCGCAGGCCGATGAGCCCGAGCTGCTCGCCATGCAGTCGCTCCGCAACCAGAAGTTCGTCACCACCGAGAAGACCTACCCCGCCCCCCACACCGGTGTGCTCCGTGCCCGTTCCGACGCGTACGGCGGCTCGTGGGAGGGCTTCGCCTTCGAGTGGGACGAGACCACCGGCACCTACGCGCTGAAGTCCCTGGCCAACGACCGCTACGTGGCGGTCGAGAAGAACTTCACCGGCGCCGCCCAGAACGAGCTGCGCGCCCGCTCCACGAGCGTCGGCGGCTGGGAGCGGTTCGTCCTCTACTACAGCGAGAGCCTGGACCGCTGGGCGCTCCAGTCCACGCTGAACGGCCTCTTCGTCGCCATGGAGAACAACTACACCGGCTCGCTCCAGTACGCCCTGCGCGCCCGCTCCACCACCATCTCCGGCAGCTGGGAGGAGTTCAACCTCTACACGATCGGCGCCTGACCTTTCCCCCGAGGCGGCCGGGTGGCCGTGGTCAGTGGTGGAAGCCGACGCGGGCCGAGTCGCTCGGGGGGTGGCCCGCGTCGAGGCGCTTGATCGCCCTGCGCATGTCCTCGGCGAGGAGTTCCAGCTCGTCGCGGTCGACGCCGTGCCGTACGAGGACGCGCTGGATCACGGTCTCCTGGCGGTCCGGCGGGAGCGGGTAGGAGGGGACCTGCCAGCCGCGCATCCGGAGCTGGTCGGACAGGTCGTACAGGCTCCAGCCCGTCGAGCCCGGATCGGTCAGGGTCCAGGAGACGGCGGGCAGCGCTCCGGCGCCGTCGTAGAGGAGGGTGAAGGGCCCCATGCCGGCGACCTGCGAGGCGAAGTGCTGCGCGGAGTCGGCGCACGCCTGGTAGACGCGCCGGTACCCCTCGCGGCCCAGGCGCAGGAACAGGAAGTACTGGGCGACGACCTGCCCGCCGGGGCGGGAGAAGTTCAGGGCGAGGGTGGGCATGTCGCCGCCGAGGTAGTCCACGTGGAAGACCAGGTCGTCCGGCAGTGCCGCCTTGTCGCGCCACAGGGCCCAGCCGACGCCGAGCGGCGCCATCCCGTACTTGTGGCCCGAGGCGTTGATCGAGGCGACCCGCGGCAGCCGGAAGTCCCACTCCAGGTCCGGGTGGAGGAACGGCGCGATGAAACCGCCGGAGGCCGCGTCGATGTGGAGGGGCACATCCAGACCGTTCTCCGCCTGCATCCGGTCGAGTTCGGCCGCGATCTCCGCCACCGGCTCGTAGGTGCAGGTGTAGGTCACCCCGAGGATCGCCACGACGCCGATCGTGTTCTCGTCGACGTAGTCGCGCAGTTGGTGCGCCTGAAGGCCGGTGGCGCCCGACTCCACCGGGACCTGGCGCAGCTCCACGTCGAAGTAGCGGGCGAACTTCTCCCAGCACACCTGCACCGGCCCGCACACCAGGTTCGGCCGGTCGGCCGGCAGCCCGGCCGCACGCCGGCGGTCGCGCCACCGCCACTTCAGCGCGAGGCCGCAGAGCATCGCGGCCTCGCTGGAGCCGGTGGTGGAGCATCCGACGGCGGGCTCGGCGCCGTCGCCGCCGGAGCCGAGGGGCGCGTGCCACAGGGAGGCGAGGATGTTGACGCACCGGGACTCGATCTCCGCGGTCTGCGGGTACTCGTCCTTGTCGACGATGTTCTTGTCGAGGCACTGGTCCATCAGGCGGCGCACCTCGTCGTCGGCCCACGTGGTGCAGAACGTCGCCAGGTTCTGGGCCGCGTTGCCGTCCAGGAGCAGTTCGTTGCGCAGCAGCTGGTGGACGACGTGCGGGGGCGCGGGCAGCTCCGGCATCGTCCGCTTGGGCAAGGGGCGCTCGCTGATCGGCGACGTGAAGATGTCGGCGGCCGGATCAGCGGCCGTCTCCTTGGCGTTGTGCAGAGCCACCGCGGGCACCTCTCGCATCGTCTGCCGTGTCTCTCGGAGGCTACGAGCGGCAGCCCGCGCCTGACAGCGGACGTACGCCACCCGGGTGGCGGGTGTCCGTCCGCCCCGGTTGGTGCCCTTGCGGAGGAGAAGCGCAAAATGTGCAGTGTGCGCGGTTTGGCCCGGAGGGCGTCGCGCGATCGAGGCGTCGCGTGACCGGGGGTGCGGGCCCAGGGGCGCGGGCCCGGTACTCCGCGCGTCGGGGACCGCGGAGGCGGTGAAATAGCCCACGCGTAAAAAGTTTACTCTTCAACAAAATCCGGGGTAGCGTCGGTGACGGGCCCACCACCCCGGGCACCGTCCGCATCGTCCGGAGAGAGCTCCATCCAGGCGCCGTCCGGTCGAGAGACAAGAGCAAGGACAGGCGACACCATGAAATCTTGGCGCTTCCACGGAACCAACCAGCCGCTCACCTCGGAGGAGGTGGCAGCGCCGCACGCGGGACCGGGCGAGGTCGTCGTCGACGTCAAGGCCGCCGGTCTCTGCCACTCCGACGTCAGCGCGATGGACGACCCGGGCTGGATGCCCATGTTCCCGCGGATCCCGATGACGCTCGGACACGAGAACGCCGGCGTGATCAGCGAGGTCGGCGAGGGCATGGAGCACTGGAAGGTCGGCGACCGCGTCGGCCTCTCGCCGATGATGCCGGACGGCGACGCCATCGGCTACGGAGCCTGGGACGGCGGCTTCGGGCCCAAGGTGCGCGCCACCGACGCCAACCTGGTGCGACTGCCGGACGAGGTGTCGTTCGAGCTGGGCGCGATGGCGACCGACGCGGGCCTCACCTCGTACCACGCCATGGTCACGCTCGGCGGAGCGAAGCAGGGCATGCGCGTCGGCGTGATCGGCCTCGGCGGCCTCGGCTACATCGGCGCCCGCGCCGCCGTCCTCAAGGGCGCCGAGGTGTACGCGGCCGAGGTGAACCCGGCCACCCGCGAGCTCGCCGACGAGGTCGGCCTGGCCGGCGTCGCCGAGTCGATCACCGAGTTCGCCGACAAGGACCTCGAACTCATCGTCGACTACGCCGGCTTCGGCACCACCACCGCCGAGGCCATCGAGACGCTCGGCGAGTTCGGCACCCTGGTGCAGGTCGGCATGGGCCGCCTCGAGTCCACGATCAGCACCGGCGCGATCATCCTGAAGCAGTTGCGGGTCCTCGGCTCCAAGTCGGGCACCAAGCAGGACCTCGAGGAGCTCTACGACCTCATGCGCTCGGGCGACCTCAACCCGCCCCTGAACCGCATCACCCCGGACCGCATCCCCGAGGGCCTGGAACGCCTCCGCAAGGGCGGCGTCGTCGGCCGCCTCATCGCCATGTACGAGGACTGAGCAGGCCCACAAGTGGCGGTGGCCCCGCACCACATCCGTCCGGGGCCACCGCACCGGTGAGCATCCCGCCCCTGCACCGGGCCACTCGGGCGAACCCGTAACCTCCGCCGTAACCGGTCAAGCCCGGTGCGTCTACGGGCCGAGACATTCAGGCCTTCGGCTGGGTGAAGCGGATGCGGTTGCCGAAGGGGTCGCGCAGACCGCAGTCGATCCCGTACGGACGCTCGGTGGGCTCCTCGGTGAACTCCACCCCCTTCCCGAGCAGGGTCTCGTAGGTCTTGCGACAGTCGTCCGTGGTGAGGATGAGCCAACCGCCCATGGCTCCCTTCGTCACCAGTTCGCGCACCTGCTCGGCCGTCTCCTGCGACATCGCCGGCGCGCCCGGCTTCTCCAGGAGGATCTGCCGCTCAGGCTGACCGGGGAGGCTGACGGTCAGCCAGCGCATGAACCCCATGTCGATGTCTGCGGTGATCTCCAGGCCGAGCTTGCCGACGTAGAAGTCGACGGCCTCGTCCTGGTCGAGGACGTATATCTGTGACTGCGTGATGGCGTTGAACATGACTCAGACGTTAGCGATCAGGCAGGACGAAAACTTATCCAAAACTGCTCAGCCGTAACGGAGTTGCGCCGGCCGCTCATGCGTACGGTCGGGCCCACGCCATCGTGAAGCACGTCGGCACGCTCGCGGCGACCGCTTCCTTGCGATACGTCCGCGGCGACCGGCCGACGATGTCGCGGAAGGTGCGACTGAAGGTGCCCGGGCTGGTGAAACCGACCTCGAAGCTGATGGCCGTGACACTGTGGTCGGTCTCCCGCAGCAGGAACATCGCCCGTTCCACGCGGCGACGCTGCAGGTAGCGGTGCGGTGTCTCGCCGAACGTGGCCCGGAAGGTACGCGTGAAGTGCGCCTGCGACACATGCGCGATGCGGGCCAGGGCGGGCACGTCCAGCGGCTGCGCGTAGTCGCGGTCCATCACGTCACGAGCTCGGAGCATACGGCGATTGGTCTCTTCGGCAGCACGGCTCACGGCACCATCTCACCACGGCCCGCGGCGGGCGGCGCCAGACACTCACCGCTCAATGGCCGACCACTCCGGGGGGTGCGGGGCCGGCCGGATCCGGCGGACGCCGGTTGAGAAGACGATCACCTTCCTGGAAGGACCGCACCCGTGCCGGGTGCCGCACCACCGAAAGCTGACGGGCCGACCCCGCTGCGACTCATGCTGATGCAATGAGCAAGCTGTTGCAAGTTATTCGCAATAACGCCGTAGGCTGTCCCAGGAAGATCAACCCACTGAAGGAGACGCGCCAGATGGGCACCTACGCGCTTCCCGACCTGCCCTACGACTACTCAGCGCTCGCGCCGGCCATCACGCCGGAAATCCTGGAACTCCACCACGCCAAGCACCACGCCGCCTACGTCAAGGGAGCCAACGACACGCTGGAGCAGATCGCGGAGATCCGCGACAAGGACCAGATCACGCCCACCGGCCTCGTCGGCCTGGAGAAGACCTACGCCTTCAACCTCTCCGGGCACGTCCTGCACTCGATCTTCTGGGAGAACCTCTCCCCGGACGGCGGCGACCGCCCCGACGGAGCGCTGGCGACCGCGATCGACGAGCACCTGGGCGGCTTCGAGGCATTCAAGAAGCAGCTCACCGTGGCCACCACATCCGTGCAGGGCTCGGGCTGGGGCGTGCTCGCCTGGGAACCTCTCGGCAAGCGCCTGATCGTGGAGCAGGTCTACGACCACCACGGCAACGTCGGCCAGGGCAGCACCCCGCTGCTCGTCTTCGACGCCTGGGAGCACGCCTACTACCTGCAGTACAAGAACGTCCGACCGGACTACGTCACCAAGCTCTGGGACCTGGTCAACTGGGAGGACGTCGCCACCCGCCACGCCGCGGCCACCGGCGCCTGACCCCACTCGAAGGAGGAGGCCGCCGGCTGGCGGAACTCCGGTCACGAGAGGGCCGACCTGGGATGCAACCCCTCCTGAGCTGGCCCTTTCCCCTGCGCCCCGGCTCTTGTCGGCCGGTGCGGCCCCGTTTGTCGGCGGCTTCGTCTACCTTCCCACCATGACGCTGAACGAAATCACTCGATCCGCGGTCCTGCAGGCGGTTGCGGAGTACGACCGGCTCGGTCGGGATGCGTTCCTGGAGAGATACGGATTCGGACCGTCGCGCAGCTACCTGCTCGAGATCGATGGCAAGCAATACGACTCGAAGGCCATCGTGGGCGCGGCGCACGGCTATCTGTCCGGCCGTGAACCTCTGGGACGCGACGAGTTCTCCGGCGGCAAGGACCACGCTGCCAAGCTGCTGAGCGACCTCGGATTCGAAGTCGTGGTACGTACGGTGGGCTGATCCCGGCCTCCCTTCCGCTCCGAGGAGGTGCCGAGCGGGACATAGCAGCACACGTGCGGTACGACCCACGACTAAGAGCTTCGGGGGCTGCTGATTCTCCTCGGACTACCCGGATCCATGACTGTAAACCAGCGGAACGGTTCGATGTCCGCCGGCGTCTCCCCTCTCCAGGGCACGGTGGCCGTGCCCCCGGAGAGGGGAGACCGGGTGCGTACGGGCGACTTCGCCAAGTGGACAAGGCGGTTCGAGGACGAGCGCGAACGCAGGCGCGTCCAGGGCGACCCGGACTGGGGGCAAAGCGCGACGCTGCATCCGGCGGTGTGGGCCAGCATTCAACGCTTCCAGGTCGGCGAGGACGGTGACGGCGCCAACCTCGTCGGCAAGGCGGAGGAGGCCGGCGACGGCGACTACGCGCAGGCAATCCGGCTCTTCGTCGCCGAGGAGCAGAACCATGCCCGTCTCCTCGCTCGACTGCTGGCCGCGGGTGGCGTGCCGACGTTGCCCGGCCACTGGAGCGACACGGTCTTCGTGCGGCTGCGGCGTTTTCTGGGCCTGCGCATGGAATTGCTGACGCTGATGATCGCGGAAGTGGTGGCACTGCGGTATTACCGGGCCCTGCGCGATGGCACCCACGACTCGCTCACTTCGGATGTGGCGGGGCGGATCCTGTCCGACGAGCAGCGCCACGTCCCGTTCCACTGCGAGCGGCTGCACGCCTCCCTGGTGGAACTGCCCCGCGCGATGCGCCGCCCGGTGATGGCCCTGTGGCAGCTTCTTCTGCTCGCGGTCTCCCTCGTCGTCGCCACCGACCACGGTCCGGCGCTGCGACGACTCGGCATCGGACGCCTGCGATTCGTGGCTGACGTCGCGGCCTCGTCCGGCGAAGTTGTCTCCGCGGTGCTGGCACCCCGCCCGGACGCATGGACAAGCGCGGGCTGACACCTCAGTTCGGTACGGATGGGGCACGAGGGTGGCGGTACGGCGGACCTTACCGAGGTACATGCTCCGGGCGGGCTGGTGGGTCAGAGGGGGATGACGCGGACCTGGTTGCCGCAGAGCTTGGTCATGTCGTCGCTGTCGGACGTCAGCAGGAAGACGGGTTTCGGCTGGCGGAGCGCGACCTCGGCGACCGTGGCGTCGATGGCGTACTTGTGCCCGTGCAGCCCTGCGCCTTTGAGGAGCGCCGCCGCAGCCTTGGCCGCCTGCTCGGTGACCGGTTCTACCTTGACCCGGGACAGAGCCCAGTTCAAGCGGGGGATGTTGATACGGGAGTGGCTGACTTCCACGATGGTGTTCGCCCCGATCACGAGGTCGGCTCCCATGTCGTGGAAGACCTGAAGCATCGCGAGCAGCTTGCGGTCCTGCGCGATCCAGGCGGAGAGCCCTTCCGAGT